>Ga0302310_10000135_pt1 | contig 69630 bp, 59 predicted proteins | sample III_Palsa_N1_2_FD_200451 | JGI IMG/M metagenome (GOLD analysis project Ga0302310, IMG submission 200451) | Peat permafrost microbial communities from Stordalen Mire near Abisko, Sweden - III_Palsa_N1_2 | ecosystem: Environmental > Terrestrial > Soil > Palsa > Peat permafrost | place: Sweden...
CCATCAACCCCTCATCCACCACGCCGCCCCGCACCAGCTTCACCGGAGCAATCCGCAACCCCTCCTGAAAAATCTCGCGCGCCGGTCCCATCGACCCCGCAAACATCCCACCCACATCCGCATGATGTGCCCGCGCCGCCACAAAAAAACTGGCGTCGTCCTTGCCCTCGCAAAACACCGGCATCACCATCGTGATATCCGGCAGGTGCGTTCCCCCCGCATACGGATCATTCAAAATCGCGATATCCCCACGCTCCATCCGCAGCGCCATCACCGCAGCCTCCACGCTCATCGGCATCGACCCCAAATGCACCGGCATATGATCGCCCATCGCAATCACCCGATGCTCCGCATCAAACACCGCGCAGGAATAATCCCGCCGCTCCTTAATATTCGGAGAGATCGCCGTCCGCCGAAGCGCCGCCCCCATCTCCTCCGCAATCGAGTGCATCGCACTCTGAAACACCGCCAGCTCCACAGCATCCACACCGCTCATCTCATCCACCTCATCCGATCGATCACCGCTCTTGCTGTTGCTGCTGCTGTTGTTGCGGCTGTTGCGGTTGTCATTGTCGTTGTTTGTTTTTCGTCGTCATCCTGAGCGAAGCGAAGGACCCCCGTATTGGTTTTTGTCGTTGCTGCTGCTGTTGCCTTTGCGCTTGCCTTTCTTTGACAATTTCTAAAAGAAATTGTCATTCCGAGCGCAGCGAGCGAACCTGCTGTCTCCCGTTCTTACCCCGCCCGTCTCTCACACCTCCACCACCAGATTCCCCAAAGCATCCACCACCACCCGCGCCCCCACCGGCACCACTGTAGCCGACGTATACTCCGCCACCAACGCAGGCCCCTCAAACGAATCCCCCGCCCTCAACCTCTCGCGATCAAACACCCGAGCCTTCATCCAGCCGCCCTCAAAATAAATCAACTTCTCCCCGCGCATCGCCGCGGCCCCATCGCCCACCCTCACCTCCTCGCGAACCGGCACATACCTCTCCGCCCGCACCCGAAACCGCACGCGCACATTCACAATCTCCAACCGCCGCTCCCGATTCGCAAACCCATACCGCTGCTCATGCGCAGCATGAAACCTCTCCGCCGCATCCTCGCCATACGCCACATTGATCTCATACCCCTGCCCCACATACCGCACATCCACCGTTCGTTCCACCTCAAACTCCCTCCCCGCAAACTCCCGCGCCCCCACCGCCTCCAACGTGCGAAACTCCCCCTCCAACTCCCCCAATCGTTCACCCGCCACCATCACCGTCCGCGAAAAATCCCGCACCACATCCGCCAGCAAAATTCCCACCGCGCTCAACGCCCCCGGCATCGCCGGAATCATCACCCTCGGCACCCGCAACGCCCTCGCCACAGCGCAGGCATGCAGCGGCCCACCGCCACCAAACGCCACCAGCGTAAACCTCCGCGGATCATGCCCTCTCTCCACCGAGATCACGCGAATCGCCCGCTCCATCTGCGTCTCCACCACCTTGAGAATCCCCACCGCAAACGCCTCCACACTCCCCAGCCCTCCGCGCCGAGCCTCAAAAACTTCCCGCGCCCTCTCGACATCCAGCCGCACGGCCCCATCCATAAACATCTCTTCATCCAAACGCCCCAGCAGCAAATTCGCATCCGTCACCGTCGGCAATTCCCCGCGCCCAAAGCAAACCGGCCCCGGCTCCGATCCAGCAGACTCCGGCCCCACCCTCAGCAGTCCGCCCGCATCAAACCGCGCCAGCGACCCACCTCCCGCACCCGCCGTATGAATATCCAGCATCGGCACGCTCACCGGCACGCCCGCCACCACACTCTCCTGCGTCCGCCGCACGCCACCCGTCTCCGCATCCGCCAGAAACACATCGGTCGACGTCCCACCCATATCGAACCCGATCACCCGCTCAAATCCCGCAGCCCGCGCCATCTCCCACGCGCCAATCACCCCGCCCGCCGGCCCACTCAGCAACGTCCTCACCGGCTCCGCTGCCGCCAGCCCCGCCCCCACAATCCCACCCGACGACTGCATCACCTCCACCGTCCCACCCTCATACCGCCGCCCCACCTCCGCCTCCAGCCCCAGCAGATATCCCCGCATCAGCGGCGTCAGATAAGCATTCACCACCAGCGTCGACCCCCGCTCATACTCCCGAAACTCCGGCAACATCCGATGCCCCACGGAAATCGGAAGCCCCAACACACCGAGCGCCTCCACCACTCGCGCCTCATTCTCCGCATTCAGAAACGCAAACAGCAGCGACACCGCCACCGTCTCCGCCCCACTCGCCTTCACCTTCTCGACCAACTCCATCAACTCCGCATCCGTAGGCCGCCGCAATACCTCACCCTCAGACGACACTCTCTCCGGCACCCCAAACCTCAGCCCCTCATCCACCAGACAAGCCGCCGCAGGCTGCGTCCACGCATACAACAACGGCCGCGTCTGCCGCCCAATCGCAATCGTGTCCTCAAACCCTTCCGTCGTCACAAACGCCACGCGCGCCCCCTTCCGCTCCAGCATCGCATTCGTCCCCACAGTAGTCCCATGTCGCAACTCCAGACCCTCACCCGCCACCCCCAACAACTCAACTCCCTCCATCACCGCACGCCCAGGATCCCCAGGCGTCGACCGCACCTTCACCACGCGCACTTCTCCGTCCACCATCGCGACGCAATCCGTAAACGTCCCCCCGGTATCAATAGCAATCCGCAACATTTCCTCCCATCCCGACCCCACCAGTATCCTTGAAGTCTCTCTACGCTCTACACTCTACCCTCTACACTCTGCCCCTATGTTCCTCACCACCGCCACCCCATCCCAGCGCCGAGCCCTCATCGCCGCCTCCCTCGGCTGGATGCTCGACAGCATGGACGTCATGCTCTACGCCATGGTCCTCCCCGCCGTCCAGCGCGACCTCCATCTTTCCTCCGCGCTCTCCGGCGCCATGATGTCGGCAACCCTCATCTCCGCAGCCGCCGGCGGCCTCTTCTTCGGCTGGTTTGCCGACCGCCTCGGACGCACCCCCGCCCTAAACCTCAGCCTCCTCATCTACTCCATCTCAACCGCCGCCTGCGGATTCACCCACACCGCCCTCGCCCTCGCCGCCTGTCGAATCCTCCTCGGCCTCGGCATGGGAGGCGAATGGGCCTCCGGCGCCGCGCTCGTAGCCGAAACCTTCCCCGCCGCCGCCCGCGGCAAAGCCCTCGCCTTCGTGCAAAGCTTCTGGGCCATCGGCTACGCGCTAGGCGCCGCCATCACCGCCCTGCTTCTCCCGCGCTTCGGATGGCGCGCCGTCTTCTTCGCCGGCATCCTCCCCGCCCTTCTCACGCTCTGGATCCGCCGCCACGTCCCCGAACCCGCCCTCTTCCAACGCGACCGCCAATCCAACCCCTCGCCCCTCCAACTCTTCCGCCCCCCACTAGCTCGCGCCACCCTCGTCTGCGCCACCATGAACGCCGCCACCCTCTTCGCCTGGTGGGGCCTCTTCACCTGGACACCCCGCTTCCTCTCCCTCCCCATCGCGCAAGGCGGCCACGGCCTCTCCATCGTCAACACCTCCACCTGGACCATCGTCATGCAAGCCGGAACCTTCGCCGGCTATCTCAGCTTCGGCAGCATCGCAGCAAAGTTCGGAGCCAAGCGCACCTACATCGGCTACCTCCTCATCGCGGCCGCCGCCGTCCCCGTCTTCGCCGCCGTCGCGAACCCCTGGCTTCTCCTCCTCATCGGCCCCATCGTAGGCTTCTTCGGCACCGGCTACTTCTCGGGCTTCGCCGTAATCGCCGCCGACCTCTTCCCGACCCCCATCCGAGCCACCGCCATGGGCTTCGTCTACAACATCGGCCGCATCGCCAGCGCCGCCGCCCCCTACCTCATCGGCCTAATCTCCGAGCACCACGGCCTCCCCGCGGCCCTCCTCATCACCAGCGCAGCCTTCCTCGCAGCCGCCCTCATCGCCACCGCCCTCCGCCCAGACGCCTCCCTCCCCGCAGCCTAACGCCAACCACCAAGCCGGGTGCCCCATCCTCGACGCGCGCCTTTGCGCGGCAGGGTGGGCTATCGCATGCGGTAGCGTGCGACCTCCAACCGAACTTGCCGAAAACCCGACTTTGCAGGAATGTCGCCTGGAGGCTCTGCTTCGTCGAAGAGTGACTCGGCGATTTTGCAAACACAAGAGTGCAGCGGCCGTTATATCCGGACGAGTTGGTCAAAGCGCGGTTTTCCGTCCGCATGACGCAACGACATGGTGTTGGGCTGCAAAGAAGGAACAGACGAAGTTGAAGCGCTGATGCCGCAATCGACTCTTCTTATGAGCAATGAACGAGACATGCATGTCCACATGCGCTTGTGTATGGGGCATGAACAGACGATCCATTGCGAGAGCCCATGACCGGAGCATCTCGTTTTCTGCGTCATAGACGTAAGGAACAGGCTCCTTCCGGTCGCCTGTTCCTCATGCCTTTTCGTTTTCAAATTTTCTACGCGAAGAATCTGCGACGAAAGAATCCGGCTCCAGCAAGTAGACCAGTGGTTAGCAGTGCAAACGATTCGGGCTCGGGCGTCACGGTTGGAGAATCGACCACCGAAGAGACGTCGCTGCCGCTTGCGGAACAGTTGGTAATGTCATTGGTATCAAGAGCGACAGCTCCCGTCAGGGCAATCACACCACCGCAGGTGATGTCAGCCCCCGTTGTGAGCGTAACGCTGTCCTCGGCGATGATGTCGCCCAACAGCACGCTATTGGTACCGAGCGTAGCCGAACTTCCGACAGCGTAGTAGACGTTATCGTCTGTTCCCAGGTTTTCGACCATAACGCTTGATCCGCTTGCGGTCGTCAACGTACTCCCGATTTGCAGAACAATAGTTGCGTCATTCAAATCTTCGAAGTCAAGCGTCAGCGGGGATCCTGACAGCTCAGCTGATGACGAATAGGTGTAGACCCCGGGACCAAGAACCATCCCTCCCAGGTTCTGTCCTGTAAGATTCCCCGTTGACGAAAGACCGTTCAGGGAAGTGAATCCGCTTAGAGCATCGATCTGTGCTCCCAGAGCTGGGGCATTGCCGGCATAAATCGATCCGTTGATTACATCTCCGGGTGGAAATCCTGTGATTGCAGTTCCCGAATAGACTCCGGCATTGCCGGAGAGAACGCTGGAACCAGTGTTGGTGACGGTTGTGGCGCCGAGAACGGCGTAAGTACTCGCCGTGCCGAGAGTGTCGGCTTTCCCATGCGCTGCCAAAATACAAAGGATGGATGTAGTCGTGAGTGCACATATACGCTTCAAGGGAGTGACCTCGCTCCTATGGATGCAATCGCACAGCCATCCCCCAAAAACATGGAAATGACCGCTAAATTCAGGTTTCTGACGATCCAAGGTTAGTGACAGTGCACGAAGTTGCGAACTGTGCGCAGGCGTTTGAGGGTTGCTTATAAGCAACTTCGTCGTGAGGTGTCTCTCTAATCCTTAGTAGGTTCGAATGGAAGAGCGTAGTCCGCATAGATTGATCAGCGATTGTTGCGGGGCATCACAAACATCGCTCGTCACGTTGGTGGAGTTGAGTCTGCTGGACCCGACGACGCATGTGCTGCTGTCAGCTGTCACGACGGACCTCATTCCAGCAAAACGGTGTTTTGAGCAACTCCGATTTCGACAGCAGGCCTTCGGCGCGGAGGATGCCTTGCATCTGCGGTTTAACGTTGCACCGGGTGGCGGAATTGAGTGCATCCAGCAGTTGCATATGCAATGAGTAGATCGCCCCCTCTGGCACCCCACAACTCCCGACAGAATGCTACCTTCAAACCACCGCATGTCCGCCTTCAAGAAACCGCCCAAGCCGCCCTACCCCTTCATCCTCGAAGCCCTGGCCCCCCTCGACCCCGAAGTCCGCCGCATGTTCTCGGGCTTCGCTGTCTACTCCCACAACCTGCTCATCCTCATGCTGCGCGACCACGCCACCGCCTCCCTCCGCGACAACGGCCTCTGGCTAGTCCTCTCCGAAACCACCCACCCCAACGACCCAACCCTCCGCCGCGACTTCCCCTCCCTCCGCCGCATCGAGCTCCTCGGCGACAAGATCAGCCACTGGCTCCTCATCCCCTCCGACAGCCCCACCTTCGAGCCCGAATCCCTCCACGCCTGCGACCTCCTCCTCCGCCGCGATCCCCGCCTCGGCAGAATCCCCAAGTCCCGCCGCTAATCCCACCCTGCCTCTGAAATGCCTGCCCGGATGCCGGCGGCCCGGCCAAGCCCATCCCATGGAACATCAAGCCCATCGCATGAAACAAGGGCCAGCGGCCCGACATATACCAGCCTAGGGCGAAGCCCTGGGTAAACCGCAAACAATGCCTCTTTCCGCTCTGCCGAAGGCTGGAGCGAAGCCGTAGGCGCAACGACCAAATTGCTTTCCTCTACTCAGCCCACACCACCCGCGGCACCCCGCGAAGCCCTTCGCCGTCCGCGCAGGACTGTCAAGCCCCCAATCACCCCCAAACACGCCAAACCCCCTATATCCATTGGCGATTTATATTTTCAAAACTTGGCATAGTTACCCCACCCAACTTGATACACTTGAAGTAGAGCCCAAATTCAAAAAAGCTGCACCGGCGATAACCGGTTGCAGCTTTCACATTTAAGCCCCTAACCCCAATAGAAACAAATAGATCCCCGTAACCCATTTAGAATGAGCCGTTTGAAAGCAGCCTTCACTCGCCAACTCGCACATTCTAAACGAGTTCGCTAACGAAAAGTGAAAGTGGGGAGGGGGGGTACCCCCACTAGGTCTTCGGCTCCATCACGTTGTTGATATACCCAACTGACCCCGACTGCGACACAATCTGCCCCGGATTGCCAATCACAATCGACATCGCCGGAACATCGAAGTTCACATAAGCGCCCGGCCCAATCAGCGCATCATCGCCAATCGTCACGCGGCCAACAATCACCGCGTTCGCCCCAACCCAAACCCGATTCCCCAGCGTAGGAGCACCCCGCCGCGCACCACGGCTCGCCGCCCCAATCGTCACACCCTGCGCAATATTGATATTCGAACCCAGCACCGCACGTGGGCTGATCACCACCCCACCAAAGTGCCCAAGGTAAAAACCCGGCCCAATCGCCGTCGTCGGCGAAATCTCGAATCCATACCGAAACCGATAATGATTCAGCCAGAGCCGGTTATATAGATACGGCAACAACCCGAACCCTCGCTTGTGCGCGCTGTAATACGCGACCTTGCGCAAATAAAACACGTACCGGAATCCCGGCGTGCGCAGATACTCCTTCAGCCACGCCCGCCCATCGGCCGCGCCGCAATACCGGTACAAATCCGCGCGAATCGTCTGCCACAGCTTCATCGGGGCATCTCGAACCCAGCTTCAGAATCCTCATGAAGTATAGAACTCGCCCTAATCTTCACCACTTCCAATCTCGACGAGGAAGCTAACCTGACAGCTTCCCCTTCAACAGCTCTCCCGTAGAATCGTACCCATCGGCAAACAGTCCGCTGCACTCGCGCCGAATGGGAGCTCCACGTGGCTGCATCGTCTAACCGGCTCTTCTTCCTCTACCACGAGCTCCGGACCGAACCCAGCCATTACTCCTACGTCATCCAACGCAACGCCTTCGAGCAGCACGTCGACCTCTTCCTCCGCGCTCGCACCCAGGGCGACGCAACCCTCTTCCCCGAGATCACCTTCGACGACGGCCACATCTCCAACTACGACATCGCCCTTCCCATCCTCGCCGCCCGCAACCTCACCGCAACCTTCTTCATCACGGTCGGCTGGACAGCAACGCGCCCAGGCTACATGGACTGGAACCAACTACGAGCTCTTCACGCTGCAGGCCAGCGCATTGGCGCACACGGTTGGTCGCACACACTCCTCACCCACTGCGATAACAACAATCTCACCACCGAACTGACCACCGCGCGCCTGACCCTCGAAGACAAGCTAGGCACCGCGATCACCACCCTGTCGCTTCCCGGAGGACGCTTCGACAACCGCGTCCTCGCCGCCTGCCGCGCCGCTGGATACGACCACATCTTTACCTCCGTCCCGCACGCCGAACCCGCAGCATTGCCCTTCCTCATCGGTCGCCTCAACCTCCGCAGCAACATCAGCCTCGACACTCTCACCCAACTCCTCGACACCCGCAGCGGAGCTCTCGCCCGCCTCGAGCGCCAGGACAAGTGGAAGTCCGCCCTCAAGAAGACCCTCGGCGATCGCATGTACGCCAAGCTCTGGGCCACGATGAACCGTCAGGAACCCGAGCCCGAACCCGCAGAGCCGCGCCTGCCATGAGGATCCTCCACATCATCTCCAGCGGAGGAATGTACGGAGCCGAAGCCGTCATCCTCAACCTCTCTCGAACCCTCAACGAGCACGGTCACTCGAGCCTCATCGGTATCTTCTCCAACTCCTCCAACCCCAACCTCCAGCTCCACGAGCGCGCCCTCGCCGAAGGCATCGAGTCCCACCTCATCCCCTGCAACGGCCCGATCGATCGCACCGTTCCCGCCAGCATCCGCACCCTCGCCGCCAGCACCAACGCAGACCTCATCCACGCCCACGGCTACAAGGCAGACGTCTACACCTACCTCGCCATGCGCAAGACGTCCATGCCTCTCGTCTCCACCTGTCACACCTGGTACGACGACAACCGTCTCGTCTGGCTCTACGGCGTCATCGACCGCAAGGTCCTTCGCCACTACAACGCCGTCATCGCCGTCTCCGACGACGTCCGCAACCGCCTCCTCCACTCCGGCGTCTCCGACGATCGCATCCACTTCATCCGCAACGGCATCGACCTCCGTCCCTTCACCAACGCCACTCCCTCCCTTCGCCACCTCGCCGCAAACCCTGATAGCCTACTCATCGGCTGGATCGGCCGCCTCACCTACGACAAAGGCCCCGACCTCTTCCTCCGCGCCATCGCCCAACTCCATCTCGACTTCCCCAACGCCAACTACATCCTGGTCGGCGAAGGCCCCTTCCGCTCCGACGTCGAGCGCCTCATCACCGACCTCAACCTCGGCGACATCGTCCACCTGTTAGGCCAGCGCTCCGACATGCCCAACGTCTACGCCTCCTGCGACCTCATGGTCTCCTCCTCCCGCCAAGAAGGCCTCCCCATGGCCATCCTCGAAGGCATGGCCGCCTCCCGACCCTGGGTAGCCCCCTCCGTAGGCGCCATCTCCCTAGCCATCCGCAACGACCAAAACGGTATCCTGATTCCGCCTGAGGACGTAGAGATACTCGCAACCAGCATAGGCCGCCTGATCCGAAGTCCCGCGGACCGCGCCCGCCTGGGAACGATGGCCCGCAGCATGACCGAATCGGAGTTCTCGGCCGAGCGGATGTCCGATGACTACCTGTCCGTCTACAAGAACGTGACCGCGCAGAATCGCGATCCAGGCGGGAGATCATGACCTCTTCAACCCGCAAGCCAAGGATCTTCATGATGGATCTTTGGGCGACCGTGCCCTACTACACCGCTTATCTCTCCAAGGCCCTCCTGAAGGAGGGAACAGATATTACCGTCGGATCGATTACGTACTACCTTGACACGGAATGCTTCCGTTCCCGAGGGATACGGCTCAGCCCCGGCCTCCTCAACGTTGTGGGTCGATTCCGTCTACCCAAGTTGCCGCGCAGAATCCTCAAACTCGTCGAGTCAACGGTGAACCTGTTTGCCCTCACGGTTCGGTTCATGGTCTCCCAACCCGACATCATCCATGTGCAGTTCCTGCCCATGCTTCGGTGGCGGGTGCCAATGGATCTCTGGTTCGTACGCTTCTTTCGGCGGAGAGGCACAAAGGTCGTTCTCACAGTGCACGATCTGCTGCCGCACGACACCGGCGATCGGTATAAGACGATCTTCCTCGATCTTTATAGTCATGTAGACGCGATCATCTGTCACTCCGATGGCGTTGCTGCGAAGCTGGAGTCGGACTTCCAGGTGTCTGCCTCAAAACTCAGCATCATTCCTCACGGGCCTTTTTTTTACGACATTGAGACTTCCATTTTGGCGCAAACTCTGGAAGATTTCGGGGTAACCCCGAATCAGCCGACGTTTCTCTTTCAAGGCATCATCCTTCCCTATAAGGGAGTCGACCTGCTCCTGAATGCGTGGGAGTTGGTAGAGAAGGAGAACTCCGCAGCCTGTCTCATCATCGCCGGAACGGGGCCGCCAGAGCTATTGTTTCAACTGCGCCAGCAAGCTCAGAGACTCGGCCTTCAACGAGTGCATCTACATCTTCGCTTCATATCTACAGAGGAGCTTGTGGCTCTTTACAGAGCCGCGGACGTCGTTGTCTATCCCTACCGCGCCGTGACCACGAGCGGTGCATTGGCAACTGGCCTGGCTCTTGGCAAAGCAATGGTTGCGAGCAATCTGTCGGTCTTCCGGGACTTGCTCGCCAACGAGCATTCCGCACTGTTGATCGACCCAAACAATACCTCTCAATTCGCCGGTGCACTCTTGCGGCTCGCACTCCAGCCGGATATTCGCTTAGCTCTTTCTAAGCGCATCAAGGACATGCAATACGGAGACCGGACCTGGCAGTCGATTGCCGTCAAGACGACTTGCGCCTACGAACAGGTGTTGGTCAAGCCAGTGTCATCCTCTAGGCGGGACAGCTAGTGTCCTGAATTCTTCATTCGCTAGGGTCGGCTCAGCCAATGGCTCTTGCTCAATGAGTCGAAGAGCTGTTGGGTTCGACCCAACTCGCAAACTCCGCCCTGCATCTACAGAAGAGTTTATTTACGACTTGGGCTGAGTGATCCCGCCTCGCATGCGCCACTGCGCCTCGCGTGCGAGGGAAGCAAGGAGCGCCTTTGTCTTGCTGCCACAGTTATCCATCAAGGAAGGTGAGCGAAATGCCTTGAATGCCGCCACGCGGGATGCGATAAACTCCCCCCGCTTCCTCAACAGATAGGCCATCGCCTCATAGCGCTTTCCCTTCTCAGCGCGCGCAAGTCGGTGCCACTTGGGAGGGAGAATGCTCTCGATGTGCTCGTAAAATCTAACGTTCTCCTTGTACCAAAAGAGGTCGCCCTTGCTTGCGAACGAACTATTGGGAGTCAGGCTATAGTCCGCCATGACGCGATCCAGTAAGACGATCTTTCCCGACCGTGCTGCCAATACCCAGATAGGCCAATCGGTCGTCGGCGCAAGATCAAAGTACCAAGGTGGAAGATTTCGATAAATGCCATTTCGGAACATAACCGAGGGCGATGGCAGAAAGTTATGGCGAAGTGTCTCTTCAAGCCCATAGCTGCCAGGAAGTATGGAAGGATATCTTTCTCGTTTTACGTCTCCATCTTTCGTGACCCACCGAACAAAATGACAACATGCGCTGATCGATACGTCCGATTCGAGCGTCCGGACCTGGACCGCCAATTTCTCCGGGTCCGTCCAATAGTCGTCTGCATCCAGCCATGCAATATATCTTCCAAGACATTGTTCGAATGTCTCGTAATAATTGCGCATTATCCCGACGTTTTTGCTACGCTCCAGCACGCGGACCAAGTTGGGATATCGATCCCTGTAGTGGAGAGCAACGCTGACAGTCGAGTCCGTGGAACAGTCGTCGCTAATGACTATCTCCATTGGAAAATCTGTTCGTTGCTCAAGAACACTGTGCAGCGCTCTCGGCAGCCACTTTTCTGAATTGTATGTGGTAATTGCAACGCTGACCAAGGGTATAGCACCTAGCGCCGAGTGCGAGTCCGGTCTCGTCATGCTGATCTCCACTTTTGGGGTTGAAGCTCTCTTCACCGGTGCATCAAGTCCGAATATGCCTCTACAATCTCGTCAACAAATTTCTGGCGAGAGTAGTTCTGTGTCACATGTTCACAGCCAGCCTGTCCCACACGGTGCGCCTTTTCAGGATCTTCAATCAAGGAGAGGATCACATCCGCGAGTTCTTTACTGTTCCCATGCTGATGCAGATACCCCGTCACGTCTGGATCAATCACCTCAGGGATCCCACCGACAGCGGTCGCCACAAGCGGCTTGCGCATCGCCATGATCTCCAGGATCGATAAGGGAAAGCCTTCTCTATGAGTACAGAGCACACATATATCCATCGCTGAAATCAAGCGAGGCACGTCGGTACGATGGCCTGTAAAGATAAATTTATCAGCGATACCAAGTTCATCAAGCTTTCTCGCTACTTCCTGATAATGGCTACGGTTCAAGTCCACCAGAGAGTTATCACCCACGACGAGAAAACGCGTCTTGGGATATCTACCTAACACCTCCTTTGCGGCATCCGCCAGAGTGTAATAGTCCTTCTGCCTAGAAACACGCGCCACCATGCCAACCACGGCGCATTCATCCGCGATCCCCAGTTCCCGTCTTACAGCAGCGCGACTCTCGGTCATGTCCTCCGCCGGAACCTCGATTGCGTCATAGATCACTCGTGTCTTCCTCTCAGCCAGGGAGATGGCGAAACTCTGCTTCGCCTCCTTCGACACAAAAATATAACTTTGAACCGGAAGCAGGCAAAGCCGGTTACGAAGTCCCAGATGTGGGTAGCTGACCCGGACATGGCAAACCGTCCGGGAGCGCGCAAGAAAGGCGGCAAGACTGTTGTAGTGCGCCGCAGTCTCATCGGCAAAGTGAACGATATCTGCATCGGCTTGACGAATCTGGCGCGCAAGAATTTTTGATTGCGCGAAGTATCTGCCAGCGTGTCGGAGGCTTGGCACTGGAGGGACGTATGTCACGGTCTCAACGCCCATCTTCTCAAACGATCCTTGCAGAGCTACAGCATCGTGCAAACAAAACGCTACGTGACGAAACCGCTGCCGCGTCGCTTCGACCAGACGAAGAGTAGCGATCTCGACTCCACCCATCCCGCTCCATGGCATAAAATGAGCAACCGTATGCTTCTGGCTGGATCTGGAATCGCTTCTCATACGCTGGCCTCCGCGACGAAGAATGCTCGGATCCTTGGGAAAATCTCGCCACGTACGTAACTCCGAAACAACAGCCCGATCGTAACTGCGAATATTGGTAATGTGGCGATCACTTGCAGGAAAAAGATGATGAGAGTGTGCGCAGGGTAAAAAGCGCCTACCAGATAGGTGGCAATGGCGAAGGGGACCCCCGCCAGGAACATCGGCGCCCATACCCTCCACACAACGTCAAAGGAGCTGAGACCCACCAACTCAGAGATATATCGCGGCCAAAACACCAGTTGCGCAATGAGACTGGGCACCAACGTTCCAATTGCGACGCCGTAAATTCCATAGCGACGAACCAGGATGATGCTCAGGATGAGATTTGCGACGCCTTCGCCAACTGCCCAGATTGCGCTCACCTTATGTTTTTCGACACCAAAGGCAATCGCCGACGCGGTTCTGTTTGCATAGGCGAAAAAGAGAGGGACAGAGAGGATGATCAGAACGATCCCAGAGCTGTGCGCATACTGCGGCCCCATCCAAAGGCTTATGAAGGTGGAACCCCGGAGAATCAAAGTGATCAGGATCGGCAAGGAAACCGCAAGTGTGGCGCGCGTGCCATTCTTGTAAAGCTTTAGCAGGCTGGAGGTGTCTCCTGCCGCCTCATATGTGCTTGCGGCTGGAACGAATGTAGCCCCCAGGGAGTTAACCACTTGACCTGCATAACGACACAGCGAGTTCGCAATGGCGTAGAAGGTCACCGCGGAGGCCGAAACAAACGCGCCCACCACGAGGTTATCGCTCTGGTAGACCAATTGGACGGCGATTGTTGTGAGAAAAGCATAGGTGCTATAGGTCCAAATCTTCCTGAGTATCTCCTTCTTCGGTTTTTTCAGTTGAACTCGCAGTTCGGGATAGAGCCGATGTGCGATCCACATCATCAGGGTGTTGCCAACGATTGCCGCAATCAGCTCGCAGACAGCGATGGCGACGATGCCGTGTCCGGTGCGCAACACCGTTACGACGCCAACCACTCGCACCGCAGTTTGTACTAGGCTGACACCGTTCTGCAGGTCATAACGGTTTAGTGCGGAGAGTACACCACTGAATACCCCAACCGACAAAGTGAACGCTGTCGTGAGCCCAATGATTAGAACTGCGTCTCTAGCCTCCCTTGCAAGCTCCGGCGGAATCTTGAAGACCAGAGGAAATAAAGCGGCGAGTCCCGAGCTAAGCAACAACGCCAGGGCGCTGATCTGCAACCGTACCCAGAGTGCGGCCGAGATTGCCTCCGAGGCACCCTGATGATCCTTTTGGGTGTGCCCTTTGGAGACAAATCTCAAAACCGAACTTTGCAAGCCAAGGTCAAGAAGGCCCAGATAGGCGACCACTGAGACTGCCAGCACCCAGACGCCGTACGCAACAGTACCGAGTCGATGCAAGATAAATGGCGCAAGGAAGAGTCCGACTGCCATTCCGGCAATCGTTCCAAACCAATTAAAGAGCACATTTCGAACGATGTGGCGTACCCTCAACTCCAAGCGGAAACCCCTTCTCGTTGACGTCTCACCGTAGTGACAGCTTCTCGGCTTTACCGTCCTGCAAAGTCATCTTGCATCTCTCGATTGCGTACATAATGGTAACAGCCTGTGCGTCCGACAACCGGCGGACTCATCAGCCCAAAGAGCGCAAGTCTGCGATCCACCGAGGTGAGAGACCCGATGTACGGATCTCAGCGAACAGAGAAGCGTATCGTATGATCGTCACACTAGGATCTCCCTATATCCGAAGGACGCTCCAAGCTTTATTAGGAGTTTCGCCGTTGATGACAATCGCTCAGAGTGCCGCTCTTCATGGGTCGTATGGAGGGATTGCTAAGAACTGTCTGTCGCTGGACACTCGCGGCTCTTCGATCTACCCACGTTCACCCTTTGCGATTCCCGCATTTCATCTGAGGAGCGGATGATGAAGGTCCTCTTCTGGCTCTGCCTTGTGCTGATGGGATACGCGTACCTTGGCTATCCCGTCTATCTGTGGCTTCAGTCTCGATTTCGGCAGCGACCCATCCGTCGGCAGACGATTCTGCCGAGCGTGTCTGTCATCATTGCTGCCCGCAACGAGGGGGCAAATCTACCCGCCAAGATCCAAAATCTGATGCTTACCGATTACCCCAGGGAGCTTCTACAGATCGTTATTGCCTCCGATGGTTCTGACGACCGCACTGCGGAGATTCTGCGCGAGCACTCAGCCTTATCCGGGATCCTGCCCGTCATCCTTGACCGATCCAATGGAAAGGCCTCCGCACTGAATGTGGCGGTGAGGCGTGCCACAGGGGAAATTCTCGTCTTTCAGGATGCCAGACAACTCGTAGACCCCAATGCCGTCACCGAACTCGTCTCTTGCTTCGCGGATCCGGGCGTGGGGGCCGTAAGCGGGGAGTTGTTGCTTGAATCTGCCGCGAACGATGCATCGTCAGAAGGGCTGGGCATCTATTGGAAGATTGAAAAGGCCGTGCGCAAACTCGAGTCGGCAACGGGTTCAGTGGTGGGAGTGACTGGAGCGATTTACGCAGTTCGGCGCGAATGCTACGCGGAGATTCCCGCGGGAACGATTCTTGATGATGTCTTTGTGCCTATGCGAGTGGTCAAGGCGGGCAAGCGAGTTGTCTTTCAGCCCTCGGCGATAGCGCGTGACCGGCTGTTCAGCCAGAAGGGGAAGGAGTTCTCACGCAAGGTGAGAACGTTGACGGGGAACTATCAGTTGCTGCGATTGGAGCCGTGGCTGCTCTCTGGTGCAAATCCTCTGCTTTTCCGCTTCGTCTCCCATAAGCTACTGCGTCTGGTGGTGCCCCTGTTTCTAACCCTGATGCTGATAGCCTCCGCGATGGCAAGCGGCATCTTCTATCACGTGGCGTTCCTGGCACAGATCATCTTCTATGTTGCGGCAGCATTCGGAGCCATCAAGCCATCTACCAAGACGTTCAAGCCAATCGCTATCGCTCACACATTTGTGATGCTCAACGCGGCGGCTGCGCTGGCGTTCTACAGCTTTATCGCAGGACGAAAGAGCATCTGGGTCTAGTGTAGAGTCAGTAAAACGCCTGCACAGCGATTGATTCCACGAAGTCTGCCATGCTGAGCGGAGAGTGCGCGGCGCTCGTGGACGGGCTCTCCACTACGGCTCCGCCTACTCCACCCCAATGGGCAGAGCGCCCTCCGCGGACCCGGGGCTCGCGCGAGCGAGAAACAGGTTCTTCCTCCTGGCTTCGCTCCAGGGTCAGGATGATAGCGTTCGTGGTGATGGGTCCAATGTAGGGGCGTTTCTTAGACGCTACTCTAGTAATCTGGTCATATCAGAACCGGTGGTGTATCCACTCACTGATCTTCGGAGATTGCATGTTTGGAACGGGTCTTGGGCAATTCATTCCGATCGTCGCTTATCTTGGCTTCTGGATCATGGCCATAGTTTCGCTAGGGGGGAAGCCTCTCTACGGACTCTACTACATGATCCCCTTCATTCCCTACAGGACGATGAGGGACCATTTTCTCCCCTACCCGCTGGGAGAAAATATGCTGACGATCCTTGTCCTTTCCGTCATCGTAGGGGCTATCATTCACGGTAAACGTCTCCCTAAATCCAAGCTCTACATCATTTGGCTCGTCTTCGGCATCTATCTCTATCTCTCCCTGTGGCTTGGCACAGCGATTTCAAATGCCCCCGCCCCACTCTCTTCAGCGGACGTCAACTTTCTCACGTGGAAAGGCTACATGCTTATTCCGCTGATCTTCGCCGCGGCAGGTCTCGTCATCGAAGACCGGAAGGCGGTAAGAACAGTCGTGCTGCTCACTGCGATCGCAGTCTTTTTTATCGACAGATCCAGCTTGACGGACAGCATGTCCCACAGTTGGGCGATTTTCGACGAGGATAAGCGCGGAGGTGGACCTTTAGGCTTCGGGTCAAACCAGACGGCCGCGTACCTAGCCCAATTTGCGGTATTTTTTTGGGGATTCGTGCAGTTCGCGACAAGGGGGAAGGTCAAACTAGCAGGTTACCTGCTCGCCGCTGCCACCATCTTCACGGCGATGTACTGCTTCTCCAGAGCAGGCTATCTCGCAATCCTGTTTGGCGTGCTTGTCCTGGGGATACTGAAAGATCGGAAGCTTCTTCTAGTGCTCGGAGTATTTCTGCTGGTCTGGCAAAGCGTCGTCCCCACCGCAGTCCGCGAACGCGTCAATATGACGCAGGATTCAAATGGACAACTTGAGGCCTCTGCCCAGGAGAGAGTCGATCTTTGGCAAAACGCGGAGAGATCCATCGAGCGAAGTCCGATTGTCGGAAACGGTTTCGCAACCTTCCAGTTAGGAGAGCACGTCGACAACCTTAAGGACACCCATAACTGGTACGTAAAGGTGCTGGAAGAAACAGGGATCATCGGCCTGATTTTCGCGCTGCTGCTCCTTCAACAGATGATGGCTGTGTCCTACCGCCTTTTCAAGCGAGCTACGGATCCTCTCTATCGAGGTCTGGGCTTGGGTCTGATACTTGCCATCTGCGCCTGCATCGTCGCGAACTTCTTTGGAGACCGATGGACCTACATTGAGATTACCGCCCCTCTGTGGGTACTCGTCAGTGCAGCAATCCGCGCTAAAGATCTCACGGAATCGGAGTCTATTCTGATCTCAACAGAAGATGCTTCTGTTGACGCGGAAGCCCCTTACTATGCCTGAGGAAGAAATTCATTAGACTCGAAGTCCTGGCTCCAGGGGCCCGCTAAAGGAATGGCAAAAAGTTATGACAGTCGGGGCTTCAGCACTTGCCAAGGTCGCGACCTTGGCGCTGTTGATTTAGGCGGAGTGATTCGTGAGTATACATCGATGTAATTTAAGACCATGATCATTGCCGCACAGAGTGAAGATCCACGACTGAATGACGCAGACCTCTCGGCACTGCCTCATGTTCTCCTTGTCATTGATCAACTTCCCAAGGCGCTTGGAGGGGGAGAGCGGGTAGCGCTGAAGCTTGCAGGCCTTCTGCCTCAGTACGGGTACCGTGCATCCGTCCTTACCTTTTCGATTCACGCTGAAAGCGCTGCCCTCAGGTCCCCGCCGTGTCCCATTTACCTGCTGCCATTGCAGCGCACCTATGATCTCACGGCGTTTCGAGCAGCTCTCGAGCTGCGAAGATTTCTCCGCCAGAACCGCATTCAGATCGTGCAAACTTTTTTTGAAAGCTCCGATCTTTGGGCCGGATGTGTCACGAAGGCAACTTCCGGGGCAAAGCTGGTATGGAGCCGCCGAGATATGGGAATTCTCAGGGCCCGGAAACATTCCATCGCCTATCGCCTTATGGCCGGCGTCCCGGACGCGGTATTCACCGTCTCAGAACAGGTACGGCGCCACTCGATCGAAGTGGACGGAATTGATCCGAATCGTGTTCAAACCATCTACAACGGTCTCAATGTATCCGATTGGAATGAGATTAGCCGACCCACCAAGACCCCCGGGAACCTTGTCGTCACGACGGTTGGGAATATTCGCCGCGTGAAGGGACACGATTTGTTCATCAGGGCGGCTGCATCCATCGCTTCGAAGTTCCCTGAGGTTCGGTTCAACATCGCCGGCGATGTGCTGGAACCCGATTACTTTATCGAGCTGCAACATCTCATCCGTGATCTGAACCTCTCCGATCGGTTTCACTTTACAGGTGGCGTCACAAATCTGAGAGAGCATTTGGCAACAGCCGATATCTTTGTGCTTCCCTCCCGCAGCGAGGGGTTTTCCAACGCCATCATAGAAGCTATGGCTGCATCTCTTCCGGTCGTCGCTGCAAACGTTGGGGGGAATGCGGAGGCTGTGATCGAAGGTGTGAACGGATTCATTATTCCATCGGAAGATTCCGCTGCGCTCTCGGCTGCTGTCAGTCGGCTTATCGCCGATCCCTCTCTGGCGGAGGCAATGGGCAAGGCCGGAAGGTCTTTGGTCGAAGAGAACTTTACTACGAACGCTATGATGGTTCGGACCACCCGTGCCTACCAGACCCTGCTGTCTCGAATATGATTTGACGCGGTGTCACACTGTGAGCGCCACGTGATACTCGAAGTGCACTGACCACACCGGGCGACGTCCAATCGCGTAACAGCCAACTCGGCGTGCAAAGACTTTGAAGGGGCATTGTTGTGCGACATTCCCGCCGCACAACAATGTGGGAGAATAGCTAAAATGGCCACGGTGGACGTTATCATTCCCGTCTTTAACGCTGCGAGATACTTGCCAATCGCCTTGGAGAGCGTCTACGGACAGACGTTCAGCGATTGGCATATTGTGCTGGTAGACGATGGGAGTACCGATAATACTACCGAGGTAATTGCGCCATATTTGGCTCGTTTTGGTTCCAGGATTACCTATATCCGGCGTACCAATCAGGGACCGTCGGCTGCACGAAATGCAGCCATTCGTGCTTCCACCTCCGAATTCATTGCGCTGCTCGATGCCGACGACGCATGGTTGCCCTGTCGCCTCCTCGAGTCCATGACGATCATGAGCAAGCATCCGCAAGCGGGGCTGGCTTATGGCCTGGTCACCTATATGGATTCCGAGGGAAATCTCGGGAGCACATGGGAAGGCAATCGCAACTATGCCGAAGGGAGTATCGCGCCGCAGATCTACATGCGAAAGGTCGAGCTTCCTTGTCCTACTATTACGTTCCGCAGGCGATGTATTGAAGAGGCCGGCCTATTCGATGAAGCCATGCGCGCTACGGAAGACCGTGATCTCTGGCTGAGAATCGCCTTCCGATCTGAAGTTGCCTTCATCCCAAAGGTAATTGCTTACTATCGAGTCTCCCCAACTTCAGCGTCCGCCAATATGCAGAAAATGTTCGAGGGACAACTGCAGTTTCTTCGCAAACATTACGGCGCTAAGGGTTGCGGACTTCGGGCGCGCCAGATAGCGAGGGCAACTGTTTACAAGCAGAGAGCGGAAGCCCTCAAACGGCACGATAAGTCAGGTGCCGCGCTGCTAACCGCCCTCAGAGCAGCTGCCATATACCCTTTCGACCTGGACAACATTAGAAGCGCGGCATCCATCCTTTTGCACTCTTCCTATCTAAAGCGCTAGAACGTTTCCGGTTCCTACGTTGCCAGGCCGGCGCTGTGCCGAGTATCTTGGGTCTCTACCAAGAGAGGCTGATAGGAAGGAGGAAGACGCGGCAAGATGGAAGCACAAGCCTACCCCCGTGTTCTTCGCGAGCACGCCTATGCGATGAAAAAGCATCACGCAACGCGCCTCCATTACGACCTCAGGCTGGAGTGGAACGGAGTGTTACTGAGCTGGGCCCTTCCCGAAGGGCCCAGTTGCTGCGCCGGAGCAATTCGTAAAGCCATCGAGATGGAGGATCACAGCAGGGCGAACCTACTGTTCGAGGGCGTGCATGAGACAGGTCCCATCATGCTCTGGGATCGCGGAACGTGGGAGCCACAGCTGGAATCCGACGATATCCGGAGTGCTCTGAGCAGGGGCGTCCTGCGATTTACGCTGCGTGGAGAAAAGCTGAAAGGTGGCTGGACGCTCGCCAGGATCAACAGCACCGGAAATACCCCACGGCCTATTTGGACACTCGCGAAGCAAGCCGATTCGTTCGCCGAAAGCCGCGCCGAAAAGTGCGTCTTGAAAGAACGGCCGAACAGTATCGGCACAGGAAAGACTATGAGCGAAATTGTTCGAGATTGGACAAGCCCCAAGGACAAATACGAAAGGCAAACGCGGCTTTTCGAAGAGATATAGGCTAATTAAACTATTTCTTCGCGGATCGAACATCGCGAAGTTAATATGGGCAGACCGTACGCTTACGGTATTCCGAAAATGCTCGAGCTGAAGCTTGATGAAGAGTGGGACGGAGCGAGCCGTTGGGCGCCTAGTCCTTGGATTGAGAGCAAGTTCGGGGATTGGTCTGATACGCCTTTATGGTTCAACCGCGCCAATGGACGGAGGATCTGGTCGCCTGACACCGAAGTAGTCGGTGGTCACACCGTTCCCCGGCACCCCATGCCCAATTGCCGGACTACCCCTGCGGGGATGAAAGTTGAAGTTGTCAAGCTGTGATTCTCTGGCCAGAGTGGACGGAGGCTGGTTCACGAACTCCGGCGAGGCGCAGATGAGATCGGAACGCCCGAAAGAGGGACAGGGCTTGGAACGCAGGTTGAAAAACAAATCGTTGCCCAAGGCGGGCTTGACGGAAGGATCACCGTAATAGAAGAGGCCTGGAACCTCACCTGTTTGATATTTGGGGTTGAGAAAACCGAGAACAATGTTATTACGAAAGACGAAGTGCGCTGAACCGCATGTACCGGGAACCTGGCAGGCGAGATCAAACATCGTTGCAGAGTAGCCTACGGTGGTATTGTTGGCGAACAGAACCGTGCTATTGGCCGCCGTATAGAAGCTGAAGACGTCGCCCGCAGCACGGCAAAAGCCGCTGAGGTGCCGGTTATAGCCCGGTGGTGCTCCGGGCAGCGGCTCAGCCATGCGGCGGCAGTTTCCCACCGTGAGGTTGTTCTCAAAGATTGCCGTTGAGCCCGGAGAGGCGCCCCATTTCCATTGCTGGCCCATGTTGCCGTAAGAGTCGGAGTTGGTGATTTTAAGGTAATGGCTGAACGTATGGGGACCAATAAAGCCGTCCTTCGTGTTGTACGCCATCACACAGTGGTCGCAAATGAAAGATTCAAGTTTCGTGCCTTGTCCACTCCAGGAGTCGCCGAACCCTGCGGAGTTGGTGTCATAACAGACTTGCGCAGGATAGGTTGACTTGATGGGATACTGCTCATAGCAACCGTTGAAGATCATCGTGACGTAGTTGGCCATAATGGACGATCCTGTTGCATCCGGAGTGCTCTTCCCGTCATCGAAGTTCCACCCTGCAAAGGCATTGAAGCCAGAGAATACCCGCGTCATAGTGATTGGGCCGCCGATAGAACCCATGAAGCCGGAGGCGTTGAAGCCATGCACGTACACATCTTGCAGCACGATGTTGGATGTCGCGTTGTTGGTTATGAAGCCGTTTTGGGCGTAGTCATCGTAAGGCACGCTGGAAGAGCACGCACGCGGATAGGCGGGCGAGCCAGTGCCGATAGTGCAGACTCCGTTGTGCGTGGTTAGTTCGATGCCCTCGATCGTGACGTAGCTGGTCGATTCAAGATTGAACGTCCACGTCAGCCCAAAGCCGCCAAAGAGTTGGGTCTCATTGGTAGAACCATAGGGATAGTTATTGTTAATTGGAGTGCAACTGTAGGTCCCATACACGCAGCCGCCGAGGATCCTGGTGGGCTGCGCTGCAGTGCCTGACGGGATGGGCGGATTGAAGCAGCCAGAGTTTGGATTGCCGTACCCACACCAGGAATTGGGCGGATTTCCGTTGTTGTTGTTATCGTAGCCCAACCGGCAATTTGGGTTTGAAGAATTCATTTGCGACGATAACGCTGTGCAGCCGCGAATCACCACCGTATCGCCGCCCGCGATCACCCATGCTGGCGCGGAGCCGCTGTTATCCGACCACATATAGCGGACATCATTGAAGGCGCAGTGCCGGTCTACGCCTTTGCCGGGATACGGCATATCTGCTCTCCCGTCGCACTGTCCACTATGCATCCGTGTCGAGTAACGCGTACCCCCATCACGACGGACAAACCACGTCTCCGCAGAAACGGGCAAGGCAACGAGAAAAATAAGGAGGAAACCGATGGTTCTGCTGATCCTCATCATATGACCCCAATCGGGGGAAACTCCAGAAGGTAAATGATTACACTGAGGTTGCCGCAGGATGCTGTTTGTCGTGAGCGTCCAGGAATGTTACAGGAGATGGCTGATATTTAGTTGTTTAGCCACTTCTGCTAAATCAAAGTTCAGATCTATCTCTGCGGAAAGATTTCGTTGACCACCGGGTTGAACCTGCTGATAGTTCTTCTTATTGATAGACGTGCAGTGACCCTCCGCCACCCATTTCAGCGGAACATCGATCACACGCCCGCCGAGACGCCGCTTCCAGTACATAATGCCCACACCGGAGTCGTAGTAGTACTTTGAACGACGACGGCGTTCTTTTTCATTTGGGCAGTTGGGGTGATGGTCAAAACAGCGCCACCACCCGGCGCCCTGATCGAATTGAGACTTACTGGCGCCGTGGGTTGTGCAGCCAGCCAGTTCCCAGTATCTGTGGTGGCGGAATCGATAGATATAGCGGCGGCTGCCATAATCAGGAACCGCAGCCATCGCGCCGTCTTGCAGCCCCTCGAATACGACCTTCAATCTGTGCATGACTTCGATACGGCATAAAAGGTCGGCATGCCAGAACGCTAACCGGTCTGAAAAAAGAAACGCAAACTCAAGAGGAAAGTGAGGCCACATCACTGGAAAGCCGAACTTGGCATTAAAGTCAACGACAATGGAACCGGGAAGCACCGTTTTTGGCGGCCCGCACCTCGGGTCGAATCCAATGACCGGCGTCCACCCAATCTCTTGAATGAGTCTTTGCTGGAGTGTGCACCAGCGGTCGCTCACATTCCAGCAAAGCCACGGCCGCTGGACGCCGGCAAGAGCTTGGCTCCATTCGGCCGCAGCTTCGTAGACGTTGTCGAGCGGAACAGGAAACCCTGACCAGTTGCCTTTGCCGACTTGTGACAGATCCACTTTGCCTTTTCCCTAATTCTTGGTCATTCCAGAGTTCATCGGATCAGTTTGTGGTGCTGAGGTATAGGCCGATGGGTCTGAAGAACCGACGCCCCAGGCATGCAGGCCAGGTTCAAAATTCAACGAACAGCAGCTTGACTTGCCAAGATTCACAATCACTATAACACCTGAAGAATGCACCTGAGCCAGCGGGCGATCCCTGAGGAACTCATTCACGATAGTGAGGACCCGGAGTTCTAAGTGGCGTTAATCTCCTCACCTTGCCACCCAATCAAGAGAACCCCATAGATTCTCGCGCAGCTTACGGAGCGGGTACGTGCTCTACTCCCCCTACGTCTGGCGGAGTGGGCCGGGCCACGTCATAGTAGTCCGTACTCATCAACCCCGGAACTTGAATTCCTGCACCGAGCAGAGGACTGCTATTCGATGGATGGAATGAGTTTCCAGTAACGAAGGGATCAAACACATCAAGATCAGACTCCTTGCCGGGCCATGGTTGCGCAGGTTCATTTAGCAGCATCGGATCGGAGCAGATCATGCCGTTTGAAGTCGAAGGGCAAGTGCCATCCTGCATCCCAAATTCATCGTTGTGAGAGGTATTCAGAACGATACCCGCACCAAGATAATAGGTCGTCGGCACATTAATGCCGTAAGGGTTACTCGGGTCTGTGTAACCAAGAAACACGTTGTTGATTGAATTGATCGTAGAAGGGCAGGTGGTGTCTGCACCATTACAAGCCACGTACAGTGCAATCTGCTGCGCGGAGATAAAGGTGTTGTTGATGAGATTCCAAGTTGAGCCAATAGGGATGACGCTCGCCATGCCGTTCCCGCCAGCACGGCAGAAGCCCGTTAGGTACTGATTGAAAGTCGAAGGCGCCCCGGTAATCGGTTGACTCATGCGGCTGCAGTTATTCACGGTTAGATTGTTCTCGAATAACGTCGTGTTGACTACCGAATCGTCTCCTCCCCATTTCCAGTTTGCCCCCATATTTCCGATAGCCACCGAGTTGGTGATGGTGATGTTGGCCGTTTCCACGTGTGGCCCGATGAACCCATCCTTGGTGTTGTAGTCGTCCACGCAATAGTTGCAGGTAAACGAGGCGAGTGGGGTGTTCTGGCCGCTCCAGGAGTCTCCGAAGCCTGCAGAGTTAGTGTCATAACAGACTTGCGCGGGATAGATCGCCGTGATGGGATACTGCTCATAGCAACCGTTGAAGATCATCGTGACGTATTGTGCGTTGACACTTGATCCTGCAGCGTCCGGAGTACCACTACCGTCGTCGAAGTTCCACCCTGCAAAGGCGTTGAAGCCAGAGAATACCCGCGTCATACTAATAGGGCCACCGATAGGACCATAGAAACCGGAGGCGTTGAAGCCGTGAACGTATACGTCCTGAAGGACGATGTTCGATGTCGTGTTGTTAGTCAGAAAGCCATTTTGGGCATAGTCGTCGTAGGGAACACCACTGGAACACCCGCGAGGATAAGCCGGTGATCCCATCCCAATAGTGCAAACCCCGTTGTGCGTGGTAAGTTCGATGCCCTCGATCGTGACGTAGCTGGTCGATTCAAGATTGAACGTCCACGTCAGCCCAAAGCCACCAAAGAGTTGGGTCTCATTGGTAGAACCGTAGGGATAGTTATTGTTAATCGGAGTGCAACTGTAGGTCCCGTACGCGCAGCCGCCGAGAATCCTGGTAGGCTGCGCCGCGGTGCCTGCCGGTATGGGCGGATTGAAGCACCCATCATTTGGATTGCCGTACCCACACCAGAAATTGGGCGGATTCCCGTTGTTGTTGTTATCGTAGCCCAACCGGCAATCTGGGTTTGAAGAATTCATTTGCGACGACAACGCTGTGCAGCCACGGATAACGACCGTATCGCCGCCCGCGATCACCCATGCTGGCGCGGAGCCGCTGTTATCCGACCACATATAGCGAACATCATTGAAGGCGCAGTTTTGGTCCACGCCCGTTCCTGGGTACGGAGTATCGTACGTCCCATTACACTGGCCGGCGGGCACATTTGCGCTGTAGCGCGTCCCCCCGTCCGGGCGAACGAACCAGGTTGTTCCAGGTACCGTGCTTGGCTGTGCTGCGACGATGATGTCAGTTGCCATCGACTGGGTCTGGACCGGTTTGCTGCTGTCGGTGACGGTGATGGTGATCTTGTAGCTTCCGCTCGCCGTTGGCGTCCCTGAGATCAAGCCACCTGAACTCAACGTCAACCCCGCGGGGAGACTGCCGGAGGTGATCGACCAGATGTACGGCAAGGTGCCGCCGTTGGCCGCGAGGGTCTGCGAATAGGCCGTACCCACCGTTGCAGCAGCAAGGGTCGAAGAGGTAATGGTGAATGTTGGACCTGCAATTGCAATCGACAGTGAGGCCGATTTGGTCTGCACAGGATTGCCACTGTCGCTCACGCTGACCGTGAAGCTGGACGTTCCGCTCGCCGTCGGCTTTCCAGAGATCAAGCCAGTACCAGCCCCAAGCGTCAGCCCTGCCGGCAAACTGCCGGAAGTAATCGACCAGGTGTAATTCGGGGTGCCACCACTGGCGACCAGTGTCTGCGAATACGCCGCGCCCGAGGCTCCAGAGGCCAGCGATGAAGTGGAGATTGTCAGCTGTGTCGATGCAACCGTGATCGACAGTGAGGCCGATTTGGTCTGCACAGGATTGCCGCTGTCGCTCACGCTGACCGTGAAAGTGGACGTTCCGCTCGCCGTCGGCTTCCCAGAGATCACACCACCCGAACTCAGCGTCAACCCCGCTGGGAGACTGCCGGAGGTAATCGACCACTTATAGCCAGGAGTCCCACCATTTGCAGTCAAGCTCTGCGAATACACCGTGCCAGCCGTTCCAGAGGGAAGCGACGAGGTTATGATAGTCAGTTGTGCAGGTGCCGCACTGGCGGGTGCAACTGCGATCGACAGTAAGGCCGATTTGGTCTGCACAGGATTGCCGCTGTCGCTCACGCTGACCGTGAAGCTGGACGTTCCGCTCGCCGTCGGCTTCCCAGCTATCAAGCCAGTACCAGCCCCAAGCGTCAGCCCTGCGGGGAGACTGCCGGATGTAATCGACCACTTATAGCCCGGAGTCCCACCGCTTGCAGTCAGGCTCTGCGAATACGCCGTGCCATCCGTTCCAGAGGGTAGCGACGAGGTTGCGATAGCCAGCTGTGAAGGTGCCGCTGTGGCAGGTGCAACCGTGATCGACAGCGCAGCCGACTGCGATTGGATAGGAGTGCTGCCGTCGCTTACCGCGACTGTGAAGTTAAAAGTTCCACTCGTCGTTGGCGTACCAGTCAAGGCTCCGCTTCCAGCCACCAAGCCGATTCCAGCCGGCAGACTACCCGACGTGATTGACCATGTGTAAGGAGACGTTCCTCCATTGGCAGCAAGAAATCCGCTGTAAGGGGTTCCGAGAACTCCCGCGGATAAGGAGGTGGTGGAGATAGCGAGGGGAAGAGCAACGTTCGTGCCGGTCGAGACGATCGAGATAGGTACGGATTGCGATGCCTGTCCTGTCTGAGTGTTCTGAACCTGAACTTGCGCTGTGCCAGGAACAGCGAGGCTACCACCTTGAATTGCACCGGATACCGTAGTGGAGTCAACCACGGTCGTGGCAAGCTTGCCACCATTCCAGAGTATGACGGCGTTAGTGGTGAAATTAGTTCCCACGACCTTCATGGTCACGGCGCTGGATCCCGCGGTAATGGTCTGCGGAAGAACGGCACTGATGCTTGGCGCACCCAGAGGCTCCACGACTGTGCTGCCGCAGCCGAGAAAAAAGAGGCCGGCTGAAATCCCAACGCTTGCAATGACTGCCTTCGATATCTTCAAAACGCACCTCTGAACCACGCACAGGGGACCGTCGTCCTCAAGTCTGGAGATCTACTTTAGGAGTCCGTGTGTTACGAAATTGCACTATAGTAACCACACATCCGATTACTACCGAATGTACCACGTGGCACCGGAAGTCTTTGGTGGTTTGGATCACAGGAGACGCAGCGTCGACAGTAACTGATTGATAACTCCAGATGAATCAGGAGTTTCTCCCTAATTTCCGGACCCTGGTTATGCGTAGTACCCCGGATAGTGCCGCGATTTGGCAGTTTTTCCCCGCCCCGGGTGACTATCGGGGAGCAAATTGGCTGTCTGCTTTATGAAATGTCTTCCGGTAGGCAGCGAATTGAACGTGGATGGCACTTTGAGTGGCTTATCAGGCGCAGCAAGAACGAACCATAAGCACCCTCTTTTAGGGCGCTGACTTGAAACCGGACGCAGCTTCTCTCGGCGTCCATGGCTGAACCCGCTTACACGCTCGCCCGGCAGCCTTGTTGGTTCCGTTGAGTTGGTAGGTTTTGATTTGGTTTATCGAGGATGAAATATGCCCGCACGCTGAGCATCGAATTTGGACATCGCGAATGCGGGGTCGTTGAAGTGCCGACAGAATCATCAGATCGATCTTGATAACTACGTCTCAGGCGGCACACCTATGCAAGCAGAGCCTGCACGACTTTCCCACTTTTGGCAGACCAATCTGAAAAGCACTGTGCGAAGTGCGGCTAGGCGCATGGAGCCCACCCCGGCTCGGATTCCTGGACTCAGCTATATCCCCGCGGCTCACTAACCCAGCTTAAACATCTGCTTGATTCCTCGTAGCGCCTGCCTGGTGCGTTCTTCGTTTTCAATAAGCGAGAATCTCACGTACTCATTGCCATGTTCGCCAAATCCAATGCCTGGGCTAACGGCGACCTTGGCATCTATGAGCAGTTTCTTCGAGAAGTCCATCGATCCGAGCGCGCGGTACTGCTCTGGAATTCGTGCCCAGACAAACATCGTCGCCTTCGGCAGATTTACTGGCCAGCCGAGCTTGTTGAGGCCTGGCACCAGAACGTCCCGACGCACCTTGTAGTTATTGCATATCTCCGCGACGCAGTCCTGAGGCCCCTCAAGCGCTGCGATGGCCGCGACCTGGATAGGAGTAAACATTCCGTAATCGAAGTAGCTCTTGATGCGGCCTAACGCGGCCACGAGCTTCGGGCATCCGACCATGAAGCCAACCCTCCAGCCGGGCATGTTGTAGCTCTTGGAAAGGGTAAAGAACTCGACCGCTATTTCCTTTGCTCCTGGCACCTGCATCACACTGGGAGCCACGTAGCCATCGAAAGTGAGGTCTGCGTATGCGAGATCATGCACCAGGTATATTCCCAACTCTTTGCAGAGCGGCACGAGCCGCTCGAAGAAGGAGAGATCGACACAAGCCGTTGTTGGATTGGCGGGAAAGTTCAGGATCAGGATCTTCGGCCGAGGGTCCATCCGCGGCAGCTCGTATTCCAACCTCTCGATCAGAGCGGACTGATCAATTCCGTCCATGGCAATGCTCTGGACCTTTGAACCGGCGATCACGGGTCCGAAGATATGAATCGGATAGCTAGGATTCGGGACCGCGACTGTGTCGTCATCGTCTAAGACAGCAAGGCATAAATGAGCAATGCCCTCCTTCGATCCAATCGTGACGATCGCTTCCGTCTCAGGATTCAGAGAGACGTCGTAACGCTTCTTGTACCAATTACAGATTGCAGCACGCAGACGAGGAATACCTCGCGAGAGTGAGTACCGGTGCGTCGTCGTCCGTTGTGAGGCTTCAATGAGCTTGTCGACGATGAACTTCGGGGTGGCACCATCCGGATTACCCATCCCGAAGTCAATAATGTCCTCACCGCGCCTGCGCGCAGCAGCCTTCAATTCTCCAGTCACGTTGAACACATAAGCAGGCAGGCGAGCGAGCCGTCTAAACTCTTCCATTTGCAGGTACCACTTTCTTCGAATCAGGGGCGTCCGATTGCGCCCTTCTGCACGCTATACGAACTGCCGAGCGCATTAGAGCCTAAAACCCCATACTTTACCGATGCTACCTGACGTTCATTCTCTTTCAGACAAGATTGTTCTGTTTCCTCCAACGAAGGATGAACGTGGCGGACGCTGATTACATCCTCAACAATTGGGAGCAGTATGAGCTTGATCATCACTTCCATTCCATAGGTCGCTAGATGTATTCGTGGCGGCCTCTTCCTATGTTCAAGCGAGTTTTCAGCCCGGACAGACCTTTGACAAATGCGGCATAATCGAAGCCATGTCCAGCTTGCACATTCGTTCATTGGGCGCCCCTCCCACGTCCATCTGGGCGTTAAATGCGACTCAGGTGCGCGATCTCACTGCCTCCCTCAGCCCGACGCCAGGAGGCGGTTCGATTTCCGTCTTCACTGCAACGTTGGGTCTTGCTTTAGTGCATAAGGGCGCTAGTATCTCACTCAAGCGTTCCGGGGAAGACGTTCTGCGACGCGAGGCTCTTGTCGAGTTATGCGAAAAGATTAACTCCAGTCTCGTGTTGATGAGCGGCTTCGCAGACGATGACTCCGAAGCGTTTCAGAACTATCTAGTGGCTCGTTCTCTGCCTCGCGCGACCGAAGGAGAGAAAGCCCTGCGTAATGCGGCGCTGGAAGCAGCCATCCTCCACGCAACTCGTATTCCAATAGCATCCGGCAGGGAGATTTGTGTAGCGCTGGCGCAAGCAGAGCGAGCGGTGAAGATTTCGGATCATCATTTGCTAACCGATGTCTTTGGGGGAGCAATACTCATGAAAGCTGCGGTTGAGGCTGTACTTCTCAACGTGGTTGCCAATGTTTTTCTCCTTTCGGACGAAGGAATGCGGGCGGCTTTGCAGCAGGAGCGAATTGAGTTGGAACGATCTTCCTGTGCGCTTCATGAATCGATTGCACGGGCCTATCAGGCTCGTACTGCTGAGGAATTAAGCGATATTTCAGCCAATTCCGCCCATTAAAGCCCGTCACAGACCTCAAAGCTTGTTCGGGCTATGATGACCGGGTGAAAACAGAAATTGCTCTTGGGGACATTCTTGCGAATGCGATTTCGCATGGCATTGGGCTGTTTTTGGCTATTGCGGGGGCGGTTTATCTCATTCATGCGTCGACTCGGGGCGATGCGTGGGTGGTGGCTAGTTGCTCGGTGTTCTCTGCTACGCTGGTGATCGTCTATTTATTTTCAACACTTTACCACTCGCTGGTTGTTACGCGGGCGCGGCATGTGTTTCAGATTCTGGATCATTCGGCGATTTATTTGCTGATTGCGGGGACTTATACGCCGTTCACTTTGGTGTCGTTGAGGGGTACTACAGGGTGGGTTTTGTTCGGGTTTGTGTGGACGTTGGCTGTTGCTGGGGTGGTGTTCAAAAGTTTTTTGATTGAGCGGTTTGCGGTGGCTTCGGCGGTGGTGTATTTGCTCCAGGGGTGGGTGATTGTGTTCGCGATTCGGCCGCTTTATCACGCTATTGGGGGGCATGGGTTGGCTTGGTTGGTGGCTGGTGGGATTCTGTACAGTTTGGGCATTGTTTTCTTTGCTTTAGACCGGCTGCGTTATTTTCATATGGTTTGGCACCTGTTTGTTTTGGCTGGAAGTGTGGCTCATTATTTTGCGGTTTTGTTCTATGTGGTGCCGCCGCGGCCGTGAATTCGGGTGTTTTTCGACAGACTTAGCCCGGTTTCGGGTTACGCAGCGACGTGTTTAGCCTGGTTTCGGGACACACGTTTGCGTGAAGTTGTCTGAGGGTGGGTGAAATGACCCAGGTCGTGCGGACGGCGAGGGACACGACGGGGTTCTCGAACGTGAGGGGGCTTTCCTGTACGGATTTGGGTGGCGCCGGATATGGTTGTAGTCGCGGACGGGGGATGGGCTTTGAATCGATATCTGGCGAAGGCTACGGTGGTGGGGGCTCTGGGTGGGTTGTTGTTTGGGTTTGATACGGCGGTGATCGCCGGCACGACGGACCAGTTGAGCCAGGTCTTTCATCTGACGCCTTGGACGCTGGGGTTGACGGTGTCGATTGGGTTGGCGGGAACGATTGTCGGGGCGATGACTTCTGGGGTGCTGGGGCAGAAGATTGGGGGGCGCGAGGCGCTGCGGGTGATGGCGTTTCTTTATTTGATCTCGGCGGTAGGGTGCGCGTTTGCCTGGAACTGGGATGCGCTGATGGTGGCGCGGTTTGTGGGTGGGTTGGGGATTGGCGGATCGAGCGTGCTGGGGCCGGTGTATATCGCGGAGCTGGCTCCAGCGAAGTGGCGCGGGCGGATGGTGGGGCTGTTTCAGATCAATATTGTGGTGGGAATATTGCTGGCGTATTTGTCGAACTTCCTTATCGTGACGCAGCACCTGGGAGCGAGGCAGTGGCGGTGGGAGTTTGCGGTGGCGATTGTGCCTTCGGTGCTGTTCCTGGTGATGTTGTATGGGATTCCTCGGAGTTCGCGGTGGTTGGTAACGACGAACCAGACGGATGAGGCTCTGGAGGTGTTGCGGCTGATGGGGTCGCCCAACTCTGAGGAGGAGTTGAAGGAGATTATTGACTCGGTGCATTTGGAGAGAGGCGTGAAGGCGGAGCCGCTGTTTACGAAGAGGTATGCGCTGCCGCTGTTTCTGGCAGTGACGATTGGGCTGTTCAACCAGCTGTCGGGGATCAATGCACTGCTGTATTACTCCAACTCGATTTTTGCGTCGGCGGGATTTAGTTCGAGCTCGGCTGCGCTGCAGACGGTTGGGGTGGGGTTGGTGAATTTGCTGGCTACGTTTTTGGGGATGAGTTTGATTGACAAGCTGGGGCGGAAGACGCTGATGCTGGTCGGGTCGGTGGGGATGGTGGTGGCGCTGTCGGGTGTGGCTTGGGTGTTCTATACGAATTCGCATCAGGGATTGCTGATGGGTTGCTTCATGCTGTTCATTGTGTTCTTCGCGATCTCGCAGGGGTCGGTGATCTGGGTTTATATCGCGGAGGTGTTTCCGTCGCGCGTGCGGTCGAAGGGACAGAGTGTGGGGTCGTCTTCACATTGGATTATGAATGCGATTATTGCGGGGGTGTTTCCGTATATTGCGGCGAAGAGCCATGCGTTGCCGTTTGTCTTCTTCGCGGGGATGATGGCAGTGCAGTTTTTTGTGGTGCTGTTTGTGTATCCGGAGACGAAGGGGCGGACGTTGGAGCAGATTCAGGCGGGGTTTGGGATCAAGTAGTTGTCAGTTATGTGTTCTCAGTTCTCAGTTTGGCGTTTCGGTTTTCGGTTTTCGGTTTTCGGTTTTCGGTTTTCGGTTTTCGGTTTTCGGTTTTCGCTCGTTAGACGGGTTGGTGGAGAAGCAGATTCCTCCGCTGCGCTGCGGAATGACAGAAAGAACGGCAAGAGCAACGACAAGAGCAGCGGGAAGTGAAGATTGTGGGCGGCGGCTAGCGGGGCCAGGCGTTGGGTGGGGCGAAGGTGGGTTGCTTGCGGCGGAAGAGGCGGACCGTGAGAGCTCCGAAGAGGAAGCCGCTGACGTGGGCCATGTAGGCGACGCCTCCGTGTTGGACGTTGGCGACGGCGCCGACGTTGACGAGTTGCATGAGGAACCAAAAGCCGATGAGAAGGATGGCGGGGATATACGTGATGCGGATGAAGAGAAAGAAGAAGAAGAGCGAACGGATGCGGTCGCGGGGAAAGGTGACGAGGAAGGCTCCCATGACGGCGGCGATGGCGCCGCTGGCACCGAGGGTGGGGACGTAAGAGCCGGGCGAGGCGGCGACCTGGGCGAGCATCGCGATCAGGCCTCCGAGGAGATAGAAGGCGGAGAAGCTGAAGGGGTTCATGGCGTCTTCCATCGCGGGACCGAAGGCCCAGAGGAAGATCATGTTGCCGAGGATATGAGACCAGCTTCCATGCAGAAACATGGAAGTGACGAGAGTGATGAGACCGTTGCTTGAGCGGATGTAGGCGGGGACGGCGGCCCACTGGTAGACGAACGTGTCGCCGCCCTGGAGTTCGAGGAGCCAGACGATAACGTTGAGGACGATGATGACGACGGTGGCGATGGGAAAGTGGACCCGGCGCCGCGATACGTCTCCTAAAGGGATCAGGCCTCCCACGCTGTGCTCCTCCAATGGGCTTTGCCGAAGAGTATCAGAAGCGGGTTGACGCCGAAGTATGCGAGGGTGCCGAAGTCACGGACTTGGGCGGGGTGGCGGTGGTAGGTTTATTGCTATGGAAAAGGCTGCGGTTTTGAAGAGGTTGAAGGAGACAGGGCTGGTGCCCGTGTTGCGGGCGGCGTCGGTGGAGAAGGCGATTGCGCTGGCGGAGGCGGTGGCGGCGGGCGGGGTGGACGTGCTCGAAGTTACGATGACGGTGCCGGGGGCGGTGGAGGTGATTGCGCGGCTGGTGAGGGAGCGGCCAGAGATCCTGGTGGGAGCGGGGACGGTGCTGGATCCGGAGACGGCCGAGCGATGCATTGGGGCGGGAGCGCAGTTTGTGGTGAGTCCGGCGCTGAATTTGAAGACGATTGCGCTGTGCCGGCGGTTGTCGATTGCGGTGCTGCCGGGTGCGCTTACGCCTACCGAGATTGTGACGGCGTGGGAGGCGGGGGCGGATGTGGTGAAGGTGTTCCCTGCCGGCGCGATGGGTGGGGCGAAGTATTTGGTGTCGCTGAAAGGGCCGCTGCCGCAGATTGAGATGATTCCTACGGGGGGCGTGTCGCTGGCGTCAGCGATGGAGTTTCTGGAGGCGGGGGCGTTTGCGCTGGGCGTGGGATCGGATTTGGTGGACGCGAAGGCGATGGCCGCGGGTAAGCCGGAGGTGGTGACGGAGACAGCGCGGAAGTATATGGCGGTGGTTAGGGAGTTTCGGGCGCGGCGGTGAGGCGGATCACAAATTTTCCCGAATTGGAACGACTACAATCGGGACATGAAATCAGAACAGGAGCTCGTTGGCGCGCGGCCGGGTGGGCGTGAGGGACGGAGTGCGAGCGCATGATGAATTCGCGGGTGGAAGAAGTTACGGAACGGATCGTTGAGCGCAGCCGGGAGACGCGGCGGCGGTATCTTGAGGCGATTGCTGTTGCGGCCAGCGTAACGCCGAATCGGAAGGGGTTGGGGTGCGCGAACCAGGTGCATGGGTTTGCGGCTTGCGGGGCGGACGACAAGGCGATGCTGCGCGAGGGGACGGTGGGGAATCTTGGGATTGTGACGGCGTACAACGATATGCTGTCGGCGCACCAGCCGTATGAGCGGTTTCCGGAGCTGATACGAACAACGGCGCGGGAGGCAGGCGGCGTGGCGCAGGTGGCGGGCGGCGTGCCGGCGATGTGCGATGGGATCACGCAGGGATTTACGGGGATGGAGCTGTCGCTATTTTCGAGGGATGTGATTGCGATGTCGGCGGCGGTGGCGCTGTCGCACCAGACGTTCGATGCGGTGGTGATGCTGGGGATCTGCGACAAGATTGTGCCGGGGCTGGTGATTGCGGCGCTCTCGTTTGGGCATCTGCCGGTGGTGTTTCTGCCTAGCGGACCGATGACGAGTGGGTTCTCGAATGATGAGCGGAAGTATATGCGGCGGGACTTCGAGAAGGGGCTGGTGACGGTTGAGGAGTTGATTGAGGCGGAGTCGAAGTCGTATCACGGGCCGGGGACTTGCACGTTCTATGGGACGGCGAATACGAACCAGATGATGATGGAGATGATGGGGCTGCATCTGCCGGGGTCGTCGTTTGTGAATGCGAATACGCCGTTGCGGGATGCGCTGACGCGGGCTGGGGTGAGGCGCGCGATGGCGATGTCGGCGCTGGGCAAAGAATATATGCCGGTGGGGCAGTTGTTGGACGAGCGCGTGTTTGTGAATGGGATTGTGGGACTGTTGGCTACGGGCGGGTCGACGAACCATACGATTCATCTGGTGGCGATGGCGGCCGCGGCGGGGATTCGGCTGGAGTGGAGCGACTTTGAGGATCTGGCGAACGTGGTGCCGCTGCTGGTGCGGGTGTATCCCAATGGGAAGGCGGATGTGAACCAGTTTCATGCTTCGGGAGGGATGGGATTTTTGATTGGAGAGCTGCTGGATGCTGGGCTGGCGCATGAGAATGTGCAGACTGTCGCGGGGCCGGGGCTGCAACGGTATACAGACGTTGCGTTTTTGAAGGATGCGAAAGAGGCTGGGTGGCGGATTGGCGATGGCGTCAGCAAGGACGAACAGATTCTGCGGCCGGTGAGTGCGCCGTTCGATGTGCGCGGTGGGCTTTGCGTGCTCGAGGGGAATTTGGGTAAGGCGATTGTGAAGACGTCGGCGATTGCACCGGATCTTCACGTGATTGAGGGCGAGGTGACGATCTTCCATAGCCAGGAGTGCGTGCAGAAGGCGTTCAAGGCGGGAGAGCTGAACCGGGATGTGATTGTGGTGGTGCGGTTTCAGGGGCCTCGGGCGAATGGCATGCCGGAACTGCATAAGCTGCTGCCGCCGCTGCAGGCGGTGCAGAGCGCTGGGTTCAAGGTCGCGCTGGTGACGGATGGGCGGTTGTCGGGCGCGTCGGGTGAGGTGCTGTCGGCGATTCATTTGACGCCGGAGGCGGCGGAGGGTGGGCCGATTGCGAAGTTGCGGGATGGGGATCGCGTAAGGATTGACTCGAATGCGGGAGAGCTGACGGCGTTGGTGGCTGTGGAGGAGTGGGAGGCGCGGGAGGCTGTGAGGGCTGATCTTTCGGCGATGCAGTATGGCGTGGGGAGGGAGTTGTTCAGCGTGTTTCGGCGGACGGTTAGTCGCGCGGATGAGGGTGGGACGATTTTTGCGGAGTTGCTGCGGACGTAGGTCGTTCTGCGCGGAAGGCGAGAGTTCTCAGTTCTCAGTTCTCAGTTCTCAGTTCTCAGTTGTTGGACTGCCTCAGTGGGGTGAGGGCTTTTTCTATTAGCTTGCGGCCTAGTTCTATCTCTTCGCCGCTTACGGAGTGGGGCTTGTCGGGGTAGCGGCGGAGGGTTACTTGCGCGCCCATCGAGGTGAAGATTTTGGCGGACTCTTCTACGCGTGGCCAAGGGACCCAGGCGTCGGGGTCGCTGCTGGCGAAGAGGGTGGGAGTGCCGGCTAGATCTCCGGAGTGGGTGAGATTGGAGTCGGGGGGGCCGATGAGGCCGCCGGTCCAGGCGATCAGGCCGGCGTAGCGGGCGGGGTGGGTGGCGATGAACTCGGTGGCGAGGCAGGCGCCTTGCGAGAAGCCGGCGAGGACGATGCGATTGAGAGGAATGCCTGCGGCCAGGACGAGGTCGACGATGGACTGGACGCGGGCTAAGGCGGAGTCGAGGAAGGGCTGATTGGTTTCGCGTTCGGCGAGGAAGGATTGGGGGTACCAGGCGGAGTTCGCGGCCTGTGGGGCGAGGAAGGCGATGGGTAGGCTGGCTGGGGCTAATGCGCGGGAGAGGGTGAGGATGTCGCGGGCGGCGCCGCCGCGGCCGTGGAGAAGGATGACGGCGGCGGTGGCTTGATCGAGAGGTGCGCCGGCTCGGTAAAGTTCGCCGTTGGCGTGTGGGTCGCTGGCGTTGTCTTTCATGCTCGTCGGCGAAGGCGCGGACGGAGGGGGCACCCGGTCAGCGTTGGCAGTTTCTGGAGCGCTGGAGCTGGTGGCGGCCGCAGTGCTTTTGTGGAGTGTGATGGGGGCGAGGCGCTGCTCGAGTTCGGGGCGGCGGGATTCGAACCAGGGGGGAAGGCAGAGACGTTCGCCGAGGGACTCGAGGGGCTCGTCGATGGCGAAGCCGGGGTTGTCGGTGGCTAGCTCGAAGAGGACGCCGCCCGGTTCGCGGAAGTAGATGGAGTGGAAGTATTCGCGGTCGAGGACTTCGGTGGCGGGAAGGTGCTCGGTGATAGTGGTGCGCCACTCGAGGTGGGATTCGTCGTTGGCGGCACGGAAGGCGATGTGGTGGACGGAGCCGGCGCCAGAGCGGCCGAAGTTGGCTTGCGGGTCGACGAGGATGTCGATGTGGTTGCCTAGGGCGGAGGAGTCGGCGGGCGAGGCGAAGCGCAGACGATTCCCTTCTGCGGCGATTTGCTGGAAGCCCATGAAGGCGAGCGTGGCGGCGGTTTCGGTGGCGTCGAGTTGAAGCATGGTGACGCCGAAGAAGCCGCGGATGGCGTGCTCGGCGGGGACGTCAGAGAAGCGCGGAGGGTGGGCGGTGGCGGCTTCGGCGTGGGCGACGAGCTCGATCTTCATGCCGTCGGGGTCGGCGAGGGTGAGGACTTCTTCATCGAAGCGGTGGGGGCTGCGGGTGAAGGGGATGTGAAGGTCGACGAGGCGCTGCTCCCAGAAGGCGAGGGATGCGGCGGGGATGCTGAAGCCGGTGTGGGTGACTTCGCCGGCGCCGGCGGAGCCGCGAGTGGCGCGGGGCCAGGGGAAGAAGGTGAGGATGGTGCCAGGGGAGCCGAGGTCGTCGCCGAAGTAGAAGTGGTAGGTGCCGGGGTCGTCGAAGTTGACGGTGCGCTTGACGAAGCGGAGGCCGAGGCCCTGGGTGTAGAAGTCGAGGTTGGCCTGGGGGTCGGAGGCGATGGCGGTGACGTGGTGGAGACCGACGATGGGTTGTGCAGGCATGGCTGGGACCTCTTAGAAAGAGTGTAGAGGATAGAGTGTAGAGCGTAGTGAACGACGGAGCGGCAGAGTAGTGGGTGATCGGCGGCGGGGGGCTGATAGACTTTGCAATCATGGCCCCTGCTATTGCGGCACACGCGCTGACACGCAGTTTCGACGGGTTTACTGCCGTCGATCATATTGACCTGGCAGTAGAACCTGGGCAGTTTTTTGGATTTCTTGGGCCGAATGGTGCGGGGAAATCGACGACGATCAAGATGCTGACGGGGCTGCTGGCGCCGACGTCGGGGTCGATCCAGATCCTGGGGCAGGATCTGTTTTATAACCCCGTGGAAGTGAAGCGGCTGATTGGCGTGGTGCCGGAAGGGATGGCGCTGTTTGGCAAGCTGACGGCGCGCGAGTACTTGCTGTTTGTGGGGCGTATGTATGGGTTGGATAAGGCGACGGCGGAGGCGCGGTCGACGGAGCTGCTGGAGTTTATGGGGTTGGCGGACCAGGGAAAGAAATTGATTGCGGACTACTCGCATGGGATGGGAAAGAAACTGGCGCTGGCGGCGGCGGTGATTCATGGGCCGAAGGTGTTGTTTCTGGATGAGCCGTTTGAAGGTGTGGATGCGATTGCGGCTGGAACGTTGAAGGCGATGCTGCAGGGGATGATTGCGCGGGGGGCTACGATCTTTTTGACGTCGCATGTGCTGGAGATTGTGGAGCGGCTTTGCTCGCACATTGCGATTATTAATCGCGGACATATTGTGGCGAACGGGTCGCTGGATGAGCTGAGGGCAGGCGTGCAGGCGAGACTCACTCCGGGAGCGGAGGGTGAGGCGCAGGGGCGGCTGACGTTGGAGCAGATTTTCCTGAACGTGGTGGGGGGCGAAGCGGGCGAGGCACATCCAGAGCAGGAGCTGACATGGCTGAGGTCCTAAGGTCCTGCGCGGACGGCGAGGGTGTGTTCGTCGCTGCGCCATGGATTGGGAGGTGATATGGCTGAGCTAGGAAACGCTGGGTGGATGGCGGGGCAAACGCGGGCGCAGTTCGCGGCGATTGCGTGGCTGCGCTGGCGGATTATGATGAACAGCTATCGGCGCAAGGGTGGCGCTGGTGAGATGGTGGGGATGTTGCTGCTGTCGGTGCTGTTCCTGGGGATGGTGTTGGGGTTCGTGGTGGGCGCTGGATTTGCGGCGTACTTCTTTGCGCTGAAGGGACATCTGCCGTGGATTGCGGGATTGTTGTGGGGAATTTTTCTGCTTTGCCAGCTGCTGAATATTCAGCTGGGGCAGCCGACGACTACGTTTGATCCGACACAGTTGATTCGGTTTCCTCTGGGGGTGGATACGTATGTGGGGATACGGCTGTTCTTTGGGCTGTTGACGCCGGCGAATGTGGCGGGGACGTTGACGTCGTTGGCGGTGGCGGTGGGGATTGGGTTGGCCGCGCCAGGGCTGTGGGTATATGCGCTGGTTGCGATGGCGGTTTTTGCGGCGACGAATGTGCTGTTCTCGCGGATGATCTTTGCCTGGGTGGATCGGTGGCTGTCGACGCGGCGGGCGCGCGAGGTGTTTACGGCGATTATTTTTGCGGCGTCGCTGGGGATTCAGTGGGCGAATTTTACGTTCAACCCGGCCTATAACCACAACCACAAGACCCATGCTTACGCAGTGTCGCAGCAGAAGTTTGGGGTTGTTGGGCAGCTGATTGTGAAGGTGGAACCGTGGTTGAGGCCGTTGCCACCGGAGCTGGCGAGCGCGTCGTTGGTGCAGGCGAAGGTGGGGGCGGTTGCTGGGTTTGCGGGGTATACGACGGCGGCGGCGCTGTGGGGAGGGCTGTTTCTGCTGGTGTTTGCGCTGCGGATGCGGACGGAGTTCCGCGGAGAGAATCTGTCGGATGCTGCGAGTGCGGTCGCGCAGAAGAAGGTGGCGGTGAAGGTTGCGAGGGTTACGAGTGGGGCGGCGGTGACGCCGATTCGGACGGTCGCGACGGGGGCAAGTGAGTTTGCGGTTGCAGGCAGGGCGCGGGTGTGGGGCGTGGTTGAAGCGGTGCTGGGCAAGGAGATTCTTTATGTGCGGCGGAACACGGGCATTCTGTATGGGCTGGTGATGCCGATTTTCCTGGTGCTGATCTTTGCGAGCAAGTTTGCTACGCGGTCGAGTGCGGGGTCGGTGTGGGTGTTTCCTGCAGCGGTGGCGTATACGCTGCTGGCGATCTGCCCGCTGAGCTACAACTCGCTGGGGATGGAGACGACAGGTGCGCAGCTTTACTTTATGGCGCCGGTGAGGATGCGGGATATTCTGCTGGCGAAGAACCTGCTGGGATCGCTGATGGCCGTGGTGGAGATACTGTTGATTTTCGCGATCATCTGCTATGTGGCGGGCGTGCCTTCGCTGCAGACTGCATTGGCTGCGGTGCTTTGGGCGGTGGGGACGCTGGCGGTGAATATGATCTTCGGCAACCAGCGATCGATTGCTTCGCCGAAGAAGATGGATTTGCAAAAGATGATGCGGCGGCAGGCTTCGCAGGTGAGTGCGTTGATTTCGTTGGGCGTGATGATGGTGTCGTCGGGCTTGGCGGCAGGGATTTTCTTCTTATGCTTCTGGCTGCATGCGATGTGGGCGCTGGTGCCTATCTTTGCAGTGTTCGCTGCGGTGGGCGTTGGATTTTATTTGCGGAGCTTAAAGACGATCGATCGCTTCGCGCTGGATCATCGCGAGGAGTTGCTGCTGGAGTTGTGTAAGGCTTAGGGGGCAGCGGCTGGTTCTCAGTTGTTAGTTGTCAGTTCTCAGTGGTGCCGATGATGCTTAGCATTCGGCCGGTGAAGCCTTGTTCGGCGCGGTGGGAGAAGTATTTGCGGCGGCCGTTGGAGAGGCGGGTGCAGGCCGTGCAGTGCTTGATGAGGGTGATGGCTGAAGGGCGCAGGCTGGCGTCGAGGAGTTGGCGGCGGTTGGCTTCCCAGAGGTCCATGTGGATTTGGGGGCCGAGGTTGGAGTGGCCGGGGGCTCGGGCCGTTAGGAAGAGCATGGGATATTTTTCGCGGATGGGGTCGGAGTCGTAGACCTCGGAGAAGAGATGGGGGGCGTAGGCGAACTGGCTTTCGAACTCGTGGCGAACTTCTTCTCCGACGGCAAAGCAGCAGGCGCCGATGGAGGGGCCGATGGCGGCGATGAGGTCCTGGGGGCGGGAGCCGAAGTCGCGGCGGAGGGTTCCAATGCCTCGCTCGACGATGCGGGCGAGGGTGCCGCGCCAGCCGGCGTGGAAGGCGGCGACGGCGTGGGTGCGGGTGTCGGCGACGAGGACGGGAACGCAGTCGGCGGTGAGGATGCCGAGGAGGAGGTTGGGGTCGCGGGTATAGAGGGCATCGCCGCGGAGGGCGGCTTTGCCGTCGGGTGTGGTGAGTGGGAGGTTGGCGGTGTCGACTCGTTGGATGATGCCGGTGTGGCACTGGCGGATGGTGATGAGGTCGGGGACGGGCTTGCGGGATTTGGTGAGAACGGTGACCAGGCGATGGCGCGCGGCGATGATCGTGGCGGGATCGTCTTCAGGGGTGTAGCCAAGATTTTGTTCGGGAGGGCCGCCGGCGGCATAGGGGGTCGACAGACCGCCCTGGCGGGTGCTGAAGCCGGCGGTGAGCCAAGGGTGAGCGGCCCAGGCGGGGATGGTGACGATGCCCGGGATTGCGCGGCGCGGTGTGTTTGGTGGGGAGGATTTTGGGACGGATGGGGGTGGTTTGGGGACACGGCGGCGGCCGCGGCTGAGGCCTGCGGCGGCGAGGGTTGCGTCTGGGTTGACAGACACCTTTGGCGGTGGGGTTTTGGGGCGACTCACAGGGTGATTTTACAGGGGGTTCGTGGAGGGTTTGAGATCGGCAGGAGTGGGATGCGATAAGAACGGGGACAGCGGGTTCTTCGCTTTCGGCTCAGAAAATTTGCCAGAAAAGCAAAGAAATGCTGGGGAAAGGGGGTTAAAGGTTTTGGGCCCGCTTTCTGGCGGGCCCTTGAGAGGCTGTGGGGAGGGGATTAACTGAGGAATTCACCGGGGGGGTCGCCCAAAAAAAGGGCAAAGAGGAGGAGCTTACTTCAGGTAGGACAGATTGAATAGCCTCTCAGTTGTATGTACAGACGCTCGAGGGGGCGCATTGGTTGCACGGATTAAGAGAATTGAAGAATCCGAAGAATTATCGAAGCTTGCAGGGGAAAAGGGGCGCGCGCTGAAACCTTCGGCGGTCTTGTGCGTCCAATCGCGCAGCGTGTAACCACACGAAGTCCATGCGGTCTAACCGGGTATCGAAGGAAGGATTTGCGTTCTTTGTTGGGGAGCCAGGTGTTCGGGCCTCGGTATTCTGAACTTTCAACTGGATAATCACAGCCAACCTATTGCAATTGAGGGAGATCGGCGTTTATCATACCGCGACTGCAGCATGAATAATTCAACTCAAATCGCCTCGCACCTACTTCGCTCCCGCATCGGAAAACTTTGTGTGGTCATCATCGGTACATCTCCAAACGAGATGATCGAGAAGGCTACGGAAGTACTGAAAGAGTCCAGCTTTCTGGAGTTTCGGCTGGATTACCTGGCCAAACCGTTGGCCGCGCTGCCAGCACTGAAACATTTTTTAGCGGAGAATGGCGCAGCGACCGCGATTGCGACTTGCCGACTGAAAGATCATGGCGGTCGGTTCGATGGATCGAAGACGGCGGAGCTGGAAATTCTGGCGAAGGCGGCTGCGGCTGGATTCCATTTGATCGACATTGAGTTGGAGTCGATTGAGAAGCTGCCAAAGAGCACGATGAGCCAACTGCGCGAGGCTGGGGCGGCGGTGATCATCAGCTACCACGACTTCCACGCGACTAAGGATCTGGATTCGGTGTATGGGCGGATCAAGCCATTTCATCCCGATTTCATTAAGATTGTGCCGACCGCGCGGTCGCTGTCTGACAACCTCACGCTGATGAAGTTTCTCGAGCGGGTGGAAGACGAGAGCAATTCGAGCGTGGTCGGGATCTGCATGGGCGAGCCGGGAATTATTTCTCGGGTGCTGGGCCTGAGAGCGGGGTCGGCGTTTACGTTCGCGGCGGCTAGCCAGGGCGAAGAGACCGCGCCGGGACAGATTGCGGCGCGCACTCTGCTTGAGACCTACCGCGTGGACCAGGTGGATGCGGCCACGAAGATCTATGGCGTTGCGGGAAATCCGATTAAGAGCTCGCTGTCTCCGCTGATGATGAATACGGCGTTTCGGCGCGAGACGGTGAATGCTGTCTACCTGGGGCTGCAGACCTCGAAGGCGGATGATCTTTTCAAGCTGGCGCGCGAGGTGCCGATTCAAGGGATGAGCATCACGATGCCGCTGAAACAGGACGTGATGCCGCTGCTGGAGCGGACGGATGCGCTTTCGGCGAAGATTGGCGCAGTGAATACGATTCTTCGCGCGCAGGATGGGAAGTTTTACGGGTTCAACACCGATGTTGCGGGCATTGTGGCTCCGCTGGAACGGCGGCTGCAATTGAAGGGCGCGAAGGTGCTGGTGCTGGGTGCCGGTGGTGCGGCGCGTGCGGCGGTGTTTGGTTGTTGTGACAAGGGCGCGGAAGTGTTCATTCTGAATCGCACTCCTGAGACGGCGCAGAAGCTGGCGCGGCAGTCGGGGGCGAAGGCGATCAAGCGCGACGTTGTGGCGAAGACGCAGTTCGATGTGATCATCAATGCAACGCCGGTGGGTATGGCTGGGTTGGTGAAGGCGGGTGCCAAGAGTGTGCCGGTGTCGCCGCTGGAAGCCAACGAAATCAATGCGCGATATGTATTTGACCTGGTCTATAACCCGATTGAGACGCCGTTGCTAAGGATGGCTCGGCAGAAGGGTATTGCCGTGATCACGGGCGTGGAGATGTTCGTGCAGCAGGGTGCGCGGCAGTTCGAGATTTGGACAGGTAAGCCGGCGCCGGAGGAAGAGATGCTGCGGGTGGTGGTGCACTCGCTGCGGCAGGGTGCTGAGGGTTCGGCGGAGACGCCTGCTGCGAGTGTAGCGGCGGTGAAGAGTGAACCGGTGGCTGTGGCGAAGGAGAAGCCTGCTCCCGTGGCGGCTCCGGTGAAGGCGAAGGCTGTGGCGGTTGCGGTGAAGGCGAAGCCTGCGGTGAAGACGGTGGCGAAGGCCCCGGTGCGGAAGGCTGTCCCGGTGCGGAAAGCGGCGCCCGCGAAACCGGTGAGACGGAAGCCTCCGGTGAAGGCTGCGGTGAAGGCTAAGGGCAAGGCGAAGTCGCGATAGCGCAGCCGGAACTTGTCCGGGGCCTAAAGCCTAGCTTTCTTTGAGCGATGGATAGGCCAGGACTAAAGTCCCGGCCTATCTCAGAAGCAAAAAGCAGATCATATTTTGTTGAATGGTGCTCCGCTTGTCTCAGAGCGTCGGTGGAGAAGCAGATTCCTTCGCTGCGCTGCGGAATGACAGCCAGAAAAACAAAAGCAACGACAGATCTACTGCGAGTCGAATCTACTGCGAGTCGAACTCGCGGGCTATCCATTGCCTTAGGGCGGACATGCTTACTTCGCGGCCGAGGAAGGCCTGGACTAGATCGCGTGCGGGTTTGGAGCCGCCGGGCTCTAATACTTCGCGGCGATAGCGGAGGGCTGTGGGGCCTTCGGTTAGATTTTTGGGGTCAAACTGCTCGAAGAATTCGAGGGACATTACCTTGTCGTAGAGGTAGGTGTAGTAGTTCGAGGTGTAGCCGACGAGGTGGGTGAAGGCGGAGTACATGCGGTTGCCGTCGACGAATTCGTAGCGCGAGAAGCGGTCGTAGCCTGTGCGGAGGAGAGCGTCGAGGTCGAGGTCTTCCACGGGTTTGTCGTGCGTCTCCATAGAGTATGTCGCGTACATGACCTGGGTGAGGGTGGCTAAGGCGCGGCCGTGGGCGCTGGCTCGGACCATGCGGGCGAAGACGTCGTGGGGAATGGGCTCGCCGGTTTTGTAGTGACGAGCGAAGGTGCGAACCAGCTCAGGATCTTCGAAGAACTCTTCGAGCATCTGCGAGGGAACTTCGACGAAATCGCCTTCGGTGGAGATGCCGGATTGGCCGGCCCAGCGCTGGCGGCCGCCGAGGACCTCGTGCATGAGGTGGCCGAACTCGTGGAAGCAGGTGACGACGTCGGAGTATTGCAGGAGGCCTGCGTCGGTGGCGGTGGGCTGCGGGAAGTTGCAGACGAGTGAGGCTTCGGGGAGTTGGTGATTGAGGACGCCGCTGACGAGAGAGCACTCGCTGAACCACTTGCTCTTGCCTTCGCGCGGGTGCATGTCGAGGTAGATGCGACCGATGGTTTGGGTGTGGGTGGGTGAGGTGGTGTCGTTATCGATGACGTTGAAGGCTTTGACGCCGGGGGCCCAGACGATGGCGTCTTCGGCGCGCGCGAAGGTTACGCCGAAGAGCTTGCCTGCCGTGGTGAGGATGCCGGCTTCTACCTGCTCGTAGGGGAAGTAGGGGCGGACGGATTGCGAGTCGAAGTCGTAGCGGGCGCGGCGATATTGTTCTTCCCAGAAGCGGGCGTCGGAGAGGGTGAGCGGGAGGGCGTTAGGATCGCGCTCTTGGACGAAGGCTTCGAGCTCGGCGAACTCACGCTTGGCAGTGTCGAGGGCGGCGGCTTCGACTTCGTTGAGGAAGGTGCGCATGTTGGCGGCGGAGCCCATCATCTGGTCGACGGTGGCGAGGTCGGCCCAGCTGCGGAACCCGAGGAGCGTGGCCATCTCTTCGCGCGCGGCGAGGAGATCGAGGAGGACCTGCTTGTTGGCGGGATAGGCGCGGTCGTTGTAGGCGAGGTACATGCGACGGCGGAGCTGGGGGTTGATGGCGTAGGTCATGACGGGTGCCATCTCGGGGGGATCGGTGGTGAGGACGACGGGGGCGTCGGCGGTGAGGTAGGGGCCGTCGTTGGTGGCTTCGGCGTGATGGACGCCGTGACGGGCGAGGTAGTCGTCGGGAAGGCCGAGGAGGTCGTCGGGATTGTCGACGGGGATCTTGCGGACGTCGTCCTGGACGGCGCGGCTGAAGGTCATGCTGAGCTGCGTCATGGTGTCGGCGAGGATGCGGATGCGATCGCGGGTGGGCTCGTCTTTGTCGACGCCGGAGAGACGGTAGCCGAGGAGGGCGCGATCGAGGTAGTAGAGCGTGGCGGCGTCGGCGGGTGTGGGCGCGTCGACGAGAGAAGTGTTGAGTGCGGCGAGGGCCTGGTACACGTCGCGGTTGAGGCTGAGGGCTACGCTCTCGGCGCCGATGACTTGCGAGAGCTGCTGGGCGGCATCGCGAACGTCGGCGAGTGGATGAACCATGAACATGACGCCGCTCTGCGAGCCGGCCATGCGGAGATGCCAGCAGGCGCGATCGTAGGGGGCGAGGGTGTTGTCGATGGTGCGAGGCCCGGTGACAGCGAGGAGCTCGGCGATGCAGGCGCGCGAGGCGGCTAGGTGATGCTCGACCCAGGCGTTGGCGGCGGTGGCGTCAGCGAGGCCGGACCAGATGTGCAGCGGATCGGGGATGGGGTGAGAGGCGGACTGGGACGACTTGGAATTTTCTTCGACTGCCTGCATGGAGGACATCTCCCGAATGTGTTGCGCCGGATCGTGCGTTGGGCGCTTGTACCCAGTGTAGGGGAATTGACTGTGCGCTGGGGCAGGTTTGGCGTGAGGAGGACGTCGAGACACATTCTGTGGAAGTTAGAAAATATTTTGACAATCGTATCTTCCCGAGAATAGGCTGGTGATGGGTACTCTTACCCATCGAGGTTAATTCTATGAAGCGTACTATGTTGGCCATCCTCGCGATCTCACCGTTGATGATGCATGGACAGGTGAAGTCGTCTGCTCAGCCCGGATCTACGCCCACTCTTGAATCGAGCAACGTGCAGCCTGCTGCATTTGCTGGGATCAAGTCTGCAGACCATAGCGCAACCCCAACCGTCGTTCGTGTTTCGTCCGGCGTGAAGGCACCGGTGCTTGTGCACTCGGTGGAAGTTGATCGCGGCCATATTCTGGCAGACGATGCTTCGGAAGATCGTGTTGTCCGGGTCGCGATGACGATCGACGCGTCCGGCAAGCCGACGGACTTGAAGGTCATTCAGTCGACCGACTCGTTCACGGACCAGGCGATTCTTGCCGCGGCGAGCCAGTATCGCTTCAAGCCGGCGACTTTGAACGGAAGCGCCGTACCAATAGAGATGACGGTTAATTTCAAGATCCAGTAAGAGTACCGAGAATACGGGCCTTGTTGTTACGAGGCGGAGGCTGATGCCTTCGCCTCGCATTCATTTTGGCGGTATTCGGTGGATTTTGGCACGCTTGCATGCGGAGTCTCTTACAATGAAGCTGCTATGCGCTATCTGATCGCGATCCTTGCACTCGCCGGCATCTTCGATTCCGTGCTCGCCTTAAGAATCCATAACCAGAACCCGGCGGATGCGCCGCCCTGCGCGGTGAGCGAGAAGTTTGACTGCGGTGCGGTGAATCATGGACGCTATGCGGTGTTTCCGCCGATTGGTTTCGATGAGCCTGAGCACTCGGGGAAGATTCATATTCCTGTGGCGATGATTGGGATCTTTGGGTATGCGCTGATTGCGGTGCTGGCGCTGAGCAAGCAGTGGTGGTTAACGCTGCAGGCGGCGGAGATTGGATTTGCGTGCGCGGCGTTTCTGTCATTTCTCGAGGCGTACGTGATCGAGAAGTGGTGCATTTACTGCCTGTACTCGATGTGTATTATCTCGGCGATCCTGGTGTTGACGATTGCGAAGCTATTAACTGATTACCTGCGCAAGCGGAGATCGGGTGCGACGGCAGCTCCGTAATGCCGCTACAATCTCCGCATGTGGCCCAAAGCGTTACTGCAGTTGATCCAACTCGCTCCGCATGTGACGCGGCTTGTGCCGGTGGCGAACCGGTATCTCCAAACAAGAACGGATGGCGGCGAATCCGGACGACGCGCGGTGGATGGGCTGCGTGGAGAGTTGGCGCAGACGGCCGAGCGGATGCACGGGGATTTGACGCGGGTGAGTGGAGCACAGGCGGCTACGGCTGAACAACTGACCCAGCAGGGCAAGATGCTGGAGAGCATCGCGGCGGACTTGGACGCGGCGCGACTGGCGGGCAATGCTATCGACGCGCGCATGGCACGCATGGAGACGCGGATGTCGCGACTTTGGACGACACTGCTTGCGGGGCTGCTTTTGATCTTTGTCGTGGGCGTGATTTTGATCTTCGTGATGCTGCATGCGCGGTAGTATGTGCCCGGTTCCCAAACAAACATGAGTGAGTTGCAACGGCGTTCCCGATTCCCTTCCCTTGCCGGGCTGCTGCGATTGAGGCGAGAGATGATTGCAGCGAATCCTCGACGGTATGTGAAGATGCTGGTGGTGTGCCTGGGCATGTTGCTGGTGGTGGATGCCGTGGTGGGTTGGCCATTTCTGGTGGCTCGGTTACAGGCGGTGGCGGTGCTGGATCGGGTGGGAGCCCAGCCGGTGCCTGCGTTGGTGCGGTGGTTGGCGGTAGAGCCAGTGAAGACGACGGAGTTGACGTTGACGCTGCCTAGCGGGGTGGAGCGAGCGCGGATGTACATACCAGTGAATCATCCGAACGCGCCGGGGATGGTGTTGGTGCATGGGGTTCATTACCTGGGAATGGACGAGCCGCGGCTGGAGGCGTTTGCGTCGGCGATGGCGGCGTGCGGCTTGCGGGTGCTGACGCCGGAACTACCGAATATCAAGGACTACCATATTGGCGCGAGCTCGATTGCCAGTATTGGCGACACGGCGGCGTGGATGGCGCATGCGAGTGGCGACAAGCCGGTGGGCGTGATGGGGCTGAGCTTCTCGGGAAGCCTGTCGCTGCTGGCGGCAGCGGAGCCGCGGTACAAGCGGGACATCAAGTTTGTGGTGGCGGTGGGCTCGGAGGGTGAGATGTCGCGGGTGGCGAACTACTATCTGACGGGAAAAGCGCTGCGGCCAAGCGGCGAAGCGGAGGTTCTTGCGCCGCATGAGTACGGCGCGCTGGTGTTGGAGTATGAGAGCCTCGAAGATTTTGTGCCGGCGGCGGATCGGGATGCGGTGCGGCTGGTGTTGCGGAATCATTTGTACGAGGATTTTGCGGGTGAGCGGGCCGCGCTGGCGAAGCTAACGCAGGGGCAGTTGGCGGAGGCGAAGCAACTGATGGATACGACGTCGCCGACTACGCGGCGCATGATTGCGGAGAGCGATGCGCGGCACATGGCGGCGATGGCGAGCGTGAGTCCGGATGGACGGCTGGCACAGTTGGCGACACCGGTGTTTTTGCTGCATGGCGAGGGCGACAACATTATTCCGTCGGCTGAGACGCAGTGGCTGGAGAAGGATGTTCCCCCAAGTGAGATGGAAGCGTCATTGATTTCACCGGTGATTTCGCACCTGGATCTGGATGGGAAGGGGCCGGGGTTCGCGGACCAGTGGCGGCTGGTGCGCTTTTTTGCGCAGGTGCTGCATGCTGCTGAAGCGCGGTAAAGCAAGGGCGCGAGCGAGCCAACTACAATAGCTAGAGACATGGCTGACTTAATTGGGCTTAGGGATATAGAGGGGGCGAAAGCCCGGATTGCGGCTGTTGCCGTTCGTACGCCGCTGGTGCGGCTTAGCCGGGCGAGGATGCGCATGGCGGGGTTTCGGGAGCTGGCGGACAGGGTGCCTGAGATTTATTTGAAGGACGAGTCGGCACAGCCGATTGGGAGCTTCAAGTTGCGGGGCGCGTACAACAAGATTGCGCAGCTCTCGGCGGAGGAGTTGAAGCGTGGGGTGATCACGTATTCCTCTGGCAACCATGCCCAGGGTGTGGCGTATGCAGCGCGCGCGTTGGGAGCGAAGGCGGTGATTGTGATGCCGTCGAATGCTCCGAAGGTTAAGCGCGAGGCTACGATCGCGCTGGGCGGAGAGATCGTGCTGGTGGGAACGGCGAGCAGTGAGCGGCGCGAGAAGGCAGAAGAGCTGGCGGCGCTGCATGGATACACGATTGTGCCACCGTATGACGACGCGGCGATTATTGCGGGGCAGGCTACGTGCGGAGTTGAGATTCTGGAGCAGCTGTCGGATGTGGAACTGGTGCTGTCGCCGGTGTCAGGCGGGGGCTTGCTGTCGGGTGTGGCTACAGGGATCAAGCTTACGGCTAAGGCTGCGGGGATTGCTGCGCCGCAGGTGTGGGGATGCGAGCCGGAGCTCTCGGCGGATGCAGCGGAGTCTTTCCGGACGAAGACACTGGTGGAGTGGCCAGCGGAGAAGACGACGCGTACGCTGTGCGATGGATTGAGGACGCAGTCGTTGGGGGCGCTGAACTTCGAGTATATTCTTCGCTTCGTGGATGGGATTGTGACGATCAGCGAGGAGGAGATTCGCACGGCGGCGAAGGTGATTCTTGGAACGACGAAGATTGTGGCTGAGCCTTCGGGCGCGGTGACTCTGGCGGCCGCACTGTTCCATGCGGAGGAGCTGCCGAAGGTGCGGAAGGTGGTTGCGATTGTGTCGGGCGGGAATCTGGAGCCGGCGTTGCGGGCGGAGCTAGAAGGCTAGAGCCTTCGTCGCGGACGTCGAGCCGAAACCGCAAGCGTACCTCAGGGGCTAAAGCCGCAAGCCAACGATTACACGTATGGCATGGCTAAAGCCACGTCCCTTCAAGAAGGGTCCTTCGAGAAGAAGCCATGGCCCTTTCAAACAAAGGCAGCTAGAGGCGGAGTAGACGTTCGGCGTTGCCGTGGGTGAGAGCTTCCAATTCGGTGGGAGTGAGCGCGGGCTCGGACTGAAGGGTAGCGAGGAAGTCGCGTCCGCGGGTGTTGGGGCTGAAGGGATAGTCGACTGAGTACATGAGGTGATCAAGGCCGAGGACCTGGCGTGCGCAGTCGAAGGGTGGGCGGGTGAAGTAGCCACTGGTGGTGACGTGGACTTGATCGAGGATGGTTTCGGTGACCGAGCGCTTGAGATTTTTCGCTGCGGCGGAGAGGATGCCGTTGGAGCGCGCAAGAGCGTAGGGGACACCTTCGCCCATGTGACCGATGATGACCTGGAGGTTGGGCAGGCGGTCGAAAACTCCAGCGACGATGAGACGCAGGAGGTGGAGGCCGAGTTCGGCGTGCCAGCCCCAACCGGCGATGGATAGAAGCATGCCAGTCTCGCCGGGGAGATCGGAGTAGTAGGCCTTCTGGACGATGGGTGAGGGCGGTGCGGGATGGAGATAAAGCGGAACGTTGAGGGCGGCGGCGGCTTCGAGGATGGGGAAGAACTCGGGGGCGTCGAGGAATTTGCCGTCGGTGGTGCCGTTGACGAAGAGGCCCTTGAAGCCGAGGTCATGGACGCAGCGCTCGAGTTCTTTGACGGCGGCGGTGGGTTCTTTGAGGGCTGGGGTGGCGAAGGCGGCGAAGCGATCGGGGTGGGCACGGACGGCGGCGGCGAGTTCATCGTTGACGTCGTGGAAGACGGCGGTTTGGTTGGCGGGGGAGAGATTCTCGATGCCGAGGGCGGCGAGCGAGAGGACCTGGAGGGTGATGCCGGCTTCGTCCATGGCGGCCATGCGGCCTTCGCCGAGGTCGAGGAGTTTGCTGCTGATGGCGCGCATTGGCTCGGGGACAGAGTGACCGTAGGCGCCGGTGGCCTTGAGGAAATCGGAGGTGACGAAGTGTTCTTCGAGCGCGATGGTCTTCATGAGTTGTTAAGATGCCGGGGGTTGATTGCAGATTCAAGCGCGAGGCTGGCAGGGTAAAATTGAGCCTATGCCTTCTTTGCTCAAAGTATTGATTTTGGCCATCGTGCAGGGCCTCGCGGAATTGTTGCCGGTGTCGAGCTCGGCGCATGTGGTGGTGGCGGAAAAGCTGTTGGGATTGGACCCTTCGTCGCCGCAGATGACGCTGGTGCTGGTGATGCTGCATACCGGGACTATGTTCGCGGTGATGTTTTATTTCTGGTCGCAGTGGAAGCAGGCGTATTTCACAACTGCGCACGCGATGAATCGCTTTTTCGTGCGGGCGGCGTGGGCGACGGTGCTGACCGGAGTGGTGGGCTATCCGCTGATTGCGATTATTGAGCGGACCGCGTTCAAGGGGCATTCGAAGGGCGAGATCGAGATGCTGTTCTCGCGACTGGATCTGATTGCGCCTGCGCTGCTGGCGGCAGGTGTGTTGATTTTGATTGCGGGGCTGAGGGAGCGCGGGGCTGCGAGGAGTGCAGCGACGGGGCGGCCTGACTACGAGCGCTCGATTGTGCTGAGCGGCGATAACGTGACGTTCGGGCAGGCTGGATGGATGGGAGCGATCCAGGGATTGTGCCTTCCCTTCCGCGGATTCTCGCGGTCGGGCGCTACGATTTCGACGGGGCTACTGGCAGGGGCGAATCGGCAGCGGGCGGAGCGGTTCAGCTTTGCGCTGGCGGTGATCCTTACGCCGCTGGCGATTGCGCGCGAGGCGGAGCGGCTGCTGAAGGCGAAGCATGCTGCGGATCTTGCGGGACTGCCGCTGGACTTGCATGGAAGCGTGGTGGCAGCGATGCTGGGGATGGTGTTGTCGTTCTTTGCGGGGTTGGCTGCGCTGCGCTGGCTTAGCTCGTGGCTGGAGCATGGGCGATGGTATCTGTTTGGGATTTATTGTTTGGTGGCGTCATGCGTGGTGTTTTATCTGTACCACCTGGGGTATTGAGCGGCGGATATTAAGCGGCGGGACTTTCCAAGCAGGCGCGGGTCACGATGAGGTGACCCGCGCCTGCTGCTATATACAGTGCGGCCATGAAGAGGCGTCCTAGCCGTATGGTTTACTCCGTGAGCGCTACTTGGTGGCAGAGGCGTCGCGGCCGGCTTTGACGAAGTCATGCGAGGCGAGGACTTGCTCCTGCTGCTCGACGAGGAGTTCGCGGATGGGCAGAGGGAGGTCGTGATCGAGAGCTTTCGCGTAGGCCTTCTTGGCTTCGTCCTCGCCTTGTTCCGCGGTCTCGAGCAGGCCATGATCGCCGGCACCAAGTTTCGCTTTGAGGTCGCCCCAGGTGCGGTGGATTGCGCCGGAGACGGTGCCGGATTCCTTGACGTCGGCCATGCCGGCGCGGTGCAGTTCGTTTTCAAGCTCGGCGCGGAAGTTGGCGCGCTTGAGGCTCTCGGCCAGGAAGAAGCGCTTGAGGGAGATGTCTTTGAGGTGATCGCCAATATCGGCAAAGCCTTTTTGGCTGTCCTCGAGGGTCTTGATGAGGTCGAGGAGAACAGTCTCCATCTCTTTGTTCTTAGTCGATCCGTCCACAGTGTTGGTTGACATAAATTCCTTCCTGGCCAATGGCCATGGGGTTTGCGCGGGTGGGGTCCACCGATTGGGTGCGATTCTCCTACATCGGCGGCAAGCGGGAGAAATCGCGAAAATCCTGCTCCCCCACCCTAGGTGTCTGAGGTTCAAGTTCGCCGCAATGCTCACTCACCCCGACTTATCACTAGATGCACGAACGGGCCGCCTGCGTTGACCGGCAGGGGAAAATCGGTTTCCGGGAATCTTGATGGGGCACTTATGGGGGGTTGGAGGAGGTCACCAGTGTGGTTCCACTTTGTGAGGTTGCGCACCGCACGGCGCGCTATGGAACAATAAATTTGCTCTGGTTGTTCGGTCATTCGCAGCAAAGCGCCCGCGCGGCACGACCCGCTGGTGATTGGCTCGACCGTGTCCGCAAACCCCTATGAAGCCCCAGAGACTTATCTACTCGCCAACCCGGAGCCGTCGTTTGAACGAGATGCTCGGCTTGATTGTGCTGGTTGCTGCCGGCTTACTTCTCCTTGCCATGGTCAGCTATACGCCGTCCGATCCATCGTTCAACACGGTGGGCGGAGGTGCGGGCGGGCGGCTGGCGCACAACTGGACGGGGCTGGTTGGGGCGTACGTTGCTGACCTGCTGTTGCAGACGGTGGGGATCGCTATCTTCTTTGTGCCGTTGGCGATGATACGGATTGGCGTGTCGTGGATGAGGTCGCAGCGGGTGGGGTCGACGAAGATGAAGCTGGTGGGGATTGGGCTGTGGCTGATCTTTGCGCCGGCGCTGATCTCGATGATGCCGGGCGAGATGCTGTGGCGGCATGCGCTGCCGATTGCTGGCGTTGAAGGCTCGATCCTGGCGGGTGGGCTGATTCACTTTGTGAATTATCCGGGCGCGATGATCATCTGCGGGCTGATGGTGGCGCTGTCGCTGTACCTGACGACGTCGTTTTTGTTGGCAAATGCGGGCGCTTGGTTTACGGCGCACTTTGGGTTCCTGCAGCGGTTGAGCGATCGGTACGCAGCTTGGAAGAGCAAGCGGCGCGGTGCGGAAGAGGATGAGTTCGACGAGGCGTTTGCGTCCAAGCGCGAGATCGCGGCGGCTGCGGCGCGCAAGCAGGAGGCGAACGAAGGCGATGAGACGGCTCGGAATGGCACGTTGCTCTCGAGCTTCTTCGGATGGTTTGGGCGGCGCAAGCGTCGGCAGGAAGAGGACGATGAAACGAGCGTTGGGCAGACGCCTGGGATGAACGGGGAGCCGGCGTCGGTGTGGCAAACGATGCCGCGCACGCTGGTTGACGCTGCACCGATGACCGGGCTGCATGTGGCAGCCGCGGCGGCTGCTCCTTATGCTGCGCAGTTGGCGGCGGCGGCTGCTCCGCTGCGGAATGGACCGATGGAGGTGTTGCCGTTTACGGACGCTGAGGGAACGTCTGCGAGCGCTGAAGATGATGGCTGGCTGGATGCGCCGGAACGTCGGACGCCCGCGCCGATCTTGTCGATGCCGAAGGCTTCGCATGTGGCGATGCCAGAGCCTCCGCCGGCGCGGATGCCGAAGGCGGTGGAGTTGCCGCCGATGCCTTCGCCGATGCAGGACATTGCGGCTCAGAATATTGCGTTCGGGAAGCGGGCGGATGCGGATATGCAGGCTGTGGCGATCGTGCCGAAGTCGGTGCGCGGGTATAAGTTGCCGCCGAGTTCGCTTCTGTTCAAGTCGGAAGAGCATGCGCAGGTGCGGGAGAATGAGCTGCGCGAAGAGGCTCGGGTGCTGGTGGAGAAGTGCGGCGAGTTTGGCGTGGATGGCAACGTGGAGCAGATCAATCCCGGGCCCGTGGTGACGACGTTTGAGTTTCGTCCGGATGCCGGCGTGAAGTATTCGCGCGTGACGGGACTGGCAGATGACCTGTGCCTGGCGATGGCTGCGGAGTCAATCCTGATTGAGCGGATGCCGGGCAAGTCGACTGTCGGAATCCAGGTACCGAACCATGAGCGCGAGACGATCTGGCTGCGGGATGTGGTGGAGTGCGAGAGCTTTGCAGCGAGCAAGAGCAAGCTGGCGATCGCGCTGGGCAAGGACATCAGCGGACGGATTGTGATTGGCGATTTGGCCAGCATGCCGCATGTGCTGATTGCGGGCTCGACGGGTTCGGGTAAGTCGGTCGCGATCAACGCGATGATTATGAGCGTGCTGTTCAAGTCGACGCCTGAACAGGTGCGCATGATTTTGGTGGATCCGAAGCGCGTTGAGCTTGGGATGTATGAGGGCATTCCGCATTTGTTTACGCCGATCATTACCGAGGCGAAGCTGGCGGCGAATGCGCTGCGCAATGCGGTTCGCGAGATGGAGCGGCGGTTGAAGCTGCTGGCGGCGAACCACGTACGGAACATCGACCAGTTCAACAAGCTGTTTGAGAATGGCAGCGAGTATTTGTTTGAGGACGTGAACCAGGAACCGTTGCCATACATCATGATCATTATCGACGAGCTGGCCGATTTGATGATGCTCGATCGGGCCAACGTTGAAGAGGCGATTACGCGGCTGGCGCAGATGGCGCGCGCGGTTGGCATTCACTTAGTGCTGGCTACGCAGCGGCCTTCCGTCGATGTCATTACGGGGTTGATCAAGGCGAACGTGCCTACGCGGATGAGCTTCCGGCTGGCGACGAAGGTGGATTCGCGGACGATCATTGATTCGAATGGTGCCGAGAGTTTATTGGGTCGCGGCGACATGTTGTTTTTGCCTCCGGGAACTTCGCGGCTGCAGCGCGTGCATGCGCCGTTCGTTACGGAGAAAGAGATTGCCGCGGTTACGGCGTTCTGGAAGGCGCAGGGCGAGGCCGAGTATGTGCATGGCTTCCTCGAGGGGCCGAAGGACGAAAAGAGCGGCGATGCTGGCGGCGCGGAGGATAGCCAGGAAGATGACGCGCTGTTCGATGATGCTGTGCGGCTGGTGTTCGAGTTTGGCAAGGCCTCTACTTCCCTGCTGCAGCGGCGGCTGCGGATTGGTTATGGACGCGCGGCACATCTGATCGACATGATGGAGCGCGATGGGTTGGTCGGGCCGGCAGACGGATCGAAGCCTCGCGAGATTCTGAAGTCGCCTAGCTACTTTGCCGAAGTGGATGCTACGTTGCGGTAGGGTACCCCCTCCCCCCTCCTTGAGGGGTTTTTCCGGTAAAGTTGTCTGTGCACACGGGTTAGGTGGCAAAGTATCCCCCCTGCTGTGAGGGCCTCTGCCCTGTAAAGTAGGGCAACCACAGGGGTTACGGGTAAAGTAGTCCATTCAAAGACTTTACGGGAGGGGCCTTCGACGCCATGGGGTATATGTCGGCCGTTGGCCCTTGGTCTAGAGGTTGGGAGATGCCCTTCTTTAATTGTACCTAGTTGGAGGGGGTAACTATGCCAGGTTTTGAAAAGATTTATCGCCAGTGTTGATAGGGGTTTGGGTCATATCGTGAAGGCTTGGGGGCTTGACAGGCTTTGCTTGGCGGCGGGTTTGGGGATGGTTTGACATGGGCGGGGGCGGTCGCGCGTTGGGCGATAGCCCACCTTAGGCGCAAAGTGCGCGCCGAAGATGGGGCACCCGGCTTGGGGGCGGTTACTTTGCGGCGGGGGTGGGCCGGGCGAGGAGCCAGTGGATCAGGTCGGCGCGGACGTGCTCGTAGCGGGGTTCGCCTTTGGGGTAGAGCTTGATGGTGCCGTGGGACTTGCCGGTGTAGAAGTTGAGGGCGAAGTCTTTGATGACGGGCTCGGAGCGGGGAGTGGCGCCGATGAGGACGTCGGTGTGGGGGTTGAGGGCGTTGCGGGCGGCGGTTGCCGATTCGAGCGAGACGTACTCGCGGACGCGGCCATCGGGGCCGAAGGATTCGAAGTTGTAGCGGGTGAGGGAGCGGCCGGCGGGCTCGTAGTATTCGCGGACGATCCAGTGTTGACCGTTCAGGTCGAAGGCGTCGATGACATCGCTCTCGCGGGTACTGATGCCGGGGGCGCCGCGCTGGCGGGCACTGCGGAGGACGGCGCGCTCGCGGTCAAACTCATCCCAGCGGCCGAGGGCGGCTTCGACGATGACGAGGTTTTTGTGGGCGAGCCAGAACTCTGGCTGCGCGGCGACGACGGCGCGGTACTGGAGTTCGGCGGCTTCGTATTGGTGGAGGCCTAGCTTGGCGTCGCCGATGCCTTCTTCGGCGTCGATGTTAGCGGGATGGGTTTTCAGGTATTCCGCGAAGAGATCTTCGGCTTGCTGATAGTGCTTGTCCTCGAGCGCCTTGTGCGCCGGGAGCAGCCCGGACGGAATGGGCTTCTGCGCAGCGCAGGTTGCGATGAGTGTGGAGAGGAGGATGGCTGCGGTTGTTGTGCTGTGGCGAGCGTTGAGCTTCAAGTTCTACCTGCGCCTTCCCTGCCGCATGGCGTGTCGGCTGACGAATGATCCCAGGACTGCGATCACGGCCAGCAGGGCGATCCAGAAGAGGTTGGGGTTGCGCTGGTCGTACGTGCTGGCAACGTGACGCTGGATGTAGCCGGTGTTGAGCTGCTCCGGTCCTAAGGTTGCGATGATCGGCCTGGCTGGCAAGGTGGCAAGATCCCCCAGGTCATAGACGGATGCGCGAAGGTCGTTGTCACCATAGCGGAGGGCGTAGGTGGCGTTGGGGACAGCGTCGAAGCAGAGGGTGCGCTGGCGCATTTGTAATTGGACGGCGCGGATGGGGAGCGGCGGCTGGTCTGCGTTCTTGACGGCGATGTGGACGGTGGCGGGGTCGTGAAGGTTGGACGCCATGACGGCGGGGAATGAGAGGTTGGTGAAGTTGATGGCGGGGGTTGTGGTGACGGGGTCGGCGGGGCGGGTGACGCGGGAGATCTGGCCGGCGATGACCTCTTGCGGCTGATCGGGCTGATGGGTGTTGGCGTCGGCGGTGATGGAGACGTTGCGCAGGAAGTCGGATTTGTAGGTGGGATCGAGGAGGAACTGTACGCGCTCGACGGGGAGGTGGGCGGGGATGTCGAGCTCGGCGATGGAGGATGCGTTTTGCTGGGTGACGGTGTTGTAGGCCGAGGCGACGGGGGTGTAGAGGGTTTGGGCTTCGCGGCTGGCGGGAACGGTTGCTCCCTGGATGGTGGCGGGATCTGGATGCGGAAAGGGCTTGCCGTCGAGGGTGCGGAGGTGGAGGAGGATGTGCAGATGAGGGAAGGTGGATTCCTGCAGGGCGAGCGAAGTGGAACGGGCGAGACGGCGCTGGGTGAGATCGAAGAGGGTGAAGGTGCCGAGAGATTTGTTGGGGCCGCTGTTGGAGCCGGAGACCTCGGCGGTGGCGAGGAAGTTGTGCGCGGCGAGGTCGAGGTCGACTTCCGTGTAGGGGCGCGCGGGCATGTCGAGATCGAAGGAGAGAGTGCCGTTGTGTGCGGTGAGGTTGTGGACGGTGGCGGTTTGGGCGTCGGTGGGCTGGGCTTCGCTGTAGCTGACGGCGAAGGGGATCTCCTGAGGCCTGGTGTGGGGGGCGGCGCGGAAGACGCGGAGGTCGTCGGCTGAGGAGCTGGCGGTGTGGGCGTAGACGCTGGCGTCAAGGATGGTGCAGGCGATGCCTGAGGCGTTGGGCGGGAGGGTGAGGGTGCGGACGTAGAGGAGGTGTTGCGGGTCGGCGAACGGAGCGGGCGCGGTGCTGATGGATGGCAAGGTGCCAGCCTGGAAGAGGAGAGCGGCTGCGAGGGGGAGGAAGGACTTCAAGCGGTGGCCTCGCTGTTGAGACCGATTGCGGATCGCTGTGAACTAGCGGGCTTCCCCATGGGGTAACTTTACCCTTTCAGCGCGCGGCGTGAATGGCGATGAGGGAGTGCAGAAGCAGATTCCCAGAGGGAATGACAGAAAGAAAGGCAAAGGCAACGGCCTGCATCGTGGGGGAGGGCTGGAGCATCCGTACAATCGGAGTATGGATGAAGGCATGAGCGAGCATGATGTTCTTGTGATCGGGGCGGGGCCGACGGGGTTGGCGTGCGCTATTGCTGCGCAGAGGATTGGGTTGAGCGTGGTGCTGGTGGATAAGGGCTGCCTGACGAATTCGTTGTTTCATTATCCGGCGCATATGACGTTCTTCACGACGCCGGAGCTGTTGGAGATTGGGGATATGCCGTTCTCGTCGCCGAACCAGAAGCCTACGCGATCGGAAGCGTTGGAGTATTACCGGAAGGTTGCGGAGTATTACAAGCTGGATGTGAGGCAGTACGAAAAGGTGGAGCAGGTGACGGGCTCAGATGGAGCGTTTGTCGTTCATACGGCGGACAAGTTTGGGCGCAAGCTGACGCACAGGGCGCGGAAGCTGATTGTGTCGACGGGCTATTACGACCTGCCGAATTACCTGAATATTCCGGGTGAGAGTTTGCCGAAGGTGAAGCATTACTATCATGAGCCGCACCCTTACTACGCGCAGGATGTGGTGGTGATTGGCGGCAAGAACTCGGCTGCGATTGCGGCGCTGGATCTGTGGCGGCATGGAGCCAAGGTGACGCTGGTGCATCGGGGTGCGGAGTTGCATCGGCATATTAAGTACTGGATTAAGCCGGATATTGAAAACCGGATTAAGAATGGGGAGATTGTCGCGCATTTTCGAACCGAGGTGAGCGAGGTTACCGAGGACGCGGTGACGTTGCTGACGCCGGGTGGGCCGAAGGTGATTCCTAACCAGTTTGTGTTTGCGCTGACGGGATACCATCCGGACTTTTCGTTTATCGAGGCGCTGGGGGTGAAGCTGGATGATAAGAATGCGCGCTGCCCGGTGTGCGATCCCGGGACGCATGAGTCGAATGTGGCGGGAATTTATTTGGCGGGCGTGGTGGTGGCGGGGGAACGGACGAATGAAATCTTTATTGAGAACGGGCGGTTCCATGGGGATTTGATCGCGAAGGACCTGGCGGCGAAGATGAGGCGGGGCGCGGGGAAGGCCAGGGCTAAAGCCCCTTCTTCGGCGGAGGCTGATTCAGTGGGCTGAAGCCCACTGCTAATCCTGTTGAAGCTCGTGACTTGCTAATCCTGTTGGAACTCGTGGTCAGCTGACGACGCGGTTGGCGAAGCCGCGGAGACCTATCAGCGTAAGCAGGACTAGGAAGAAGAGCAGCATGGCGAGGATGTTGGCGTCGGGCATGTGACCGATGGTGGGCGTGAGGGCGGCGCGCAGGCCTTCGCTGATGTAGACGATGGGGTTGAGGAGGACGCCTATCTGGAGCCAACGGATGTTGGTGAGCGCAGCCCAAGGGTAATAGATGCAGCCAAGGAAGGTGATTGGCATGATGACCACGCCGAAGATGAGGCCGATCTGCTTGGGTTGGACGTAAGTGCCGATGGTGAGACCGAGCGCTCCGGCGAGCAAGCTGGCGAGGACCATGACGGCGATAAAAAACCACCAGTTGGAGACGTGCGCGAGGACCGGTGTGCTGGGGATGTAGTAGGCCAGGGGGAAGACCACGGCGGCGGCGAAGACGCTTTGGATGGCGGAGAAGACGATCTTCTCGATGGCGACGGCGCCGATGGGGAGGGGGCACATGACGCGGTCGTCGATTTCGCGGGTGACACCGAACTCCTGCGCGAGGGGAAGGGCGACGGCGGCGATGCCGGAGAACATGATGGCGACGGCCATGAGGCCGGGAAGAAGGACGGTGCCGAAACCGCCTCCGCCTGCGGCTGCCATGCCGGCAGTGGGGCTCAAGCTGGCGCCACCGCTCATGTGGGGCATAACGAAGGTGAAGACGAAGAGGAAGAGCAGCGGATTCATGGCGATGCGGATGAGGAAGGGGACGATTTCGCGTGTGAGGACGCGGAAGTCGCGCTGCATCAAGCCGAGAAAAGCGCGCGTGTAGACCACAATTTTTGTGTCGTTGCTACGCGCCGCGGCTTCAGTCATGATCGATTCCTTCTGCATGCTATTCGCGAAGATCTCTGCCGGTAAGGCGGATGAAGACGGTTTCAAGACTGGGCTCGGTGGTGGTGACGTCGCGTAAGCCGTAGGTATTGGCGTTGGTGACTACCTTGGCGAGGAGGCCGTCCTGCACGCGGGCGAGGACGCGGAGGCCGCCCTCGATGACTTCGACGCGGGTGACGCCGTCGATGGTGGCGAGCTCTCTTTCGAGATTGCCGCTATCGCGCACGCCGCGCATGCGGAGGTCGTAGATGATGTCGCCGCCAACGCTGGCTTTGAGAGCGGCGGGGGTGTCTTCGATGAGAATTTTTCCGTGGTCGATGATGGCGAGGCGGTCGCAGAGTTCGTCGGCCTCTTCCATGTAGTGGGTGGTGAGGACGACGGTGATGCCTTCTGCGCGGAGGGCCTGGACGGCATCCCACATGGCGATGCGGCTCTGGGGATCGAGGCCGGCGCTGGGCTCATCGAGGAAGAGGACCTTGGGATGGTGGGCGATGGCGCGGGCGATCTGGAGGCGCTGGGCGAGGCCGCCGCTGAGGGCCTGAGGGTATGCGGCGGCGCGGTCGCTGAGGCGAAACTGATCGAGGAGCTGGGCGGTGCGCTGCGCGGCGACTTCCTTGGTCATGCCGAAGTATCGGCAATGGAAGTAGATGTTTTCTGAGACGGTGCAGGAGCGATCGAGGGTGTTGTATTGGGGGACCACGCCGATGACGCAGCGGGCGAGGGCGGGGTGAGCGACGACGTCGATGCCGGCGATTTTGACGGAGCCGGCAGTTGGAATCGCGCGGGTGGTGGCGATGGAGATGGTGGTGGTCTTGCCGGCACCGTTGGGGCCAAGCAAGCCGTAGATCAATCCAGCAGGGACGTGGAGGTCGATGCCGTCGACGGCCGTCACGGGATTCTTGCCGGCGTAGACCTTGCGCAGCCCCAAAATTTCGACGATCGATTCACTCACGCGTGGGCTCTCTTAACAGCTCGATTATAGGGACGATTGGGGACGAGTAGGGCTTGGATAACAGGATAATCGGCGGTAACTTCGCAGGGACGCGGAGGCTTTGTGGTCGGAAGCATTCACGATATAAGGCGGTGAGAGGGGAGATGGGGTCTGGGTAATTGCAACGCGTAGAATAGGTTGCCTTCTATGAACATTTGTATTGGAGGGACACCTTTAACGAGTGACGGGGCATCCGACTTGCTGAAGCATATAAGGAATTGCCGCGCCTGCAGGGTGGCGGCGGAAGTCTAAGGAGAACGATACGATGTCAGGCACGTGGACGAAGAAGATGTCAGGAGCAGTCGCGGCGACGGCTCTGGTGTTGGGTGGATTGGGATGGGTAGCAGGCGCACAGGAGCCGAATCCGACGACGGTGGCTCCGGGCGCCAAAACCGGCGAAGTGATTGCACAGGGGCCAAACGGCGTTTACGTTTACCACGTGAAGGTGGTGGAGCGGCAGCTGGACGCGGTGAACTACTTTAATCGCAGCGGGTCGACGCATGTTGGGTTCAAAGGCACCAACCTGCTGCCGGGTGGGAAGGGCGATGCCAAGGTTAACTCGGTGACGGGCAAGACCGAGATCTCGGTACATTTCGAGGGGCTTTCTCCGGCCAACGGGTTTGGTGCGGAGTATCTGACGTATGTTCTGTGGGCGATCTCTGTGGATGGACGTCCGCAGAACCTTGGCGAGTTGGAGCTGGCGGGCGATAAGGCCAGCCTTAATGTGACGTCTTCGTTCCAGGCGTTCGGCATGATCGTTACCGCCGAGCCGTACTATGCGGTCTCGCAGCCGAGCGATGTTGTGGTGTTGGAGAATGTGTTTACCGATAGGACAAACGGCGTTCTGCAGCAGGTGAATGTGCACTTCCACCTGTTGCCAAAGGGTTTGTACGCTCCTACTTCCGGATCGAAGACGATTGAGTTCCCCATTACAGACCGGGAACACACGCCACTGGCGCTATACGAGGCGTACAACGCGCAGCGGATTGCGAAGTCTGTGGGAGCGGACCAGTATGCTGCGGACATTATGAAGGAAGTTGCGACCGACATTCAGAATGCGCAGGACATTCAATCGAGCAAGCATCGTGATGTGAAGATGGAGTTCACGTATGCGCGGTCGGCGACGGAGCGTGCGGAAGACGCGCGCATTCTGACGCTGCGCAAACAGGAACAGCAACGCCAGCAAGAAGCGCAGGATGCGAAGGTAGCGGCGCAGCAGCAGGCGCAGCAGGCGGAACTGCAGGCGAGCAAGGACAAAGCAGCGGCTGAAGCGTCGGCTGCGGCAGCTGCGCAGGCGGATGCGGCGAGGGCGCGGGCGGACGCGGCGAAGGCGAGAGCGGACTCCGAAGCTGCGATGGCGCGTGCGCAGGCGGCGGACGCGCAGGGCCAGGTGGATGCGGCCAAGGCCGAGGCAGCCGCGACTCGTGAGAAGCTGCGTGCGCAGTTGAACGCGGTGCTGGAGACGACGGAGACGGCACGTGGCCTGGTGATTAACCTGGGTGATGTGTTGTTCGACAGCGGCCGGTACACGTTGAAGACGAATGCGCAGATTGCGTTGGCGAAGGTGTCGACGATCCTGGAGCTTTATCCTGATCTGAAGGTGCAGGTTGAGGGCTATACGGACTCGGTTGGCGGCGATGCGTATAACTTGAAGCTGAGTGAGAACCGTGCGAATGCAGTACACGATTTCCTGATTCAGAATGGTGTGCCTGCGGGGAACGTAACGTCGGTTGGCTATGGGAAGGCTGATCCGGTGGCTTCCAACGCTACGGCGGATGGGCGGCGGCAGAATCGGCGGGTGAACATGGTTATTTCGGGTGCGGCGATTGGTGTGCAGACGACGCAACCAGTCATCACGCAGCCACCTGCTCAGTAGCCTGGTGTAGAAACGGAAGCAGACGAAGGCCGCGAGATGCTCGCGGTCTTCGTGCTTTTTGGCGTGCAAGAATAATTGGAGTAGTGGAGGGATGTGTGAGTACTTCAATGAAGGGCAAGATTGTTTTTGTGACGGGAGCGAGCTCGGGGATTGGGGCGGCGACGGCGATGGAGTTCGCGCGGCTGGGGGCGAAGCTGATGTTGTGTGCTCGCCGGCTGGAGAGGCTGCAGGAGATGGAGGCCGAGTTGCGGGATGCGGGCGCGGCTGACCTGCTGCTGCTGGAGATCGACGTGCGGGATCGGGCGGCGGTGAAGCGGGTGTTGGGGGAGTTGCCGGCGGGGTGGGAGTCGATTGATGTGCTGGTTAATAACGCGGGGCTGAGTCGCGGGCTGACCAAGCTTTATGAGGACGATATTGAGAACTGGGAAGAGATGATCGACACGAATGTGAAGGGACTCCTATACGTGACGCGCGCGATTGTGCCGGGGATGGTGGCGCGCAATCACGGTCATGTGATTAATCTTGGGTCGATTGCGGGGCACATGGCTTATGCGAACGGCGGCGTGTACTGCGCGACCAAGGCGGCGGAGCGATTCATCTCGGACGGCCTGCGGATTGACGTGAATGGGACGGCGGTGCGGGTGACGTCCATTGATCCTGGGATGGTGGAGACGGACTTCAGCAAAGTTCGCTTTCGGGGAGATGAGGGGCGGGCGGCGAAGACGTATCAGAATGTGGATCCACTGCAGGCGGAGGACATTGCGGATGCGATTGTGTGGGCGGCGACGAGGCCGGCGCATGTAAGCATTCAAACGGTTGTGCTGACGCCGACGGCGCAGGCGAATCCCTTTGTGCTGACGCGCAAGAGCTAAGCGAGAGCTACAGCTTGATGGACCAGCCGAGCTGTTCGAGTTCGCGCTCGATGGTGGCGAGTGCGAGTTCGAGGGCGCTGCGACGGTGAGGGCTGGAGGTGCGCTCGGAGAGGACGCGTTCCCGCTGCATTTCGAGAGCCTGCAAGCGGCGCTTGCGGTCGGCTTCGGCTCGTTTTACCTCGGCAGTAACCTCGGAGGTGGAGGCCTTCGGGGTCGCGGCCTCGGCTTGTTGCTCTTCGACGCTCTTGGATTCCCAACCTTTGGACATATAGCTATCTTACGCTTGAGGCTGCAGGCGCGGTCCGGATTTCAGGCCGCAAAATCCTACTGGTGGCCGAAACGATAGATGACGCCGAGGTTGAATCCAAGATTGCTCTGAATGGTGCTGCCGTTGGGTCCGATGAAGTTGGTACCAACCCAGGTGGGAGTGACCCTGATGGCGAGATTGGGGTAGACGTTGTAGTCCGCGCTGACGCCGAGCGAATAGGCGGGACGCAAGCCGCTCTCCCACAAGCCGAGATCGGTGGCTGGAATACCCTTACTGCCGCCGGAGAAGATACCCCAGCCGGTTCCCGCGAGGGCTTGAGCACTGACGGCAAATTTCTCTTTGGCCACGAAGCGATAGCTCACGCCACCCATAAACATGTACTCGTTGATCTGGGGGTTGTAGACGCCAAACTCGTTATTGGTGATGGCGTGCGCATTGCCAAAAGCGCCACGGGCATCGCCGACCACTGCAAACTTGTGATTGAAGTAATAATTGAAGGCCGTTGCCCAGGTGATTTCGTTATTCCTGCGGAGGTACTCGCCGCTGCGAAAACGCAGATAGCCGCCTCCACCGAAGACCTCATACCGATGCGAGTAGGTCTCTTCGGTGGTCCGAGCAACGCGCGCGATACGGGTCGCGTTGGTCTCGTGGTGGGCGTGGGTTTCTTGCTTTCTCTTTTTGGACTGGGTCTGGGTCACAGTCTGGGCGTTTGCTGGGGCGATAGCTCCGGCGAGCAGACCAACTGCCATACCAGAGAGAACTAACCGTACTGCCAATTTCCGCACATCACACATCAAATCCGAACTCCTGAACATACACTTGCTGGCCAACAGACCCGCATCTATCCATTAGAACATCCCGGACCCATTCGAACAGCCCATAACGCGCTGAAAGGCGCGTTATGGGAGCACATAGGTGACGCCGGCGATGAACTGGAAGGAGTTCTTCTTGTAGAACTGCGCCGGATCGTTGAGGTAGTTATCCGCAACGGCAATGGTGGCAGCAAGGCGCTTGTAGACCGGTAGTGTGAGAGCCGCGTTGAAATTCGCGGAGTAGGCCTTGAAGTCATTCCAAGCAGGAAGGTAGTTCAGGGACTCGGTAAACAGCATCTTGCGGGGCAAATTGCGGGTGTAGCCCTCAAAAATAGTGGTGCCGATGATGTTGGTCGAGGGCGTGGTGGTAACGACGCCGTCGACCGTGGTGGAGATGTACTGCTGCTTCATGTAGTGGACGTCTGCCTTGAGATCGAGTTCCTGCTTAGGGGTCTTGATGGCGGTGTAGCCGATGCCGCCCCCGTAGACCTGCTGGAGCTGGAGTCCCTGGCCGAAGTTGTGATCCCAGGAGGCGTCGACGAGGGCGTAGAGGCGTGGGCTGAAGTATTGATCGCGCTCAGTGTCGGCGTGGAAGATGTTGGTGAGGACCTCGCTGGCGGGGGTGGGCGGAATGGTGGGAGGGATGACGGGAGTGGAAAGTTTACCGTAGCTCTCGCTGACGTTCACGGTGGTGCGATTGCGTGGGGCCATCCAGGGCACGGTGGGGATGGCGCGGACCAGGTTCACGCCGACATTGAAGGTGGTGGCGGTGGTTGTGGAGCGCACGAGGGTGGCGCCGCCGGTGATGGCTCCACCCCAGCCGGTGAGGAAGCCTGCCTTGTGGGCCATCTGCTTATCGAAGGATGCGCGATCGATGAGGTAATCGACATCGTCGGCAGCGACGACGGCGGGAGGCTCGTTGGCAGCGGGAGTGAGGATAAGTTTCTTGTCCGCGACCTCGACCGAGCCTTCGGGCACGTGCGTCTTGTCTGGTACGGCTCCTTTGCGCAGCAGGGCGAACTGTGCGCCAGACTTCAACTCCTTGATCTTGTCGATGGAGATGGTGACGGTGCCTGCCATATCGCTTTTGAAGATGACGTTTCCGTCGGTCACGCTATCGAGCTTGCCGGTGAGTTGGTCACCGTTGGCAAAGATCAGGACATCCGAGGGAGGGGGTGGGGCCGGTTTGGCTGGAGCAGCTGCAGGGGCCTGGGAGTAGGCAAACGGGACAAAGGCAAGAAGGGATAGGAGGAGTAGAGGGAGTTGTCTACGCACGGTTATGTCCTTTGAAGCGGGTCGGTAAACCTATTGACAGCTTGCTGTGGCCAGGGATGATCGGGACTTCCCACTGGACTAGGGTAAATGATCAATGGTTAGCAGGGTGCTTCAAAAAAATGAGGGTGTACGAGGAAAGTTTGATGCAAACCGCGCTTGCTTCGATGTCACGGTGCGACTAACCTGAAGGTGCCATGTATGAAGATTTCGTAGCGACTGACCGGTGGACCTCAGAGAAATTGCACTGTGTTTGGAAGGGCACGGTCGTAGCGATTGCGACTCGCCATGCCGATGCGACGGATATCCGATTTGCTGTGAACGGCAAACCGCTTTGGATTGCGATGCCCAACCTTGCGTGGGTTGAGCATAAACGGCTGAGCGGCAAGGTGATCACCGATTTTCTGGCGGCGCAGGCGGCGGGACGCTATCTGAAACAGGCGATCGAGAGCGGGTACGATAACGGCCGTGAGATGTACACGATGACGGTGGATGAGGTATTGCGCGAGGTGAATGCGGTGATAGCCGAAGTGGGACATACGGCCAATCTGCCTAGCCTGCCCGTCGTGGGCCGCGATGCTCATCCCGAGGAATTCGACTTCAAACTACCCGGCGAGCCGCAGACGGTCGCCGAGTCAGCTTAGGCTCGATGGGACCTGAACGCTTGATGGGATCTGAAGCCGCGAACCGATCATTGAGTAGCCGTCGGCAATTTATCGCATCGGCTGCTGCGTTTCCGTTTGCGCTGCGCGCGTTGGCGAGTCCGATTATCAGTAGTCGACGGTGGGTTCTGCTGGGGACCGGGACGGACAAGGGCATTTTTCGCGCTGCGTGGAATCCTGACAGTGGCGAGCTGAGTGGGATCGAAGTCGCTGCGGCGACCCAGCATCCCAGCTTTTTGGCGATGCATCCGCGGCTTCCGATACTTTATGCGGTCAATGAGACTCCGAGCGGAGATGGGGCGCTGTGCAGCTTTCGGCTTGATCCGAACCGCGCTGTGCTGACGCCAGTGGAGCGAGTGAGCAGCGAAGGCAATGGGCCCTGCTACGTGTCCGTGGACGCGACGGGGAGAAGCGCGTTCGTTGCGAATTATGGTGGCGGCAGCTTTGCGGCGTTTGGCCTTGAGGCTGGGGGTGGGCTGCGCAGTGCCGGCCTCTTCGATTGCCACAACAATACGGCATGCGGGGTGATCGGGCCGAACAAGGCTCGGCAGGATGCGGCGCATATGCACTGCGCTGTGATCTCGCCGGACAACCGGTTTGTGCTGGCGTGCAATCTGGGAGAAGATGCGATCGAAGTCTTCCGCATTCATCCGGGGGCGGCGAACCCGATGGAGGCTCCCGTGCGATTCGCAGCGCGGGCCGGGTCAGGGCCTCGACATCTTGCGTTCCATCCGAATGGTCTGTGGCTCTACTGCATTCATGAGCTCGATTGCACGATTGATCTCTATGACTGGAACGTGAACAATGGGGCGGCCGCGCCGGTGTTGCGGAAGGAAAGCGTGATCTCGACGCTGGCATCGCGTGCGGCGCTGCCGGGGAGTACTGGCTGCGAGATTGCGGTTAGCCCGGATGGCCGGTTTGTTTACGGAAATACCAGGGGCGAGAATTCGCTGGTGGTGTACCGGGTGAATGCTTCGACGGGTCTGCTGACGGAGCAGCAACGCGTGTCCAGTGGTGGGAGCATGACCCGGCACTTTGCGTTTGATCCATCGCGCCGGTGGTTGTTGTGCGCGAACCAGGGGACGTCGACGGTGACGGTCTTTGCCCACGATCCTGCGACGGGACGGCTGGCGGAGACCCCAAAATCGTTTGCGCTCGACACGCCTATGTTTGTGCAGTTCCTCTAGAGAGGACGCCATGTTTCAACGCAAAGTTACCGTGGAGTATGGGAGCAGCGAGCGTGCTGCGGTTCCCTGCCCCATCAAGTGGCTGGACAGCTTCGCGATGCGCAACTTCACGAATGACGCGGTCTTCGACGACACGCTGCCGGTGGACGATGGTGTGCTTGAGATCGGGAATCGGGTGCCGCTGGACCGGCTCCGTGAGTCGATGGAGGATTGGTTCCGGCGGAAGGGATATCTGCAGAAGGACGAAGAGCTTCGCGTCACGTTGGCGTGAGGCGAAGCTCTTCGTGGGACTGGGTGAGATGGGGTTAGGCTTTCAGGGTTTTGTTGTCGAGGACGAAGCGGTACTTTACGTCGCCTTTGACTACGCGGGTGTAAGCCTCTTCGAGGCGGTCGTAGCCGATGAGTTCAATGTCTGAGACGATGTTCTTTTCGGCGCAGTAGTCGAGCATGTCCTGGGTTTCTTTCATGCCGCCAATCATGGAGCCGGAGAGTGATCGGCGATTGGTGACGAGGGCGAAGGGCGAGGT
>Ga0302310_10000138_pt1 | contig 68018 bp, 60 predicted proteins | sample III_Palsa_N1_2_FD_200451 | JGI IMG/M metagenome (GOLD analysis project Ga0302310, IMG submission 200451) | Peat permafrost microbial communities from Stordalen Mire near Abisko, Sweden - III_Palsa_N1_2 | ecosystem: Environmental > Terrestrial > Soil > Palsa > Peat permafrost | place: Sweden...
TGAGCGTCGCGCGCTTATCGAGGAAACTGGATTTCTCGCCGAGCTCGTAGTTCCAGAGCCTGTCCGGGGCAAACGTGGGATTACCGAGACCCGGTTTCAAGACGAAATTCGGTCCGCCCGGCCGGAAGCCGCTGGCCACCCGAGCGTAAACCAGGGTGTCCTCGGTGATTTGGAATTTCGGATTGATGAGGTACGTGGTTACGCTTTGGTCGGAGGTAACCACTGGGGGTGTCAACGTGGCGTCCGACCCCGTGGCGAGTAATCCCTCAACGGATTCGTCGTAGGCTTGTCGCTGTTTGCTGTAGCGAACACCGAGCCCCACGTCGAACTGCCGGGTGATGTAAACGGTCCCATCCGCATACGCGGCATACTCGCGATAGGTACTCGGCAGGAAACTATTGAAAGGAGTGAGGCCGAGAAAGGCTCCGCCCGGATTCGCCTGATCGAGCAATCCGACGACTGCAATGGTTTTTTCCGTATCGAAGTATCCGCCTACCAACCATTCAAAATATCGGTTGTCTTGGGATGCCAACCTGAACTCCTCGGTGAATTTTTTCGTGGTCGCATCCGCCAAGAGGCTAAAGGGGGCACTCCCCCCGCCAAAGGCGGCGAGGACCGGGTCGTAAATGTAACTTCCATCTGACAGGGACGACCCTGTGTTGGTTTGCAGGCCGCTGATCGAGGTGAACTTGGCCCACGGTAAATCGTAGTTGACCACGCCGGAGTAGAGCGTCAGACCGTATTTTGATGGCTGGAACGTGGGATAGGCTTGGGCGTAGGTGCCAAGCGTCGGCTGGTGCGTCATTGGGTTTCGGAAGGCGACGTCCTCGCTTTCCCCGGGAATGTGTTGGGTGAGAGCCGTTAGACGGATATCGAGTTCATCGTTAAGCTGAAGCAGCAGGGAGATGCGACCACCCTCGGTACGATTCCAGCCTAGGTTGTCGCGATCATAAACAGGATCCTTGATGTAGCCGGAATCGTATTCCTGAACCCCATCGATGCGAACAGCGCCAATGCCATTGCCGAACGGCAGGTTCACCATGCCTCGATAGGCATGATTGATGCCGCCGTGCTCGGTCGAGGAGGCCTCTGTTCCCACCTCCGCGCTGAAACCGCTCCGGTCCGGTAACGCCGTAACGTATTTCACCGTCCCGCCGAGGGAGGTTGCGCCGTACAGCGTGCCCTGTGGACCGTTCAGCACTTCAACCCGGTCGAGATCGAAGAGATTGATATTGAGACTCTGATAGCCCAAGCCGAACGAACTGCTGGCGCCGAGCGGCACGTCATCAAGATACATCCCGATCGCGCTGCTAAGTTGCGACCCCGTCGTTATCCCGCGGATCACAATGAGATTTGTGGAGGGTCCGCTGGCCGCATAGCTCAAGCCCGGAACGTAGGCGACGAAATCGGAAAAGTCGTGTGCATTCAGCTGACTCAGGGCGCCTCCCGTCAATGCGGTGACCTCGCCCGGCACGCTTTGGATCGATTCGGACCGGCGGGTGGCGGTCACGATGATCTCCGTAAGTTCACCAGATTCGGCGGTTGTTTGGCCTACCGCCGAAACAGCGCACAACGCGGTCGCTACCCCGAAGCAGAATGAACGCCAGATGCAAGATGCAGCCATTTTTTACTCCCAAAGTCGGATATGTGATCCCGCTGACTGGAGTCGTCTTTTGTTATCGAACTGGCGCCAGTATCGCCAAGCAATCGCTTGCTTGGCTTAGATTAGTCCCATTAAGATAGGCCCGTCAACGTTCAAATGAGGAGTTATCGATGGGCAGCCATAAAATCATCATCACGTGTGCGGTCACGGCCGCGATCCATACTCCTTCGATGTCCGCGCACCTGCCGGTCAGCCCCGAAGACATCGCTGACGCGGCGATCGGCGCGGCGGAAGCGGGCGCAGCGATCGTGCACTTGCACGCGCGCAACGCTGCAGACGGAAGGCCAGACCAGACACCGGAAGCTTTCGCGCCCTTCCTAAAGGAGATCAAGCGTCGATCGAACGTGGTCGTGAACCTGACTACGGGTGGTTCGCCTTACATGAAGGCCGAGGAGCGAATCCTGCCGGCGAAGACTTTCAAGCCTGAGGTCGCAAGTCTCAATATGGGCTCGATGAATTTCGGCACGATTGGGAAAGGCCGATGCTCGAGAATTCGCGCGACCTGGTGTTCCGCAATACGTACAAGGACATTGAGTATGCCTCTGTTCGTGCAAACCGTTTTCGGCATTCTTGGCGGTATAGGCCCACATGCAGAAGACGTGTTACACATGAAGCGTACCGCCGATCGTCTGTTTGGCAGCGATTACCGATGGTCGGTGCTCGGCGCAAGCAGAGCCCAGATGCCGAGATGTGCAATCCCCATCGGCAGCGACTAACGCAGGCATAATGCTCGCGGAGTTGTCCAATTATCTTGGTAGAGCCGCAACATTGGACGAGCTTAGAAACCTGCAGATTGGTAATGTTAGAGCGATATACAAGAAACAGTATGCGGGACCGGCCGCGGGAATTGAAGTTCCTCTCGTTCGCGCCGCATATTTCAATTTTGCCGCGTGGTTAGGGATTCGCCATGCGATAACCATATTGCAAAAAGCTGAGTGGAAGGTAGTGGGGAGGAATGGGCAAGCCGACGGAATTCTTGGTCCCAGCAGCATCAATTTGCTAAATTCCGGCCCGGACCCAAATTTGCTCGTGGAAACCGCAGATTGCATTTTAATCGAGGAGTTGAAAGGCATGCAGGCCTTCCAGGTGTTTGGGAAAAGTTGGATTTTGCGTGTTCGTGCGTTCTCGCCGGCCGTTTGGCATGGCGTGTGTTCGGAACTCCCGGCCAACGGTTCGATAGCGGGAGCAGATAGGGAAACGAATGCATCAGCCGCGGGGCGACCTATTCGGCGGGTGTGAATGGATCAATAGCTCAGTAGGACTCCGGCGCCGTTTGAGCGGGGACTGGGTATTGGATTCTTGTCAAGGGATCGAGACTTCCAAGTCCCAGCAATATCACGAGCCAAATGATTGCGCCTGCCGCGAAGAGTCGCACGATGGTGGGCCCTGAGCGCACATCCATGAATTGCAGCCCGACGATGCCGACCATGATGACCGCAGGCAGCAAAATCAGCGGTCGCGCGCCGCGGCCCAGCGGCAAAAAGCTGCCGGCGACTTCGATCCCCAGTAGGAGCAGCAAGAGTCCATATGTCACGAGCAGTCTACGCGCCATGTCAGGCCCCCCGACCGATGAGGTAGATCAAAGGATATAGGACGATCCAAACCATGTCGACGAAAGCCCAGTACAGCCCGACCACGGTCACGGGGGTGGTGTACTCGCGGGTGAACTCGCCGCGCTTCGCCCGGACCACGATCCAAAGCACCAAACCTAAGCCGATGAGCATGTGCAGCCCGTGCAATGCCGTACTCATGAAATAAAAGACGAAAAAAAGTTGCGCGCCGCCGCGCGCGGCACCCTTGATGGGGAAGTCGGCGCCGGGAAACAGATGGTGGGAAAAATCCGTGTGCCACTCCAGCCCAAACTTGAGCAGCAGAAAGACTACCCCGAAGGCCATGGCCGCGTAGCAGCATTGAACGAGCCGACGCATATTGCCGGCTTCGGCATAGAGGACGCCGGCGGCATAAATGACGCTGCTCGTGATCAAGATTACCGAGTTTACGGTGCCGAGGGTCATGTCCGTGTGGCGTGCACCGAGATCGAATCCTTCGAGACGCCAGTGGCGGGCATAGATCCAGGCGAGGAAGAGGGCGCCGAAGAACAGGGTTTCGCTGGCAAGAAATAGCCACATGCCGGAAATCGCCGTGTGCGACTGATGCCGCGCATCGGAATACTGAAACTCGTGATTGCCCACCGTCTCGATCATGTGATTGCCGCCTGTTCCGGTGGCGGATAGTCATAGGGCTTGCCAGTGACGCGGGGTGTCTCGGCGAAGTTCTCGGTGGGCGGCGGTGAGTGCGTGAGCCATTCCAGGCCCGTGGCCGCCCAGGGATTATCGCGTGCTTTCTCGCCATGGAACAGCGACCAGGTCAGGTACGCCAACGGCAGCAGATACCCGGCGGCCAGCACCAGCGTGCCTGCGGAGGACAACACATTCAGCGTCTGAAACTCGGGGGAGTAGGAGTGGTAGCGCCTAGGCATCCCGAGATAACCCAAAATGAATTGTGGAAAGAATGTCAGGTGAAATCCTATGAATATGGTCAACGCACCGGCTCGTCCCCACATCTCGGGGTACATTCTTCCCGTAATTTTGGGCCACCAATAATGTAGACCCGCGAAGAAGGCGGAGACCATGCCGCCCACCATGACGTAGTGAAAATGCGCCACGACGAAATAGGTCTGTGTGAGATGCACGTCGGCGCCCAGGGCGGCGACGAACAAGCCAGTCAGACCGCCCATGGTGAACAAACCGACGAAACCGAGGGCGTAGAGCATGGGGGCATCGAAGCGTATATAGCCCTTATGCATGGTTCCCAACCAGTTGAATACCTTGATCGCGGAGGGCACGGCAACCATGTAGCTCAAGATGGAGAACACCAGCGCCGAGTAAATCGACGTGCCGGCGACGAACATATGATGCCCCCATACCAGGAAGCTGATCACCGCGATGGCGATGCTGCACCAGACGACGAACTTGTAGCCGAACAGTTCCTTGCGCGAAAACGCAGGAATGATTTCACTGACGATGCCAAAGCCGGGCAAAATCATCACGTACACAGCCGGGTGAGAATAGAACCAGAATAAATGCTGAAACAGCAAGGGATCGCCGCCAAGCGCGGGGTCGAAAACGCCGATGTGGAAAATAGCTTCGAAGGCAAGGAGCAGTAGCGTCATGGCGAGCACGGGGGTTGCCAGTACCAGAATCACGCTGGTGGCGTACAGCGACCAGAGAAAGACGGGCATCCTGAACCAGGTCATGCCGGGAGCCCGCAGGCGATGAATGGAGACGATGAAATTCACGCCGGTCGCGATGGAGGAGAACCCCGAGATGAAAATCCCGACTACGCACCAGACCACGTAGCCTTGGCTGTACGCCGTGGACAGCGGCGTATAGAAGGTCCACCCCGTGTCGACGCCGCCCATTAATAGGCTGAAAAGCACAATGAATCCGCCCAGCAGGAACAGATACCAGCTAAACAGATTCAGTCTGGGAAAGGCCAGGTCGCGCGCGCCCAACATGAGCGGCACCAGGAAATTGCCCAGCGACACGGGCACCGCCGGTACCAAAAAGAACCACACCATGACTACACCGTGCATGGTGAAGAGTCGGTTATAGGTCTCGGCGGAATGGATCATGCCCTCGGGGGTGATCAGGTTGTAGCGAACCAGGGCGGCGGCGGAGCCGCCAATGAAAAAGAATCCCGTAATGGTGAAAAGATACAAAAGCGCGATGCGCTTGTGATCCGTGGTTAAGAGCCAGCTCCGGAGGGTATCCCCGTCCGTTAAATACGAATCAGTACTCATGTGGCAGGTCCTGGGCTCAATGACTTGATATAAGCGATCACGTTGAGCAAATCCTCCTCGCTCATGAGTCCGGCAAAAGAGGGCATGATAGGCTGATAGCCGACCACCCGGCGCTCCACGGGATTCAAGATGGCATTGCGCAAGTACTCATCGTCGGCCTTGATAGTGCTGCCGCCGGTGAGCGACACCGGCGAGCCCGACAAGCCCGGCAAGCGCGGTGCTCGGGTCGAGTCGGCTGCGGTGGCGGAGCTCGCACCGTTCCCTCCATGGCAGCCGCTGCAGCCGTAGTGCATATAGAGTTTCGCACCGGCCGCTGCCATGGTTTCTCCCGGGTCATTTTGCTGGAGCCAGCGCTCGAAATCCGGTTGGGCCATGGCAACGACTTCCCCGGTCATATGAGCATGATCGATACCGCAGAACTGTGTGCAGAATAGATGATAGGTGCCGGGCGTCTTTGCCTCGAACCACAAGGTCTCGTAACGACCTGGGAGTACGTCGTGCTTGACCCGAAATGCCGGGATCGAAAAGTCGTGAATGACGTCCTCCGAGGTCATTACGAGTTCGACGGGCATGTCGATGGGTACGTGCAGGGCGTTGATCTCGCGCTCGCCGCCGATGTGCTCGACCTTCCACATCCACTGTTTGCCGATCACGTAGATGCGCAGAGCTTCGGGCGGGGGTTGGAACAGCCGGACGTACAGGTCCGCACCCCAAAGGAACAAGCCGAAAAACGCGAGTAGCGTCGCCCCCGTCCATGCCGATTCCAATCGCCAACTTTTCTTGGCCAGGGCGCCGCGCTCGATCTTGCTGCCTGAACGATACTTGAACATGTATAGCAACATGAGACCGAAGACCAGGCACAACACCGCTACCGATATGGCGAGCAGCGCCCAGATCAGATGATCGACCTCCGGGGCGTTGGTGGAAGCGGCCGGCAGCCACAGGTTCACGGCAGAGCCTTCCGCGGCCGGTGCGCGAGTAGAAGCACACCTGCGGTTACTAGCACCGTGAGAATGGCTCCTAGGCGCAGCACCTTCATGATCGCCAAAGTATAGCGGCCGGTGTGAGCGTCATAACTGAAGCACAGCAGGGCAAGAGGCGCGAAGGCGCGGGTAATCACGCCGCGGTCAGCTTGGCGCAGGGCATCTCGTACAGCCTCGGGCCGAAAACCCACGCCGAGTAGATAGCCGGATACCTTGCCGTTCGGCGTCAGGACGACGAGGCCTGGGGGATGCACGAATTGCTCGGTGGCGGCGTCATAGCGGGATACGAAACCCACGGTGTCGGTCAGCGCGGCAATGGCGGCGGGGTCTCCCGTCAAGTAATGCCAGTTCTGCGTATCCTGCGCCGCGTGTGCCGCCGCTGCGGCATCGAGCCCAGCGAGGTCTTCTTTTCTTGCTTGTCTCGCGTCCGCCGCCGATTCATGGGGGTCAATGCTTACCGCCAAGAGGGAATAGTCCTTCGCCCCATCCAGTCCGGACCGAGCGAGGGCACGGACCGCGTCCGTCCGCACCGTGCTACACAGGTTAGGACATCGAAAGTAACCCAGCAGGAGTATCGATGGCCGCCGCTGGTACAAAGAACGCAACGTCACCAGCTGTCCGAACTCGTCGTGAAAGGTAGCCGTTCCATCGACCGATGCGCCGAGCTTCGAGTTGAAGCCGACACCGGTTACATCGGGCGCCGGCGCGGCATGCGCGGCGCCGACGACGAGCAACGCAGCGAGGCAGGTAATCCATTGCAAGTACCTGCACTTCACGGGGAATCGCTCGCGGCGGTGGCAGGCCAGTCCTCGATGCCGTGTGAGGCGATGTCGCGCATCGCCGCCTCAATGGGAATGTGGACAACACCACGCTCCTCATCGACCCAGCTGGTACCGTTCAATCGAGAAAGCTGAGCTGCGCGCAAGGTCTGCAGGTCCTTGACCGGATCGGTCTGCAGTTGAGGGTCCGGGTACGTGGGTAGAGGCATGTTCATTGTCCGATCGACCGTACCGCCCGGATACAGTTTCAGGACCAGCAGCGATAACGCAAGAACCCCCAGCACTAGGACGGGAATGCCCACCCACACGACCCGGACGCTGATATCGGTGCGCTCGTGATCGGCTGGGGGGAGTTCCTTGTCACTCACATGCAGGTCCTCGGCGAATGACGAGGGCCGAACCCAAGCCCGCCAAGCAGAGCATGGCACCCAGATCGGTAAAATCGAGGCGCAGCCCGGCCGCCGGCAGCACCAGCCACCATGCCCTCAGCATCTCCCCCAGTAATACCAATCCAGCGACGATACATAGGGTTCGTCGGGAGCGTCGCGCCGGCGAAAAAACCAGGCAGGCGGCGGGCAGGAGAAAGTGACAGCAGGTGATCGCCAGCGCGTAGTACTGCCACCCATCGCGCATGCGCGCGACATACCAAGCCGAGTCCGTGGGGAGGTTCGACTGCCAGAGGATCAGCAATTGCATGAAATCGAGATATCCCCAGAAAAGTACCAGCCCTTGCAGTAGTTTTCCGACTGTCGCCACTGCTTCTGGCGATGGTCTATGCCCGCCGAGCGCAAGGACGAGAATGGACGAGGAGAGAGCGGTCAGTCCCGTTGAGACGAGGGCGATCAAACCGTAGACGCTCGAGGTGAAGTGCGGATCCAACGACATGGTCAAGTCGATGGAAGCGAACGTGATCGTCAGGGCGAGCAAGATGAGCCCGAGCGGTGCCACACTGCGCAGGGCGGCAAGAGAATCAGCGGCACGAACGGCGCGCCATACCTTCAATCCGAGCCCAAACCACACCAGCAGGTAAATCGTGCCGCGCACCGCTAAAAAAGGGGCATTGAGATAGAAGTGATTCGGCAGCCGGTCCGCGTCGGGGCCAAGCCAAGGGTATAAGCGTGACAGCCCCCAAAGCCATGGCAACAGCGCCAGCAGGAGAAGCGGCAGGGTAGAGAGTCCGGCCGTCAGCGGGCCGCGAAGTATCAGACCCCAACGACCGCCCGTCAGCGCATGCACCAATAGGACGGCCATGCAGCCCAGCGGCCAACTCATCCACAAGGTCATGGAGGAGAGCCACGCATGGGCAAGGCTTTGAGGCGAGGAGTAACCCCCGACGGCCAGCACGGCCAAACCTACGAATCCGACCACCCAGGCGGTTGATTCGATGGATGCGGGCCTCATTTTAGTAGCTTCCGCTCTTCAGGCGTCAGGTCCGTTAGCCGCGCGTTATCGCTGTGCTGCAGAGCGCGAATGTAGGCCGCGATCGCCCATCGATCCTCGGGCGGTATGCGCTGAGCAAAGGAGTACATGGCTCCGTAGCCCTGCGTCATGACGTCGACCAGGTGCTGGGTCGGCGCTTGTCGCAGGCCATCGAGATCAAAGGAGGCGGGCTCGGGAAAACCCCTCTGAACAATCATGCCCCGGCCGTCACCGGATTCGCCATGGCATGGAGCACAGAACACCCGATAGCGAGACTGGCCGCGCTCCAGCAGCGCCATGGAGACCGGCGGAGGAGTGACGGCGTGCTGGTCGAATTCGACCGTGCCGAAGGGTACTTCCGCCGGCGAGGCAAGGGGCGAGTAAGCGCTCTCCTTGGGCTGTGAGGACATGTCACCGCAGCCGGCGAGCGACAGAAGGACCGTGCCCATGGCGATCAGCGCGGGTAGGCATGACCTCATCACGAAGGGATATCCTCGATGCGGCGTGCTTGAAGTTCCAAGAATATTTCGCGTGCGCGTTCCCGCAGATCAGAGTCTTCCGTGCGCACGGCGATGATCCATCCGTCGCGCAGAGCCTGCCGCATGCCAAGACATTCATCGATGGGGTCGTAGAGTTTGGGCAGGCGATTGACCAACAAGAAGCTAAAGAACGCGGTCAACACTGCGCACAGCGCTCCTACCTCGAACGCGATGGGCACGAACGACGGCCATGAAAACGCGGGTCGGCCTCCGATGTCCTGCGGGTATGCCACCATCACGGCATAGACCTGCATCCCGAACCCAGCGGCGGCGCCCAGCACGCCGGCCGCCAGCACGATCAACGGCAACGGCGAACCGCCCGTCGAGTCCGGCAAGGGCACAGGCGTGTACGTCTGCGCGGGCATGTGCTGCGCGCGCAGTCGCGACAAGGCACGGAGCAAGCCGTCTTGCGAATCGAACTGCGCCAGGATGCCCGTCACGGTGCCTCGCTCGCTTCGCGCACGTCGGCCATGGAGACCACCGGTACGTAGCGCACCGCCAGCAGCAGTCCGACACTGAACAGGCCGATGCTGCCGAACAGCAGCGCGTAGTCCCACAATGTGCCGTGATAATTACCCCAAGCAGAGACGAGATCGCTTCTGCGCAAGCTCAGGACCACGATGCTATAGCGTTCGCACCACATCCCATAAATTACGCCCACACTCACTATGGCGATCAAAAAGGGATTCACGCGCAGGCGGGCCGACCACAGCAACTGTGGGAGCAGCAAGTTGAAGACGATCGTGGCCCAATACACCGGAGCATAGGCGCCGTGCAACTTGGTATGGAATACCGCGAGCTCGGCTGGGTCTCCGCTGTAATACACGCTGAACACGTCCATGACGTAGGCATAGCCCACGAGCAAGCTACTCATCAACAGCAGTCGACTCAATACGTCGAAATGCCTTGGCGTGATCAGCTCGTCGAGTTTCAACATCCAGCGCAAAGGCAGCAGCAGCAGCAGGACCATGGCCAAGCCGGACAGCAGTGCGCCAAACACGAAGAACGGCGGAAATTCCGTCGAGTGCCAGCCCACCGTCGATGCGCCGGCGAAATCGAGGCCGACAATGCTGTGAACGGAGACCACCAGCGGTGCCATGATGGCGGCGAACGTGCCGTAGACGGCGCGGTAGTGGCGCCATTGCGTGTCGGAACCGCGAAAGCCCAATGCGAAAATGCCGTAGGCGATCTGACGTCGCCGCGAGGAGGCGCGGTCTCGTAGCGCGGCCAAATCAGGGATGGCCCCAAAGTACCAAAATAGGATCGAAGCGGTGACGTACGCCAAGACGGCGAAGAAGTCCCAGAGCAGGGGACTTCGAAACTGCGGCCAGAGCGTCATGGTATTGCGCGCCGGAAACAGCCAATAGAACAGCCAGGGCCTGCCAAGATGCAGAATCGGAAAAATTCCTGCACAAGCCGCTGCAAACACCGTCATCGTCTCGGCGATACGGCTCACCGAGGTACGCCAGTCGGTCTCCATCAAAAAGAACAGCGCTGAGATGAACGTGCCCCCCGAGGCGATGCCGATCCACCACACATAGTTGATGATGGCGAAGCCCCAAGACACCGGCCAATCGATGCCCCAGACGCCGACTCCGCGGTAGAACAACCAGCCCGTGGCACCCACCAGCAATAGAAGCAGCGCACCCGCAACCGCAAAGGCGCTCCACCAGCGCCCCGAGCGGTGCCGTAAAGCAATGTCGGCCACCTTGTCGATGACGGCGCTCATGCAGGATCGTGGGTCGGCGGCGCAGCGAGGTCTGGATTGAGGTTTCGAATCCGACCCTCATACGTGACGCGTGGGTGAGTGTTCTGGTCGCCCAAGACCGCATAATTCAACGGACTTTTCTTGCGAGCACTGACCTCGCTGCCGGGGTCGGCCAAGTTGCCGAAGGTAATGGCGCGGCTGGGGCAGGCGCCTTGGCAGGCAGTCTGGACGGGTCCCACGGGCGCGCCGGCCTCATCGGCAGCGATCCGGGCCTCGGCGATGCGCTGCACACAAAATGTACATTTCTCCATGACCCCGCGCATGCGTACCGTGACGTCGGGGTTGCGCGATTCGATGGCGCGCTGCTCCTCATCGGCGTAGGCCAAATAATTGAAGCGCCTTACTTTGTACGGACAATTGTTCGAGCAGAAGCGTGTGCCGACGCAACGGTTGTATACCATGACATTGAGTCCTTCCGCGTCGTGGACGGTCGCTCCTACGGGGCAGACGGTTTCGCAGGGCGCCTGTTCGCAGTGCATGCAGAGCATGGGCTGAAAATACGCGTCCGGCGCCTCGACGCTACCTTCCCAGTAACGATCCACTCGCAGCCAGTGCATTTCTCTCTGCGCGATGACTTGCTCCTTACCGACGACAGGAACGTTGTTCTCGGCCTGGCAGGCGATGGCGCAGGCATTACAGCCAATACAGGCATTGAGATCGATGCTCATACCCCACGCGGCGGGTCCCGGCGGGTGATGACGATAAATTTCCGGCGCAGGCTCTGGATCTTTAAAGAGGGCAGAGTTGGATTGGAAGTCGGCCAAGCGTCCGTGTCGGACAATGTGTTCGCCGACATTCAAAATAAGATCGTGGTGTTCCGTGCAGGCGAGGGTGTCGTGGCCGACGACTTTCTCGAGCGTCGGCGCGTCGGCGAGGCCGGTCAAGGGATATGTATTGGTGCCGGCATTATGGGAAATTCGCCCCAGAGCGCGGCCGAAGCCCAGTGTCGCGGTGATGCAGTCGGCTGCCTGGCCCGGCACGATCCAGACAGGCGCCGTCAGTTGCTTGTTGCCCACGGAAAGCTTGCCGTGATCGCCATTGCGCAATGACAGGCGCTGGGCCAACGAAGGCGAGATCAATAGTGGATTGTCCCAGGTCAATTTGGTCAAGGGTCGAGGCAGTTCCTGGAGCCAGGCGTTGTTGGCGTACCGGCCATCCCAGACCTGCGCATCCGGCTTGAAAACCACATGCAGCGGGCGCGATGACGTCGCGAGCAGCTGAATAGTGGCCGCCGCGCCGCGCAGTGCCGATGTGATTGGTGCGCTCCGTGTGCCGGTGACGACGCCGGCCGCGAGTGCGGCGTGCCACACTGCCCCATCCGGGGTGTCGTTCAGACGTGATTGCCAGGTTGCGCGAACGGCTGTTTGGGGCGTCGGCGGCTCGGCCGTATAGAAAAGCGCCAGCACGTCCAGCGGGCTCTTTCCGTTATATAGCGGGAGCGCCTGCGGCTGCATAATGGTGGCCGTGCCATCGTAGGCACATGCATCGCTCCAGGTTTCCCAATCGTGCGCCATGGGTAGCGCCCACCTGGTCTTGGGAGAGGTCTCGCTTGGTAGGACCGATAACGATATGCTGAGCTTCGCTGCCTCGAGGCTGCGCGCGAAGTCGAGTGATCCGGGCCCGGAGTACACGGGATTCACGTCGACAATGAGGACGGTATCGACTTTCCCGGCGTCCAAATCGTCGGTCAGCGCTTGCAGTGACGCCGCGTGATCCACCGGCGTGTGTTCGGGCGACGCCAGTAATTCGTACGAACTGCCGCGCCCACCGAGCTTGTCGTTGATGGCGTGGACCAGGGCATGGACTTCGGCGGACAGATCGGGTCCCACGTGCACAAGGGCTCGCCCGGGATGAGCCAGGAGATCTGTGGCCACCGCGCTTATCCAGGGCGGAGCATCTGTCGCAAGGCTCGCATCACCACGCAGCACCCGCTGCGCTAGGGCGGCGATAATGGATTGCATCTCGGCGGGGTTCGCGGCGAAGCGATGGTCGGCGGCGGCGCCGAGCAATCCCGGCGTGGATTCAACCGCGTACACGCGGCTCATGGAGTCGGTCCTCGTCGGATTGCGGCGAGCCGCGAAATCGCGCGCAAACTTAAGGTGACCCGGCGCGCTCTCCAGCAGGTCGCTATCGATGGCCAGCAGTACGTCGACGTTATCGAGTTTCGGCACGAATGCTGCTGCAGTACCGTAGGCTGTGAGCGCGCCGGCGCGCAGCGAATCGCGCGATCGCGCATCCCATTGGTGCCAGCGGGCCTCAGGGTAATGGGACATCAGCTCCCCTAGGGTGGCGCCCAAGGTGGGGGACGTAATGGTGCCGGTGAGGATACGCAGCCCCGCGCCGCCGGTGTGCGAAAATTCATTGCGTTTGGCGGCGAGCCTTGCGACCAGGTTCTGCCAATCGCCCGGGTGATTATCGAGCAAAACCTCGGTGCTACGGTCTGGGTCGTAGAAGTCCAATGGAATGGCCTGGGCAAAAACGCTCGTCGCCCCCATGCTTGCCGGGTGATGTGGATTCCCTTCCACTTTGATTGGCCGGCCCATCTGATGTTTGACCAAGATTCCGGTTGCCATGCCATCGAGCACGTGCGCGGTTGCGTAGAAATTCGGGCGGCCAGCTATGATTCCCGGTGCTGGATTGACGGCGGATATCAAAACTCCGCTCGGGGCGCCCAAGTCGCAGCCGGACAGTCCGCCCATCGCAAACGCCGCCGCCATGAGTTTCAGGACCCTGCGCCGGTCCATGCTGTTCGACAGCGCACTCGCCAGACTGGGAAATTCCTGCGCCGCGCGCGCCAAAAACAGCGGGTCGTCCGCCAGCTCCTGCCAGGAGCGCCATTGTCGGGTCAGCGGTGGCATAGAGAACAATCGGTGAGTCGCCGATCGGCAACATGATATTGCTGGAGGAGTGCTTGCGGCGGGGGGGTAGCACCAGTGCGCTGCCAAGCGGTATTGAAGATCTGATCGGCGGGCCGCAGATTGGGGCCGGGGTTCCGGTGGCAGTTGAGACAAAAGCCCATGGTTAGGCTCCGTGCCTTGAAATTGAGCGACATGCTGGCGACGTCACCATGGCAACTCGCGCATCCCACGCCTTTTGCAATGTGGATCGCGTGGTTAAAATATACATAGTCAGGTAGATCGGTGATGCGTTGCCAATGCAGGGGTTCATTCTTGGCCAGGCTCTCGCGCACCGGCGCAAGTAACTTGGCGTTGGTCCAAATTTGCGAATGGCACGTCATGCAGGTATACGTCGGGGGTAGGCCGGCGTTGGATGACACCTCGACCGTCGTGTGACAAAAGCGACAATCGATTCCCAGTCCCGACACATGATGCTGATGGCTGAACGGGACAGGTTGCGCCACGGCCCATCGCGTATGGGTTCTATAACTGGACTGCGGCCAGTACCACCAGAAGGCCACTCCCCCGACAATGACCAGCCCCACCATCAGGAGTCCCACGCTCATGAGTAAATTTGCAGAGCGAGGGAAAATCGCGGCCATGCCGCAGTTTAGTTATTGATAGCACCGACAACACGTGCGTTTACCCCCATTGAAGGCGTAGGTCATTACCTACATTTCGACGCGTTCACTGATATCCCGCGCTGTCAGTTGGTGCTATATAAGGCGATCTATAGGAGAGGAAACATGACTAATTCTCAAAAGTCGCTGGCCCCGTCATTTGTTGAAGCGAAGCGGCGGGAGCTTTCTGCGCTGCGTGAAGCACTAAAGAAAGGGGCGGGAACTACCGAAAAAGAGGAAGGCATCGTTAAGGACGCCTCCGCTCAGCAGGCCCGTGAATTCGAGGACGATGCGCAAAAGCTGGATACCCTGGAGAAGGAAGGACTATTGGTCAGTCGCACTCTTGATCGGCTTACCAAAATTGATCGGGCTCTTGAAAAAATCAAGGCAGGGACGTACGGGTTCTCCGACATCAGTGGCGAACCGATTGGTGAGGAGCGGCTGAATGCCGTTCCAGAGGCGACCAATACCCTCCGGGAACAAGAGAATAGCGAGCGAAGATGAGCGCCGCGACGACTGCGGCATCATTCATGTCCAAACGCACCACCGTACCTACGCGATCGAGGTGGGCGCTGCCGGCTACTTGGTATGCGGAGCCTGGGCCAATTCGCCGGGCGCGGGCAAACCGGGTGGATAGAAATCCGTGGCTTTGGTGTCCTGAATGAAGCGCGCTGCGAGGTCATGTGCGGGTCGCGAAGAACGGTGGGCGGGATCGGGGACGAGGGGCAGGACTTTGCGGAATTCAGTCAAAGCTGCCGTCGAGGCGGTGCCAAAGCGGCGATCCGGATTTTCGGCATGGCGGACATCCAACCAAAACGCTCCCATCACCAAATCTTCCGCGAACAACTCGACGCTGTCCGCCACAGCCCGCCGCGCGCGTTCGACCTTGAGCCGCGTTTGCGATTGCATGTCCTCGACGGTCTGCACCAGGGCTGAGCCTTCCGGCGCGACCGGCACTTCGAGACCCTGGATTTCCTGCATCAGCGCGGAGGTGGTAAAGCCGCCGCCTGGTGACCCGCCGCGCGCTTGCTCCGGTGTCAGCACCTCGTCCGGCCGAATTACCGTGAAGAAGGGGTTGGTGAACCGGCCGACCCGCTGCGCGGCGGCCGCGTCGAGATTGGCGAGCGCCACCGTGAAGCTCTCTAGGTCGTTGGCGAGCGGGTAGGGATCCCAGTTGGCATTGGACACGATGAATCCCTGCTTGCCGTTGCTATGTGGGCCCCCTTTGACGAAGTATTTCAACAATTGCGGGGTGTTGAGTTCCCAGGAGTCTTTTGGGGACAGGCCGACGCGCACCGCGGGGTTATGATCGGACGAGTTGATCTGGATGAGCACATCGTCGCGAAGGCTCGCCCATGCCTGCCAGGCGGCGCCGGCCCGGATGGACGAGGCGCGCAGGCTTTCGGGGTCTTGAATGATACGCTTCGGGTCGTCTTCGAATAGGTAGCTGCCCTCGAGCAAGTCGAGCACGCGGCGGGCATCCCAGTTCAACCACTTGAACGGCCGGTTGAGCTGCACGGGCAAAGAGAGCGGCGTGATGCTGCTGTTCATGCCATTCAATTCGATGGCATACACCAGATCGGCCCAGTCAAGCGCATGGTGTGCGTCGGCCACCAGCAACGCCGCGGGACCCGAAGCATAGGCGTTAGAACTGGTCAATTCACTGTCGTCGGCAGCAAACGGCTGCAGCGGCTTCAATCCGGCTTGGCCGAGGGCCTCCTTCGCGGTCATGCGAAGTCCACGGTAGTAGGCATCGCCGGCACCGACCAATGTGGCGGCGACATTCGACAGCGGCCCGAGGTCCCCTTCGCCGACGGAGCCGCGCGATTGCACTACCGGGGTAATGCGGTGATTGATGAGATCGAGAAGTGCTTGGGTCAGCGCGGGACTCGCCGCCTCGAAAGTCATGGTATTGGCACGCACCACCAGCATGGCGCGTACTACCTCTTCGTCGCTGACCTCGGGTCCCACGCCACTGTAGACGCCCCGCTGGAACATGGCCATCTGGCGCGCTTCCAGCTTCGGCTTGTTGTCTGCCGACAGCGGGTCGCCTTGGAATATCACTGTTTCCCGGCCGGCGCCGGCACCGCGATTGAACCAGTAGACAGGGATGCCTTCTGTGGCCGCCTCGAGCAATAGCCCGTAGGCATCGGCTGAGCGCTGCCGCGCGTCCGCGCTCAAACTCACGTGTGCGCCGAAGCGCGCCACCTGGACGACCTGGTCCGGAGTCAGGTCATGTCCGGTCAAGACGACGGTTTGATTTTCCTGGGTAGGGTCAATGCGATTGTAGAGTAATGCCGGGTCTTGGGCGGCGAAAGCCGCGGTGGACATCATCATCACTAAAGCCGCCGCTATGATGCTAAGTTTCACGATAATGGTTCACGGCGACGCCGGAGCGTCCGTCAGAGTGGTCGGCATCGCAGGGCTGGTGGCGTAGAAGGTCGTCGCCGGCGTCGACTGAATGAACTGGTGCGCAATGATGCCGTAGGGTATTTCGGGACGAGCCGCCGGATCCTCCTGCCAGGGTAGTACCTTACGAAAGGCTACCCAGGCGGCCGTCGCCACGCTCCCGAAATGTCGTGAGGGGTTCTCGGCCTTGCGCACGTCCATCCAATAAGTGGCGTTCCACAAATCATATCCGAGCAGTTGCAAGGTCAGGTCGACCACTTGTTGGCTGCGAGAGCTTTTCAATCGCGACAGCGATGCAATATCCGCGACCCCGGCGTCCGCCGCGATGCCTTCCGGCGGTAACGACTGTGACAGACTTTGAATCTCTTGCCAAAGATCCATGAATACCCAGAAGGGCTCGGATAATGCCGGCGACTTCCTCAGCTGTTCGGGCGTCAGTACGTCGGCCGGTTTGATCCCCGTGAAAAAGGCAGTGGGACCGCGGTCGGTGAACCGCTCGATCCGCTGCGCGATGGCGATGTCCATGTTGGCCACGGCGTTGGTGAAGGCCTCGATGTCATTGGCGAGGGGGTAGGGATCCCAATTGGCGGTCGAAAATACGAAGCCATGCTGACCATGGCTCAACGGTCCACCCTTGACGTAGTAACGCATCATCTGCGGTGTCGATAATTCCCAGGAGTCGGTGGGAGAGGCCCCGACGATGACCATGGGATTCAAGTCCGAGGAGTTGATTTGCAGAACTACGCTATCGCGCAATCTCGCCCACGCCTCCCAGGCAGCACCTTGGCGAACATATCCGGCTCGCATACTTTGCGGATCCTGCAATATTCGCTTCGGATCGTCGTCGAACAAAAAGCTGCCCTTGAGCATGTCCATGACACGGGCCGCGTCCCAGTTCACCCAGCGGAAGGGCCGCTTGGCCTGTACCGGAGTCACCATCGGCGTCAGGCTGGAATTGAGACCAATCTTGTCCAGGGCATAGATGAGATCGGCCCACTCGAGTGCGCGCTGTCCGTCGGCAACCAACAACGCCGCGCGCGCGTCCCCATAGGCATTTTCGGCACCTCCGCCGGAGAAGCCTGCGGACTGTATGGGCTTCAACCCCGCGAGCTGCAGCGCATGCGCCGCTTGCATGCGCGTGCCTTTATAATATGCCTCGCCTCTGCCGCTCATGATCGCCGTGACATTGTTGCTGACGGCGGGGAAGTCCGCCTCGCCTAACGTGCCACGCGAGTAGGCGACGGGGGTGATCCGGTCGTTGAGCAAGTCGAGCAGCATCTGCATGAATTCAGGATGCCCGGCGCCGAGCGGTGCCGTATTCGCGAGCACCAACAACACGGTGCGCACCAAGTCTTCGTCTGGGATCTCAGGCAATGCCCCGCCGCCTGACAGCGGCAGAACCTGTGTATCGGCGGGTTTGTCCGGGGTATGTTTGACTTCGCGTAATGCGCCGGATCCCCGATTCAGGCCATAAACCGGAATATTCTCCGCGCCCGCTTCGGCTTTCAAGTCGCGGGCCTCGGCGGCATGGCGCATCGCATCCGGGCTATAGGCGACGTGCGCACCGTGGCGTGCCACCTCGACCACCTGTTCGATAGTCAGGTCGTGCCCCGTGAGCGTAACGGTCTGTTCCTCGGCATCGGCGGTGATGGGATGATAGTCCGCAGCAGCGACCCCATGGGCGCACATGAGCGATCCGGCCGCGAGCACTGCCGCTGCGCCCGCGGGTCTCATCGTGGAACTGTCGCGGCAGGCGAGGGCGTCGCGTCCGCGGCCACTCCCGCCGGCGGTAGCGCATACAGCGCTGTCGGGTCGGTGCCGTGCACGAAGGCGGCGGCGATCGCTTCAGTGGAGGGCGTGACCGGCGCATTCGGGTTACGACGCAGAGGTACCTGTTTGCGAAAGGCCGTCCACACTGCCGTCGGGCCGGCCCCAAAACCGCGTCCGGGGGTTTGCAATGCACGCACGTCCATCCAAAAGCTGGCTTCGATCAGATCCAGAGACAGTAAATCGAGGGACGTGTCCACAGCCTGGCGTGCATGCTGCACCTTGACTTGCGTTTGCCCCTGAAGGTCTTCCACCGTCGCCACGATGGCGGCGCCAAAGGGAGCCACTGGATTGGTCAGGCTCTGGATTTCTTGTTGAAGCGCTACGGGTGTATAGCCGCCGCCCCAGTGTTGAATATCGGGGAGTACGTCCGAGTATTTGATGACGGTGAAAAAAGGATTGCTGAAACGATCGATGCGCAACATCACGGCAATGTCCATATTGGCGATCGCAATCACGAAATTTTCGATCTTGTTGGCCATGGGGTAGGGATCCCAGTTGGCGTTCGACACGATGTAGCCGTGCTGCCCGTGACTCTCTGGGCCGCCCTTGACATAGAACTTCATCATTTGTGGCGATGCGAGGTCCCAAGAGTCGACAGGGCTCAGGCCCACACGCACCGCAGGATTGTGATCGGAAGAGTTGGCTTGAAAAACCACCGCCTCACTGAGCGCCGCCCACTCCTTCCACGCCGATCCTTGCCGCACTGACGACGCTCGCAGGCTTTCCGGATCCTGGATGATGCGCGCCGGATCGGCATCGAACAGGTAGCTGCCCTTCAGCATGTCGAGCACGCGGGCGGCGTCCCAATTGAGCCATTTCTCAGGTCGATCGCTTTGCACGGCCAGGCTTAGCGGCGTAATGCTGCTGTTCATGCCGTCGAGGTCCATGGCGTATATGAGGTCCGCCCAGTCGAGCGCCTGCCTCGCGTCGTTGACGATCAGAGCAGCCTGGCCGGTGGCGTAGGCATCGCTGCTGGTGAGCGCATTGTCGTCCGCGGCGAAGGGCTGAAGCGGCTTAAGACCTGCTTGCGCCAGGGCCTTGCTCGCGGCCATGCGCGCGCCCTGATAATAGACCTCGCCGGCCCCCACCATGGCGCCACCCACATTCATGAGCTGCGTCAGATCTCCCTCCCCCAAAGTACCGCGGGACTGCACGACAGGGGTGATGCGCTTATTCAAAAGATCAATGAGCGTCTGCGCCAACCCGGGGCTGGGCGCATTGAACGTCATCGCATTGGCGCGCACCACCATCATGGCGCGCACTATTTCCTCCTCGGCGACCTCGGGGCCGAAGCCCCACGACGGGCCCGAGCGAAAACCCTGCAGCTGAGCCTGCTCAATCTGAGGCTTGTTGACCTGCGAAAGCGGATCGCCCTGGAACAAAACCGTCTCGCGTTGATCACCCGCGCCGCGATTGAACCAATAGACCGCGACCCCTTCCGTGGCGGCCTCCAGCAACAGACCATAATTATCGGCCTCGCGCTGTCGCGCCTCCGGGCTCAATTGCACCTTGGCGCCATAGCGTGCGACTTGCACGATTTCTTCGATGCTCAAGTCATGCCCGGTCAGCGTGATCGTGCGATCGGTCATTGTCGGCTTGATGGGCTGATAGCTGGCAACCGTCGCGGCGGACGCCCCCGGCGCAGTCAGTACCAGCGACGCCACACCCAGGATAACGGAAGGCCAACAGCGCGATTGTCGAGCCATGCGTTATTTGCCTCCGAACTTGTAACTGAACTTGAGCCCGGCGGTGCGCGGCCGGCTGACCGTAACGGCCTTCACCGACTGGGTTGCGCTGGTGTAAAGGTCCGCCCGGTTGTCGGTGAGATTTTCGCAATAAAGCTGCGCATTCCAATTGTCCTTGCCGACACCCCCTGAAGCATCGAAGGTGCTGAAGGCTGCCTGATCGTAGTTCTGCACGAAGCCCGTGGCCGAATGAGAGTGTGCCTGGTGCTGACCGCCAAGCTGCAAGAACGGATGATAATCGCCCGCCGTGAATTCGTAGCGCGCACGCAGATTGCCTTCGAAGGGCGGCGACTCGGCGAGCGAGCTGCCCAGCGCGCCATACGGATTCGGGATCGATGTGATGGGCTGACCCGTTACGGTGGTGATATAGGGGGAGTTGGTTTGATTACTGCTGTTCCAGGCCGCGGAGCCGGTGACGGTGAGCTCATGAGTGACGCGTGCCACGGTCTGCACTTCGACACCTTTCACTCGATAGTTCGGCCCGTTGGTTTCGAAAGTTTGGTTGCCCAACTCACCTTGCGGATCGAAGAAAGTGTCCTGTACGCCTTTCCAATCCTCGCGGTACACCGCGCCGTTCACCTGGAGGCGATGATCGAACCATTCGGTCTTCCAGCCAAACTCGTTGTTGATGAGTGTGTCCGGGGCGAATGCAAGAGGCGATTGGAAATCGAGGGCCGCACTGTAATGAGTGCTCCGGTTGAAGCCACCCGGGCGAAAACCCTGCGACCACGTGTAATAGATCATCACATCGGGCGTGATCTTCCAAGTGAGGTTGGCGCGGCTGCGAAATCCTTTGTAAACGGAGTGCAGGTTTTCCGCATTGAGGTTGGTCGCGCCCGCAAGGCATGGCGGCGGCCCCGCATCGTAGCAGCCAAAGCTGCTTACCGCGCTACCCACTTCGCTGTTATCGAAATGGTAGTAACGAGTACCGGCGGTAAACGTCAGGGTCTTCGGGATGAGGTCCACGTCGACGGAGGTGAACAACGCGCGCTGCTTGTAGCCGCGGGTCACATCGTCGAAAAAGGCGTCGCTGTCGTTGCGGGTGTTCGGGTTGTTCGAGGTGGCCCCGGGCGGCGGAGCGATATCAGTGAAGCCGGGCGCCGTCTTGTACAACCAATCGGTGTTCTCGTGGATGACATAGTTTTCCCAGAAGACGCCGACGATGGCGCGCGCGCGCCAGTCGTCGGGCGTGCTCAAGCGCAGCTCGTGGCTTTGATGATCGTCGCGCTCGTGATCTTGCCAGGTGGTGCTCGGTGAGTAGCATTGACCGGGGGTGTTATTCGGGCCGGGGACGCATTGATAATAGTCGGCGTACACACCCCGGGCATAGTTGGTGTAATCCTGCACCTGGTTGACGGTGCGAACGAGATACGCACCGCTATAGACCAAATTCAGCAAACCTACCCGGCCATTGACCGTCAGGGCGGTGTTCTCGAAACGGTCCTTGTCGAAGGAGGGGTTGTAGAGCTGTACTGAGAGGTCCGGCAGCGTCGTCGCCGGTACCCCGGAGCTTTGGGGCGTTTCGTAGAATACGCCCTCAGCATCCATGGTCTGGTAGGATTGCACCAACAAGGCGCTCCAGTCTTCGTTGAACTTCAATAAGCCGCCCACGCGAATGCCCTGATAGGTCACGGGATTGATGGCATTGGCCACGTAATTGGCGTTGTTGGCCGAATTGGTGGCCGTCGCAGGTCCGGGCGTGTTGTTGATATAGTTCGCATAATGAATGCCGCCGTCGGTACTCTGCCGTACGAACGTGCCGGGTACGTTATTGATATACCCGCCACGATGGTCATCGTATATGACCGCCCGCACCGCCAAGGTGCCTGGAATCAGCGGAAGGTTAATGGTCGCGTCGACATTGCTGCTGGGGTCGCCATGTGCCGTGGTGGCATAACCCGCGTTCACGGTGCCTTCAGTAACATCGATCTTCGGTTTGTTGGTGATGTAGCGCAGCACGCCGGCTTCTGCGCCGGCGCCAAACAGAGTTCCTTGGGGACCCTCCAGCACCTCGATGCGCTCGAGATCTACGGCATACACGTCGAGGTTACGGCCCGGCAACTGTGCCGACTGATCGTCGAGATACACGGCTACATTGGGAAAGTCGCCAACGGCGCCGCCGCCCTGGATGGTGCCGGGACCGATGCTCAAGCCGCGCATGTAGATGTTGCTTTGTCCGGGACCCGCGCCGGCCAGAGTCACATTGGGAAGGTACTTGACCACGTCATCGAAATTTTCGACGCTCAACTGCGCCAGCGTCTCGCCCGTCATCGCCTGTATCGCGATTGGTACGTCCTGCAGATTCTCCGTGCGCCGCTGGGCGGTGACGGTGACCTCGGCGAGTTCGTTGCTGCTGGCCATCGTCGTATCGGTGGCTTGATCGGCCGAGGCGGCGCGGGCCGCAAGCAGACAGGTGGCAATCGCGATCTCGATGAGGCTGCGCTCGCGAGGTCGGGATATCGACGTCGGCGCCCGAGAGATCGCGCGACCACAAACCCCTGATTTCTTCATCTTATGCTCCCTTCGAGCGGTGACTATCAAAGCGCTCACAACGCGGCAGAGCCGCGTTCAAGCGTTCGTATCGTGAAGCGAATTGCATCCCTCTCGTCTTGCGTACGAGTAAATGTTTGTTGCACAGGAATAACATGGTGCAGCTTTTCTGGTCAATCTTTAGCTCGGCTTTTTTAGGGCACATTCCGGTCGGCACCAAGGTGGTACATGGTGATGCTCGGCACGCACGATATTGGCCCGCGAAGTTCCGAGTTGGGTTTTGCTGAGTTTGCGCAGAAGGACTGGGAATGTAATTGCACGACGTCAAAACGTCGCATAACAATTTTCCATGAAGAACTAACTGCGCGGCATCGCGCGAAAGCATTAAGGGTGTAAAAGGCTACGGTGGTCAGGCGGCCGAGAGAAGCGGCCACCTACCCAACGCCGCCAACGCGATGATGGTCGTCACCATAGCGAACGTCACGTACCACCCGGGCGCCAATGCTGAGCCGGTTGCCATGGGCGCCGCCCGAGCTGCTGCCGACTACTGCCCCTTGAGCGTCTGTCCGTCTTCGGTCACGACCTCAATTAACTGTCCCGCCAGCGTCCCATCGCGCATGGGATGATAGCTGACGGTGACCTTATCACCGGGCTTCAGGGTGGCCGGCTTCCAACCATTGCGTTTCAGCCCACTAATCGTGGTCAATTCAAGGCTCAGTGGCTTCTCTGTTTTGTCGGGGGCCAGCACGATCAGTTCAATCCAGGTATGCGGGCTGCCCCACTGAAATTCCTTTACTGTCGCCGCCGTGGTGAGCGTTTGAGCAGCGTCGAACATGGCAAAAGAATGATGGGCGCCAGCAGGGGCGACCGGCAGCACCGCGCCGGTCACCACGCTCGCCAGAGTCACGGCTGCGACGCACAGACGCAGCGGGGATGTCGACATTATGGACTGTCTCACTTATTGTTGAACTTTACGGATTGATTGCCGTTCGCATCACGCACGTTGCGTTCGTTGGTGCAAAAGGACTCCGTGAAGTCTTCGTCCGTCTCTCGCTTGAGGTAGGCCGTGGCCGTCACGGGATGCGTCAAGGCCTTCGGGTCTTCCAGAGTCGCATCCACCTTTAGCCGATCGGGCGATGCCAAGCTGATCCGCTGCACCAGATGCGCATCGCTGCTATGGGGTGCGGTCCCATCGATGTTGTTGGCGCCCCCTAGGCTGATGGTGTCGACCACCAGGGTGTCGCCCTCCCAGTGACCGATCGAATCACCGTAAAACATAGGGTATAACTCATCGGCGGGAAGATGGCCGCGATTGAGATAAATACGCGACCAGCCGCCATTTTCCTTCAGGATTGCCACCTTGTTCGGCGTGTGGAAAATCTCCAGAGGTGGGCCGCCCCCCGTCAGCAAGCGGATTGCACCGGACGGCAGACATGTCGTACCCGCGGTTTGATAGGGATTGCCGGCGGCGGCGTCCGCCAACCGTTTATCGTAAATAGCCTGGTATTCCGGTGTGTAAGGATAGACGACATATTTGACGCCTCCTTTTTCCGCGATTGGTCCAAACTTCCCGCCCTCACTCAGATGCCAGACGCCGTCGAAATTGCGCGGATCGAAGCGAACATGATGCTTCGTTACTTCTGTTGCCGCCTGTGCGCCGCCCGTGATGAAACCAAGCGTCAGGGCCGCAAACGAAAAGCCGATCAGGGATTTAGTAGCTATCAATTGAAGCGCCTATCGAGGTGATTGGCGATCCCTCGCCGTTGAATGCTGTAGGTGACTAACCAATTTATGCGACCGGATTCGCCATGTCTACTAACAATTAATCATGACGGGCGGCGAATTTGCTATGACGCCGGCGCGGGCAGCACTCAGGTGATCACCCGGGGCGCGCGAAATCGGCGGCACCGTACGCTACAATTTTCATTAGTGCGCGTGAGGTACTTATATAGTGGAAGTGATGCGCACTAAACCCGCGCGGAGCCGAGGCTGGCCCGGTAGCGAGTCGCTTCAGACCAAACTTTCCAAGTAATCGGAGATTCCAGCGCAGATGAACCCGTCAGTGCAGGCCTTCAGTGATTGGCTATCCGCTACGCCGCTCAGCATGCAGATCCAAACAGTCAGTTGGATCATCCCCACCGTGCAGACCATTCACATTCTGTCGATCGCGCTCGTGATGTCCTCTGCCGCCATGGTGGATCTACGCGTCCTCGGCGTGTTGTGGCGGGGCGAACCGTTGGTGGCGGTCACCCGACGCTTTCTACCGTGGATTTGGTGGACACTACTGGTCCTGCTGCTCTCCGGCGCGACTCTGATCATCGGTGAACCCGAGCGCTCCTTGGCCAACCCGGCGTTCATTTTAAAAATGTCTCTGCTGGCCGCTGTTCTGATCGTGACCGTCGTTTTTCAGAAAGGAATTGCCGGGGATCATCTCTTTTGGGAAAGGTCAGCCAAGCGCCGTGTCAACGGCCGCCTGCTCGCCGGGCTGTCGTTGGTCTTGTGGGTCGGTATCGTATTCGCCGGACGCTGGATCGCGTATGTCGATCTCGGCGCGGGCTGATGTCATGAGTTTCGCCCAATTTCTCGTATGGCTTCACGACTCGGCATTCGCCTCGGCGGTGCGTGACAGCGATTTTCTGTTCCCCTCAATCGAGTGCGTGCACGTTCTCGCGATCACGTTGGTGGTCGGTTCGATTGCCATCGTCGATTTGCGGCTGGTGGGGCTCGCCTCCCTGGAGCGTAGTGTCGCCGCGGTGACTGCGGATGTATTGCCGTTCACCTGGGCAGCTTTTGGATTCGCCGTGCTGACCGGCGCCGCTCTATTCGCCTCGCATGCCGTGGGCTATGCGGCTAATTTCGAATTTCGCATGAAGATGCTGTTGCTGGTTGTCGCCGGCATCAACATGTTGACGTTTCATTTGATTGTGCAGAGGGACCGCCCGCGTTGGCTCGAAGCCCACATGACGCCGCGGCCGGGAAGGCTTGCGGGGCTCATCTCATTGTTGCTATGGGTCGCTATCGTCGCGTTCGGCCGCTGGATTGGCTTCGAGCACGTACGCTAAGCTGCGCGGGCGGCCTGTTCGATCACATCGACCACGACGTCCGGGTAAGTGACGTAGGCGTGGGAAACGAGGATCACGGACCCCTCGATCGTGTCCAGCACGCTACGCAAGTAGGCAGCGTCGACCGCCACGCCCCGCAAGGGATTGGAGAAGGCCTTGACCGGGTATCCCTTGCGCTGGAGCCCCTGAATCACTCCATGAGTCCAGAGCGAGGAGTCTTCGAGGGCCCCGTGCACAAGCACGATAGTAGGCTTGAGGCGCGCTCATTCGCGAAGTCATTTCCGCGCAGGCGGCACGCGTGCTGGCCTCGCAAGGGACCGCGCTTATGCAGCTCGACTCCCTGGCGGCATTCCGTCGCTGGTGCGATTGTATCCTCGCGCTGAACCGAGGGGCCGCAAATGCCGGATGCCCGCTCGGATCTCTGGCAAGCGAACTCGCCAATAAATCCGAGCAAGCGCGTGCGCTGCTCGTCGCCGGCTTTAATTCATGGGAGGACCGTCTGGCCGACGGCTTTGCGAAAATGCAAGAGAAAGGCGAACTGGGGAAATCGGCGGTTCCCAGGGAGCTAGCAATCGGTGTATTGTCCGCCGTTCAAGGAGGTCTGCTGCTTGCCAAGACCTCGCGCAGTGAAGGACCGCTCAAGGTCGCTCTCGATATGGCGCTCGGTCATGTAACCAGACACAGTCGACCGTTCTCCGGAGCACCCCCTTCCGGCGTATCGATTTCGGCCAAGAGCCGCCGCCGCTAGCTAATTTCGATCGGGGCGCGTGATGATGCGTCTCAGGTCGGCGAGACGCGCTGAATCATCGAAGTATACGATGCCGTCGCGCCGGCGAATGCCCAACTCAACCCACAGCAGGTCTAGATCGGGCGAGACGGGCTGGTCTTTCATGCTTATATACAAATCGTGCAAGACTGTCGTTCCGGTCGCCGCATCACCGGCAGTCAGAATGCGCTCAATAGGCCACTGCGTCGACATGCCGGCTCCGGAACGGCGAATTGCGCGCAATGCGTCCTGCAAGCCGTAACGACTGTGCGTCTGTTCGCGAATCCTCACGTCTGCGATGAGGCAATAGAGGGCCCCTCCCCAGTAGGTCCGTGCGTGCGTATGCGTTCGGTCAAGGCCACGATCGTTCGCCTGTGGAAGGCCCCTGGGCATCGCGTCCATGTACTCCGTCCAGAGGGCGAGTTCTGTCAGGTTCCCCGCTTGGGTCCGCGCGATGCCCTCGACGTAGGTGGCGATTCCTTCGGCGAGCCAGTTTTGCTCACCGGCCACGGCCGGCAACGCCAAGTGAATCATCTCATGCACCAGAACCCAATCATCCTTCAAGGCTTGGACGGTAATATGCCGACCGACACTCACCTCTATGTAAGGCTGCGGCAATCCGAACGTGCGGCCACTTCCCATGCGGTCGCCTTCGACGATGGAGACTTGGATTGTCACCGTGCTCACTGGAAATTCTTCATAGTAGCCACGTACAATTGCGGCTGAGCGTTCGATCCATTCACGCAGACCGGCCTCCCCGACATCCGCCGCCGGCCCTCGCCATACGACCGAGATCGATGCATGTCCGGCGCCGATATACATGGGCGGGTTGCCGATGTCGCCACTTGCACGTATTGCTAACACCGGGCCGGGATAAAACACGGTCGCGCCGATCAGACCGATGAGCAGACGACATACTGGAAGGCAACGCACGTGCCTGGTGCCCACCGGGTGGCTTCCCCGGGCGGCGGGTCGCGTCACTGTTCGATGTCCTGCCACGAGCATTGAGCAATCAATTCCTCGGCAATCCAGCCCCGCAAGAGTGACGCGGCGCGGAACGCCACGTCAGCTTCGTCGGCATATTGTGCCAAACGCTCGCAAATGACTCCAAAAGTAGCGCCACTATGGGCCTCCGCGAAGGCTGCCGCCTCGACTGGATCGAGTGACCGAAACAGTGTTTTCACCCCGCGTCGCCAGAGCAGCCATTGAGCGGCCGGCGAAGGGGCGAGCGCGCCAGGCCGCTCGCATAACCCATTCGCGGCCCGCCACCATTCGACAATGTTGGTTTCGCTGTCAAAGCGGCGAACGGTGGCTCGTAGCGTGAATGATACGCCGGGCCACGCCTCCGGCGGCACCGCAGCTAGGGTTGCGACATCCAACGGCGCGTCGTCCGGTGCGTCGAACACATCGGCAAGAGTCCACTCCCAGCGCGCGAGTTCCGATAACGCTTGCCCGACACCGCCCGTATCTTGCATGGCCATGTGTTCCGCGATGCCGGCCCCGTAATGGCGCACCGAATAATTCCGCGAGGGGGTCGAATCGATATACCGCCGCATTTGTCGATCAAACTCGTCATCGCCGAGGGTCAGTTTGAGTACGGGATAGGTGGTGCCAAGCGCTTCGACGAGGCGTGCACGATAGCCGCGGACATAGGCGTCCAGCCGGGCGCCGAAATCAGCGTTCCGTGCATCCTTGAGTTGCGCCTCGATCCCCGGCTCGAGAGCCAGAATTCGTGCCTGGAAGGCGCGCTGAAGTTCCCGCAGCTGCATCAGGCGGCGGCCTCTGCATCAGTCAGTCCACGGGCTATATCGAGTTCGGCCAGGAGTTCCTCGAGCGGCGGAATGTTCGCGTCGCGCTCGATCATCGTGCTGACGGCACCGAGGCGCTCGCAGGTCCGCCGGTATAGCGCCCACACCGAATCGGTGATCGGTGCATCGTGGGTGTCGATGATGAAAGTCTCCTGGCGTTCGTGCCCGGCGAGGTGGATTTGTGCCACTCGGTCGACCGGAATGCCACGGATGAATTCATCCGGGTCGAATTGATGATTGATGCTGTTTACGTAGACGTTGTTGACGTCGAGCAGCAGAAGGCAATCAGCTTCGCGGCTGAGCTGAGCAAGGAATTCCCATTCGCTCATTTCGGAAGCCTGATAGGCGACGTAGCTCGATACGTTCTCGATTAATATGCGTTCGCCCAGGAAGTCCTGGACCTCTTGAATGCGTGGTACGAGATGCTGAAGCGCCTCGCGTGTATACGGTAGTGGCATCAAATCGTGTAGATTGATGCCGCTGGCCCCGGTCCAGCACAAATGATCAGATACCCAAGCGGGCTCCACGCGCTGCGCCAGTGTCTTGAGGGCCATAAGATAATTCCGGTCGAGGGGCTCCGTCGACCCGATCGATAGGGACACGCCATGCAATACCAGCGGATATTCCGAGCGGATGCGATCAAGATAGTGCAGCGCTTTACCGCCGGGGACAAGATAGTTTTCGGTCAAAGCCTCAAAGAAGTCGACGGGCGGGCGGTCGGCGAGAATGGCTTCGTAATGATCCGGACGGAGGCCGAGACCAAATCCAAGATTCTGCGTCAAATCGCTATCCTCCGGCGGCTACGCCACATGGACGAGGGCAGCGCCCTCGTCCATGCAATCGTCACTCTGCTTGGTTACTTCTTGGCCTTCGCGGCATCGCAATCTTTCTGAGTCATTTCCACAAATCCCTTGCCCTTGCAGGAATTTTGTCCCTTGCACGAGTTGCTCGCCGACTTACAGGATGACTGACCTTTGCAAGAATTGACGCCAACACATTGGACCTTCGCTTCGTCTGCGGAAGCAGTGGCGATCGACGCAACGCTAAACAGAAGGGCCGCAGCCGTGGCAATTGCCGCTCCAGAAACCGATTTGGACATCAACATAGTAAATTCCTCGTATTAGTTAAGAAAGGGCGGGCAAGGAGCACTTATCGCCCACTCATCCCACATAGACTAAGACCCGGCTTTGCTCATGGTTATTACCATAGATTTTAAAATTCTTTGTTTTATGCCGTTGTTTTCATGTTTCGTCGCTTTTCCGATACCATCCTGCTACGCAGGCGATGCCCTTTGCCTGTCGGGCAGCTGAGGATTTGAGCGATGCGTTGTCCACCTTTTACGCGGTTATCGGTCAAATTGGGATTGATCGTGTGCGCCGCTTGCTCGTGGAGCGCTGATGCGTCCGGGGCTGCAGTCGCTCATTGCGGGGGTACTGGCGTCGGACTGCAAGTCTTGGGGTCGGGTGGGCCGGAACTTCAAGGTCAACGCGCTTCGAGCGGCTATTTGCTGTGGTGGAACGACCGTGCCCGGGTACTTGTCGACATCGGCGGCGGCGCGGCCTTACGCTTTGGCCAGAGCGGTGCCAGTGTCACCGAACTCGACGTCATCTTGCTGACACATTTGCATGTCGATCACGTGGGTGATCTTCCTGCACTCATCAAATCGTCCTTCTTCGAGGATCGACGCGAGTCGTTGCCTGTCTACGGTCCCCCTGGCAACGGAGAGTTCCCTGCGACAACGAGTTTCGTTCGGGAATTATTTGCTGCCCCACACGGTGCGTTTCGTTACTTGTCCGAATTCGTGGCACCGCCCAAGGGTGGCTCCTATTTGCTCCAGCCGCATGACGTAGTCCTTAAGCCTCACGAGCTGCATCTGCTCTTTGACCGACAGGGTATCCGCGTCACTGCCGCGACCGTCATTCATGGTGACGTACCCGCGTTGGCTTATCGCATCGACCTGGGTGGCGTCGGCATCGCATTCAGTGGCGATACTGACGGCAATAACGGCAACCTTCAGCGCTTGGCGCAAGGCGCAGACGCGCTGGTTGCGCACAATGCGGTCCCCGAAGGCGCGCGGGGTGTGGAGCGTGCGCTTCACATGCCGCCATCGGTTATCGGTCGTATCGCACATGAAGCTGGAGCACGGCGACTCATCCTGTCGCATCGTATGCTGCGCACCTTGGGTCGGGAGGAAGAGACGGCAACCGCCATACGGGCATCGTTCTCGGGTCCGCTAACTTTCGCGAATGATCTGGACTGCTTCCCGATCAAGTAGGGCATACGGTGGCGCGCGAATCTCGGCGCGCACATCGATTCTGTCGCCTTACCGAAGACCGACTGCGACCGCTCCCGCGATCGGCCCTTCGTTTGTTTCCTGAATCAACACGGCAACGCGAGTGGCATCGATCGGAAACGAGTTCAATGGTACGTGAAACGTGCTCGCTTTGCCGTCCCATGTACCGACCTGTCGAATTTGTCTAACCACATTGAATTCCATGAGTGTCTTGCCGGAATTCTCGCCGCTACCCACCCGCGTGGTCGCCTGCGGCAAATAGGCGACAATAGTTACATCATAGTGACCGCGTTTTTCACTGGTGGGCAGCGTAATTAGTAGATGATCCTGCGCGACGGTCGCTTCGAGCGGAACCCCGCCAGATGCTTCCCCGATTGCCGCGGCGATGCGCTCTCTATCCGAGCCCACGACACTGTGGCGGCCGTCGATGACCATTTGCGGCGTGAAGGCAGATGACAACTTCAACTTCTCCACGTAGCGGCGCTGACGTTCGGTTGCCTGCGGCATGGAATAGCGATCGCGCCAACCAATGCCGTCCCAGTAATCGACATGAAAGCCAAGCGCAATGACATTGGTTTTAGATGCCAATTCGCCAAGAATGGCGTCGGCCGGTGGGCATGAACTGCAGCCTTGCGATGTAAAGAGTTCAACCACGACCGGTCGCCCCGGCACCTCCGCGAAGGATTGGTTCCAGACTCCGGATGCAGGCACTGCGGAAACCAACAGGCACATCGCCAAGCGCGGACCATGAGGAAGAAAAAATCTGTGCATCAATATTTCGTGGTCAGGGCAGTCAACCAGTCAGGCGTGCGATCGAGTATCCATGCCTCCAATGACCTGTCTGTGCCGGTTGCGATCAATATCCCCAAGCCGAGCATAATGAGTCCCAGAGCTTGCTTTCCAATTCTTCCGGTGCTCAAGAGCCGACCGCGAACCTTCATCATGCTGGCGCGAGACAATGACCCCAGCAGCACGAGAGGTAAGGCGGCGCCAATGCCGAAGACGAGCATCAAGAGTCCAATCTGGGTCAAGTCTTTCCCTTGGCTGGCGAGCGTCGTGGCGGCTCCGAGTGTTGGGCCCACGCAGGGGCTCCACACAATGCCCAGCAGCGCACCAACGGCGAACTGGCCCGGCAAGCCACCAAATGTTACGCGCGCGAGTAGTTGACTTCCAGAATTGCCAAGGATGGCGGTCGCACGTGCGAACAGGTCCTGCAATCTTGGAACGATCAACACCAAGCCGAAAACCGCGAGAATCACCGCGCCGACCAGCCGAAATGTGTCGGGATCGAGGCCAAGCGAAGCGCCCAAGGTGGCGAGAAAAATCCCGACGACCGTAAAGGACAGCGCGAGTCCAAGGCCGAGCGCCAGCGCCCCCCAACGGTGTGCGTTGACGGCGGCTGCCACCAACACGGGTACCAGCGGCAATACACAGGGCGACAGAGTCGATAGCGAGCCCGCAATCAATCCTAGCCCGTACGTAGCAGCACCGAAGTTCATCGGGTTGACCTTACCGTCTGGAATTTCATGACGTTCTCTAAATGAATCACGACATGCATAAGACCGTGGATGCGGGCCGAATATTACCGCTCCAATGAAGTCGATTTGCCTCGCGAGGACGAATGAATACCACGTGGACGATGCCCCAGAGCCACCACGCCGGTGCCCCCCACAACCTAAAAGCACCGAACTCCACTACCGCGGCCTGTCGCCCAATCGTTGCCAAGTTGCCACGATGTCTATAACGAAAGTCAGAGGGGGATGCTCGCCCCTCGACCTTCGCCCTGATCACTCGACCGACATACGCACCCGCCTGTTTGGCGGCAGGAGCAAGTCCCGGCACCGGGTGTCCATTTGAGCCGCTGATTGATGCGGTGTCCCCGATCGCGAAGACGTTCGGGACTTCCTGGCTGCTGAAGTCCGGGCGCACGCGGAGCAGCTGCCGCGGGTCGCGCAGCAACGTCGGCAGCAGGCGGCCAACCCATCGGTACGCTAGTTGATCCAAGGACAGCCGTCCCGCACCCTGAACCAGGAAAAGTGCGGACATCACCAGCAGGTACACCGTGTCGGCTCTTCGCGGATCCATCATGGCTTTGGCGAGAGTGATGGCGATCATGAGTCCCGCGATATACCGCGTGCCGATGCCCAACAGTAGCAACCCGCCGATCCAGCCGGTCGCAATGGGTAGGTACGCCGCGAGTTCCCATGGTAGCCACTGTAGGAGGGTGGGCAGGGGTTCACCTAAGCGCGTGGAAGTCGGCAAGGCGGCCATGAGCAAAGCGAGCGCCAACCAGGCCCGCATAAACGATAGATAAAGCGTTGTGAAGTCGTCGCGAATCCACTGCGATACCGCGAGAATCCGTGGTATCAGGGGTAGAGCACTGTCGGCGAGACCCTGCCGTAACACCGAATCGACAGAGAAGGGCCCCGCCCCATGGATCACGTACCATCCGAAGAGCGCGGCGCAGCACAGCTGACTATCGGTGGCTCCAGTGCCAACGAGTGTGGCTACGGAAAGGCCAAGCAGCGCCAGCGCCGCGTAGCGGGTCATGAATCCCACCGCGAGCAAAAGCCCACCTAGGAGTTCGATGGACAGTCCGCCAACGGCCGCCGTATCCGGTGTCATGAAACGGACTGGAAACGCATGGCTCACGGAGGCGAGAGTCGCGCTCCAATGAGTGGCTTTCATGACGCCCGACACGAGGTACGCTTGAGCGAGCCCTAAACGAATGACGACGTCGAGTTTAGGCCACACCAGTGTATGTAAGACCCGGACCGAGAAGTAAGTGCTTGCTTTACTATAGCGCAGAAGCGTGCTGAGCGGCGCCGTTGCGAAAGTCGCTGTCACGGTGGTGTGGAACGCTGGAGAAGTCTATCTATCGAGAATCGGCCGGCGCCGGCGATGGCGAGCCACAGAAAAAGGGCGAGGTATTCCGTTTCATCGAAGCCCAAGAAAGTTTCGAGCGAGTCGACCTCGCTCCACTTGGCCGAGATGATGGCGACGATCATCGTAACGCCCAGCGCGCCCGCTGAAATGCGGGTCAACAAGCCGAGCAAAAGAAATATTCCGCCAAAAAGCTCAACCCCGGATACGAACGGTGCGAGGATGTGTGGTGCCGGAATGTGCCATCCGACGAAATTCTCCACGATCGCGGGTAAATTATTGAGCTTTCCCCACCCGCTCCATAGAAATACCCAGCCGACAACAATTCGTGCGAAGAGCGGCGCCCATCCATCGAGGTGCTTGGCAACTCGCTCCGGCCAGCCAATCAGTACGTCAATCAATGTCTTCATGCTCATGTTGTTTTCCTGGCTTCGAATAGTTCGACGGCTAGCATGCGCATCCAGGATTGCCACCGCGATTGTCGACTGAATTGCATCATTGGTACCGCTCCGAATTGCTTTGAGGATCGTGCGTAAGGTAACGAGAAGTTCTTAGATGAAGACCGGTGAGGCGGCAGTTTTATTGCAAAGGGGATCGCGAGCGTTCTGCGTTCCCAGTCCGGTGTAGGCGATCGATTTTGGTTTCACGCCGCACATTGTTGAGCGTGCGTGACGTTGGTAGTCCGTTGTATTGATCTGGAGTACGCCTTATCCGTAGTGCCGAGCGCTAAACGTAGCTTCTGTCGTGCGCGATGAAGCCGGGTCAACACGGCGGCTCGTGTGAGTCCCATGTGACCAGCGATCTCATCCGTCGAGTACCCTAAGAGGGCATGGAGCATTAGCGGCTGGCGGTAATCGGCATCCAACGACGAAATAGCGGCGTCGACGTCGGAGTGATCCTCGCTTGCGGCGAAGGCGAGCGCAGAATCCTCACTCATGACGAGATGATCCAAAGAAACGGTAGTGTGGCGCTTGCGGTCGTGCAGTCGAGCATGTTCACGGCGGGCAATGACGAGTAACCACCGGCGCGCCGCCTCCGGCGCATCAAGAGAATCTATGGCCCGCCAGGCGCGCATGAAGGTCTCTTGAACGACGTCCTCCGCTATCGCACCGTCCCGGGCGAGCCAAAGGGCAAAACGGAACACATCGGCCCGATATTGGGCGCACAGTCCTTCGAACCGTCGATTGCGGTTGTTCTCGGATACGCAAGACAACATGGTTAGCACCACCGTAGAGAGTCGCCCAGAATGTCCAGCCATACGGCCGGCGTCGCCCGATGATCCTGGTAGAAGCAAGCCGCGTGCCAGCGGCAAACAGTCGTGTGAGGGTACGTATGAGGCACTTTCCCGCAGCAAGCGGAGGCACTCCCACCAAATGTTGCGGCGGCGCCGGCGACTGGTAGCATGGGCCGCAATATGCGGTGGCTGGAGATCGAGCACATGTCAGGTTCCCAATTGCCTCAGAGCGGTCGGTACGGTACCCCTGAGGATCTCGATGATTTATTCGAGGAAGCCCCGGTGGCCTATGTGCATGAAGACCTGGAGACGCGATTTATCCGAGCGAACCGAGCAGCGCGAGACACCCTCGGTATTTCGGCGGATGAGGTCAGCCGCACTTACGGCATCTCGTTAGTCGTGGACACTCCTGCCGCGAGGAAAAACGTTTGGGAAGTGCTTGATCAGATTCGAATCGACGGTCGCGTTCAGCACCGGGTCATCGAGTTGCGTCGCAAAGATAACGGGGAGCGTATTTGGGTGCAGTGGTGGTCCAAGCCCGCGCCCGGTGGCGCCTATATGCGTTCGATGTTTATCGATATCACTCCACAAGTGGTTCTCGAGCAGGAGCGCGCAAGGCTTGCGGCGCAGAACCTATACCTGCGGGAGGAAATCAAATCCGACCATAATTTCGAGGAGATCATCGGTGCAGGTGCAGGGCTTTCTCATGTCATGGGGAAGGTTGCGCGCGTGGCGCCGACGGACGCGTCTGTCTTGATCACAGGCGAGAGCGGCACCGGTAAAGAACTGATCGCCAGAGCGCTACACTCGAGGAGTAAACGCGCAGAGAAACCTTTCATCAAAGTTAATTGTGCGGCGCTCCCGGTTGGTCTTGTGGAAAGCGAACTCTTCGGTCATGAGCGCGGCGCATTCAGTGGCGCCATCCAGCGACGTGTGGGTCGCTTTGAACTGGCAAACACCGGCACTATCTTTCTTGATGAGATCGGCGAAATGCCCATGGACGTCCAAGTTAAGCTGCTTCGCGTGCTCCAGGAGCACGAATTTGAACGGATAGGCAACTCCCATCCCATCAAATCGGATGTGCGGGTGCTGGCGGCCACCAATCGGGATCTCCAAAAAGCGATGGCCGAGGGCGCTTTCAGACCCGACCTATTTTATCGCCTAAACGTCTTCCCCATTGCGTTGCCGCCGCTGCGAGATCGAATAGACGACATTCCACTGTTGACCCTTTTTTTCGTGCAGAAACACGCTGTTCGACTGGCCCGCGGAATCGAGGTGGTAGATGATGACAGCATTCGTCGCTTGATGCAGTACGCATGGCCGGGGAACATCCGGGAGCTGGAGAATGTAATTGAACGCGCGTTGATCTTAAATAGATCGCCGATTCTGCATATCGAGGCGGATCTGCTCGGTCTTGAAGCGCAACCTTCCGTAGCGGCAGTTAAAAAAGAAGTCGGTGAAAGTGCACCTTATTGTCCGAAAGACGGCGGCGATCTTAATTCGATTCAACGGGAATACATCCTCAAAGTATTGAGCCAGGTGGATTGGGTCATTGAAGGAGCAGAGGGCGCGGCCATTCGACTGGGAATAAAACCTGGCACGTTGAGACATCGCATGAAGAAGCTCGGAATTAGGCGCAGCAAAGAATCTCCGAACTAACCCGCCCGCCGCCCGCGATGGCGTCCGCCACGGGCGGTGGGAAAAGCTCGGCCGGCCGCGGGTTGCTGGTAGGTGCGAGTATCGATGGAGCGCTGTCGGGGACCTGTGGTCACGTTCCGACCGTTGGCCCGTTACTTGCTTGAGTCTCTAGTACGCAATGGACGAACATTCCGAGGAAAATGCTGTGCTGCGTATTACTCAACCGGTGCCGATGACTGTGGTCTCGATAGGTTTCGAGGGTAAGTTATTGGGTCCGTGGGTCGACGAAGCGCGCCAGCTCGTTGCGGCAGCGGTTGCCAACGACCGAGTATGCCTCAATTTGCAAGGGTTAACATTTGCCGATGCACCCGGGATCCAACTGCTTCGCAGATTGCGCCGAGAAGGTATTCCGTTGATATGCTGTTCACCGCTGATTGAAGGATTACTCGCCTCGAGCGAGTTGGCCGCGAGACCCGACTAAAACGGCAGAAGCGAGTTTCAGCATCGTCCCTGCAACACGCCCGGGTGGCCGTGCGATGATGCACGCCATTCTGAGTTCACCTGCCGAGAAACTCTTGCGGCCCCACGGTGCTGGTGTGGAGCTTATCCATCATCTCAAACACCTTCGTCTGGTAGGCGATAAACTCATCGTGTGAGACAGAGCCGTCGCCATCGGTGTCAATTTTGTGCATCATCTCTCTGGTCTTGAGGCCCCGCGCGTAGCCGCCGGTCGCGAGCGTCACCATGCCACTGGAGGGAGCGAGAAACTCCTTTTCGTCAACGTTCCCCGTGTTGGACTTGTCCAGCGCAGCGAATATTTTCTCTTGATAGGCGAGCCATTCGGCTTTCGAAATCTGGCCATCACCGTCGGTGTCTATTTTCCGCATTTCGGACATCGTGCGGAGCCCGCGAGCGTACCCGCCGGTGGCGAAAGACACCATTTCGTCGGCTGTTGCAAGTGTGCTGAAGCACGCACTGGCTACGAATAGGGCGAGCGAAGAGACCACTGAAATTCTGTCGTACTTAAGCATGTTGAAGGCCTTCTTTGATTGCGAGTTTCTCATTCTGTACAACAGACAAGACCCACTTTTCCGTCAGAATATTACTGTCGATCGGGCGTCAACGCGAAATATATCGACGAGAGCCCCGGTCTTGTTGGGTATACGTCCCTTTACTCAAGAGGAAAAGCCTATGAAGATTATCGTTGCCGCGGCATTAACCATACTGACCGCCGCGTTTTCCGTCGCATCCCAGTCGGCGGAGGTGCCGTATGACCCCGCCCACTACGAGGCAATGCATAATTCGGGGCAACCCTTTGCCGTCGTATTTCATGCCGATTGGTGCCCAACGTGTCGGGCGCAAGCGCCGATACTGAAGGAATTGACGCAATCGCCAGAATTCAAGGGCGTTACCTTATTTGTTGCCGATTTCGACACGGAGAAGGTTTTGGAGCGTTCGCTGGGTGTCAGCAAGCAGAGCACCATCGTCGTGTTTCGAAACGGCAAGGAAACGGCCCGCTCGACCGGGGACACACAGCAGGCGAATCTCAGTGAGATCCTTCGCCGCGCGATCCCCTGAGAAGTGAGGCCGTGAAGGCGATTTCGCTCGTATGGGTACGACCGGAGGACATAACGTTTATCCTCAAAAGCCGAGATCGCTGAGAGACGGGTGATCCTCCGGCCGGCGTCCGACGGGCCAATGATATCGTCGCTCACCTAACCCCTAGGAAATGGTCTCGAGCACAATCTCGCGACTCAGTGGATAGCCCGTCGTCGGCAGCGTGCCGCTGACCACGATGCTGATTTCCTCCTTCACCGAATGAGACGTTGCGATGTCGCGCCAGTTTGTGACGGTCTGCGTTCGAGTGGTTCCCTGGAGATTAGTCCAACTCACCGTGCTGTGTAATTTGAGGGCGGTGAACGTGCCAGCGGGCACGGTCACCGACTCGACATCTACCACGCTCCCCGTCTGCTCATAGGTGACCGGGGACTCCGACCCGCAGGCGAATGTGTAACTAATACTCCACGTTTGTCCGACCCGCAACGGGAAGTCGGGCCCACCGTCCCGCGGATCGTAGATGCATGTAACTGATTCGTCACTCGCGGCAGTGTATGTGTAGCTGGTTTCCTGGCCACTGGTGCCGTCGTAGGTTTCCGTTTCCGCGAGGGGGGTATAATTCGTGCCGTTAACGACTGTCGAGCCATCTGTCGTGCTTTGCTGCACCTCCGTAATGGTGCCGTCTGCGGCCACGGCCATCACCGTCTGTGTGTACCCGATGACAATGGTGTTATTGGCGTTGTCGACAATGGTTTCGCTATAAGTCCGCGTGGAATTTACCACCGGTGCCACGAAGGCATACGCCGTACCGGTGCCCGGGTTGCTGTCATCGCTGCCCCCGCAACCCGCCACGGTAGCGACCATGGCCAAAACCACCAGCGATTTAACATGCATGTTTTCTTTCCCACGTCCCTGTAGCAGGCGCCTAAAATACTCGACGCCGGTGACAATTGCGAGTGCAATCGCGTCCGTGCTAGGCCCAACGCATGGATTCGTCGACTGGACCATCGCACTGGTTAGAATGACGAAATACCAAGGATGGAGAGTTGACTCTGTGGCGGAGCTGATCCCCGCCGGCGAACCCACTAGCATCAAGTTGGTCGGCGCGCAGCGCTTTACCAGTGCCGGCGCGACCACCGTGAATTTGACCTTCGAATACCAATTTGCGGATCGTTGGATCCTCACGAATGTCATGACGAAAACGAAGGATGGAGCTGCGACTCTCGTGGGGTTTCATGTGTATCCCGAAGCAGCTTCGCTGGAGGCCACCAATCGATTCTCGTGGGCGGGGAAGGGTGCTCTTCAATATGGTGTGCTGGCCGTCGCCTGCGTCCTGTTTGGCTTCGGCAAGTTCTGGGTGAATTGGACCACGGGTGAATGGGGGATTCAGCCGCTCACTTTTCAATTGTTCAGCGCGTCCAGCGTTTCAGCGCCATACGGTCCCTGGATTGTGTCGGTCTCCCTTCCTGTTGAGTTAATGTCGGTGAAGCCCCCTAGTACCAGGGATCACGCTCGATAGACTGTGCGTCTGTCGGAACTGTGAGCAACCGCCCTTGGATCTCCACCAGTTGCGCCTGTCTCCCTTTCGGCTGCGACGCAGCAAGGCTATGGTTAGTTTATCCACGGGGGTGGATTCGAGGCGATCGGATGATTACTTACCGAGTTCGATCCACGTCGGCGCATGGTCGCTCGTTTTCTCCCACCCGCGGACCTCACGATCGACACCGGCTTGCTTGAGCCGCTGTGCGAGGGTCGGATTCAGCAACAAGTGGTCGATGCGCAGACCCGCGTCGCGGCCGTAGGCATTTCGAAAGTAATCCCAATAGGTGTAAATGCGCTCGGTGGGGTGAAGTGCGCGCAGAGAATCGGTCCAACCTTGCTTGACTAGAGTTTGGTACGCCGCACGGGTCTCCGGGCGGAAGAGGGCGTCGTCAACCCAGCGCTCCGGCTTATAAACGTCGATGTCCGTGGGCATGACGTTGTAATCACCGGCGAGGACCACCGGTGTAGCGCGCTTGACGAGCTCTGCGGCACGTTGCGTCAGTCGCTCGAACCAACGCAACTTGTAGTCGAATTTAGGGCCCGGCGCGGGATTGCCATTGGGCAGGTACAGGCACCCCACGGTTAGATCATCGACCGTCGCTTCGAGGTAACGACTATGCAGATCCTCCGGGTCGCCGGGCAGCCCTCGGTGGGTCTCGAGGGGGTCGCGACCCCGGGCGAGGATCGCGACCCCGTTATAACTCTTCTGACCGTGCCAGATCACGCCGTAGCCGGCGTCTCGAATCGCCTGCTCCGGAAACTTCTCCTGGGGCGCCTTGATCTCCTGCAGGCAGACAATATCGGGGCTTGACTCCGCCAACCAGCGGAGTAGGACGGGGAGACGGCCGTTCACGCCGTTGACGTTGTAGGTGGCAATTCTCATAGCCCGTTACCTAATGATATTTCTGACCTTTCATAATGAGACTGTACCTTTCTTTACGAGACTGGATGGCAAAAATTGGTGCCAGTCGGGCGCGGTTGATCCCCTGCATGCGCTGCCCCCGTCGCCAAGCAGGATCTGCCGTTGTCCGAGGCAGTCCAGGCAGCTTCAGGACGGCCGTAATGGGCCGATAACCCGCACGGGCTCAGGCGTTTCCCGCCTCGGCTCACGACATCGGGAGAGCAACTTTGTCTTGCGTCAAGTTGGTACTGGCAAACTTGCTGAGCAGCGGTATCGGAGCGGCAGATCCGCGTGCCGCCGATCGGGTCTTGATGCGCCGCATCCGGACAATCAACGCATTTTTGCTGAGTATCATCGGTATTACGATCGCTGGCATCGTATTCGACGTGATTATGGGGCTCAATGGTTTTGCAGCCGTTGCTGTGATGTGCCTCCTGATATACATGGTTGCGCTTTGCACCCTGCGAGGTGGAAAAGGCAGCGTATTGGTCGAAGTGATCGTCACCGTGGTCATCGGAGTTTCTCTAACGCTGGTCGTCGCCGGAAGCGGCGGCCCGGGATCGTTTTGCCTTCCGCTGCTGATCGGTCTGCCGCTGTGGGCCGGCCTGGTGCGCGGCAGGAGTGAGGTTCTAATTTACGGCGCAATCGCTATCTTGATTGCGTGCGGGTTTGTCGTGGCGGACGCCGTAGGAGTCCGGTTTCCAGACATGGTCCCGCAGCGCTTGGTGGAGCAAACCAGCATGTTGGTCTTCGCGGTTTTAATGCTGGCGGCTCTTGGGTCGGTTTGGGGATTTCTTGCTGCGCAGAACGAGGACGAAAGGCACCTCCTGAAGCTCAATGGTGACCTTGAACAGGCACGCAAGCAGGCAGACGCTGCAACGCAGGCAAAGAGTGATTTCCTGGCAAACATGAGCCACGAGATTCGCACGCCCATGAACGGCGTCGTCGGTATGACAGATCTGTTGTTAGATACGGCTCTTAGCCCGGCGCAGCGCGACTACGCCGAGACGGTGCGCGACAGTGCGCAGTCGCTGCTCACGGTCATTAACGATATTTTGGATTTCTCCAAGATAGAATCCGGCAAACTCGAGTTGGAGCTTGTTGACTTCGATCTGCGTGAAATGGTCGATGGTGTGGCTCGGCTACTATCGATCCAGGCTCATGCTAAGGGCCTGGAAATCACTGCGCACATCGACCCTAAAATGCCGGAACTCGTGCGCGCTGATCCGAGCCGGCTACGTCAGGTCCTGCTGAATCTCGGCGGCAACGCGGTGAAATTTACCCACCGCGGCGAAGTGGCGATGGAATGCCAGGTGACCGCGCTGGATGACACCGATCTGTGCGTGCGTTGCGAAGTGCGCGACACCGGCATCGGCATACCGACCGACCGCCTCCCCGCGCTGTTCACACCGTTCACGCAGGTGGACGCGTCGACGACTCGCCAGTTCGGGGGAACCGGCCTGGGATTGTCCATCACCCGCCAATTGATCGATCTCATGGGCGGCGAGATCGGGATCACGAGTGAATTCGGCGTCGGATCCACATTTTGGTTCACTGCGCGCCTGTCGCTCGCGGTCGCGGAGCGTGCGCCGCGCCTGGCACCTCATATCGCCCTGAAGGGAAAGCGCGTGCTGTTGGTCGATGATCATCCGACCAACCGCAAAGTCCTCATGGGGCTGCTGCTGCGCTGCGGGGCGGATCCGATCAGCGCGAGCTCGGCGCCCGAGGCGCTGACGCTGATGCGTTCGGCTTATGCCGCCGACCGGCCCTTCGAGGCGGCATTGCTCGACCATCAGATGCCCGGGTGCGACGGGGCGGACCTGGGACGGCAGATCATGGCGGACCCGGAACTGCAGAAGACGCGGCTCATTCTGCTAACTTCTTCAGGGCAACGTACCGACAGCCAGATGTTCGCCGATATCGGATTTGCCGGCTATCTGCTCAAGCCGGTCACGCAACCCGATCTCACCGAATGCCTGATGTTGGTGCTCGCCCAAGGCCCCGATGGCGCGAGTTCACGCACGCCGCCCATCATCACCCGGGATCATTTGCAGGGGCACCGCCCGCGCCTCAGGAACCGGGTGCTCTTGGCCGAAGACAATCTGGTCAACCAGAAGGTGGCGGCGCGACTGCTCGAGAAGCTCGGTTGTCGGGTGGACGTCGTCGGTGACGGAGGCGCTGCGGTTGAGGCCTGGCGCACCGGGCAGTACCATCTGATCTTCATGGACTGTCAAATGCCGGAAATCGACGGCTATCAGGCCTCGGCCGAAATCCGCCGTCTCGAGGGTCCTTCGGCACATGTCCCCATCGTCGCGCTCACTGCGCACGCCATGAAGGGCGCGGAACAAACCTGCAAGGAAGCCGGCATGGACGAGTATTTGTCAAAGCCAATCGACCGAAAAATGTTGGAAAAGTGCGTAGATCGGTATCTGGCGCCGAACGCGTCGGACGCTAATACCGCGCCAGGCGCGGCGTCTGGGGCTATGTCTGCCGGGTAGGCGGGCGCGGGCCAAGCCACCGCCTGCGGGCTGATGCTCACGCAACGCGCCATCAAAGTTTATTTTCCGTTTACATGATCCATTGTGGATATGAATTGCGTTTCTGTCTGATAAGGGGGGTGGTCGCGCCATCGCAATTGCAAAAGCGGGCACCGCCAACGGCTTCAGCAACAGCGGACTAGCTCTGTCCACTGCGAATCTGTATGGCCCCACCCAGCCGGGCGGCTCGCTCTACGGCTTGAACAATTCGAATCCCTTAAATCCCGATTACCTGGCTTACGGCGCCGGTCACGGAATGGTGACAGGGGGCATTATCACCTTTGGCGGCGGCGTCGCGCTCTACCAACGCGGCGTCGTCATCGGCGCCCTCGGCGTGAGCGGTGACTCGTCCTGTGCGGATCATGCGATCGCATTCCGGATGCGTCGACTCGCCGGCTTGGATGCCGTCCCGTCAGGCGTGGCGCCCGACAATACCGATAACATCATCTATGCCCAGGAAGGGACTGCGCCGACGGGCTTCCAACAACCGCACTGCTTCCCGAGCGATTTGACACCGGCGCAGGTGGAGAATATTCCACAACACTGATGCTCCGCGTGCGATGGGCAGGGTGCTTATAGAGCACGCTGCCCATGAGCACGTCGGGGAGACGCTGCCCATTTGGCGGCAACGGCAAGCTTCACCATTTCTCCAGATAGTGCACCACCATAGCCTGTAGTTCGCGTAGCGCGGTTGCGCGGCCGGCGAGCCCTTCCTCGTCGCTCAACGCGCTCGCGGCTTTCATGAGCTGCAGCACCACGGTCGCGCAATCGCGCGCGGTCTCCGCCGACAGTGTCGGCGTCCGTGCACGAAGAATCGCAGCAATACGTCTGCGCAGTAGGTAGCGGAAGGTCTCGCGTCGGGTGCGCTCGTCCATTCGAACTTCAGCTAAGGGCAGAGTCGCGGCGCGCTCCGTAGGATGACCGCGCAGTACGCTGAACAGCCCCTCGACGAGAGCACGGGTGTCCATGTCGCGGGCGCGAGCCTCTAGGGCTGCCATGTCGGCCGCCAGCAACGCGACGTAGTTCTGGACCAGTGTGTCGGCAAGCACCTCTTTGGAGGGGAAGAACTGATACAGCGAGCCGATGGGCGCACCGGCGCGCGCCGCAATCTCGGTCATCGTGGCCGCCTCGTAGCCCTTTTCAGCGAACACCGCTGCGCCCGCCGTTAGCAGCTCGGCAACCCGCTGTTTGCCGCGCTGACGTTTGGGGACGCGTGGCGCGGCAACTTGGATGTCACTTGACATTTATGAGCCTCCCCTCATAATTCTCTATACATGAGGATGCCCTCATGATCGTAGCTTACCACAGGAATCGCGATGCAACTCGACGCCAAAACGACCGCTCTCGTACTCATCGATCTGCAGAAGGGCATCCTGGCGATGCCCGTCGTGCCTCACCCAGCTGCTACCGTCTACGAGCGCTCGCTGCGGCTCGCCCGGCTTTTTCGCGCTGCCGGCGGCCCGGTGGTGTGGGTCCGGGTATCTTTTGCAAGCGACTTCGCCGATGCGCCGCATGCGAAAGTCGATCAGCCCACCAGCTATAGTTCGCTGCCGCGCGGCTGGGACGAGCTCCCTCATCCTCTGGAATCCCCGGACGTGCTGGTGACCAAGCGCCAGTGGGGGGCGTTCTACGGTACCGATCTTGACCTGCAACTGCGTCGTCGGGGTGTCGAAACCATCGTCCTGGGCGGCATCGCGACCAGCATCGGTGTGGAATCGACGGCACGGGATGCTTGGGAGCGTGGCTACGACCTCGTGATCTGCGAGGATCTGTGCGCCGATCTCAAGGCGGAGGCACACGCGTCCAGTTTTCAACACATTTTCCCGCGCTTATCTCACGTCGTGCAAACGGATGCCATAGAGTTCGGATGAGAGCACCTGGCGTATCAACAGAGCGCCCGCCCGAGCGTGCGCTCGATGCCTGGCCGCGGTCAGTGCTGTGGGCGTCGCTCATTGCGCTGTCGGCGCTCATCTCCGCGGCCTGGGGAGGGCTCGGGCTTCCCGCAGGGTTATTGTTGGGACCGACCATCGCCGGCATCGTGTTCGGAGTGAATGGCGCGAAGCTGGCCATGCCGAATGCGGCGAATCTAGGCGCGCAGTCGGTGATCGGCGCCATGGTCGCGGCAGCCATTACGCCTGCGATCCTCATGACCTTCAGCCATCAATACCCGCTGTTCTGTGTCGTCGTGTTCGGTACCCTGGTGAGCGCCGCGTGCATCGGCTGGCTCATCAGCCGCACCGGTCTGATCCCGGGTGCGACCGCGGTATACGGTACCTCGCCGGGAGCCGCCGGTCCGATGGTGCTTCTGGCTGAGGCTGAAGGCGCCGATCCCCGTTTGGTGGCCTTCATGCAGTACTCACGCGTGTTGCTCGTTGCCGTCGCAGCCGCCCTGGTGGCGCGCTTCTGGGTTCATACCGATAGTGCGCATGCACCCGGCGTGCCCTGGTTTGGCGCCGTACATTGGGTCAACCTCGCCGTCGTGCTTGCGCTTGCTCTCGTGGGGCAGCAGATCGCTCGTCTTTTACGCCTGCAGGCTTGGGCGCTCCTTGGCCCCATGGTCCTACTCTCCGTCCTGCACGCCGCCGGCTGGCTGACCATCGACCTACCGCGCTGGCTGCTCGCCGCGGCGTACGCCTTAATCGGCTGGCGCATTGGTCTAAGCTTCACGCGCGATGCGCTGATCCATGCAGGCCGCGCCATGCCGGTGGTCATCGGAGCGGCGCTATGCCTCATCGGGCTGTGTGGGGCGCTGGCCTGGTGCTTGACGCGGTTCGCCCATACCGACGCATTGACGGCCTATCTTGCCACCAGCCCCGGCGGTCTCGATTCCGTGGCCATCATTGCGGCCTCGACGCCCCACGTGGACTTGGAATTCGTGCTGGCGCTTCAAGCGGTGCGGCTGGGGTTCGTCATCTGCCTGTCGCCGATCATTACGCGCCTCGTGGTCAGACACTCGCCTCATCTACAGGCTGCGGCGTAGACCGACGGCTACGACTCAAAATATGGACCGCTTGATCTTTGGAAAATAATCCCTCAATATCTGGACGCAAAATGGTAGCGCTATCATATTGAGTCTAGCGCCTGCGGGGGAAATGTTGTGAAAAAAGATCCACGTTATTGCGTGCCAAAAGAACAGGTTGACCACAACCTATGCTAACCCTATTCAGAGTGTGCCTCCTCTTAAGCCTGACCACAGGGTCCAGTGTGTTCGCCGCCGATTTCGCCATGAAGGTGAACGACAAGAACTACCTCGACACTCAAGGCTTTAGCGTATTTCTCTACGATAGTACTTACCATCCGGTTTTCGTAGACCAAAAGAACACGGCCATGGAGATGATACTTCACGGCCAGCGCATCGCCACGAACGGCGACGTGCGGCTGATGCCCACGCCCGAGCAGTGGGACCTGGTGGCAACACTCAAGGGGCGCGATGCCGATAAGGCCAACAACCGGCTTACCGCCAACCTCGCTTTTCCGACCTTTGATCTCAGTTACACGCTGGAGGTCGCCGCGGAACCAGGCGGCGTGAAGGTAAGCATCAATCTCGACAAGCCGCTACCGCAGAAACTGGCCGGGCGGGCGGGCTTCAACTTGGAGTTCCTACCATCGATCTACATGGGCAAGGCTTACCTCGTGGACGGAACCAAAGCCGGCATCTTCCCGCGAACCCCTAACGATCCGATGGTGACTGTGGCGCCGCTGCCCGATGAACCGAAAAAGGCGTACTACCTGGAAGACTGGGAGAAGGCCAAAGGCTTCACTGAGCCGCTGCCGTTCGCTGAGGGCACGAGCATCACCTTGGGTGTCGACGACGCGCTGGCCCGGATCAACGTGAAATCGGATACGGCCAATCTCATGCTATTCGACGGACGCGACCGCGCGCAGAACGGGTGGTTCGTCTTACGGTCGCTCATTCCTTCCGGCAAGACCACCGGCGCCATTGTGTGGCACATCAGACCGGATGTGATCCCGAACTGGACGCGGCCGCCGATGATCGCGCACAGCCAAGTCGGATATGCGCCGGATTTCTCCAAGGTCGCGGTCATTGAACTCGACCCAAAGTACACCGGCCCGAAGACCGCCAAAGTGCTTCGCCTCATGGAAGATGGATCTTATAAGCAGGTGTTCGAGGGTTCGATCACGCCCTCTACGCCTTGGCTGCGCTACGTCTATTCGAAATTCGACTTCACCCCGGTCAAAGACCCCGGTCTGTATGTCATCGAGTACGCAGACCAGCGTACCGCGCCGTTTCCCATCTCCAAAGACGCTTACGCCAACATCTGGCAGGACAGTCTGGACCATCATCTTGCGGAGCAGATGGACCACGTTTCCGTCCGCGAAGGCTACCGCGTGTGGCATGGAGCTTCGCACCTGGATGATGGTCGTCTGGCGCCCGTGGTCGGGGAGCAATTCGATGGCTGGAATCAGGCTACGGCGAGCGACGGGAAGTACAAAGGCGGCGATCACATACCCGGAATGAATGTGGGCGGTTGGTATGATGCGGGCGACTACGACCTCGAGGAGCCGGCACAACTGAGCGTGATTCAGAGTCTGTCGCTGGCCTACCGCGAATTCAACTTGAAGTACGACGAGCTGACGGTGGATGAAGTCGCGCGTCGGGTTGAGATGCACCGTCCGGATGGCGTGCCGGATACCGTTCAGCAGGTCAAGCACGGCGCGCTGCTCATCCTGGCTCAGTTCCACAATATCGGCCACTCGATCCGCGGCACGCACGAACCCGATCTGCGCCAATACACGCACCTAGGCGACGCCGCCTCGAAGACAGACGGCCGCATCTATGATCCGACGCTTGGGTTCAACGAAGTGAGGGGCGACTACTCCGGCAAGCCGGACGACCGATGGATCTTCTCCACGACGAACCCCTACCTCCAGTGGAACGCCATCGCAGCGCTGGCGGCGGCTGCCGACGTGCTGAAAGGCACGGACGACACGTTGGCGAAAGACAGCCTCGATACCGCGATCAAAGCCTGGAACGACGAGATCGCTCACCCGACGCCGAATCCAGCGCGCGGCAGTTCGGGCGCATCGGTACCGGGGGGCGCTCCGGGAGGTGGTGTGCTGGCGGCGTCTCAGGGGGTGGTCTCAGGCGCGCGAGCCGACCGCAACGGGCAGGGCGGCGCGGGCTCTGCGACAGTACCTCACACGCCTGGCACTGAGGCCGCTCCTGCGGACGCCTTTGGTCGTGGTGACTTCGAGGTTGGACAGGTCTGGGCTGCGGCTCTGGAACTGACCATTGCGACCAACGGCGCCGAGCCCTACAAGTCTCGCCTGGTGGAGCTGTTCCCTCAGATGATCACTCCGCAACAAATGGACCTGCGCGGCTGGACCGCAGTGCGAGCATTGCCCTATCTAGACCCGAGCGCGAAAGCTCAAATGCACGACGCGGTTAAAACCTACATGGTGAGTCTGGACAAGCAGTTGGACGCCACCCCGTTTGGAGTGCCCCCGAGTCTGCGCACCTGGGGCGGATCTGGCGCCGTGGTAGACATGGCCATTCGGATGTACTTCCTGCACAAGGCGTTTCCGGACCTCGTGGGTCCGGAATATACGCTTCGTGCCGTCAACTACATTCTGGGCACGCACCCCGTATCCGCCACGTCGTACGTAGCCGGCGTAGGTACGGTGTCAAAGACAAAGACGTACAGCAATAACCGCGCCGACAACGCTTACATTCCAGGCGCCGTGATTCCGGGATACATCATCATCAAGCCGGATTTCCCGGAGTGCATCGATGACTTCGGATTCCTCTGGTTCGAGGATGAGGCCGTGGTGGCCGGATCGGCAAGCTGGGTCGTGGCCGGGAACGCCGCCGCGGCGATCACCAAGGAATTGAAGTAGGGCCGAACACCGGCCCGATCAATGCGATTCGGTTGGCGACTCGGTGTTCGAGAATTGGCGACTTTGGACGGTGGGCTTCGCTGGGGATTGCACGGGTCGTGCGACAACGGCTTTATGCTTGGGGTGCAGTTGCGCGTCCGCCGCGGCTATCTTGGCATTGAGCCCGTTCATGCTCGGCGCTATTTCCGCGGCGCGATGATAGTGACGCAGCGCGTCCGCCGGGTGCTGCGCGCGCAGTTCGAGGTCCGCGAGCGCCACGAGCAGAGTGGGGTCGCTGGGATTCCAACGGACCGCATCGTCGCAGGCATCCTCATTCCGGCGCGCCAGGCATTGGGCAGCGCCGCGCTTGAGCGCCGCTGCAGTCGGACCGGCCGCGATTGCCGGTGCCGCAATCGCCGACAGTGCGACGGCGAGAAGCAATGCCCGCGGCATCATGGGTCGAGTTCCCGCACGACCCGGATGCCTATGCTGGTGGCACGGTAGTCCGCGGCGAAATGATTGCGGTAGCTGGCCCGTACGAAATCGGGGGAGCTGAACCAAGAGCCGCCGCGAAGCTCGCGCTGTCCGCAATCGCCATCGGTACGAGCTGATCCATTGACCGGCGCGCCTGTGTAATCGGCGCTCCAGCAATCCTCCGTCCATTGGATGACATTGCCTAGCATGTCTTTGAGGCCAAAGGCATTGGGCTCGAACGTGCCCACGGGTGATGTGTTGACATAGGCGTCATCGCAACCAAATATATGCCAGCCCGGATACTGGTCCGCCGCGCTTTGATCCGCGACGTTCGCGTACCGACACGCATCGTTCGCGATTGCACCCCAAGGTTGCTCGGCCTCACGGCCGGCGCGTGCGGCGTATTCCCACTCCGATGCACTCGGCAGACGATACTTATGCCCGGTCTGGGTCGACAGCCATCCTGCATAAGCGGCCGCATCGTTGGACGATACACAGATGACCGGATGCGTACCGGTTTGGTTGAATCCCGGATCCTTCCAACTCTTTTCCGCTCGGTGTTTCCAAGCGCCATCATACGTATCGCATCCTTGCACCTCTCGGCCATTTGCCGCGACGAAACTAGCGAACTCATCGACGGTCACGGGAGTCGTCGACATGGCGAAGGGCTTGCCGATGCCGACCCAATGCAGTGGCTGCTCGAAAGAAGGCGCACCACCGGGCGAGCCCTGTTTGAAGCGCCCAGCCGGCAGCACCGTCATGGTGGGGCAGGTCGGGCAGTCGCGGATGATACTTCCGGGATTCTGAGTCTCGGTACGCGGCACGGGTGCCTTGGCCTCGGCCGGCGCGGATGTACGGTGGCTAAGCATCCACACCGCGATGACGGCAATGATGACACCAGCGGCTATCGCCAAGGCGCGCGGACTTACGGGCATTTTCCAAGGACGGCGTGTGGTGGGTGCGGCGACCTTTACCCTCGGTGCGGATTCCAATTTGGCAGCCTGGGGGCTCGGTGGTGATGGCGCAGGCCGAGTATCGAGGGCACGGGTGTTCCCCAGCCTCGTGTGCTGCTCTTTTTCGAGTGCATCGCCACGCGCGCGCGCCTTCTGCAATTCGGCTTCCAACTGTGCGGCATATTTTTTGTGCGATTCGAGAGCCGTGACCTGTTTGTCGTATTCTCGTTGAAACGCTGCGCGATCCGCTGCATGCGTCGCTATGGTGTCCAGCAGGGTGCGCGCTTCGGCTTGATGGCGCCTCGAATCGCCCAATGCCTCTTCCGCACGAGCGCGCGCGGTCTGTAGGTCTGCCTCCAATTGAGCGGTACTGCCGGCATTCGGCTCGAGGTCAGTCTCCTGTATTCCTGGTTCCTCTTGAAGCGCGGCCAGAGCCGCTTCATGCGTCGCCAGCTTATCGCGGAGAGTTTGCGCTTCGGTCTGATAGCGGGCTGAGTTTCCCGACGCCTCGTCGATACGCGCGTGAGCCGCGTGTAAATCCGATTCCAATTGAACGCGCTTTTTCTCACGCGCCTGGAGAGCCGTCACCTGGTTGGCGTGTTCCCGCTGAAGTGCCGCGAGATCCGCCTCGCGCGCCGCCAGTGCAGCGCGTAAAGCTCGCGTTTCGTTCTGCTGGGCCGCAGTGCCTTTTAACGCCTCTTCGGCACGGGCCAGCGCGGTTTCGGTGGACACCAACTTCTCCACCAATGACTTGGAGTTTGCCTGGGCGCGGGTCTGCTCCGACTCGAGGGCGGCGGTGGCCTTCGCAAGATCCGCAACGAGGGAGGACTCACGCGCTCGCGCGGCTTCTACATCGTTCTGTCGTTGCGTAACGCTTTTGGTGCGCGCGTCGAGAGCCGATGACATTTCCGCGTGCTCTTTGGACAGCGCGGCTAGCTGGGCTTCCCGTTTGCCGAGAGACTGTCGCATTTGAGCTAAGGTGGCGTCTCGCTCGTCCAGCGACTCGTGTAGCGACTGAGCTTCGGTCCGGAAATGTTCGGCATCGGCCGCAGCTTGGTCGGCGCGAGCACGCGTGGTTTCCAACGTCACCAAGTTGTCCGCTGCAGCCTGGGCGGATGCCCTCCCAGCATCACGGGTCGTCTTACGTTCAGACTCTAGGGCGGTACGTGCTGCGGCAAGCTCTGCTTCCAGCGCGGTGACCCTAGCGACTGCCGATGACTCTGCCATCGGCAGTGCGAGATCGGGACCGGAAGGGACCTCCGGCAGGGTCGCGGAACTGGCTCCAGGGCTTGTCGCGGCATCTTGGGGCGTAGCCGGCTTCTCGGCCGACGCGGCCGCGCGTTGTCGTTCCCGCAGCATGGCGCCATTGAGGATGCTAAGAATCTCAGCACGAGCCTGTACCGACAGCGGCTCGATCAAGTCGCGCCCAAGCAGAATGTCGCGAAGTTCTGTGGCTGACGCGCCGGCCGCGAGCAATTCCTTTATCTCGGCCATCACGCTGTTCTGGGATAACCCCCCGGTTTCCAGCGAACGCAATGCTTTCGCAAATGCCGTAGCCGGCAGGGATTTAACAGCCATCGACGCAGTGCCCTAGCATGCCTGCTCGAGCGGGGGAAGTGTGGGCGCGGGAGTTGATTCTATTCACAGGACGACTTCGACATTCGGTGCCAGGTAATACTCGTAGGGGCGCTGCAGCAATTATACAGGCTTTACGCAATGGCGGCATTGGGTGGCCAATAGGCGGCCGCCGGGGCAAAAGGACGGCATTGAGCGGTTTTCCGCGGCCATGTCTACAGTGTTTTCAAATACTCCAGCAAGGCCTTCTTTTGGGTGGGCGACAGTTGGGTGCCGAACTCATGCCCGCAGCGACTATTGCCCGAGTCCATATCGTTGCAGTCGGTAGTTTGCAGGACCTGCGCGAATGCCGTTTGTTCCACCGCCAGACCCACGTTATCGAGATCGTAGGCCGGTCCCACTTTGAACGCAGCTATCCTGTCCACCGCCGGTTTCAACAATTCCGTCAGGGTCGGTACGGACCCATTGTGCAGGTAGGGGGCCGCGGCCCATATTCCCCGCAGCACCCGCGCCTCGTAGCTACCGAATCGCGGCGCCGTCGCACCGTAGCGAAACGCACCGGCCAAGGCCTGAGTTTGCGGCGACAGGGCGGTCCCGGCGGCTTCCATTTGCGCGCCAAGGTCACTCGGAACAACCACCGGTAGGGTGTGTTGGATAATAGAACCGACAACCGCCAAGTTGAGTACTGCCAACGGCGAGTCCGGATTCTGCAACGGAACTTGAACTCCCAATATGAAGGCACCTTGGAGCACACCGGGATCGACCTTGCGATTGAGAATGGTCCATTCGCGCGTGTCCGTTTTAACGTTCACAACGGGCGTTGCCCAGATATCTTCGAGTAAATTAATGGAGCGGATTTTGCCTTGCTTCACTTCGTGGCAGTTGTTCGCGCAGTTCTGAACGAAGAGCTTGCTGCCCTGGGCGGCCATCGCCCGATTGACCGGCCACGGCCACCGCGGTGGTTCGATCTTCTTCACTAGCCGTTCGAGGGCATCCAAGCCTTCGAAGTTGGTAGAGTTCTCCGCGGTCAAGTTGATGCCGAACAGTCGACCGGCATCCTTCTTGGGATGAAATGCAGAAAACACGCCCGTCACTTCGCCCGCATTGCGGCCCAATGCCAGTATGGCGTTACCGTTGTCGGCGAAGCCCAACCATTGGGTTTGATCTTGACGAGGTGCGTTCCACAGGAACGGGTATCGAACCGGCGCATCGGCGGGATAGATATTGGCGGGAATCAGGTGGTCGGGCGAGGGCCCAATGTCGAGCCCGGAGAGCCGGTCGAATATCATGGATACGGCGTCGAGACGCCCTGGTCCCCAGGGGTTTGGCGGCAGCGCGCGGGTCATGATGGTGTGAAAGGGTAAATACCAGTCTTGAAGATTCTGGCGCAACGCATCCTTGTCCGTAGCCGGCGGCGCCGGTCCGAGTACGGCCACGGAAAAGTCCATGAATAGGGATTCGGTGCTGAGCACACGCCCGACGGCCGCATCGAGGTCGCGCAGGAAGCTTTGGAAGTCGACAATCCCGGGGCCTCCGTCAATGCGGTAGGAGCTTCCGTTAACGGTGATTTGCCGGGTATGACAGGCGGCGCAGGTGATGCCCAGATTTTCCCCGCCGGTGGTGTTGGCAACGGTAAAGCCAACGGGCAAGCCGGGCGGCGTGCTCCCCTCATTCGGGAGATAGCCGTACCGCGCAAGACTCGCCGCCATGAACGGTGATCCGTCCGGCTGCTTCAGCGCGGTTATCCAATGCAATGGAATCAGCCGGGAGCCTTGATCGCGGCTGTAGAAATCTTCCCGTGCCTCGGCCGTCCAGAAGACTCCCTGTTTTAGAGGCGTCCACGGTACCTCAGCCGCCGAGGCAACCGCAGCGCAAAGCGCCGCGAGCAATATTCCGAGCAGGCATGGGTGTCGCACTGCCATGTGTTTAATGGGTGATATCCTTATCGCATTGATATCGCTGACGCTAGTCTCTCTGCGAGCCGGGGTCAAGGCGCATTAGCCATGGTAATCTCCACTCAAGGAAGAGGTTCATGCTTCACAGGACGCCTTGGAAAAACAGCCCCCTGTTAGCGCAGGCAGGTTCGCACCTGCCGTCATGGGCCCTACTGACGTTTGCGATGAGTCAAGTCCTGGCAGGTTGTGTCTCGCAACGCGCCGATCAAGTACTCGTACGAAAACCCGGCAACGCACGCTACGACCCGCCGGCGGCAGTCACCTCCACGTCAGTGACCCACTGGCCATACGCCTTCATGAGTGCGGTTGCCTACGAGAGTTCTTTCTACGAAACGCTCGATCAGGATGTCCTGAATCAGACCGCTACTGCGGTGGCGCAAGGCAACAAGCTCGCTCCCACGCCGCAAGCGCAAGCGGTCGGGACATGCCCCGATTTTGGAACGACCTTGCGTCGCCTCGAGTGGGAGTACTGGCCCGTGGGATTCTCGACTCCCAAAGCGGAGGAGGCCGCACGCAAACATCATCTTCAAGTGCACGTATTCGCGCATCACGACGGGCAAACATTGGAGGTGGTCGTGGCCTTCGGCGGCACCAATCCCCGTAATGTTTGGGACTGGCTTTCGAATCTTCGTTGGCTCATTCCATGGCATGACGATGAATACACTCTCGTGGTCAAGGATTTTGCCGGCGCCTTTCAGGGCGAACTGCAGCGTCGGCTCAAGGCGCAGGGCATCACCGAGAGCGAGGTGGTCGTGAAGACGGTGGGCCATTCCCTGGGCGGGGGCTTGGCGCAGCAGTTCGCCTATGCCGCGAAGCGGCGGCCGGGCGACATTGGGGTGGCGCAGGTTTATGCATTTGATCCGTCGCCGGTCACCGGCTTTTACAGCGTGGATAAGAAAATACGCGACGACAATCGCCAGGGGCTTAAGACCGATCGAGCCTTTGAGGCCTATGAGATTCTCTCCTATCTTCGCTGGATCACCGCCTATGTAGTAACGCCTTCTGCCGAGAACGCGGCCATTCGTGGGGTGCGATATCACCTCCTGACGACGCAGGATGGGATCAAGAGTCACTCGATTACCGATTTGGCGTGCGCTCTGTACTCTGCTCGGTGATCGGGTCAAAACAGGCCAATGACCTTACCTGACTCGTCGATGTCGATGGAAATCGCTGCCGGTACGCGCGGCAATCCAGGCATGGTCATGACATCGCCGCAGATCATCACGATGAATTCGGCGCCGGCGGCCAGGCGAACTTCCCGCACGTTGACGATGTGACCCGTCGGTGCGCCGCGCAGAGTGGGGTCGGTCGAAAAGGAATACTGCGTCTTGGCAACGCATACCGGAAACCTGCCGTAACCTGCGGTCTGCAGCGCTTGAATTTGGTCGTGAATGCGCTTATCGGCGACTACGTCGGCTGCGTGATATATCTTGCGCGCGACCGCACGCATTTTCTCCCATAAATTTACGGTGTCTTCATACGCGAATCGTGCCGAGGTGGCTGGCTTCGCCGCGCATAGCCGCACCACTTCATGTGCAAGCTCTGCTGCGCCGGGGCCGCCTTGTGCGAAATGCCGGGCTACGGTGACCTTGACGTTTTTTCGAGATATTAGGCGCCCGAGCATCCGAAGTTCCGGTTCCGTATCCTCCTGGCGATGATTGATGGCGACGACGCAAGGGATGCCGAAGACGTCCTGCATATTGTCGAGGTGGCGTTCCAGATTGGCCACGCCCGCTTCGAGCGCTGAAAGATTCTCGCGGCCGAGGTCCGCCACCTCGATCCCTCCGTGATACTTGAGCGCGCGGACGGTGGCCACGAGCACGGCCGCGGCCGGTCGTAAGCCCGATTTTCGGCACTTGATGTCCATGAATTTTTCCGCGCCGAGGTCGGCGCCGAAGCCGGCCTCAGTGACGACGTAGTCGGCTAGTTTTAGCGCGGTGCGAGTCGCGATGACGGAATTGCAGCCGTGCGCAATATTGGCAAAAGGTCCGCCGTGAATGAGGGCAGGATTATTCTCCAGGGTTTGGACCAGGTTGGGCGCGAGAGCCTGTTTTAACAGCACCGTCATCGCGCCGTGCGCATTCAGCTGTCTGGCGAGGATCGGCTGGCCGTCGGTCGATACTCCAATGACGATCTTACCCAGCCTGTCGCGCAGCTCGTGCAAATTCTCGCTCAAACAAAATATCGCCATGACTTCGGACGCGACGACGATATCGAATCCGTCGGAGCGCGGCACGCCATTGGCGGCTCCCCCCAGGCCGATCACGATATCGCGCAGCGCGCGGTCGTTGATGTCCACGACTCGGCGCCAGGTAATGCGTCTTGGGTCGAATTTGAGTTCGTTGCCGAAATGAATGTGATTGTCTATCAAGGCCGCCAATAAGTTGTTGGCCTGTGCAATGGCGGCGAAGTCACCGGTAAAATGCAGATTGATATCCTCCATCGGAACCACCTGCGCACGGCCGCCACCGGTGGCACCTCCCTTCAGCCCGAACACCGGTCCAAGGGCCGGCTCGCGCAGACAAATGAGGGCGCGCTTGCCGATGTGATTCAAGGCATCGCCCAGGCCGATCGTCGTCGTAGTCTTGCCTTCGCCGGCGGGGGTGGGGGAGATTGCCGTGACGAGAACCAGCTTGCCGTCCGGATTCGCTTCGAGGCTGCGTAAATAGTCGAGGGACAATTTAGCTTTGTAGGCGCCATAGCTCTCTATGAACTGCGGCGGTATGCCGAGGCGCGTCTGCGCAATTCCGGCGATAGGTTGTAATGTGGCGCCCTGCGCGATTTCAAGGTTTTTCATAGGTTGGTGAATGACTCTAGGAGTAAAAACCGTGAGGATCAATGGATCGAACTCCCCCCCTTCAGGACATGATAGGCTCGTCGTCGCACATTGTAAGTTCGAATTAAATTATAAGGATGACCAGCGTGGACGAAATAGCTCGACTAACAAAAGAAAACAAAAGACTCAGGGCACTGCTCAAAACGGCGCTGGGGCTATTGCAAGAATCGAAACAGATTCTGCGCGCCAAGGCATCTCCGAAGCCGAAGAAAAAAAAGAAGTCGGCCAAGAAGAGTTAGGTTGACCGTAGGGTCATTCCGCATGTATTGGCCCATGAAAACGGTACGGTACTGTTTCCGCCGCGGGGTTGCGGTCGCCTTCGGCTGCGGTGTTTTGGCACTTTCTCATGCGGCACCGGCGCCATCGTCGGCCTCGCCGCAGACGAACACAGTATCCGTTCTCACCGCTGAGCAAGTGATTCAGATCCTCGACGAATCCGTTGAGTGGTACCGCACGCTCACCGCCCAACAACAAGTGGCCACGCAGCCGAGCGATTTGCTCGTTGTCTTTGCGAATCGCCAGACGGCCAATCAGGTTGTTGGCCTCGCTTTCGACATCGCGCGTGCGAACGCGGAATTGCTCAGTAGTGAGGCGGACGCTGCTCCCTCACCGGCGGGCAATGACGGGGCTGGATTGGCCGCTTTCGAGCAGGAGCATACCCAGGTCGACTCGCAAGTCGCGGCTATTCAACAGGAAATTGCACGGGGGCCAGCGAAACAAGAGGTGTCTCTTCAAGGAGAACTTGCCATGTTGGAGGCAAGGAAGAACTTGCTGGACACCATGGGCGATTTTGTTGCCGAAAGCAATCCGAAAGGGGCAAGCACCGCTGCGCTAAAGTCCCAAATAGACGCCATTGCCGCAACCATTCCGCAGCTTGGATTGCCGGGCGCGGCCTCCACGGCGGCACCGGCCACATCGGCGATAGCCGCTTCAGTCACGGTACCCACGGGCGAGAACAAGCCTGCGAATGTACGGACCAGCGTTTGGGATTTGGCATCTGCGGCATTGAGCCTAAAGCGCAAGCTGAAAATGATCGCCGTTCTGGACGAGCACACCGTCGCCCTCGATAAATTATTTGCGGACTTTGGCGCGCCATCGACAGCTCAGCTCAAATCCTACACGGCGCGAAGCGAGACGTTAGCGGCTCGAGCGCGCAGCGCCGACCCTGAAACGCAGAAGAGTCTTCGCGCGGAATTCGACACACTCGCTTGGCTGTTCAAGCAGACCTCCGATATTTTACTGCCGCTCGACAAAGAGCACGTGCTGTTGCAGCAATACCGCCACAATCTGACCAATTGGCGAACCGCTGTTCAATCGCAGTATTCGGATGCGCTGGTAGCTCTCGGTATCCGACTGGGCATCTTGGTTGGGATTTTGGCCACCGTCGTGCTCTTGGGCGAGATTTGGAAGCGCGCTGTCCTTCGCTTTACACACGAACCGCGACGCCGCGGCCAACTGCTGCTGATGCAACGCATCGTGGTCTGGGTAGCACTCGTGGCAATTGCTGGATTGAGCTTTACCACTGAACTGTCCACGTTCGCGACTTTTGCGGGTCTTTTGACTGCCGGCGTCGCGGTGGCAATGCAGAACGTGCTGGTTTCCGTGGTGGGCTATTTCTTCTTGATCGGTAAATATGGAATCCGGGTAGGGGACCGGATCCAAGTCGGAACCGTGACCGGGGAGGTCATCGACATAGGCCTCGTGCGGATGCACCTGATGGAACTCAACTCGACCGGTCCTCTCGGGCCTACCGGCCGAGTCGTTGCATTTGCAAACCTAATCGTATTTCAGGCGTCAGGAGGGCTATTCAAGCAGATACCTGGCGTTAATCTTTCCTGGCATGAGTCATCGCTCAACTTGCCGCCCCTCACCAACTACGGTGCTTTAAAGGAAAAGCTGCAGTCAGCGATTGCCGCCGTTCTGACGAAGTACCAAGCAGAATTGAGCCGCCAAAGCCGAGAAATCGAGCGCACAACGTCGACCGTCTCGGCAAGCGACCCTACGCAATTTGTCCAAATGCACTTGGTAGATGGCCGAATGGTCGCGGTGATTCGCTATCCTGTACATCTCGAAAACTCCGCCGAGATCGATGAGCATGTGGGTGAAGCGGTTCTAACTGTTATTGAACATGAGACAAAAACTGTTGCCTAAATCCCATGGCGGGTATCCCGCGACCGGCAGCCAGTGGTTACGGTGGCGACGCTGCGTTGGCGGCGCCGATGGCGACTTCCTCAGAACTCTTTGAGGCTTTGGCTTCTTCAACGCATTGTCGGGCACTGGCCAGGAATTGCTTGAAGCTGCTATCCCCGCCACCCACGCCATTCCCCGCGAACTGGCCGACCCGTCCGATAATGTAGGAACCCAACTCCCGATAACTCTCGAACTGCGACTCGGTGAACCATTGATCCAGCGTGGTTTCGTGAGGGAAGGTGTCGCTGCCCTGCGAGTAACTGTAGACGTCATAGGGAACCGTGTCGCCCTGTTTGGCTGGTGGTACGCGTCCCCGCAAGGTCGGCTTTATGTAGACGAGTTTACCGTCCGAGCCTTCGCCAACTTTACTGTAACCAATGGTCGCGATGGCGCAGTAGAGGCCGGGTTTTTTCGAGCTGGTGGGAAGAATCTTGATCGCATCGGAGAATTCGATGGGAATCCCGAAATCGATCCGGATCTTACGAATGGCATTGCCGAGATCGTCGAAAGCGAAGCTCGCGTCACTGCCGGCGTCACTGACGAGAACATAACGGCAGCGACGCAGCACCACCTCGTATAGGCCGAGATTATCGAAGTGTCCTCCGTCGGAGAGATTCACGTAACGCCGGTAGGCGTTCGTCAGCCCGAAGAGTTCAGCGAATAGCGGCATCAGCGCCATCTGGGGCCCGGTGGTGCCAAAACTGGTGTCGCCATGGTCATTGGGGTTACCAAGCCAAGCGCCCAAGCGCACGTTGAAGAGACTCATAACGAAGGCCAGTACCGGAGACGAGTTGTAGCCCATGTTGGGATTGACCGCTGCCCCGGAGATGGTCATCGCGGTACCCACCGTGATGCCGCCCGGTCCACCATAGTCTTTTGAGTCTCGATATCCTTCCGACCAGCTGCCGCAGAAATACGGCGTCATGGAGAAGGACTCCGCCTTGCGCTGCTGCCAGGCCAGATTCTCGCCCGCCACGAGGTTCAACGTGGCGTTGATAATGGGCAATGGCCGATCTTTGTCCGAGGCAAATTTGCGCAATGGCAAATTGTCGTTGAGAGAAAACCCTGTAAAGGGGTCCACCAAGCGCTGATGGTCCGAGAGGCCGTTCGAGGCACCGAGATATGCACGCACCAAACGGTTGCGATACATGCCGTGCAGAGAAAAGCGATTGACATTCACCACTCTGCTCGCGACAACGCCTACCGCAGCCACGAACAACAGCAAGGCTAGAAAATCCGACCATACAAACCAGGGTCGCGGTGCGGTAAAAAGTTCCGGCTCCGTGAGGGCCCATTCGGCCAGCGCCCGCAGTCCCCACGACAGCAAAATGACGACGCACACGATGAATATCGCGCCCGCCAATTGCACCAGTAGCGTAATACTAATGGGGGGTTTGGGAGCGCGAGAATTGTCGTTTGCGGGTGTCTTCGCGCTGCTTCCGCTCAACGACGCCACCAGGCCGGTCACTGTACCAATCGCCGCGACCACGGCCTTCACCGTATTCAAGGCGGCCTTGCTACTGGAGTGCCAGTGTTGCTGCGTCCAGTCGGGAAGATAAATGCCGGCGAGACAGGCGCCGGTACCCGCAGCCCAAACTACGATGACCAGCAGCACCAAGCCGGACAGCCGAGCCCACCATTCCCGGTCCGCATCGTCGCCGTTGCCGCGCGAGCCATCGGCCAGACTGGCGATGACCACAAATAGAATGCGGGACAGCAGGTAGATGCAGAGCACTACCGGGAGCGCTGCGGTCACATACAGCCACGGTTGTGCGATAAAGAGAGAGAACCAGCATCGGATGGCGATTACCAGCAATGCGGCGCCGACCGACCCGGAAATCAGCAATGCGAAGAACTCGCACACCTGCGGGGGGTTGCGTGCGCGATCGCGCATAGTCTTGGCATCTGGCGGCGATGCCTCAGTCGGGATCTCGCTGGTTTTCTCGACCGTGCTCTCGGCCTCAGGCTTGGGCGGCAAGGATTGGGCCCAACTGGGAAATATCGCAGCCAATCCTTCAACGAAGGCCCATCCGATGAGCGGAACGGTGACGCACCAAAGGAAGGCAAAAATCCACAATTTCGCATAATCATCCCCGCTGGGTTGCGGCAGCGCATCGTGCCACGGGATCTTGAGTCCTAAGGCGGCCGTACACAGCACGCCGGCTGCGCAGCAGATCGGGACCACGCAATAGAGGACGAAAAAGGCCTGGGAAGTACGCGAGCGCTTGGCAAATCGCCTACACGCATAAACCAACAGACTGGCGACGAGCTCGATTCCGAGCGCCCACCACAAGAGGTTCGGATACACGTACTCCGAGAGGGTCTCGCCTTGCACAATCATCAGAAAGAGCAGAGGAATGCCGATGACGGCGGCGATCACGGGTATGAGAACCAGCCAGTTGACAATGATGTTGCGGGCAATAATGGCTACAGCCGCCCAGGTATCGCCCGAAAATAGCCCGAGCTTGGGCGTCAAGTAGTTGCTGTACGCGCGCAGATTCTCGAGAGGCGACGGCTCCGGCGCGAGGGGATTGGCCGGAATGCCTTTATTTGCGAGTGCTTCGACGACTTGGTCGGCACCCGCGCGATGTATCCAGGTTCGCAGCCATGACGCAATGTAACCACCGCCGGAGACGCTCGAGAGGTAATCGAATTTTTTAAGTAGCCCAATTTTTGCGAGACCTTGAATTACTCCCAAATTGAAGGTTGCGCTGCGAATCCCGCCGCCGGAAAGGCAGAGCGCCGACAGGGGTTGAGGGTCGGGGTCGGGGGCACTGTCCGTGATGTTCTTTGGTCCGAGTGTAGCGATAAGGGCGTAGATGTCGCGCAGATTAGCGGTGATTTGCGCGGGATCAGCGCTGTTGAACGTCGCGGGCTCGATATTCAGTGGTAGTTTAGGTCTGAGCGCGGCCAACTCCTTGTGTAAGACTTGGTTGAGAGTCGCCCGAGTGGAATCGCCCAGCGGGCTTGCGACCCACCCGTTAAACATGACGGCGAGTACTACTATTGCAATGCCCACTATCATAGAAGCGAGCGCAGGTAATCCGAAGTAGTACACCCAGAATCCGACGAACATGCTTAGTGTGAACGCAAAAAATAGCATTGTCCGCCGGACATGTTTCTTGTGCGTCTCGCGCAGCCCGCGATATCCCCAGCGTACATTCAGAGCGACCCGCTTCAGGTTGACCTGGGACAGTCTTTCAACCTGGGCGTCGAATGTGGCCTCCCGGCCGCGTTGATGCAGGGTGAGAACGGCGAATGCGAGGCAGCCCACGATCAGCCCGCCCGGAATCAGCGGCGCCAGGAACGCCCAGTCGCAAACCACCAGCGATACGTCGCTGGTACACGATACCAATCGATATCCGAGCCACATAAAAAAAATGGGCACCCATAGGATCAATAGGGGCCATACCAACCAACCGACAACCGCAATCCTTTTGTGCGCGGTGTCGGTGTTTACGCTTTTGCCGGACGGCAAGGCTGAGGTGGGAATACTCATGGTCATTGCGGATCCACTCCGTTACTGAGGCGATCACCCGCGGCGTCGCAATTTTCTAACCCTCCATTGCGCACGGGGTCCGCGTTGGCCGCGAAGACCTGCATTGCGACCTGAAGATACTCGGTCCATACCGTATCGCAATTGGGCAGCTCGCCATCCACCCGGTCGATGCCCGAGCCCGTCAAGCCACTGCGTATCAAACCGTCACAACTTACATTTGACTGGATTTCCCCGGTAACGGGAGAATCCTGGCGCCACTTCTCGAGAAATGGGTTGTAAGGCTCCCATTCGTGAGGGAGGCTGCTATGCAGGGTGTCTCGAAGCGAGGTTTCGCCATAGTCGCTGCCTTGTTTGGCTGTTTGCGTCAATATGGGCTGAACCAACAGCGCCAATTGTGGCGAGTTATTGGGTCGCCCGAGCGCGGTAGCCGCAGCCGCAACCCAGTCATCCCAATGCTGCGTGCGAGGCGGGACGGCCCTCAAGCTCCGGCTCAATATTTCATCCGGAACGTGCTTGTCCTTCCAATGACCATTCCCCGTTTTATAGAGCGTATCGGGATCCGATAATTGGGAATGAGCGAATGTATCGCCAAGGAGATGCAATCCAAAGCCCGCTTCACAGATCAAATTCACTCGATCTTGAGCGTTTGTTGCCGCAGCCGCCGCGCTTTGCCGATTGGCAATAATGGTAAGGGCAAGCTTCCGCACCATGTCCGAGTTTAATCCTGTTAGGCCATGGATGTACCACTGGGTTGCGACCATGTGCCGTGATGTCGCCGTACCGCATCGCCCGAGTACGCCCCATTGCCAATCACTCTTGCTACGAACTACATGAATGCGCTGAGTGACGGCGTCGAGTTCCGGAACCAAGTCCGGGAGTTCCACGCAAAACGACTCGAGTCGCTCGTAGGGATCGACGGTGACCGCAGGGCCGACAATATTGGACGAGGCTGGGGGTGCCGCCGCCAGTATCGTCGAAATCATATAATGATGTCCGTCTATGTCATAAGCCGTTGCCGGTATCAGCGCACTGCAAGCACTGACAACGGCAAGGACCCCAATCGCTCGCATCGTCGTGAAGTTGCTCGGCATCACAAGCCTCCATTCTCACGCGAATCATCCCGATCAAACGACTACATCATTGCGCTGGTTCGTCCGCGTTTCAGAAGCCAGCGCCGATTGAAGACGAAATGGTAGAAGCGCCGCAGCAAACGTTGCCCGGACATGACGTGGCGGCAAAGACGCCGCGAAGAGTTGAGGGGTGATTTGGTGTGGCGATCACCACTCCAATCTTCCATTGATCGGGTAATCGAGCGGCGTGAAATTTAATCATTTCATCCCTGAAGTGATTTATCTGCATTGCTTTGGTATTGGAGTAAACGCCTATCTAGTTTCCGCGTCAATACCGGAATTAGCCCCTGGCGGTAAGCAATTGCTTGGCTGATCCATCAGATAAAACTGCACGGATGTAAGATTGCTGTTTTCTCGAGGACTTCACGAACCGCTTGCTTTCGGCTATGGTCATCTATCCCGTCGTCCCATGGGACTCTAGCAAGCTCTTAGTGTTCGCTGCACCGCGGCTTCCGGACGGCGTCCAAGAAAAACCCGTTGACACTAGGGGTAATCCCGGAGACCGTCCTGATTGCCAGCGTGGCGGTGTGCCCACCGTGTAGTGTGAACATTTGCCGGCGACATTTTCGCGATAGCGGCCCGGTCAGGGAGTTTCCCGCCCGGTCGATGGCGGGTGCGGAAAGGAAAAGGAGGTAGTGATGCTAACTGTCGGTGGGTTGGATAAGAGACTGGCCAGGTGGTTAAAAGCCCATGCCAGCAAGCCGCTGGGGGAGTGCGAGTACGTAAGAATATCGCAAACGTTAAGCGTCGCAGATACGTTCGGCTATTTCGATCGCATTCGTGCCTACATCCAGCACGAAGATGGACTAATCAGTTCGAGGTTGACATGGTCGCTGACTGTCCATGGATTCCTATTCGCCATTTACGGACTGATGGCGGGAAAGCTCATTGATATATTGCTCAGCGACAAGCTTTCCTCGTTACACCCTCTGCATTGGGCGTTTTCAGCGTTGCTCTGTGTTCAGGCCATCGTGGCGTTGTTTGGACTCGTGGTGGGTTTGCAGTCCCGAATCGCCATTCGCGCCGCCAGTCGCGCCCTTATCCACATACGATCGATTGCGCATGAAAGTTCGGCGCTGGGACTGGAAACCAAGGAATCGTCCGCGAGCCTTGCATGTGAAGCTGTGCAAGGGCTATGCACGGTCAAGGTGTCTCCCTCGCGGGCCTTTGTCGATGGCGAAAGCGTCCTTATTGACGAGAATGACGAGTCGCGAAAGGAGTACGTGCGTGTGAATGCTGGCGGCGTCGGCGAGTTTAATGCTGACTTCAAGGGAGCGCATGTCGTCGGAGCTTCCGTCCGGCCGTTGGGTTTTGCGCTGTTGCCCAAGGTCGTGAATGGCGGAGCACGAGATGCATTGTTTTCAGGCGCCGCAGGCTACTACCTTAATTTGCCGGTGTGGGCGATGGTCATCTGGCTCGCATTGCTGTCGCTCTCAGCCTGTCTTGCCTATAAAACAATCACAGATCCAACGATTCTAATGAGTAAAACTCCCGCCACGACATTCTATTGATTAAGACTGTCGGCGTTTCAGGCGCGGGTTGACCCTCCAATGGTCCCCTAGCGGCGAATTATCGTCATCAATGTTTCATATGAGACGCTTAGGCTGAAGAAAGGTCGATTAACTCACAGAGTTGTTGTAAGTTTGCGCAGGGAGTTGGCGCGAACCGTCTCCAGGGAAAAATGTCATGAACGAATTAGATCGACGCGCCTTTATCAAGGCCCTCGGCGCCAGTGCCGGTGCGGCAATGCTTCCGGCGAGCATTCAGCGTGCTTTGGCCATACCCGCGAACAATGTCACCGGCACGATCCAGGATGTTGAACATGTGGTGATTCTCATGCAGGAAAACCGCTCGTTCGATCATTATTTCGGCATGCTTCAAGGCGTTCGCGGCTTCAATGACCCGCGCGCCGTGACATTGGCCAACGGTAATCCGGTTTGGTACCAACCGACCGGGACGGGGAGCGACTATGTAGCTCCATTTCATCCCACCACCCCCGTGGCCGGATCGCCCACCGCACCGGATTTGGGCGTCACCTTCATCGAGGATCTCGATCACGGCTGGCAGGGGACGCATCAGGCATGGAATTACGGGCAGTGGGATCAGTGGGTGCCCGCCAAGACGGCAACCACCATGGCGCATCTGACGCGTACGGATATTCCCTTTCACTATGCACTGGCTGACGCATTCACGGTCTGCGACGGCTACCACTGTTCGTTGTTGGGACCGACCGATCCGAACCGCTATCACATGTGGACCGGATGGGTGGGTAACGATGGCCAAGGAGGGGGCCCGGTAGTGGATAACGCCGAGCAGGGCTATTCGTGGTCTACTTATCCGGAGAAGCTGCACGCTGCGGGCATCAGCAGCAAGGTCTATCAGGATGCGGGCGTCGGCCTGACTGCCGAAGGCTATTGGGGCTGGACCGACAATCCGTACATTGGCAATTACGGCGATAATTCGCTGCTATATTTCAAGCAATACCAAGAAGCGGCACCCGGTAGTCCGCTCGCCAATATAGCCCTGACCAGCACCGACATTTCCTCCAGCGGGACCTTGTTCGATGTGTTTGCCGCTGATGTGGCCGCCGGCAAACTGCCGCAGGTGTCGTGGATTGTTGCTCCCGAAGGCTATTGCGAACACCCAAACTGGATTCCTAATTGGGGTGCTTACTACACTTCCAAGATTCTCGATGTCTTGACGGCGAATCCCGAAGTGTTTTCCAAAACCGTATTTTTCTTGACCTACGACGAAAACGACGGCTTCTTCGATCATATGGTTCCGCCCACACCGCCGATGACCGCGGCTCAAGGCATCTCCACGGTAGGTTCGGTGAATGAGATTTTTGACGGTACCGAAAGCCCGAATGTGCCTGCCTATACCGAAACGGGCTACACACCGGGTCCTTACGGCCTCGGAGTGCGCGTGCCCATGATCGCGATCTCTCCCTGGAGCAAGGGCGGCTACGTCAACTCGCAGGTCTTCGATCACACCTCGTTGATTCGATTCTTGGAACAGCGCTTCGGTCCCGACAATCCCGCCTTGGTCGAGGCCAATATCACCGAATGGCGACGCACCGTCACGGGTGACATGACCAGTTGCTTCAACTTCCGGACGCCCAATGCGGTCGTGGTCCCTCCATTGCCTGCGACCCAGTCGTTTGCGCCACCGAGCGCGGCTGAGATTGCCGCAGGGACTCGATTTGATGACTACGTGCCTGTACCGCCGACGTCCTCAGCGGTACCACGGCAGGAGCAGGGCATCCGACGCGCGCGTCCCCTCCCGTACTGCCCCCTGATTAGCGGAATCGCTAGTGCGACGGCCGGCACCTTTACGCTGTCATTCGGTAATGGCGGCGCGGTGGGTATTGCTTACCATGTGCGGCAGGCCGGCGTCGGTGCCGCCGGTCCTTGGACGTTCACGATCGCGCCTGAGCACAACGCCAGCCATGCTTGGAGTTTCGGCGCCGCGGGATCCGCTGCGACATACGCTCTGTCGGTCTACGGACCCAATGGTTGGTACCGTCTCTACCAGGGGTTGGTAGCCGCCCATGCCGCGAACTTGTTCATTGAAACCGATGAGACCCGGTACGACGACGCGTTGCTAGTGACCATTCACAATCGCGGTAGCGCCGACGCCGTGGTGAGCATCAGCGATGCGTACGGCTGCACAGAGTCGAGCGAGACCATTCGCCCGGGCGGCAGTGTCACCAAGCAATTCGAACTGGCGGCCTCGCACAATTGGTACGATCTTACCGTGCGAGTGTCCGAGGACACGCAATTCCAGCAGCGCCTGGCCGGCCATCTCGAAAATGGTCGCGACAGTTTCACCGACCCGGCAATGGGAAACCCCTGATCGCGGCGCTTTTGGATCCACCAGGGTCAGCTCCAGTTTTGCAATTCAATGATATTGCCGTCGGGGTCTGTCGCGTAAACCACGGTTAATTGCCCGACCCCGGGGACTCGGCTTACCGTCGTCTCCCCGACGGAACCGCCGCCGGCTTGCCGTACGGCTCGCAGCGCCGCGGCGACATCGTCTACCATAAAGGCGATGTGTCCAAAGCCAGGCTCGTTCACCACTGGCTTTTCGGCACCTAGCATGGCGTCGTAGCTGAAAATTTCCAAAGTTGGGCCATCCGGCCCATACCCCGGCAACGTGACGTGCATGCCCGTAAGGTGGGCCGCCGATAGTGAGGTCAAGGCATCCAGCCAGTCTCCCGACAAGTCGCGCTGTGGAGGCTTCGGAATACAGCCGAATACCTCGCAGTAGAAGCGGACTAATACCCGCCAATCGCGTCCGGTGAGATTGGTATGTACATATTTGGCGTTGAGAGGGATCGACATACCGGTGTTTCCTGTGAGTTCGGGCAGGGCGAGCCAAAAAAATATCACTGCCATGGCGTG
>Ga0302310_10000139_pt1 | contig 67944 bp, 66 predicted proteins | sample III_Palsa_N1_2_FD_200451 | JGI IMG/M metagenome (GOLD analysis project Ga0302310, IMG submission 200451) | Peat permafrost microbial communities from Stordalen Mire near Abisko, Sweden - III_Palsa_N1_2 | ecosystem: Environmental > Terrestrial > Soil > Palsa > Peat permafrost | place: Sweden...
ACACCTGTAGCCGCCTGGCGTATTCCGCGCGGGTCATCGGCAGGCCGGTGGTACCCAAGAAGATCCGCAGCGGCGGCTCGGCGGCATCGACCACCTTGAGGATGGCTGCGGCCGTCGCCTGCGGATCGCCAGGCTTGAAGGAACCGCGCAGGGACGCAATGTTCGCCCGCGCCGTCGCGTAGGCGGGCAATTCGGCTGAGCGGACCGCCGACGGCCCGCTCCAGTCCGTGGCATAGCCGCCCGGTTCGATCAGCGTGACCTTGATGCCGAAGCCCGCAACCTCCGCGGACAGCGACTGGCTGAATCCCTCCAGTGCCCACTTTGACGCGTGGTACAGACCGACCGTGGGGAACGCGTTGACGCCGCCGATCGAGGAAACCTGGATGATGTGACCGGAGCCCTGCGCCCGCATGATGGGCAGTACCGCCTGGGTGACCCACAGCGCGCCGAACAGGTTGGTGTCGATCTGCGCCCGGGCGTTCGCTTCACTAACCTCCTCGATGGCGCCGAACAGACCGTAGCCGGCATTGTTGATGGCCACATCCAGGCGGCCGAAACGACGGTGCGCCTCGGCCACAGCCGCGAATACCGCGGCCCGATCGGTCACGTCCAGCGCCAACGGCGCAACCCGGTCACCGAAGCGACCGACCAGCGGTGCGAGTGTCTGCACATCGCGCGCGGTCGCAGCAACCTGATCGCCGCGCTCGAGCGCCGCCTCGGCCCACACCCGCCCGAAGCCGCGGGACGTTCCCGTAATGAACCAGACTTTCTGCGTCACCTTAAGCGCTCCTTGGCTTGCCTACTGCCTGTTCGGCATGTGATCGAACATCGCCTGCCGCCCCGCGTTGCTGGTGATCACCCGCAGCTTGAACAGCCAGTGGCCATTGACCTTCACCAGATCATCCTTCTCCGTGCCCTGCTCCACGAACTCCGGCGGGCCGGATATGGTCGGAGAGATGAGCCCCGTCCACAGCGTGTCCGCGGTCGCCGTCGTGCCGTTGATCACGATCGAGACGTTGGTCAGGAGCATCCGGAAGACGCCGGCGCGCTTGGGCGTACCGGCGCCGACTTTCTTGTAGACGTCGGCAATGGCGGCTTCTCCCTGACCCTTCAGGCCATTCACATTGATGACGCCGTCGGGCAGGTAGTACGAGCCGAAATCACTTTTTCCCTTTCCCAGGTTGGTGTAGTAGTCCACCAGCATGTCCTGGATCTGCTGCTTGTCGAGCAGGGTCTGCAGCGTGGCAGCCGGCTGTTCGGCCACTGCGCAGTTCATGGGAACGACGGACCCGAGCACGGCTGCGCCCACCGCAACGGCCGTGGCCGTGATGCCGGTTCGCAGGGATTTTTCGCAATTGCGCATGTCATTTTCCTCCGTAGGTCAACGAAACATTCGGACGGATCGGGCCGCGCGTTCACACCGCTTGTGCGATGGCGCCGGGGGCGAAGCGTGGATTGGTCTCGCGCAGCCCCAGCGCCAGCAGTGCGGCAAGCACTGGAATGATGGCCTGGAAAATCAGTGGTGAATCCAGCCCGAACTGATCGGCAAGCTTGCCGGCGATCAGCGGACTGATCACGCCGCCGCCGATTTCTCCTACCCCGATCACCAGGCCCATGGCCGTCGCCGCGCGTCGCAACGACAGGGTTTCCGCCGGCACGACCCCCATGAAGAGCGGGAAGGAGCCCGCGCCCACCCAGCTGATCGCCATCAGCGCGGTCATCGCCGCCACCGAACCGTGCACCATCAGTGCCGCGACCGGGCACAGGGCCATCAGCGCGCAGAATCCGATCATCGCCGGCCGCCGGCCGATGCGATCGGAAATCCAGGTCACCAGTACCCCACCCACCGCCGGGCAGAAGCCGAGCACGGCCATGATCTGCGACATTACCTTCGGTGACAGGTGCATCGACTCGGTGAAGTAGGTCGGCAGGAAGATCGATCCGATGACCAGCGAGCCCACCATCAGCACGCTGATGCCGCAGCACAGGGCGATATTGCGATTCGCCAGCATGGCCCAAATCGAATCCGAAGGCGCGGCTACCGCGAGCGCCACGGGTGCCGGGGCCTTGGGCGGCTCATCGACCAGCCACCAGATCAGCAGCGCCAGGATGAGACCGGGTACCGCCGAAAGGTAGAACGCGACATGCCAGGAGTACGCCGTGGCGAGGGCGACCAGCACGATCGGGGCGATTGCCGTTCCCAGCACCGAACCGAACACGTTTTGCATGATGCCGGCGTTCAGCCCGCGACGCTTTTGCGCCGACACCGCGGTCATGATCGCAAGGCAGATCGGCAGGAAGGGCCCTTCGACGGTGCCCATCACCAGCCGCGCCGCGAACAGGGTCGGGAATGAGGTCGCAAGGCCCGAGAGTCCGGAACACAGCGAGAACACCAGGATGGCACCCAGCAGGAAGGGCTTGCGGGCACCGACGCGGTCGGACCAGAAGCCGATGGTGTAGGCGCCTATCGCCCAGGTGAATGCGAGCGCGGCAGGCAGCGCCGCCAACTCAAAATGCGTGAGCTTTAGATCCTTCTCGATCATCGGACCGAGGAAGGTGATCGACATCCGGTCCCAATAGGCGAAGCCCCAGGCCAGACCCAGCAGCAGCAGCGTGCGCAGCTCGATGACGAACGCCTGGCCGCCCTGTTGACTTGTGTCGCGTTGTGGCATTGGCTCCCCCTCTGTGGCGCGGGCATGCGCCCACGCGGTTCTTATTGCTGTTTGCGCATGATAGTGCATGCGGACTGATCCGAGCGCGGCTTTACACCTTTGGCGCTCCCGTGTTGCACTAACAACCCCCAAGTGGGCAGCGCCGGCCGCCCGGGACGGGACAGGAGAGCACCGTGCACAAAATTGCGCTTTCTGCCGATGTGTTGAAAATGATCCAGGCGCAGCGCGGTACGCTGCATCCGTTTGCGCGGCTTGACCTGCGGCGCACCGCGCACGTCGTCGTCGACCTGCAGAACGGGTTCATGGAGCCCGGGGCCCCGGTGGAAGTGCCGGTCGCCCGCGAGATCGTTGCCAACGTGAATCAGATCAGCGCCGCGGTGCGGGCCCATGGCGGACGCAATGTTTTCCTGCGCATGACGGTTGATTCCGGCTCGCGTGCGAGCTGGTCGAACTGGTTCGCGCATCTGCACAGCCAGGAAAGCGGCACGAGCCTGACGCAGGCCTTCACGCGCCATGCGCACCACTGGCAGTTGTGGCCGACGCTGACGGTGACGGACGCAGACCTCACGGTGGACAAATTCCGCTTCGGTGCCTTCGTCCCGGGCGCCAGTGAGCTGCATGAAATCCTGCAGCGTGAGCGGATCGATACCCTGATCATCTCCGGCACCCTCAGCAACTGCTGCTGCGAATCCACGGCGCGCGATGCCATGCAGATGAACTACAAGATCATCTTCGTTGCCGATGCCAACGCGGCGCTCTCCGACGCCGCTCACAACGCGACCCTGGAAAACATGGCGTTCCTGTTCGGTGATGTGATGTCCACGGCGGAGCTGCTGGGGTGCATCGCGCACTCGGCAACCTCGGGCGCAGACCGGGCCGCGACGGGCTAACTGATTGAATTTTAAGTCTAATTAACCCATTCATGCTGCGACCACGTCGCGGAAACTGCGACGGGACGTTGACAGTTCTACTGCGCGGACGGAGAATCTACCCGCTAGTAACACGATACGTGGGAGAGATCGGGCCGTCCCGACGCCGAAGGAGCAACCGCCCCGGAAACTCTCAGGCAAAAGGACCACGTATCGTAAACCTCTGAAGAGTGGCACCCTCGTGCCCGCCGACGGACTAACAGTCTCAGGCGCAATGGACAGAGCGGGCACCAGCCGGTCACCGGCTTATGAGGAGTGCCGTCATGTCCAGGTCCAACATCGTCGTCATCGGCGCCGGTATCACCGGCATCACCACGGCCTATGCTCTGCTGCGCCAGGGTCATGCCGTCACCGTCATCGATCGCCTGCCCTACTCGGCGATGGAAACCTCCTACGCCAATGGCGGCCAGCTCTCCGCCAGCAACGCGGAGGTGTGGAACTCCTGGGCCACGGTCTTCAAGGGTCTGCGCTGGATGCTGGATGCGAAGGCGCCGCTGCTGGTCAATCCCGCACCGAGCTTGCACAAGTTGAGCTGGATGGCCGAGTTCGTGGCCGCGATCCGCGATCACCGGACCAACACCATCGAGACCACCCGGCTGGCCATTCAGGCCCGAAAAATCCTGTTTGAGATTGCCGAGCGCGAGCACATCGATTTCGATCTGCAGCGGCGCGGCATCCTGCATCTTTACTACGACCGCGCCTCATTCGCCGCGGCCGAGCGCGGCAATGAACTGCTGCGCGAGGGCGGCCTGGTGCGCTACGCCGTGACCGATCAGGAGATCCATGCCATCGAGCCGACCCTCAACGGGCGGTTCCATGCCGGGTTCTATACCCCATCGGATGCGACCGGTGACATCCGTAAATTCACCCGCGGCCTGGCGGAGGCCTGCATCCGCAAGGGTGGCAAGTTCCTCGCCAACACCACCGTCACGGACATCGAGACTCATAACTCCAGGCACCTGGTGCGCATGACGAACACCGAGACCGGCGAGCAGATGAGCCCGCTAACGGCCGACGCCCTGGTCATCTGTGCCGGAGTGGCCAGTCGGCACTTTGCATCGATGCTTGGCGATCGGATCAACATCTACCCGGTCAAGGGCTATTCAATCACCGTCGCGCTGGACGATGCGGCGAGCCAGGCCGCCGCCCCGACGGTAAGCCTGCTCGATGAGTCCGCCAAGATCGTCACCAGCCGCTTGGGTCGTGACCGCTTCCGCATCGCCGGCACCGCGGAGTTCAACGGCTACAACCTCGACATCCGGGCCGACCGTATCGAGCCGCTGGTGCGCTGGTCGCGGCGGCTGTTCCCGGGCGTCTCGACGGCATCCGTCATTCCCTGGGCCGGACTGCGGCCCATGACGCCGAACATGATGCCGCGCGTCGGGCGCGGCAGCCGCGCGGGCATCTACTACAACACCGGACACGGCCATCTGGGGTGGACGCTGTCCGCGGCCACCGCCGCGATGGTCTCCCAGGTCATCGGCGAAGATCTGACAGTACCGCACGACGTGCTCGCTCTCGCGAGTTGACTTCGTAGGGTCTATTCTCCGGTGCCCGTGTTGGACGGGCTTCCGGGGGTCAGCATGGGTCGTTACACACGCCGCAACCGCGCGGTGGTCTGCTCTGCGGCGGCTATGTGCCTGCTGGGTGCGATCATGGCGCGTGCAGGCGAGGGCTCGCCCTCCGGGCCACCGGCCTGGGCGTATCCGATCAATCCGCCTGCCGGCGGCGCGCCGCCGGCCGATGCTCACGCACTGCGTCACGTGCCCGGCAGTCAGGCCGTCTACAGCGACGCGCAGGTGGCCGACCTGTTTGTCGTGCCGGACTGGCATCCCGCGGAACACCCGCCCGCACCCGAAGTGGTGACTCACGGACGAGCCCCTGACGTGTATCCCTGCGGGCATTGCCACCGCATCACCGGTCCGGGCGGCCCCGAGAATGCGCGCCTGGCCGGTCTGCCTGCCGCTTACATCGTGCAGCAGCTGCAGGACTATCAGCACGGGCTGCGCAGCACCGCGGTGCCCTCGCGACTGCCCCAGACCTACATGATCCGGATCGCCACGGCCCTCACGCCGCAGGAGATGGCCGCGGCGGCCGGGTATTTCTCGACTCTGGCACCGAAGGACACGATCCGCGTCATCGAAGCCGCCGAGGTCCCCCGCACGCATGTGGTGGGGTGGCGCCTGCAGGCCGACGCCGGCGGTGTGCGTGAGGCCATCGGACATCGCATCATCGAGGTTCCGGATGTGCCTGAGGATTTCGAAAGTCGCGACACGCACGCGACCTTCACCGCATATGTCCCGCCCGGGAGCCTGGCCCGCGGCAAAGTGCTGGCGAACAACGGCGGGAACACCATGCCGGTCGCCTGCATCGTGTGCCATGGAGCGCAGCTGCGCGGTCTGGGCGTCGCACCTCCGATCGCGGGGCGCTCGCCCTCTTACCTCATGCGGCAGCTGTACGAGATTCAATCCGGTATCCGGGCCGGCCCCAACGTGGCGCCCATGAAGATCGCCGTTGCCGCACTCAGCTCCGATGACCTGATTGCCGTGGCAGCCTGGGCAGCTTCGCTGCGATGACCCCGACCGGGGCACCACCGGATCCACGGCACCTGCCGGGCCTGGACCTGGTGCGCGCAACCGCCATTGCCTGGGTGGTTCTCTATCACGCTTCGATCTACTGGCACGTGCCCGGCGATTCCGGTGTCGTCAGATTCGGCTGGATGGGTGTGGATCTGTTCTTCGCCCTGAGCGGATTTCTCATCGCCGGGCAGCTGTTGCGACCCTGGACCCGAGGCGGCACCCCGGACTATCCGCGATTCATCCTGCGACGGCTGCTGCGCACTCTTCCCGCCTACCTCGTGGTCCTGGCCCTTTACTTTCTCGCGCCTTCAATTCGCGATGGCACGATCATCCAGCCGCTGTGGCAGTTCCTGACGTTTACCCAGAACCTTGCGCTGGATCCTTCACCGCGCAAGGCCTTCTCGCACGCCTGGTCCCTGTGCGTCGAGGAGCAGTTCTACCTGATGTTCCCCCTCCTCGTCGCTATCGTAGCCAATCGTCCCAGTGCCACCAAGGTTGTGGCAATCATCGCTGCAGTCCTGCTCTTCGGTATGGCCATTCGCGGCTATCTGTGGACGCATGACGTCGCAACAGGTAGTGACGGCACAGTGGTGGTGCACGAGGACCGCTTCATGTCGCTGATCTACTATCCGACCTGGTCGCGGCTCGACGCACTGCTGGCCGGCGTGGTGGCCGCGCTGATCCAAACATTCCGTCCCGGTTGGTGGCAGCTGCTGATGGCGCGGGCGAACCTGCTGGTGCTCGCCGGCATTACCGGCATCGCCGCCTCGAGTGTTTTTTTCAGCGACCTGATCGCCGACCTGGTGCCGACGATGTTCGGGTATCCGCTGCTGGCATTCAGTGCCGCAACCCTGGTGGCCGGCGCCAGTGCCGGCGGATCGCTCATCGGTCGGCATGCCATTCCGGGCGCGCGCGCGCTGGCGACCGGGGCCTACAGCCTCTACCTGACGCACAAGTTCGCGTTCAACACGATCGCGACGTTCGCCCAGCACTGGCCTCATCGGCTGCAGCAGTATCAGTTCGTCGCGGGACTGGTTGCGGCCGCGGTGGCCGCGACCTGCCTCTACTGGGCGGTGGAACGCCCCTTCTTGAAATTGCGGGACCGCCTGTCTGCTAGGCTTGCGGCGGGCATACAGTTGATCCCTCAACGCCGGTAATCGCCTGATTTGGCTGTTGTATACTGCTTGATGCGCATTTGAAGGGGGAATACGTGCGTCGACCTGCATGGCTGATCAGCTGCCTGGCAATCCTCTGCATCACATCCGTTGCCCAGGACGCGCCTCCCCAGGGCGGTGATCCGGCCGCCAGAGCGGCGGCCCGTGAGAAGCGCAACGCCGCCGAAGCGCAGCTGTGGAACCAGAACCCTGCCCCGCAGGATCCGCGGGACTTCTCCGGCGTGTGGTGGACCCGCGGCTATGACCGGACGTTTCGCCCGGTCACGGACGCTCCCCTGCCGCCGGGCGAATCTGCGAAGCTACTGCCGCTGACACCGATGGAGACCGCCAGCCGCCAGCATCACCTGGATATGGAAAAGGCCGGTACGCCGATCGCCGACGCCCCAACCCAGTGCTTTCCCCACGGCATACCGCGGCTCATGGCCTCGCCCTATCCGATCGAATTCGTCTATTCCCCGGGCCTGATCACGATCCTGCACGAGGTGGCGCACAACGTGCGGTTCATCCACATGGACGGCAAGCCGGTGCCCGCCGACACGCCGCGGTCCTTCCTGGGTTATTCGGTGGGCCACTGGGAAGGCAATACCCTGGTCATCGTCACGGACCATTTCAACGACCGCACCCAGATCGATGAGGAATCCCTGTCCCATGGCCTGCAGCTGAAGGTCACCGAGCGCATGACACGGTTCACCAACCGCTATGGCGGCGTCGAGATCCGCAATCTGATCACCATCGAGGATCCCGAACATTTCACCAAGCCATGGACCGCGGAGCGGCTGTACCCGTGGCGGGGCGACATCCGGATCGCCGAATACTCCTGCGAGGAGAACAATCGCAACGCGCCCGTGAATGGCGTCTCGGTGGCCAAGTGATGAACCCGTTGATTGCAATCGCCGCGGCCGCAGTCCTGAGCATGGCGCCGGTCATGTCCCCGGTGCTTGCCGCCGACAGCGACGCGCCGCTTTTTGAGCAACCGCCCTCAGGAACGCCCAATTTCACGGGCAAATGGCTCAATTCCAAGCCGGCCGGCCATCTGCTCACGATCAGCGGCAGCGAGCCGCCGCTCAACGCAGCCGGCAACGCCGAATACGCCAAACGTCAGGCAGCCCTGAAAGGCGGCGATCACAAAATTGATCCGATTGCAGCCTGCCTCATGCATGGCGTGCCACGGCTGCTGTACACCCCAATGCCCTTCCTCATCCTGCAGACCACGCGCACCGTGAATTTCGTGCACGAGGCCAACCACACCTTCCGCAACATCTACTGGGACAAGCCGCCGGGTGATGAACCGGATCCGAGTTACCTGGGGGCGTCGGTTGCGCATCTGGACGGCAAAACCCTGGTGATCGATACCATCGATTTCAACGACCTGACCTGGCTGGATTACACCGGGCTGCCGCACGGCGAGAAGCTCAAGGTCCAGGAGCGCTATACCCTCGAGAATCCGAGCACTATCCAGGGCTCAATCACCATCACGGATCCGGACTTCTACTCCGCGCCCTGGACCACACGCCTGACCCTCAAGCGCCAGCCGGGCATGGCGCTCGAGGAAAACGTCTGCATGGATACCCACCAGATGTAGTCGTGATGCGTGCGGGCTCCCGCGGCTCTCAGTGGCACAGGTCCGTCACGCAGATGGAGGCCAGCGTCCGACCCTCCGGCGGCACCGTCAGGCCGCGCTCCGTCATCATCCGCCGCAGCAGACCCGAGGTTTCCGGATGCGGTATGGAGGACTGCACACCCACGCGGACCAGACCATCGGCGTAGTCGATCGCCTGCCATGAGACGCCGGCCAGGGCGTGCACCGTGTCGCGACTGCCGATGTCGTGCAACGACAGGTCCGCGCCGTGCTGGACGAGCAATTCGATAACGTCATTGCGGCCCTTGTGAGCCGCGCCCATCAACGCCGTGCGCAGATCCTCGGTGTCCTGGGCGTTCACGTCGGCGCCATGGTCCAGCAGGAACCTGACCGTCTCCAGCGTCTGCTGCGGTGACCACTCGTAGGTGACACCCTCGACCCAGCCGATGCCGCTCGCCACCATCAGCGGCGTGACGTTGTAGTAGGTTGCAATGGACGGATCGGCACCGTGTTCGAGCAGCAGTTTCATGAGCACCAGGTCACCGGACTGCGCCGCGCGCAGGAATGGGGTCGCCCCGTCTTCGACCAGCCACTGGTTGGTGAAGACGGTGCGGGTCTCGGTGCTCGAGTGCATCCGCAGATTTGGATCTGCGCCTGCGGCCAGCAGCTCCTTGATGAAATCCAGGTGATCCATGTCCGGCTTGCGGACCGGATAGTCACCACCTTCGATATTGCGGTTGTCGGTCGCGATGTAGAGCGGATTCCAGCCGCCGCCGGTGGCGATATTCGGGTTCGCACCGTGCTGCAGCAGATACTCACCTATCCGGTAGTACTTGTTCTGCGTGGCGACCAGCAGTGCGCTCCAATCGAACTCACTGGTCTCATTGACGTCGGCGCCCGCCTCGACCAGTACCTTCACCGTCGCAAAATCACCCTGCCGGGTGGCGAACTGCAGCGGCGTGAGCCCACCCCAGCGCTTCCTGCTGGGCGGTGGTGGCTTCTGCAGCGGGTGGGAAGCGAGCACCTTTTTCGCCGTCGCGATCTGCTCGACCACCAGCTGCTTCGCCTGTTCGGTATCCGTGTCCTGCTTGACGACCAGCCCGGCAAGACCGTAGCCGCCGGCGAACTCGGAAATGCGCTCGCGACCGGTCTGGGCGAGATAAGGCCTGCGCCCCGGGTCCGTCGTGCCCGAGCGCGCGCTCTTGTCCGCGCCCTTCGACAGCAGAAAGCGCACGGCCTGCGGATTGCCATTGGCCGCAGCCCACATCAATGCGGTGGTCCCACGCTTCTTCTCGCGGGCGTCGATGCTCGCGCCGTGCGCCAGCAGCAGCTTGAGGACCGGAACGCTGCCGGTGCGTGCGGCCATCATCAGCGGGGTTTCCCCAAAGCCCAGCGTCTGATTGACGTCCGCGCCCGCGCGCAGCAGCTCCTCGACCAGCTGCGCATTGCCGGCTTCGCAGGCGAGCAGCAGCGGCGTCATCCCGGTGTCGGTCACTGCACCCGGATTTGCGCCGGCGGCCAGCAGCGACGCTGTGGTGCGCGGGTCCCCCTGGTAGGCAGCCCAGTGCAGCGCCGTGCTGCCATCCGGCTGGGCTTCGTTCACATCCGCGTGGGACTTGAGCAGTCTTTGCACCCGCGCGGCATCGCGCTGCATGACGGCGTCCGCGACATCGCTGGCCGCGACCGTCCCCTGCAGCGGCAGCGCGGCGAGACCTGCGAGCAGCACGTATTGCAGCGCCTTCACGCCCGCCTCCGTCTCAACGCGCGCCGCCGACAGCCTGGCCGTTGACCATTGCCTTCATCATGCTGCCGCCGTTGGTGCCGTCCTTCAGCGGGTGAATGGTGATTTCAATCGCATCCCCCTCCTTGATGGAGCTGCGCCGCCAGCCCTGGCGCGAGAGCCCATTCGGACTGCCACCCTCGATGGACCACTCCTGCGGCGCCCCGCCTTTCTCATCGGGCACCATGACCTGCACCCAGATATGCGGATTGGTCCACTGCACCTGCTTCACCGTGCCCACCAAGGTCTTCGTCTGTGCCTGGTCGAACATCGCGAATGAGTGATGCGCCGTGGCCGCACCGGCCCAGATGCCCAACATCAGGATAAGACCCACGACTGTCCTGCTTTTCATCTCAACACCCCCTAGTATTAAATCAAATATTCGCAAGCGGTCCGGTGCTGTCACCGAAGCTGTCTGCCTTCACATCAAACATCCCCAGGATGCTCAGCAGCAGATTGCCCGAAGGCACCGTGCGGCTCGCATACGCCAGATGGTGGTCACCCTTGAGGCGCCCCGAGGCACCCCCGATCAGCACTGCCGGTGTGTCGTAGTGGAGGTGCTGGTTGGAGTTGCCCATGTTCGAGCCATACAGGATCAGCGAGTGATCCAGCAAGGTGCCTTCACCCTCCGGGATCGCATCGAGCTTCTTCACCAGATACGCGAGCATCTCGACGTGATAGCGGTTCACCTTCGCGAACAGCGCGATCTGGCCGGGATCCTCGGCATGGTGGGAACCACCATGAAAACTGATGTTGGTGCCGCTTTGCGGGTAGACGCGGCTGGTGAGATCGCGCGCGAACAGCATCGTCGCCACGCGCGTGATGTCCGTCTGGTAGGCAAGCGCGAGCAGGTCCCACTGCACCTGGATGTGCTCGTGGAAGGATTCGGGTACGCCGTAGGGCATGGCCATGTTGGGCGCATCGGTGGAGGCGCGCGCGGCAATGGTCAGCCGGCGTTCGACTTCGCGCACATCGTCGGCGTATTGCTCCAGTCGCATGCGATCCCCGTGCGGCACCTCGGTGAGCAGCTCGCGCAGGCTGCCGTTCACCGAGTCGAGGATGCTGGCCTGACGTTCGCGGCGCAGCTGGCGCATCTGCGGGGAACTACCGTCACCGAACATACGCTCGAACAGCGTCTGCGGATTGATCTCCATCGGCAGCGGTCGCGTGGGGGTCTCCCAGGAGATGGTGTTGGTGTACACGCAGCTGTAGCCCTCGCCACAGTTGCTCGAGTTCGCCCCCGGGTCCTCCACGGCCAGCTGCAATGACGGCAGCAGGTTGTCCCGGCCGATGTGCCCGGCGATCACCTGATCGATCGAAGTGCCCACCTCGATGTCGGCGCCGGTCGTTTTCCTGGGCTTCCTGCCCGTGAGGAAGGCAGCCGCCACGAAGTGATCGGCGCCGGTGACCCCCGGGGGATTCTCGGATGACTTCGACCACATGCCACTGGTCAGCACCACCTTCTTGCGATAGGGCTGCAGCGGCTCGTACACGTAGGGATAGGTGAATCCGGGAGTGCTCGACTCGGGAATCCAGTGCCCGGGCGCGATGCCATGCGGTACGAATGCACCGAGGAATCGCGTCGGCACGATCTGTTTCTGCACGGCCAGCGCGCCGCGCGTGGGCAGCATCGACTCCAGCAGCGGCACGGCCAGCGTGGTGCCGAGTCCACGCAGGAACGTGCGTCGCGGCAATCGTCGATTGGTGAGGAAGAACATGCGGCTCCTTCAGCTGCCGCCCTTGACGGTGCTGGTTGCGGGGATGGTCGTATCCGTCGTCGTGCTGGTGGGTGCGGGCGCGGGCACCACGTTCATGCGGAACAGATCACTCATCGCGATGGCCTCGATCAGGCTGCGGAACCGGTAGTCATCGTGGGCCGCCGTCCGCAGCACGCTGCGCACCATGGGCATATCGCCATAGTCGATGCCCCGGCCCAGCGCGTAGGTCATGAGCGCCTGGGTGATGTTGCGCAGGTACTGGTCCTGGTGACGCAGGAGGAAGGCACGCACGCCCGCCGGACCGTCCACCGGCGTACCGTCGTAAAGCTGGCTGTGTGCATCGATGGGGCGGGTGCCATCGAGCGTGCGCCAATGGCCCACCGCATCGAACGGCTCCAGGGCAAATCCTACCGGCTCCATGATCTTGTGGCAGGCGGCGCATACCGGGTCGGCACGATGCTGTTCCATCTGCTCGCGCATCGAGGGCGGACTCTCATTGCCGGCCGGATCCACCGGATGAGCCTTCAGCTGCGGCACGTCGGCCGGCGGATCCGGCGCTGGCGAGCCGAGCATGGTGCGCAGCACCCAGTTGCCGCGGACCACCGGCGAGGTGCGGCCCGGCTGCGCGGTAATGGTGAGGATCGCCCCCTTGCCCAGCAGGCCGAAGCGGGCGCTCTGAGTGTCCTCGAGGTCGATACGCCGGAAGTAGCTGCCGCGCACGCCGGGAATACCGTAGAACAGCGCGAGCCGCTCATTGACGAACGTGTAGCGGGCGGTGAGCAGGTCCAGGGCGCTGTGGTTCTCCGTGACCATACTGGCGAAGAACAGTTCGGCCTCTTGCCGGAAGGCCTGCCGCAGGTTGTCATCGAAGTCGGGAAACTGGTCGACCACCGGTTCGTGGGTGGCCAGCGCGCGCAGTCCCAGCCACTGGTCCGCGAAGTTGGTCGTGAGCGCCGTGGAGCGCGGATCCGCCAGCATGCGCCGGATCTGGGCCCGCAGGACCTCATCCTTCCCCAGCTGCCCCGTGCCCGCCAGCCGCAGCAGCTCCTCGTCCGGAATGCTGCTCCACAGGAAGAACGACAGTCGGGCCGCCAGGTCCAGGTCGCTGATGTGGTAGGGCGAGCCGGCCGACGCGGTCGCAGGCACGCTCTCCACGCGGAACAGGAACTTGGGATCCACCAGCAGCCGCTGCACCATGGACTCCACGCCCGTATCGAAGCCGCCGCTGCGGGCGCCCTGCGTGTAGAACTGCACGAGTGTCTGTGCGTCGGCGTCGCTGGCGTAGCCGCGATACGCCCGGTGTACCAGGGTCGTCGCGATCTGGTGGGCGCAGCGCTCCTCTTCGCCCACCGCCGGTCGGCAGGTGATGATGAGCCGGCGACTGGGTGAATCCACGGCCACCGCGGCCTGTGCCGGTCCGTCGATGCGCAACCGGCCGATGTGCGGGTAGAAGGTGAAGCCCGGCAGCCCCCCGGTCTCGATGGTGCTGCGGTCGAACGCATGGTTCATGTCCAGGCCCGGCGCATAGTTGGTCGCCAGGAAGGTCACGCCGACCCGGTGCGGCCCCGCCTGCACCGGCACCGTGACATCGATGGTGCGCAGCTGCCCGGCGGACTCATCCTCGATGTTGCGCGTCACGGCCAGCGCCTTGTCCCAGTCGATCTGCGAGATGCGCTTGCCGTCCACGTAGACCAGCAGCTGTTCACCGCGAATCTCGCCAAAGGGCCGGAAGTTGCCCATGTTGCCGAGGTTTACCGCGAAGACCTTCAAGGTGTAGGTGCCATCGGCCGGAAAGGTATGTGCGACGGCAAGCCCGCCACGGGTGCCGAACGGCAGCCCGTCGACGTGGTAGTTCTGGGTGGTGTCATCCGCGACGCGATAAGTGGCCTGGGTGGTCGCGGTGGCCGTTCCCAGCGCGGTGCGGCTGATGCGTCCGGCTGCCGACAGGTAGGCATCCAGGAGTGCCGGGGAAAAAGTCAGCGTGCCGGCCTGGTTATCGAACCCACGGCTGACATCATCGGCCGGCAGCAGCTGCGACACATCAATGTCCAGACCCAAGAGGTCCCGCACCGCATTCTGGTACTCGGTACGGTTCAGCCGGTGCAGCCGGGGCATCGCCAGATTCGGTTTGGCGTGGGCATCGACCTCGCTCTCGAGCGAAGCCGCGAGGGCCTGGACGGTTTTGAAATCAGGCCGGGCCTTGCCCGCCGGCGGCATCATTCCAGCGCGCAGCTTTTTCAGCATCCGCTCGGTCAGTTCGGGGTTCTCGTGGGCCTTGGCCGGGTCGAAGACCTCGAATTCCACCCCGCCGGCGTAGTCCTCGTAGTTATGACAGACGCTGCAATATTGCTGCACCACATGCTGCTGTGCAGCGAACGGCAGCTCGGGCGTGGCGGCCAGTGCCCAAAAAGGCGTTATGGCGGCCGCCAGCAGCACCAATCCCCTGCATTTTTCCCTCCAGAACCTCAAGCCGCGCTCCCCTTTGCTGACACCGGAACTCCCCCTTTTCGTGGCAAAGGCGGGTTGAGATTACAACAGCTGCACTCCGGCAATTCCAGCGACTCCGGGGCTCTCCGGGCAGGCGGCACGGAACCCGTGCTCCGCGGTCAATAATGGCCGGTCCTGCGAGCTGACCGGAGAGGGTATGCTCCCTCGCCCGCACGTTGTACAGTCAACGGCTGACCTTGGCGAAGTAACAAGAGCTACGCAGTGCGCCCCCTCATAACCGCTTCATTTGCCCTCTTCGGGCTGGTTCTTGCCGTTTCGGCGCTCGGGGATCCGCGGCCCACGACGCTCTATAACAGTGGCGATCCCACCCTCGCCCTGACACCCGGACTGCGCGGCGCGACCGCCGCGCCCAAGGGGGCGCCGGCCGGCAATCCCGATCCCCGCGATCTGGAGGGTGTGTGGTGGCTCACCGGCTATGAGTACCTGCTGGGTCCGGAACCCGGGGTAGCCCCACCGCTGAAACCCGATTATCTGCGCATCCTGGAGCGACGCATCCGCGCCAAGAACCGCGGCACGCCGGAAGCGGACGCGTCCACCCAGTGCCTGCCCCACGGCATGCCACGGGTCATGGAGAGCCCCTACCCCATCGAGATCGTGCAGACCCCGGGACGGATCACGTTCCTGCATGAAGTAGCGCACAACATACGGCGGATCTACCTGGACCAGCCCCACCCCAAACATGTCGCCTTAAGCTTCCTGGGCAATTCGGTGGGTCACTGGGAGGGCGATACCCTGGTGGTCGACACCGTGGGCCTCAATGACCGCACATTCATCGACGATGAGGGCAGCAGCCATTCCACCCAGGAGCACGTGATCGAGCGTTACCGCAAGATCGACAACGGCGCGAGTCTGGAACTGATCATGACGGTCGAGGATCCTGTGACCCTCGAGCACCCCTACAGCTACCGTCGCGTCTTTCGCTGGCGCCCGGATGTGCGACCGCAGGAATATGTCTGCGAGGAGAACAATCGCAACGCGCCCGTCAACGGCGTCACGGTGGCGAAATGAGCGGGCGGCCAGGAGGGCAGTTCGCCGTACTCGCGACAATGACGTTCGCGCTGGCGGCCACCACCGCCCACGCCACACCGGATCTGACCGGTGTCTGGCAGATCACCGGGCATGTGGGCGCCGTGAAAACCACCGATGGCGCAGCGCCACCGCTCACTGCGGACGCCAAGGCGGTTTATGAGGCGCACCGCAAAGCCGCCGCGAAGGGCGACTACTCGTTTGACGGTGTTACCCATTGCCTGCCCCCGGGTCTGCCACGACTGATGCTGATGCATGAGCCGTTCGAGATCCTGCAGCGGGACAAAATCGTCTATTTCGTATATCAGGTGAACCGGCTGCCGCGCCGTGCCTATCTGAACGAGACACTGCCGACGGATGTGGATCCGCACTACCTGGGCTACTCCGTGGCGCGCTGGGATGCGGACACCCTGGTGGTCGACTCCGCAGGATTCGACGACAGCACCCTGCTCGATAACGTCGGACTGCCGCACTCCGAGGACCTGCGCCTGACCGAGCGCTACCAGCTCAGCCCCGATGGCAAGCGCCTGCGCCTGACCTACACCGTGGAGGATCCCAAGACCTTCACGAAACCTTGGTCAGCGCAGGCCGAGTACACCCGCCTGGCCGGCTACCAGATACCCGAGGATGTCTGTGCCGCGACTCCCGCCGCGAAGCGACCGCGGGACTAGCGACAACTGAAGCTGGCGGCCTCGTCGCTGTTGCCCTTACCGTCGTAGATGGCCTTGCGCGGATAAGCGCACAGGGGCCGCGTGCGGTCCGCCTTGCCGGCCGTGTTGTGCGTCGCGATCATGCTCTGCGGAGCCTGGCCGTGTTCGACCCAGGCCTCCAGCGCACCGACCGAATCGAAGGAGTCGGGTCCGGGACCACCGCCGCAGTGGGTCACGCCGGGGGCGAGGAACAGGCGCGCAAAGTCGGATACCCGGGAGAGCGCGGCAGACTTATCGGCACCCGGGGCAAACCCGGTGGCGAGTTTGTTGTAGTAGGCGATGGTGTGCAGGGGCGAGATCAGCGGATCCGACCAGCCGTGCCACAGGATGAGCTTGCCGCCGGCGCTGCGGAATTCCTTCAGATCCGTGCTGCCATCGTTCATCACCGCGCCGATTTTCGCATCGGCCAGCTTCACGTCGTGATCGTAATTGATGGTGTGGAAGTCCCACTGCGGATTCTCGAACACCATGTCGCGGTAGGTGCTTGCGCCGAGCGCGGCAACCATGTCGCTGCGCGCCAGTCCCAGTGCAAATTCCATACCGCGAGGCCACGGCGGATACACGACAGCGCCCGATGAGAAATGGGCCCCCGTGTACATCTGCTCCAGCGCCTTGACCTCGACGGGCGTCAGGCAGCCCTTCGGATCCTGGCCGCCCTGGCAGGCCAGCTCCGCCGGCTGGAAGTCGCAGGCCAGCGGATCCGAAATCAGGCCGTCCTTGAGGCCATCCTTCGCATCACACTTCGCCAGCACCGCCGCTGAGATCATCGGAATCTTGGCCGCATCGATCTGCTGGGCGGCGATGTAGCCCCAGATCTGGCCGGCGTGCAGATGCACCACCTCGGAGGCAGGCGCGCCGGCGATGATGCCATCGTAATCATGGGGGTACCGATGCGCTTCGGTGAGCGCCTCCCAGCCACCGGAGGAGCAGCCCACGAAATATGACCGACTCGGATGCTTACCGTAGAAGGCTGCCACGATGGCCTTGGCCCGTACCGCCGTCTCGTGCTGCGCCCGATAGCCCTGATCGACGATCAGCTCCGGGTGATGCAGTGCCCAGCTGCCCGGATCGGGCGTGGTGGCGGGATGACCCATGTCGGTGTTGGCGGTCGCGTAATTTCTCAGCAGGCCGGTGGCCAGTGCGTTGTAGACGATGCTTCCGTTGTAGCCGCCGTTGCCGGTGCCCTGGAATTTGCCATTCCAGTCCTTCATCGGCAGCCACACCTCGAAGCGCACGGCCGGCTTCACTACACCGGTGACGCGACAGAAGGCGGGCAGATGGGCGAGTATTGGACCGGCCGGCCCCTTTGGCGGCGTGAACTGCGGTCCGGATTCGACGGCGGCGGAATCGATGGTGGTTTCGGGAAGTTTCAGGCCCGAAAGATGTTCGCAGTCCGCCTGGGATTGGGACCAGGCACTTTGCGCCATGAAGGCACACAGCCCAACCGCGATGAAGAGCACAGATCTCATCGGACGCATAAACCGTTCCCCCCCTCGACCACCGGATAAGCTCTTGTCTGCGGTTTCGGATTCTAACCGCACGTTTGGGCCCCTGCAGCCAATTCGGCATAACATCACATCGGCTCCCCTCCACGGGGCCACGAGACCTGTACTGAGTGAGGGTAACGTCATGAAGAGAATCCTGTTCCTGGTGGCGGCCGCGTCGGTTTGCATGCTGGCAAATGCCGCATCGTGGCCTTATGACGAGCAGGCCGACGCCGCCGTCGATGTACAGCATGCGATTGCTGCCGCACAGAGTGATCACAAGCAGGTGCTGCTGGTATTCGGCGCCAACTGGTGCCCGGACTGCCGCGCGTTGGACAAGGCCATGCACGGCACCAGCCGCAATCTCATCGACGGCAGATTCGAAGTGGTGAAGATTGATGTCGGCAATTTCGACAAGAACCTGGGCCTTGCGCAGCGCTACGGCAACCCCATCGCCAGGGGCATTCCTGCCGTGGTGGTGTTGAGTGCCGCCAACCAGGTCGTATACGCGACCCGGAATGGGGAACTGGCGAATGCCAGGCAGATGTCCGAGCAGGGGATCTTTGATTTTCTGTCGCAGAAAGTTGCGCTGGCGTCAGCCCGGTAAGACCTGCAGATGGGGTGAATGCCGCACCACCAGCCGGGTGAGGAGCGGCGCCAGACCAATGACGAACAGCAATCGCACCGCCTGCAGGGCCAGCACGAACGGCAGATCCACGCGCGGAGTGGCCGCGGCAATGATGGCCACCGAGTCCACGCCGCCGGGGCTGGTGGCGAGATAAGCCGTCAACGCATCCACATGGGCCAGCCGTGTCAGGCACCATGCCAGCGCACCGCACAGGGCCATGAGGCACAGGGCCGCAGTCGCGACCGCCGGCAGCGCGCGTCCGACCTGACGCAGGGCATCGCGCCGGAAGCCCAGTCCGATATGCCAGCCGAGCAACGCATATGAGGCGGCCAGCAGCCAGCGCGGCAGATCGAGTGCAAGCCAGCCGCCGGCGTGCAGCAGCGCCAGCAGCAGCAGTGGACCCAGCAGCGGCCACGCCGGCAGGCGCAGCACTCGTGCCAGCTGTTGGCCCGCCGCGATCAACAGCAACCCCAGCGCCAGGCTGCCCCAATGGACCGGGGCGGACCAGGCAGCACCGGGCGGCCGCACCGTGGTGCCACCGGCCCAGAAATGCGCCACGAGCGCCGCGGCCAGGGCCACCAGCAGCACTCTCGAATATTGCATGAAGGCCACCAGCTGCGTATCGGCGCCCTGCGCCTCACCGAGCAGCACCATGGCGCTGGCGGCTCCCGGGGATGTGCCATAGACCGCAGTGGCGCCCGGGATGAGCCCGGAACGACTGATGAGCCAGCCGATCGCGGCCGCCCCCAAAAGCGTCGCCCCCATGATCATGGCGAAGAGCAACAGGTGAGTGCCCAGCGTCGTGATGATGGCCGGGGTGATGGCCATCGACACCATCGCCCCGATGATTCCCTGTGCGCCGGTGTAGGGCCATCGGTGGACACCGAGGCGCAGCCCGTTGACGCCAAACACGACCCCACCGAGCATCGGTCCGAGCAGCAGCGCCGCCGGCAGCCGCATCGATCCCCAGACAAGACTGATCAGAACCGACAGCAGCAGCAACACGCCCCATTGCAGCGGTGGTGGCCACGAAGCCAACGTCCCACGCAGGGAGATCATGCGAGCCTGATGGCCTCCCCGGTTGTGATCCGCGCCAGTCGCGGCAGGATGTGCTTGAAACTGAACGCATGCGTCTCGGCGCTGAGGCTGCTGCACAGGTCTTCCGGAATCACCAGTTCATAGTCGTGTTCGAAGGCACTGCGTGCCGTGGATTCGACACCGATGTTGGTGGCAATGCCGCCGAGCACGATGCGGCGCACACCGCGGCGACGCAGCTGCAGGTCAAGTTCGGTACCGTGGAAAGCACCCCAGTGGCGCTTGGTGATGATGAGATCGGACGCCGGCGGCGGCTCGGGGAACTCATCCCACCCGGGCGGCAGGCTCGCGAAATTTGATGGCTGATCCACCACGCCCGGCGGCGCATCGCTCAGGTCCTTCGCAGATGAGACCCGCACGTGCACCACCAGTGCCCCGGCAGCACGGAATCGCTGTGCCAGGCGCATCGAGCGCTCGTAGACGTCGGCCGCAGTGTGCGGGGCCACCGGCATGCCCAGCACGCCCTTTTGCAGATCGATCAGGACAAGGGCAGTGGTTTTCGCTTCAAGCTGCATGGCAGGCTCCTTGAGGAAAGTGGACACAAGTATAGTAATATGAGCTTACCCTCATGTATTGAATTATGAGGATAGGCTCATAAATGTCAAGCCAGGCTGAAAACATGGTCGCGCGCGCACCCAAGCGTGCGCGCGGCAAGCAACGCGTGGCGCAGCTGCTGCAGGCAGCCGCCGCGGTGTTCGCCGAGAAGGGTTTCGAGTCCGCCACGATGACTGAAATCGCGGCCCGTGCCGGCGCGCCCATCGGCTCGCTCTACCAGTTCTTTCCGGCCAAGGAGGCGCTGGCAGACACCCTCCTGCAGAACTACGCGTCACTCCTGGCGGCAGACCTGCAACAGCTTGAAGGGCGCGCCGCCGGGATCAGCACGACAGCGCTGGTTGAGGCACTCCTGGGACTGCTGCGCGCCCACCCACTCGAGCGCGCGGCAATGCTGCCGCTCGCCGAGGCCCGCATGGACGAACCGACGCGGCGTGCCACCTTCCGGCAGATGCTGCGCAGACAGGTTGCCGCCGTGCTGCGCGCATTCTCACCCGGGCTGCCGGCGGCCACGGCAGCGGATATGGCGGTGCTGCTGCTGCAACTGATGAAGGCTGCCAGTGCCCTGATCGATGAGGAAACTCTGCCCGGCCGCACGGCGCGCGTGCGCGAGCTGGCGGCGCTGGGGGCACAGTACGTTGACCAGCGCCTGCAGAACCGGCGGCAGCGCCGGTAGCCGGTTCCGCAACCCACCACGTTCGGTCTATGCTAGCCGCCGATCGGTCGACGATTTCCAAGGGGCGGGGGCTTGGAGCATGAGAAAAACAATTGGCCTGCTGCTGTTGCTGGGGTACGGCGCCACCACGGTCTTGGCCCAGGCGCCGCCAGACCCGATGGAGGCGTGCGCGCAGGTGAGCGACGCCACCGCGCGGCTCACGTGTTTTGACCGTGAGATCCAGCGCCGCCATGCAACGGCAACCGGCACCGGAAGTCCCGCCATTGCTGCACCTGCTCCAGCCACACCCGCCAGCAACGCTCCGGCCCCCGTCGCGAGCGGTAAGGCGGCGGCTGACACCGTCGGCCTGGACGGCAAGCAGCTGAGCCTCAGGCGCAAGGAAGAAGGCATCGCGCCTGCGGCGCCCACGCTGATCGTGGCCGGGCTCAGGCAGCTGCAGCCGCGGCCGGGTCATCAGTATTATTTTGAACTCGACAATGGGCAGGTCTGGGAATCCGTCGACAATCAGGGACAGTTGCTCCTCGGGCCCCATGAAACCGTCGCGATCCGCTCGGGAGTGCTCGGTGCCTTCCTGCTGAAGACCCAGGAAGGCACCTCGATACGGGTTCACCGCCTCAGATAAGGAGCTGCACGCATGGCTACTGCCACCCAGACACGGGTATCCGCGGACGAGCGCGCCGAAATCATCGAGCTGTATGCGCGCTACGCCTGGGGACTGGACCTGGCCGATTCAAAGATGCTGCTCTCGGCGTTCGCCGAGGACGCGGAATTCGATCACCTGTGGCAGGGCCGCGTCAAAGGTCATGCGGCGATCCTCGAGAACATGCGCGAGCTGTGGAACGGCCGCCAGCACTGGTGGTTCGGTCGGCAACACCTGTTCAATCACTACATCATGGAACGCCAGGCCGACGCATCCGTGAAGGTGCGCTGCTTCTTCCAGATCATGCAGTTCAACGTCGACTACGGCACCAACTTTGTATTCGGCATCGGCACGCGCGAAGACCTCTGTGTGCAACGTGGCGACCAGTGGGTGTTCAAATCACTGTTCATCAATGCCTGGCGCTCGCAGGCCGATGTCCCGTGGAAGGGCGAGATGAAGCTGGTGGGCCGGCCCGGAAGCGGCGGTGCGCCACCGCCTTCGCTGCCGCCGGGATTCAAGGCGGGCCGATAAGGATTCGCGGGAGGGAGTATGGCTGACATCGAATCTCGCTCAATTCCGGTACGCAATCCCCGCACGGGTTCTACCGACTTCTCGTTTCCCGCAGCGACGGCGGAGGAGGTGGCGCGAAAGGCAGACCGGCTGCGTCGCAACCAGAAGGCATGGGCCGCCCGGTCCATCGGCGAACGCATCGGCATAATGCGCCGCTGGGTCGGGGAACTGCTCGCGTACGCCAAAGTCATCGGCGCCGCCGATGGTGCCGATACCGGGGGGTGCCACACCTCCCAGGTCACCGCCTTCATCGCGGTCGCAAACATCAACGGCTGGTGCGAGGACGCCGAAGCCGCCCTGGCGCGGGCTCATATCAGCGGCCCTTCGATGAGCATGCCCTCGGTCACGATCCGCTCGCAGCTGGTGCCCTATTCGCTCGTCGGCGTGATCAGTCCCTGGAACGCACCGATGATGCTGTCGCTGCTGGATGCAGTGCCGGCGCTGTTCGCCGGGTCCGCGGTGCTGTTGAAGCCCAGTGAGGTGACGCCGCGGTTCGTCGAACCGCTGATGCATACCGTCAGCCGGGTGCCGGAACTCGCCGAAGTCTTCGATGTGGTACTGGGGGATGGCCGTACCGGCCAGGACGTGGTCGCGAACGTCGATCTCGTGTGCTTCACGGGCAGCGTGCCCAATGGCCGCAAGGTGGCCCTCGCCTGCGCCGAGCGTCTGATTCCGTGCTTCCTGGAACTGGGCGGGAAGGATCCGGCGATCGTCACCGCGGATGCCGACATCGACCGCGCCACCACTGCGGTGCTGCGCGGCGGTGTCTACGCCACGGGCCAGGTCTGTTATTCGGTCGAGCGCGTGTACGTGCACCGCTCCATCCACGACCGGTTTGTCGCAGAACTGGTCGCCAAAGCGAAGCAGGTGCGGCTCAACGACCAGAATCCTCTGGACGGTCACATCGGACCCTTCATCTTCGTGCGTCAGCCGCAGATCGTCGAATCCCACCTGGCCGATGCCGTGGCGAAGGGCGCCAAAATCCTCACCGGTGGCGTCACCGAGTCGTTGGGTGGCGGCCTGTACATGCGGCCGACCGTCGTGACCGAGGTCAATCACACCATGCGGCTCATGCGCGAGGAAACCTTTGGCCCAATCCTGCCGGTCATGCGCTTCGATACCGTCGATGAGGCGATCGCGCTGGCGAACGACACCGAATTCGGGCTTACGGCATCCGTGCTGACCGGCACGGAAGAGGAAGGCCAGCGGATCGCCGAGCAGGTGAACGCGGGCAGCGTCTTTGTCCAGGACACCTTCCTGACCTTCGCGAAGCTGCGCAAGATCGGCACGCACAGCTTCGGCGTTTCCGGGCTCGGCGGCTCGCGCACCGGCCCGGACTCCATCATGCGCTTCCTGCGGCGCAAGGCCATCTTGAGCAACCACGGTGCGCCCGCCAGCATTCTGGATGACAGGCCGGGAGACCTGGCAGGTCCGCGGCGGGCTTAGGGATGGCCTGTTCCCGAGCATGGCGCGAGCAGCGCGTCGCATGAGTACGACCGAAACTTTCCTGGTCGCGATGATCCTGATCTTCGCGACCCCCTATCTGCTGTGGCGGCTGGGCCGGGCGTCGATACCGCGTGTCAAGCCGCTCCTGCGCGGCGCCCCTGCGATGTGAATATACTGCCGACTGGCAGGCCAGATGCAGAGGTGTTCCCATGCGACGCGGCTACGTCACCCTGAAGGGCAGTCGACATCCCCACCCCAAAAAGCATCGGCAGCTCGGACCGACCGACGGTGACGAGGAGATTACCGTCACGGTTCTGCTTCGGCGCCGCCGCGGCAGCAGACCGAAGACGGTGGCGGATTTCTGCAGGGATGACACGGTGCATGCACCGCCGTCGCGCACGCGGTTCGCCGACACGAATGGTGCCGACCCCAAGGATCTCAAGGCCGTAGCCGACTTTGCGCGCTCACACGGCTTTGCCGTACTGAGCACCCACAAGGCCCGCCGCACCGTCATGCTGCGCGGGTCGGCTGCGGCGCTCAATGCCGCCTTCAGCCTCACTTTGCGCAACTACCAGTACAGCGGCGGCAGCTATCGCAGCCATGACGGACCGATCGGGGTGCCGCGAAAACTGGCAGCGGTCATCGAGGCCGTGGTAGGCCTCACCAATCGCAAGGTTCCTGCGCAGCATTTTGTCCGCCGCTCGACGGGCCGCGCAAAAGTCGCGGCCGATCCGCCCGATACGGTGCCGGTGACCCCGCAGGAAATTGCGCAACTGTACGGATTCCCCTCCGGGGACGGCGCCGGCCAGACCATCGGCCTTTATGAGATGGACGCCGGTCAGCCTGCCGGGTATTCCATGCAGGACATCCAGGATTCGATCAAGGCCTTCGGCGGCGGCCTTGAAGTACCGACGCTGGTGGATGTCTCAGTCGACGGGGTGATCAACTCCGGACAGTCGGACGGTGAGACTGGGCTCGATATCACCGTTGCCGGTGCCATCGCACAGGGGGCGAGGATCGCGGTGTATTTCACGGGGGGCACCGCCCAGTCGATCATCCACGCGTTGCAACGGATGATCCACCCGGATGCCGGCGACCCGGTGCCGACGATCATTTCCATCAGCTACGGTTGGGGACCGGACGCCGCCGCGGCGGCCTCGTTCTCGGAGGCCGAATACACCCAGCTGGGCGCCCTCTTCCAGGATGCCGCGAACCTCGCGATCACAGTGCTGGTTTCCTCCGGCGACTCCGGCGCGTTCATCGAGGATAAGACGCATGCGCAGGTGAGTTACCCGGCCTCCGAACCCTGGGTTACCGCCTGCGGGGGAACCACCGTCGGCGATATCAAGGGCGCGACCTTCGAGGAGTTCGCCTGGAATGATCTCAGTGCCGGCGGCTCGAATAACCCGGGCGCGACGGGCGGCGGAGTCAGTGATCGCTTTGCCCTGCCCGGCTACCAGACGAATGTCGCCGTGCCCCGGAACATCGTGAGCGGCAAGCCGGGGCGCGGCGTTCCGGATGTGGCGGCCAACGCCAGCGAGAACAGCGGCTATATCCAGTACATCCAGGGTCAGCGCGGACCGGTGGGCGGCACGAGCGCCGTCGCGCCGCTGTATGCCGGCCTGATCGCCCGCATCAATGCCAACCTCGGCCGCGCCGCCGGGTTCATCAATCCGCGGATCTATGCCGCCGCCGGCAGTGCCTTCCGGGATATCGCAGGACCTGGCGGCCCCGCCAACAACTCCTATGGCCGTGTCGTTGGGTATCCGGTGACGGTGGGCTGGGATGCCTGCACGGGTCTGGGAAGCGTCCGGGGCACCGCCCTGCAGAACACGCTGCAGGCCGGATCCGGTCCAGCCAGACCGAAGAAGGTAGTGAAGAAGGTCTTCAAGACCGGCACCTTCCGCGGAGTTGATATCCACGATCCGTTCGCCGTGGCAGCACTGCAGGAGGATCCCGTCGTGGTCGACATCGGGTCAGTGCCGTGGCCTTCCGGACTTGCACCCAAAGTCACTACGCTGGGCAGTCACCGCCCGGGCACCAGGATTTCAGGCCCGCTGAACGCCACGGCCGATGTGCTGATCGTGCTTTATACCGATGAGGAAACGCAGGCCCTGCTCGAGGTCTTCACCGGCAACAACAGCTGGGGTCCGGCCCGGCAAAAGCAGTGGTGCGGCTATGCCCACAACTTCGCCAAGTTCAAGGCGATGATCGGCAATATCGGCGACGACAAGGCGTTGCAGCAGGGCCTCTTCGGCTATCTCTCAGCCATGAAGATCGGCGGCAAGACGGTCGTCCTGTACAAGTCGGAGCTGCATCCGAAGCAAAACGGCGACCAGCTGCCGTTCATCCCCGTCCTCCAGCAACTGATCACAGAGCTCGCTCCCGGCCTCGTGATCAGCACCGGAACGGCTGGCGCGATTGGCGCCGCCCTCAACTGTGGGGACACAGTCATCACCGGTTCGGCACGATTTCACGTGCAGAATCAGTACGCGGATGATCCGCAGATCAACCTCATGAGCCAGGACCACGCGCTGCTGACCAGCACCGCGGCGGTGAGCCCCCAATACGTCGACTACGCCATCGCCAATCTCACCGGGCTTTCGCTCAGCGGGCTGGCACACTGTCACACCGAGGTCATCGGGCAAAGCGGCTATGGGTTCGTCCGGCCGAACACTGTCCCGCCGAAGATCTACGTGGCCGGAAGCACCAACGTTCCGGGCGCCGAATCGATGGCGATCGTGTCAGCCGACTACCTGACGGTCGATGACAATCACGACCTCGAGGGTCTGCAGGCGCTGGGCACCATGAACGATACCGACGATGCATTCCTGTTCTATGCAATCAGCCGGCTGACCGGCCCCAAGCCCGCCTGGCTGTCGATCCGCAATGCTTCCGAGCCGCAGATCACTGCGTCCATTCCAGCCGGAACTTCGGCCTCGGCCGTAACGCGCAAACTGGCCGGCATCGCCGGCCGGATCTATGGGATCTACCAGTACTGCACGACGCTCACCAGTGCCTTCGCCTGTTGGGCTGTCGTCGCCGGCCTTCCAGCTAATGCTGATAGTCGTCGAACCCGTCCTTGATCGATTGCGCGCTGGTCATGTGGAAGCCCGTGTCAAAGTACGGCCGTGTGCCGTACGTGACGTTGGTGAACACCGCCTCCACCTGGCTCACGCCCTCCTTGTCGATGGAGAAGGTCTCATGCGCCTGGAGAGTCGATGGTGACGTATCGGCAACGGTCACGGTCTTGCCATTCTTGAGGGCATAGCTGCGCACGGACGCGTCGTTTTCGTGGTCGAAGTAGACGCTGGTCATCACGACCTGGTGCTCCAGGTCCACCGCCATGACGCGTCGGCTGCGGATGCGGTTGTCATTGCGGTGGTAGCCCATCGCGAGGTCCGCCGCACAACTCATGTTGATGCCGCCGGGCTCGTGTCCGGATGCAACCGGGACATTTGAAGTCGGGCGACCATCCTCGATCCGCTGGCAGTGGCTGGAGAACAGCGGCGGTATGTCACCGGTGTTGTTCTCGATGCCCGAGAAGTAGGTGTTGACGATCCTCATCAACTCCTCGCGCGAGCGTCGCTGGGCGGGCGGCACCAACTGGCTGTATTCCGGGCGCGGCCTGTCGCCGAGGTAGTCGGGCGGCGCGGTGGCAGAGCCTCCCGGATCCTGCCGCCACCGCTCGGAGGTCACGATGGTCTCGATTTCAGTGAGCTCGCGGTTATAGACGCGCAGCCGGGTGCTGACGATTACCGGCGCGCCGTTCTCGAGCATCCGGGCGTAGAAGCCGATCGTCCCCCACTCGGGGTCGGCGATGTACAAACGATAGGGACGCACACCGGTGGCGTTCTTCCAGAAACCATCGGGAATCGGCAGCGGTATGCTGTTCTCCGAATAACGCACCCCCTTGGCGAGCGGCACCTTGCTGGGGTCATGAGCGACGAGCGCCGCGATGAATTGCTCAGCGAGCCCCTGCAGGCAGGACCGGTCGCAATCACCGCTCCCCACGTTGGGCGGTGGCACAAAGGTCTGGGCCGGTGCCGCACCGGCAAACCAGCTCAGGGTTCCTGCGGCCAGCGCCGGCAGTATCCGATGGATTCTTCGGTGCAGGCTCGCAGTCATCGCAGTTCCCCCTAAGAGCGTGCACACCTGCACGCCGCCCGATGATACATCGGGCTGCGCGTTGACTTGGCTACTGTGTCAGTTCTGCCATGGCAAGGGAGGGTAGATATGGACCTCGGTATGCACGCCCAGTTCCTGCAGGCGCTTGCGCCACGTCGCCTCGTCGAGGTCGGTCTCCAGCTTGCCGCTGGACGTGTCGAGTATGAAGTACCGGGTATCGGCGCTGCCCGCGAAGTCCAGGTCGTTGGTGAACGAGCGGCTGGCGTCCGGCACGACCCCCACGGCGCCCGTGACGAACTGGCCGGTGACGGTGTAGGCCGCAATCGTGCCCGGCAGCAGGCGGCTGCCATCGCGCTTTACAAGCTTGGTCTGGCCCCCTTTGTCAGGCTGCAGGTAGAAGCTGTTCGGCAGGACTACCACGGGCCCCGACACGGAGGCCGCGAAGGCGCTCAGGGCGAACATCAGCAGGGAGGCACAGGTCAGGGATCGGATCAGACGGACGGAACGTGCGCGCATGTTGGCGACCAACCTCACTGTATTGAAGAAGAAGTAACTGCTTCGGACATGCAATGCATGCCACCGGTTCCATGGTGCTATGCGCGGGCTGTCAACGTCCAGCCCCGCGACCCGCTTTTGCCCGGGCGGCCCAGCAATATTGCCGAAACTGCAAGAGATGTGGATGCCCGGATACTGGCCATGCGTGAAGCCGATGTAGGGGATGGGATGTGACATGACGATCGACGCTCGCGGATATCGACACCGCTAGCCTTTGTCGAAATCCACCCCGCTCGTTCGTCGCCTCTTCAACAGGACCGGAACACGGTCCCGGCAACACCTCGTCGCGACAGCTTGATCAGGTGTAAGTTTGTGTTTTAAAAGGATATCACGATGAAAGTCTTGGTTTTGGTCAAGGCGACCGCCTCGAGCGAGGCGCAAATCATGCCGGACAAGGAAATGCTCACGGCCATGGGCCGATTCAATGAGGAACTGGTCAAGGCCGGTGTCATGCTGGCCGCAGAAGGACTGCATCCCAGCCGACGCGGCAAGCGGGTACGATTCTCTGGTGAGAAGCGCACGGTCATTGACGGTCCGTTCACCGAGACCAAGGAACTGGTGGCCGGCTTCTGGCTTTGGCAGGTGAAGTCGATCGAGGAAGCCATTGAGTGGGTGAGGCGTTGCCCGAATCCCATGCCGGAGGACTCCGAGATCGAGATCCGGCCGCTGTTCGAGGCAGCCGACTTTGGCGCGGAAATCCGCAGGTCCAATGCGAACTGAGGCGGCTATGGCGTATGCCCTGTTGATCGTCGAGCCCGCGGGGCAGCGGCAGGAACGCACCGAGGCGCAGGGTCGGGAGCTGTACGACCGCATGGTGCGCTTCAGCGAGGAACTGCGCGCAAAGGGTCTGCTCACCCTGTCGCAGTCCCTGGCCTCGGATCACAATGGCGCACGGGTCCGGATGCAGGCGGATCAGGCGACCGTCGTTGATGGCCCTTTCGCCGAGGCCCGGGAGATGATCGGCGGATTCTTCCTGCTCACCTGCAGGACGCGCGCGGAAGCCATTGCCATCGCACGGCAATGCCCGGCTGCGCACTGGGCGACGGTCGAAGTACGGGAGCTGGGCCCATGCTTCACCTGATCGCCCCGGCGTCCCGCGATGTCTGAACAAGCGGTTCATCGCACCGTTGAGGCGGTCTGGCGCATGGAATCGGCCAAGATCATTGCCCGCTTGACGCGGATGCTGCGGCAGATAGGTCTTGCCGAGGAATTCGCGCAGGACGCCCTCGTGAGTGCGCTGGAGCAATGGCCTCGCACCGGCGTGCCGGACAAGCCCGGCGCCTGGCTCATGACCACCGCGAAGAACCGGGCGCTCGATGAACTGCGACGCCGCAGGCTCATCGAACGCACCAGTGATGCCATCGCCCATGAAACCTCCTTGAGTGCTGCGGCGGCGGACGCGCCGGAGGACGCCGCAGACGATGACATCGGCAATGATCTGCTGCGCCTCATGTTCATCGTGTGCCATCCGGTCCTGTCGACCGAAGCACGCACCGCTCTGACGCTGCGCATGCTGACCGGCCTGAGTACCGCCGAGATTGCGCGGGCCTTCCTGGTACCCGAATCGACAATTGCTCAGCGCATCGTGCGTGCCAAACGCACGCTGGCCGAAGCGCGGGTGCCGTTTGAAGTGCCGGGCGCGGCGCAGCGCTCGGTCCGACTCGCCTCCGTCCTGGAGGTGATCTACCTCGTCTTCAATGAAGGTTACGCGGCGACCAGTGGCGAGGACTGGATGCGCCCGGCATTATGCGAGGACGCGTTGCGGCTCGGGCGGATCCTGTCCGGGCTGCTGCCGGAGGAACCCGAAGTGCACGGGCTCGCCGCACTGATGGAAATCCAAAGCTCGCGGATCGGCGCACGCACGGACACAGACGGCGAACCGATCCTGCTGCTGGCCCAGAACCGCACGCGCTGGAACCGGCTGCTGATCCAGCGCGGACTTGCCGCGCTCCAGCAGGCACAGGGCCTGGGCGTACCCTCCGGGCCCTACACGCTCCAGGCCGCGATTGCGGCCTGTCATGCCCGGGCGATCGTGGCCGAGGACACGGACTGGGCGCAGATCGTGGCGCTGTACGACGCGCTCGCCCAGCTGCAGCCCTCACCGGTCATCGAACTGAACCGCGCCGTCGCGGTGTCCATGGCCTATGGGCCGGCACCGGCCCTGGAACTGGTGGATTCTCTCCTCGGGGAGCCACGGCTCAAGGGCTATCACCTGTTGCCCAGCGTGCGTGGCGATCTCCTCGAACGGCTCGGGCGCTTTGCCGAGGCCCGCGCGGAGTTTGCGCGTGCCGCGGGCCTGACCCGCAACGCCCGCGAACGCACCCTGCTGCTGGGGCGGGCCGCGGCCTGCGGCACCGCTGCTCAGTAGCATGGCCTGCGCTTCCTGTACCTGCTGGTGCTGCTGCATTTTTTCCCCGCGCGGGGCTGACTAGCCCAGATAGGTCTTGCGCTTATCCAGCCGATGCACGATTTCGCGCGGATAAATTCCCGTATGCCGGGTCCGCACCTCGATCGGCAGACGCTCGGGGGGCACGGGCTCGTCAGGGCAGGACGCCAGGATCGCATCGAATCGTTCCTGCATGCCGTCCTTGAACTCCGTATGCGAAATGATGAACAGATCGTTGTTGCGGATGCCGTTCAACACCCGCTGCCCGGCCTCGAGGGGGCTCATCAGCCCCGCGCCGAAGGCGGGACGTGGCTTGCCGTCTGGCCCCGGCGGCGGCGGCGGCCGCGAGCCCGGCGGCAGGTTGTCGGTGCTGACGCCACCGGGACAGAACACCGAGGTGCCGATGTTGGTTCCCTCCAGTTCGACGCGCAGTGCTTCCATGATGCCGACCGCGGCGAACTTGGTTGAGGTGTAGATGCCGGCGGTTACGGCAGGCAGCAGTCCGCTCATCGAGGCAGTCGTGACAAAGTGCCCGCCCTCGTTGTGTTCCTTCATGTGCGGCAGGATCACGGACACGCTGTGGTAGATCGCACCGAAGTTTGTGTCAATCGAAGCCTGCCAGTCTTCGGCCGTCGCCTCCGTTGCCTTCTTCAGCGTCTTGATGCCCGCATTGTTCACGACCACGTGCAGCTTGCCGTACTTCGCTTTGACCGAATCGAGCAGCTGTACCCAGCCATCGCGTCCTATCACGTCGTGCTTGACCGGATATACGGGCGCATCCTTGGCGAACAGCGGCATTGCCAGGGCGAGGCGCTTCTCATTGCGATAGCCGATGACGACATTCATGCCGGCGTTCGAACACGCCCGGGCAATTCCCAGACCGATGCCATCCGAGGCCGCCGTGACGTAGACAGTCTTGCCCTTCACATCGCTGAGCGGCGGCGGCTGTGACAGCTTCGGCTCCGGGGGCGGTGGGGGCCGGGCGCCCGGCGGCGGTGGGGGCTGATCACCGGCCTGCTGTGCGGCGGCGATCGGACTCGCACCCAGGCTAGCCAGCAGTGTTGCCGCCCCTGCGCCTGCAGCCAGAGTTCCCAGGAATTGGCGCCGATCGTTGGTTTTCATGTTTCCCCTGCCCTCGTGGTGGATATGCGTTCTAGCGCCCTCCCGAACGCCTCGCCCCCGGCCCTCGGACTCGGTGGCGGCATCGGCTTGCCCGTCACCGGATTCGGGTAGTGGTACGGCTCGATGTAATAGTTCGGGTAGGTCAGGTAAATGACCGTAGGCGGCAGGTCCGGCCACGGCGGCCACTTCTCCGGAAAGGTATTCAGAATCGTATTGTCGAGCCAGCCAACCTTGTATCCCGAGTACATGTTGAACGGACCGTGCAGCGTCTTGAACCGCCACACGCCATTCACCTTGACGAAGGTGTCCTCGTAGTAGTTGTGCCCCCAACCGCCTGAACTCATCACGAAAGCGATACAACGGATGTGGGCCGTGACGCCGTCCGGCTCGATCGTGGGCAGGCATTGGAACTGCTGGTGATCGATCAGCAGTCCATCCCGGGGACCAATGGGTCCCAGACCGACGTGCATGTATTCGAAGACCCGCGCCTTGCCCAGAAAGACGCCCTTGCCACCGATTTCCAGCGTCGCATCATCCGCGAACAGATCTGCCAGGTAGTGCCACTGCGCCTTATCGACGAAGTAGCCGTACGAATGCTGCAGGATCTCAACTTCGGTCAGGTCCTGCAGTCGCTGGATGCGATCGCCGAGACCATTGAGCTGCTGTTCCAGGTCCTTGAGGTCGGCGCTGCCCTGCGCATGCGCCAGGGGGACGCACAACGAAGCCACCACAAGCGCCAGTGCCAGGCGGCGCAGCGAGCCCAGGTACTTTCCTGTTCGTTTCAACATGGACTTACTCGTGCTCGCCCGGCATGGGCTTCCCGGTCACGGGGTGGTCGTAGTGGAAAGGAACGATCTGCAGCTTCGGGAAGGATTGATACACCACCGTCGGCGGCTTGTCCGCAAGAATGGTGGTACTTTGCGGGTCCATCGGAATCGGCTTCGCGGCCCAGCCGGCATCGTAGTCACCCCAGAAAGTGACGTAGTAATGCAGCTTGGTGAATTTCCAGGTGCCGTTGTCGTTGACGTACTCGTTCTCATAGATGCCGCCACCCCAGCGGCCCTTGCCAGCGCGTGCCAGCTGCACGTCGCTGCGCCACCGCGCCTTCGCCGTGCGATTATCCGCGGCTATGTTGATGATCGGCTGCACCATCACATAATTGTTGAGCTGTCCTGCCTCGAGCCCCCGGGGCCCCATCAGTGACAGCGCGCGCTCGATGTGGGCGTTACCGATGTAGACGCCGCTTTGACCGAACTCATAGCTGCCGTCATGGCTGAAGAGAGTGGCCGCCCTTTTCCACTGCCCCTTGTCGATGTAGTAGCCGTACATCGCCTGCAGGTTTTCGATGGCCCGCACCGAGTGGGTTCGGGCCAGCTGCAGCTGCTTCGCATCGGCCAGCGCCTCCAGCCTGCCCAGTTCGTCTGCAGCGCGCTGCGGCGCCGTAAAGGGCGCCCTGCTTTGAATGGCCGTGAGGGTACCGGCAAAGTCATAGGGCGGCACGAACACGCTCGGGAACGGCTGATAGAGGCTGGCCGCCGGTGCATCGGGCGGAAAATCCCGCGCTATCGCCGAAGGCCAGGCGCCGGCCACCGGCTTCAACGCGGCCCAGCCACCCTGATAAGGCGCCTCGAAGTTCAGATAGTAGCGGCGCGCGGCAATCTTCCACACCCCATCCTGCCTCACATAGTCGTCTTCGATGATGGCATCGTCCCAGGTCGCTGACTTCTTGTATTCACCCAGCAGCCCCCATTCGCGCCAGCGGGCGTGGGCGCTGTTGCCGTCAGCGGCGACGGTAACCAGAGGCTGCAGCTGCATGCGCAGGTTGAGTCGACCGAACGGCAGCCCTGGGCCATCCGTCAAGCTGCCCCCGCCATGACGCGTCAACAGCTCCCGGATGCGAGGCTTACCCTTGTAGATGCCGTCCACGCCCCATTGGAACGTGGCCTCGTCGGTGAACAGGTCCGCCGCTTCGCCAAAGTAACCCTTGTCGGTGTAATACCCAAAGGCGCGCCCGAGGCGTTGGATCTTCGTGACGGACTCGACGTAGGTCGTCTCCGCGGCAATCGCCTCGACGCGCGCCTTCAACGCCGCGATCCGCGCCGCATCGTCTTTCGCGAAGCCGCTGGTCCACACGGCCAGTCCCAGGAACAGGCTCAAGGCCAGCCGCGGTGCTGTGGCAGGAAAGGTCATTGGGCGCCCCCGGTTGATGTCGGTGCCGAATTTACACCGTCGGTGTTGACTCGGCTACGAGTCCGGCGTCACCGGCTTGATCAGGAGCGGCTCGTCATATTCGAGACTGTTCACATACGGGGCGACGGGATAGCTCACCATGCCGCTGTGCGGATAGGTCTGCAACAAAGCCCGCGCCTCGGCGGCGCTGCCCGACAGCCACGTGTCATAGTCCTCAGAGTGCAGGATTCCCAGCATTCTTCCGGTTTTTCCAAGATCGGTGATCAGAGGATTGGCGACGACGCTGATCAGCGCGCAGCTTTCATAGACATCATCCTCGTCCGATTCCACCCGGTCCCAGACCGCCGCGACTCCAAATACCGGACGGTTCACAAGCCGCACATAGAACGGCTGCCGATGGCCCGCAGGCATCCGCTGCCACAGGTAGAACCCAGCCAGCGGCACGATGCCGCGCTGACCGGTCAGCCACGGTTCGCGCAGGTCCTCGATCGTCTGCAGTGCATCGCTGCGAACCCGGGCGCGGTTGCTGAAGCTGATGTCACCCGCCGCAGATTTGCCCACCAGGCCCCAGCGCATCATCACCCCTTCGGAGTCACGATCGTGCATTCGGGCGACCGGAATGCTCTGCGAGACGGCGACATTGAATCGAGCCGTGAACTGCCACCAGGGGTGCGTGACGCGCAGCTCGCGGTCCACTTCCTCCCGGCTTGGAATAACGAGTCGCTGGGTCATTGGGCCCGCTATGGCTGCGGGGCCGGGGTGCCGATCTTGTCCTGCGTGCGGGTCTCGAAGTCGGTGGCCTCATGACGCTCATGCAGCTGACCTGACGGTTCGCCCATCACGCGGTTCACCATGCGACCGCGGCGCACAGCCGCTCGTTCGCCGATCAGATCGGCCCAGCGCAGCACGTGCCGGTACTCCTGGACCGACAGGAACTCCGCCGCCTGGTAGGCCCAGCCCTTCACCAAACTGGCGTACCAGGGCCAGATGGCGATATCGGCAATCGTGTACTGGCTACCCACGACGTACTCGTTCCTTGCCAGATGCTTGTCCAGCACATCCAGCAGACGCTTCGTTTCCATCGCAAAGCGGTCGATCGCGTACTCGATCTTGATCGGGGCGTAGGCATAGAAGTGGCCAAACCCGCCGCCCAGATAGGGCGCGCTGCCCATCTGCCAGAAAAGCCACGACAGGCATTCGGCACGTGCGGCGATGTGGGTGGGCAGGAAGGCGCCGAATTTTTCGGCGAGGTGCAGCAAAATGGCGCCTGACTCAAACACCCGGATGGGCTCGGCGCCGCTGCGATCCACGAGCGCAGGGATTTTCGAGTTCGGATTGATCCCAACGAAACCACTGCCGAACTGATCACCCTGGTTGATCCTGATCAGCCAGGCGTCGTACTCCGCTCCCTGATGGCCGAGTGCCAGCAGTTCCTCCAGCAGGATCGTGACTTTCTGGCCGTTGGGCGTTGCCAGCGAGTACAGCTGCAGCGGGTGCCGGCCGACGGGCAGCTCCTGCTCGTGCGTCGCTCCGGAGACCGGGCGATTGATATTGGCGAACTGGCCGCCGTTTTCCTTGTTCCAACTCCAAACCTTCGGCGGCACGTAATCGGATGAATCGGCCATGCTCACTCCGTCTTCAATTCCCGTTTCTTGAAATCCGCGGGCACCACGAAGGCGTCGGCACTCGCACTGTCGGTCGACACTGATACCAACTGCGATGTCACCGTCATCAGCGCCACGTCTCCCGGGGGAATCGGCACCGGCGTGACAGTGGGGGCGGCCTGCGGTGGGGGCGAATCCGAATCACTCTTCTTATGAAAGAGGCCCCCGAGCTTGCCAGCCATGGCGCCGGCGAGTCCGCCCGACGTATTTGAGCTGTCGTCGGAATCACTTGATTGCGTCTGCTGGGCCTTCGGGTCCTTGCACTGGGGACCGCCCAGCGCCAGCGTAAAGCCGGTCCTCACCGGGTAGCCCTTCACGCCCTGCATCTTCATGGCCACCTGCGCCCAGATGTCCTTGTACTGGCTGAACATGGCCTTCGCCCTCTGCGATGCGTCCTGCATGCTCGCGGCATCCAGTCCCATCTTTGCGGCATAGGCGCTGTAGAACCTGCGCACCTCGGCACTGTCCGAGAAATCAGCAGACAGCCACTGATCCAGGATCAGCGCCACCTCGCAGATTGATCCGGTGTCCTTGTCCTGGCACGGCTGCGCAGCGCTGATGATCGTCCGCTCGGAGTCGAAGCCACCGAACTGGGCCTTCTCACCGGTCCTGCTGACGGCAACCTTGGCCGGCAGCCATACGCACTTGGACTGGTCTACGGCAGCGGGCTGCTGCCGGTTGTCCTGAGACTGGCTCATCTGCTCGGTGGCCTTCTGCATTTGAGCGTGCAATTGCTCAAAGGTGGTCTCGGTATATTCTTTCTTGCTGATGTTGACGTGCAGGATCCTGTCCTGGTCCAGCAACACGATTTCGGCCGTGGGCCCGACGGAGTTGCGCGCCAGGAAGCCCACCAGCTTTGACTGCATCTTGACGTCATTTTGCGTGCGCGACTTGTCTCCCGAAATAATGGTCGTGCTGGTGCCGATGCTGTTGCCTAAAGCCATCGCGCCGACGCCCTCGACAGAGGTGCTGCGCACAATCGTCACGTCTGCCCGCGCGGTGCACGCGGCAAATCCCAGCACGCTGCACACAATTGCGGCAGCTGGCCGCAGCGTCCTTTTCTTCATAGGCTCCCCGATTGGTTATGCTCTAGGCCTTCAATACCGAATGCTACCAAGAAACCCGCCACGCCGGACATGAGTTCTGCCCTCCGCATCCTCGCGATCATCCCGCCGATGACGCAGCTGAATACGCCCTATCCGTCAACGGCGTACCTCACCGGATTCCTGCGCTCGCGCGGGTTTCACGCAGACCAGACGGATCTTTCGCTCGGCCTGGCGCTGCAACTGCTTTCGACCGACGGTCTGGCTGCCATCCAGCAGCGGGCCCGGGCGCTGCCGCAGAAGCAACGCACTCCGGTGGTGCGCTTCTTTTCGGATCACGCCGAGGTCTACCGGGCGACGATTGCATCTACGGTGCGCTTTCTGCAGGGCCGGGATCCGAGCCTGGCCCACCGCATTGCCTCCCGACACTACCTTCCCGAAGGCCCGCGCTTCCTGTCGCTGGATCAATACCTGCACGCCGGACAAAGCGATGGGGATGCCCTCGAATGGGCGTTCGGCGCACTGGGACTGCAGGATCGAGCCAAGCACATTGCTACCTTGTATCTGAATGATCTGGCGGATGTCATTCGCGATGCCATTGATCCGCGCTTCGAATTCGTGCGCTACGCGGAATCCCTGGCCGCGAGCCAGCCGACCTTTGACCAGCTGCACGCGGCGCTGCTCGCACCCGATACCCTGATCGATGAGACGTTGGATGCACTGACCGGCAGTACCTTGACGCGCTACGGGCCGGACGTGGTACTCGTGACCGCCCCGTTCCCGGGTAACGTGTATGGCGCGTTCCGGATCGCGCAAACCATCAAGCGTACGCAGCCTGCGGTCGTGACGGTGCTCGGCGGCGGCTACTGCAACACCGAGCTGCGATCGATGAACGAACCGCGGGTGTTCGACTATTTCGATTTCGTGACCCTGGACGCCGGCGAGCGGCCGCTGCTGGCCCTCATGGAGCATCTGGAGAATAAAAGGCCGCCCGAGCGGCTGGTGCGGACCTACACCCGCGCGCACGGTTATGTCGATTGCAAGGAACCGGATATCGCGCTCTCGGATGCCGGAACGCCCAGCTACGTCGGCCTGCCGCTGGCGCACTACCTGTCGCTGCTCGACATGCTCAATCCGATGCATCGCCTGTGGTCCGATGGTCGCTGGAACAAGCTCACCGTCGCGCACGGCTGTTACTGGAAGAAGTGCAGCTTCTGTGACGTGAACCTCGACTACATTTCGCGCTACGACCTGGCAGTCACCGACGTGCTGATTGAGCGGATCGAATCCCTGATCGGCGAGACCGGGCAGACGGGCTTCCACTTCGTGGACGAAGCCGCGCCTCCCAAGGCGCTCAGATCACTGGCGAATGCCCTGTTGCAAAGAAAGCTGGAGATCTCCTGGTGGGGCAATATCCGCTTTGAGAAGTCCTTCAATGCGGACCTGTGCCAGCTGCTGGCGCAAAGCGGCTGCATTGCGGTCACGGGCGGACTGGAGGTGGCCTCCGACCGGCTGTTGAAGCTGATGAAGAAGGGCGTGTCCGTGGAACAGGTCGCCCGGGTCACGCGCGCCTTCTCGGATGCGGGAATTCTGGTGCATGCCTACCTGATGTACGGCTTCCCGACGCAGACGGCGCAGGACACGGTCGATTCTCTGGAATACGTACGGCAGCTGTTCGCTGCGGGCTGCATCCAGTCAGGATTCTTCCACCGGTTCACCTGCACGGTTCACTCACCGGTCGGCAAACATCCGGATCAGTACGGAGTGACGCTGGCCGCGGCGCCCCAGGCGACCTTCGCCAGCAATGACATCAGTTTCAGGGACGCCACCGGCATTGACCACGACGCATTCGGCGGCGCCCTGAAGAAGGCGCTCTACAACTTCATGCACGGCATCGGCCTGGACCAGGACGTGCGCGAGTGGTTCGCCTCAGACGTGCCGCGCACCCGCGTTGCCAGCTCATTCATCGCGCGGGCGCTCAAGGCCTAGGTAACAGCCGGGGGCTTCGAATTCAATAGCTTACCCTTGAGAATGGCAATGGATGCGCTGTGTCGTCCTACGCTGCTACTCTGCTGCCATGGGAGCCCATTCCCGATGCCATTTGAGGTGGACCATGTCCCAGCGCACCACGCTTCTATCAGGCCTGCCGCTCGCCGTGCTGCTCGGCGCCGCGGTGCTCGGGCAATATGCGACCGCCGCCGAACCGTCCACTGCGGTCGTCGTCAAACTGGACAAGGACAACGACCAGACCCTGGACTGGGCCGAGGTCCAGGCGGGCGCGAGCACTCGCTTCGACAAACTCAACAAGGATAGCGATGGGACACTGGATGCCAAGGAAGTACAGGGCGTCATCGGCAAATCGATGTTCAAGGCTGCCGATCCGGACAATGACGGCACCTTGTCGAAGGCGGAATATCTCGATCTTGTGAAGAAGCTGTTCCAGAAGGCTGACGCCGACAAGGACGGAACGCTCGACGCAAAGGAACTGAGCAGCAAGGCCGGCCGCAGTCTCAAGCGGCTCATCGATTGAGGCGCGCGTTCGGCACCATGGAAAAATTCATTGCGACTGCCCACGCCGCCAAAGCGCGGGGTCTGCTCGGAACCTGGGTGAAGATACCCTCGCTGGCGACGGTCGAACTGCTCGGGCACGCCGGGTTCGACTTCGTCGTGATCGACATGGAACATGCCCCGCATACCCTTGACCGGGCGTATGAGCTGATATTTGCCGCACAGGCGGTGGGCATGGCGGCGCTGGTGCGCTTGCCGGATCATTCCGGCTCGACCATCCAACCCCTGCTGGATGGCGGCGCGGACGGACTCCTCGTGCCACGGGTCACAGGACTTGAGATTGCGGCTGCGCTCACACGCAAGATGGTGTTCAGCCCCAAGGGCGAACGCGGTCTGGGCTTTACCTCCCGAGCCGGGAAGTGGGGTCTGGCCTCGATTCCCGATTACCTGGCGCGGGGCGATGGCCAATGTCTGCGGATGATCCAGCTGGAGGACTGGGCGACGCTGGAAGCCGCCGCCGATTTCGCGGCACTGGAGCATGTCAACGGCATCTTCATCGGCCACGGTGACCTCTTTCTGTCCAGCGGCAAGCCCGCAGGTTCACCCGAAGTACAGCAACTGACCGCCCGCGTGCTGCGGGCAACGAAGGAAGCCGATGTGCTCAGCGGCGTCGCCGCGGGTTCACCTGCCGAGGCCAGGGCCTATCTCGAGATGGGCTTTTCGCTGGTCATGGTCAGCAATGACACGACGCTCTTCGGCAAAGCGGCGGCGGAAGCGGTGAAGGCGGCCCGCGGCAGCTAGCGCGACGGATCCTGCAGCCCGCTCGAGAGCTGCGTGAGGGCCGCCCCATCAGGCTCGATGCCCGTCACTGCGATCAGGCGGGCGATCGACATGTAACACCCGATGGTCAGGACCAGATTGACGAGAATCTGGTCGGATACCTGGGCGCGCAGCGCAGCGAGAGCAGGCTCCGATGGCGTGATCATCACCACGACCTCATCGACGAACCGGCACACCGCCGCGAGCACCGCATCCAGATCCGAATAACGCTTGCTCCCGATCGCCGCGATTTCGGTTTGGGTCAAGCCGGCGGCGGCGGCGAGCGGGATATGGTGATGCAGCTCGTATTCACTGCTGGACAGATGGGCCACGCGCAGGATCGCGGTTTCGCGCAGTCGTGGCGCCAGCACGGTGGCATCGGCGAGCGCCCAGCCCAGTTTCCCTTGCGCCTCGAACAGCATCGGCGATGCGTGCGCGCCCATGCGCACGACGTTGAGCGGGGTGCCGGCCAGCATTTTGCGCATTGTTTCAGGTAGCGCGCTGACGTCGGGATAAGGGATTCTCGGCATCGCGGCTCTCCGTTTGGTTCAGCGCAGGAATGACACGGCTGTCGGGAGCGCAGTATAAAGGCGGGAGAATGATCTTCGATACGCACGCCCATGTCCTGTCGCCTGATCGGGAAACCTACCCCTACGGCACGCTACGCGGCGGCGCGACGCCCCCGGTCAGCCCGGTCATTTTTCCGGTTGAGGAACTGGTACGCCAGATGGACGCCTGCGGCATCGCCCGTGCCTGCCTGGTCCAGCGAGCGACGCTGTATGGTTATGACAACCGCTATGCCCTGAGTGCGGCGGCACGATTTGCCGACCGGCTGGCGCCGGTCGTCGTCCTCGATGCGCAGGCGCCCGATTCGGCCCAGAGGCTGACGCGTCTGGCGGGCGAACAGCGCCTGGCGGGATTGCGCCTGGTTGCACCCACCCTCACCGCGGCCGACACCGCCTGGCTCGACAGTGCACCGGTGCTGGACTTCTGGGCCGCGGCCACCCATCTGCGGCTGCCCGTCACCGTGATCCTGTATCGCCTGAACAACGCCGCTGGACGCAACGCACTGCTGCGGATCGCACGCCGGTTCCGTGAGCTGCCAATTCTCGTCGACCATGTGGGATTGCCGCATGCTTCGACTCCGGAGAAAAAATGGGGCGAGGCGCACGGCCATGACTATTCGATACCTGCCGGTCCTGATTTCGGCGTGGCAGAACATCTGGCCGAACTCGGCGCCCTGCCGCACGTCCACTTCAAGGTGACGGACATCAATTTCGATCGCCTGGAGGAGGCGCATTTGGACGCCGCGCGCTTCGTGCGGGTGCTAGCCGACACCTTCGGCGCCGAGCGGCTGCTGTGGGGCTCGGATGTGGGCCAAAGCCCGGCGCCCTACGCCGCCAAAGTTGCGCGACTGCAGCAGTCGGCGCTACTGCTGGCCGAGACCGAGCGCAGCGCTTTTTTTGGCGGTACAGCAAAGCGACTCTACGGCGCAGCCCTGGGCGGATCCTGATCATGGCGGCCGCACCGCCGCAGGGGCCGCTGGTGGACAGCCATGCCCACATCTGGGAGCCGGATATGCCCTTTGCTGCCGGCGCCTGGACCCGGCCCGACTACGTCTACACGGCCGAACAGTTGCTGGCGGACATGGAAAGCGTTGGCGTACGCTACGGCGTGATCGCCGCGGCCAGTCTGTTCGGAACCTACAACGACTACACCATCCGCTCCCTGCGCAAGTATCCCAATCTGCGCGGCACCGCGATCCTCGACCCCACCGTCGATCTGTACACCCTCGAGGCGATGCGCGCGGATGGTATCGTCGGCAGCCGCCTGCAGTGGTACCTGCTCGACCCACTGCCCGACCTCGCCAGCGAAAGCTTCCAGCGCTTCTGCCGGCGGTTGCGGGATACTGGAATGCACCTGCACCTCAACATTGAAGGATTCCGTATGCCGGCAGTCGCACGCGAACTGATGAAGACCGGCGTCAGGCTCGTGATCGACCACTACGGGTGGCACGATCCCGGTCCGCGACTGCAGGCTCCCAGCTATCAGGACATGCTGCGGCTGATGGAATCCGGCAATGTCTGGGTCAAACTTGCAAGTGGCTTTCGCCGCCCCGATCCCGACCTGCCCGCGCAATATACCCAGGATCTCCTCGGCCGCTTCGGCGCGGAAAAATTGTTGTGGGGCAGCGACGCGCCCTTTGTCGGACACGAACATGCGGCAAGCTATCGCAGCGTGGTGGCGGACCTGCATTACGCAGTGCCGGACGAGGCCACCCGCCGGGCACTCGGGGAATGCGCCTACCGGTTCTATTTTTCGTGACGCCCGCCCACGGCAAGGGGCGCAAGGACACCGCCGCCCCGGCGGCCGGTGGCGTGATGGCCATTCGGGTGGTGCTCCTGATCCTGGAGCAGCTCGCGAAACAGGAGTCGGTCGGCGTCACGGAGCTTTCCAAAGCACTCGGCACCACCAAGGCACGTGTTTTCCGCCACCTGCGCACGCTCATGACCCAAGGCTATGCGATGCAGGACTCCGGCTCGGAGCGCTACTCGGCCGGGCCGCGGCTGGTCGCGCTGGGCTACATCGCCGGCCTCACGCCTGCCAATAACCTGCTGAAACTCGCCCGCGCCACCATGGTTCATCTGCGCGACCAGTTCGGCCACTCCGTCAATCTGTCGCTGGTCTACGGCGACAGCGCCTCGATCGTCGAATCCCTGCCGGGCAGCTCCTTCGTCGGGGTGGCGATGCGCACCCACATGCCGATGCCGCTGCATTCGACGGCGGCGGGCAAGCTGCTCCTGTCCGACCGGCATGCGCGCCGCAAGCGCCTGCCCGGACGCCCTTATGAGCGGTTCACGGAGAACTCGATCACCGACAGCAAAACCCTGGAGGCCGAACTCGAACGCATCGGCAAACAGGGCTGGGCGTCGGCACCCGAGGAAACCGTGCTCGGCATCAACGCGATCAGCGCGCCCATCTGCGACCACCGCGGTGAACTGGTTGCAATGATCTCGCTGGTCGGTTCGATCCAGTTCATTCCACGCCGACCCTCCCGGAAGATGATCGACGCAGTGCGGCAGGCCGCGGCAGACATCTCAGCGGCGCTGAATCTGTAGCTGGCCGCCCCGCCTCCGGCGGCCTGCCTTGTGTTGCCAATCGAAAATATGTTTTGATCTGCGAAACGCGGTCGGGGGGCGCAATGGCTGATGGAATGACAGGCGAGCCCGGCGGGCTTGGCTGGGTCGGCACGGCCCTGAACGGTGCCGGCAGCTGGACCTTGCGCGGCCGGGTGCCATTCCTCCTCGGATTTCCGATGCTGTTTGACAGCTGGGACAGTGTCGTCATCGCGTACACCCTGCCCTCGATCGGCGCCGAATGGCATCTGTCGGCCCTCAAGTCCGGCTGGCTGATCTCAGCCGGCTACGGAGGGCAGTTCCTTGGCGCAATCCTGTTCGGCGTCGTGGCGCAGCGGCGTGGGCGGCTGCCGGTCGTGCGCTGGCTGGTGATCGTAATGGGCGGGTTCGCCGTGGCGTGTGCAATGGCCGGTAATTACACCGCGCTGGTCACGCTGCGAGTGGTACAGGGCATGGCCATCGGCGGCGCACTGCCGGCGGCGATCTGTTATGTCAATGAAGTCGCTCCGACCGCGAGCCGCGGCAGATTCTTCGGCAGTTTCCAGTTCCTGATGCTGGCCGGCTTCGGCCTCGCCTCATTGATGAGTGCCTGGATCGTGCCGCGCTACGGGTGGCGGATGATGTTTGCGCTTGGCGTCATACCGCTGGTGATCGTTCCCTTTCTGTACGCCCTGCCCGAGTCGCCGCGGTGGCTGGCGAGCCGCGGACGGCATGCGGCAGCCGCGGACTCGCTGCGTCGACTGGGCAGCGCCGCCGCCGCCTTACCCCGCGATGCGGACCATCGCGCAACGGGCCCGGTGCAGAATGTGCCGATTGGCGAACTGTTTGCGCCGGCCGTGAGGCGCAAGTTCTCGATCACCGCAGCGCTGTGGTTCCTCACCTCCTTGGTATCCTTCGGGCTGCTCAACTGGGTGCCCTCGCTGTACGTGCGCATCTTCAACATTCCCATCGACAAGGCACTGTCGTACAACACGATCGTTGCGGTGAGCATTTTCCTGCTGCCCATGCTGCTGCGGCAGACCATCGATCGGATCGGGCGGCGACCGCCGGCCATATTCGGGACGGCAGTCGGCGGGGCGGCGCTGCTGGGCCTGCTGTTCGTCCCGAAAGCCGAGTGGCTGCTGGTGGTGGGACTTGCGATCATCGGTCAGATCGGGATCTCGATCAGTTCGATGATCCTCTGGCCCTATACGGCGGAGATCTATGAGACCCGCATCCGCTCGCTGGCAACCGGCACGTCCAGCAGCCTGGCGCGCGCCGCCTCGATGCTCACGCCGCTGCTCGTGGGCGGATTGCTGCAGGCAACCGGCTCGGTGACACCCGTCTTCCTGATTTTCGGCCTGGCGTCGCTGGTGGTGGCGTTGCTGTGGTGGCAGGGCACGCAGGAAACCGCCGGACGTGAATTGGGCGCCTGAAGCACCGCAAGCGATGGAGAATCCATTGACACCCGAACAGCGCGCGCTGGAAACGCTGGTCCTGCAGCAAAACGCCATCGACTACTGGCATCAAGTTGACCTGACGGGTGGCGCGGGCGTCTCCGCAAGGTTCACCGAAGATGGCATCTTCCACGCCGGTCCCGGCCAGCCACTGGTCGGCCGCGCGGCGATCGAAGGCTTCTACAGCTGGCGGGTGGATCGCGGTGCGCGCACCTCGCGGCATCTGATCAGCAACTTCCGCGCTGAGTTCACCGATGACACGCATGCCACGACGTACTGCGTGATGCAGGTGTTTGCTGCCGACGGCAAGCCCGTTCATCCATCGCGCCCGCCAATCCTGGTCGCTGACCAGATCGACCACTGCCTCAAGGGCAGCGATGGCAGATGGCGCTACCTGGAGCGGGATTTCACCGTCCTGTTCATGGGCGGCGAGGCACCCACCATCGCGCCCGATGACCTTGCCCGCAAACACAACCTGCCTTCCGGCTAGCCGCCCATGCTCAGAGACCCATCGATCGGCGCCTATTACGCGGACGCACCCCAGAGCCAGGGCAACGGCTGGCGTCGCTGGATCACCCGCGCCGCCAACTTTGCGATCCTGTATACGCAAGGGTCGGCGGGCGCCTCGCTGAGCGAGCGCTTGGTCGATGAGCAGTTCGCCTATGCACTGACCGGCGGAGTCCGTGTCGTGGCCAGCGGCGGCCTCGCCACGCTCGGCGAGGAGGACCTCGCCATCGTGCCGCCCGGCGAATGCGCACTGCACTTTGACCGCACCGCGACGCTGGTCCAGGTGATCACGGCCCAGGAGGCGCTGGTCACCGCCGCCGCCAACGCCGCCACCTACGCGGACGGTGCCGGGGAGGTTGCCCCTGCAGTGCCGTGGCCTGAACCGCTCGGGGGCTACCGCCTGCGGACCTACTCGACGCGCGCGGGTTACGCCCGCGGCGGCCCAGTGCATGCGTACCGGACGCGCAAGCTGATGATCGTGCCCTATGAGCGGTTCCTCGTGCCGCGCGACGAGACGCAGCTCACGCCCCACGCGCATGCCGACTTCGAACAGGTGTCGGTCGCCCTGGAGGGGCAGTGGCTGCACCATCTGCGGGTGCCGTGGACTGCCAACCGCCTTCACTGGAAGCCCGACCGCACCGTCGAGATTGGCAGCCCTTCCGTCACGGTCATCCCGGCCGGAGTGATCCATACCTCGCAAGGTATTTCCGGCGAGGGCATGCGCCTGCTCGACGTATTTTCTCCGCCGCGCGCCGATTTTTCCCAGCGGGGCCTGGTCGACAATGCGTCCGAGTACCCGATGCCCCCGGAACTGGCGGGCGCGTGAAACCGCAAACCCCTGCCGCCCTGCACTCCTGGCTGGAGAGATTCGCCGCGGCCCTTGCTGAACCGGGTCGCGCCGATTGGTCCACCTTGTTCACGGCCGATTGTTTCTGGCGTGATTTTGTCGCCTTCAGCTGGAATATCCTCACCGTCGAGGGCGTGGCGGGTGTGGCGGCGATGGCCAATGCACAGGCCCGGGCGATCGGGGTGAGCAATCTCGCGCCGGACGACCCGGCGCTACCGATGACCGATGAGACGCAGGGCTGGTTCACCTTCGACACGCTCACAGCCCGCTGCCGCGGCTATGTGAAATTCGACGGCACCCGGGCGCGGGTGCTGATCACGACCCTGCTCGCGCTCGCAGGCCACGAGGAACCGGCTGGTCCGCGCCGTCCGGCAGGCATCGAACATCAGGCGCGCAAGGGCCGGGTGACCTGGGCGCACCAGGGGGCCCGGCGGGCGGCGACGCTGGGCTTTGCCGAACAGCCCTTTTGTCTGATCGTGGGCGGCGGTCAGAACGGACTGCAGCTGGCGGCACGACTCAAGCGCCTGTCGGTGCCGACCCTGGTCGTTGATGCGCTGCCCGGGCCCGGGGATTGCTGGCGGGTGCGCTATCCGTCATTGCACCTCCACGATCCGATCTTTCTCGATCACTTCCCCTACCTGCCCTTCCCCGACCATTGGCCGCTCTTTACCCACAAGGACAAGATGGCCGACTGGCTGGAGATCTACGCCAAGGCCATGGAAATCGACTTCTGGGGCAGCACGCGGTGCACCGCTGCGCGGTATGACATGACCAGCGGCGAATGGATCGTCACGCTGCGACGCGGCGGGCAGGAGCTGACGCTGCGGCCGCGACAGCTGGTGCTGGCAACCGGCATGTCGGGCGCCAAACACACGCCCGCTTTCCCCGGAGCCGAGCGTTTCAAGGGCGCGCAATACCACTCTGCCGATCATCAAGGCGGCAGCGGCTTTGCCGGCAGGCGCTGTGTGGTCATCGGTTCGAACAATTCGGCTCACGACATCTGCGCTGACCTGTGGGAGGCGGATGCTGAGGTCACCATGGTCCAGCGCTCACCGACCGTCGTGGTACGCGCCGACACCATGCAGAAGTTCGCATCCGCACTGCCCTACGCGGATCCGGCCATTCCCAGCGAATTCGCCGACCTGATGTCTGCCACGGTGCCATTTCGCCTGCGGTACGAACCGGAAACGCAAATGACCGCAGCACTGAAGCAGATCGATGCGGAGTTTTACGCGCGCCTGGAGCGCTCGGGTTTCCTGCTGCATGACGGCTATGACGGCACCGGGTTCCTCATGACCTATCACCGCCGCGCGGCCGGCTACTACATAGATGTGGGCGCAAGCGATCTGATCGCCAGCGGCGAGATCAAACTGGCCCATGGCGAGGTCGGCGAAATCACCGCTACCGGAGTCACGCTGACCAATGGAACATTCCTGCCTGCCGACGTCATCGTCTATGCAACCGGCTACCGGCCGATGCACGAGTGGGTGGGCAAGCTGATCTCACCGGAAGTCGAGGCCAGGGTCGGACCGTGCTGGGGACTGGGCTCCGCCACACCGGGTGATCCCGGCCCCTGGGAGGGGGAGCTGCGCAACATGTGGAAACCCACCGCCCAGGAGGGACTGTGGTTCCAGGGTGGCAACCTCATGCAGGCCCGCTTCCATTCACTGCATCTGGCGTTGCAGATCAAGGCCAGGATGGAAAAGCTCAATGTGCAGGTTTACCCGCGGCCGGGCTGATGGGTTGCAAGGAATGAGCCGATCAGAATGACGACGAACGCGGTCACCCCACCGGGACCCAGGCTTTCATGGAGCAGGCCCACTCCCAGCAGCATCGCCACCGCCGGATTGATGTAGGTGATGATCAGCGCCCGCGAAGCTCCGGCGACGCGGACCAGATAGAACATCAGCAGCATCGCGATCGCGCTGCAGAGCACCCCGAGCACGGCGATTGAGGACAGCGTGGCCGTCGAGGGCCATCGATCAGGCCAGGTCGCAGCGGCCGGCAGCAGCAGCACGAGGCTCGCCACAGTCAGGCTCGCGGCGATCGGCCCGATCGAGTCGAGTCCGTGCAGATATCGCTGGATGACCAGCGGCCCAGCCGCATAGCCGATGGTCGCCAGAACCATGCAGCCCACCCCGGCCCAGCCGAGCGCTCCGGACACCGTACCGAATCCGAGCAGAGCGACCACCCCGCACAGGCCCAGCGCCAGTCCGAGGACCCGTCGCGGCCCCAAGCGCTCGTCCATCCCGAGACAACGGGCCATGATGATGACGGTCAGCGGCGCCCCGGCGATGAGGATCCCGGTAACCGACGAGCTGATCCAACGCTCGCCGAATGAGATCGCCGAGAACGGCACGACGAACTCGATCGCCGCAAACGCGCAGATCGCCGCCATGTGAGCGCGCAGCGGCCGCAACGCACCCCGGTACCAGGCAATGGGCAGCAGGATGAGCGCCGCGATCGTCAACCGGCTCCAGGCCACGACGAATGGCGATAACTCCTGGACCGCGATCCGGATAAGGAAGTACGGCACGCCCCAGATGATCCCCAAAGCCCAGAACGCCGCCCAGCCTCGCCAGCTCACCGCGCGGGTCCTTCGAGAATTCCGGCGACCCGCAGGCGGATTTTGTAAACTGCGTCGCAGGCAGCGATGTACAGCGTTTTGCCGTCCGCATCGCCAAATGCAACGTTGGTCGCGCAGATCTGTTTTTTCGGTTCGGCACCGAGCACCGGCAGATTGATCGTGCCAAGCAGCATCCCCGAGGGCGCCGTGACGCGCACGAGACCTGAGCCGGCGCCGCCGGTGGAATAGATATTGCCCTGCGAATCCGCGCACATGCCATCGCCGATACCGACACCCTGGGCAAACAGCGCCCCATCCCCGAGGGTGTCATCCGGCCTGACGACGTAGCGCATCATTTTATTGAAGGCACTCAGGTAGAGATACTTCTCGTCTGCCGAGAGCGTAATTCCGTTGGGAATGCCGCCGAGCTGCTGATCGGTGAGCAGCTGGATGGTTTTGCCGTCCTTGATCAACCAGACGGCGTCCTGCAGCTGCTTGAGCGGACTCTTCATGGCACCGCGCCACCCGAAGTCGTTGTCCACCGTCCGGCCCGGGTCTGGGCACCCACATTGTCAACATCGTCACCCGAGTAGCCCGCCTTCTCCATGAATACCGAGACGCTGTTGTCCGGGGCAATCTTGTACAACCCGTTGTCGAGCAGGCCGCCCAGCAACAGGAAGCCGCTGCCGTGGCCATCGCGCACCCAGGTCGTTCCCTCGTTCAAGCCGAAACCCGAGGCCACCCACTGCACCTTCGCGTCCGGTGCCAGCAGCGCATCCAGACCGGGGTCGAGCCGCGAGATGCTCGCTGGCCTGGGCTTGACCCCAAGCTGATTGCCACCAGCGGCTTTGCGTTTGACAAGGCGACTCTCCTCCAAAGACGGACCCTTATGCGTGCTTTGTGCAGGTCAGTCAATTCCTACACTCGTCATGAGGTGCGTGGCGAAGGCTCCGCCTGCGATCGCGATGCTATAATTTGGCCTTCCGCGCACCCGGCCGCGCCTCAACAATACCCTCACTATCCATGGTTCAATCGTCGGCCCATTCGGGCCCGCCTCTTCCGCCGTCCGCGCTGGCCGGGTTCATGGCGGCGGTCCTCGCGGTCATTCTGATGGCCATCCTCTCCTACCAGGCGCAGACCCGCAGCGTCGCGGCGGCGGACGCGGTGACGCAGGGCGTGGAGCTCATCGTGCAGATACAGAATCTGCTCTCGAGCGCGAAGGATGCAGAGACCGGCCAGCGTGGTTTCCTGCTGGCGGGCGACGAGGCCTATCTCGAGCCCTTCACGAGCGGGAAAGCCGCCATCAATGGTGAGCTTGATCAGATGACCCGCCTCACCGGCCAAAGCCCCGAACAGCGCCAACGCGTGGACCAGCTACGGGGCCTGATTTCCGCCAAGCTCGATGAGCTGCAGAGCACCATCACCCTGAAACGGGCGGGAAAATCCGAGGCTGCGCTGGCGATCGTGCGCACGGACCGCGGCAAGATCCTGATGGACAAGATCCGCGTGCTCGTCATCGATATCGAAAACACCGACCGCACCGAACTGGCCCAGCGCCAGCAGGAATGGCAGCGCACGGCAATTCTCTCCACCAGGATCACGTGGATCGGCTCGATTGTGCTCCTGGTGCTGATCGGCGCGGCCGCAGCGCTCGTGTCCCGCGACTATCGGGCGCGCCAACTGCAGTCATGGCTGCGGACGGGGCAGATGGGGCTCAGTGAGCGCATCCAGGGTGACCAGACGCTGGACAGTCTTGGCGAAAATGTCGTGAGCTATCTTGCGCACTACCTTGGCGCCCAGGTCGGCGCGATCTACATTGCGGAAGGCCCGGATCGATTCCGGCGTTTCGCAGGCTATGCGCTTCCGGCGCAGCTGCCGAACGAAACGCTCCGCCGCGGCGACAGCCTCATCGGTCAGGCTGTGAAGGACAACCGGCTGCTGCATCTCACGGATGTGCCGCCCGATTACACGCTGCCGGTCAACTCATCGATCGGCAAGAGCTCGCCGCGGGAGATATTGATCGCACCCGCCAGCATCGATCGCACCGTGCACGCGGTGGTCGAACTGGGCTTTCTGGGGCGCACGGATGACTCCCAGCAGCAGCTGCTGGCGCTGCTCTCGACGATGATCGCCGTTGCCGTGCGCTCCTCGAAGGACCGTACCCGGCTCGAGGAACTGCTGCAGGAGACGCAGCGGCAGGCGGAGGAATTGCAGACGCAGCAGGAAGAGCTGCGCGTCAACAACGAGGAGCTGGAAGAACAGAGTCGCGCACTCAAGGTTTCCCACGCCCAGCTGGAATCGCAGCAGGCGGAACTGGAGCAGACGAACTCCCAGCTCGAGGAGCAGACGCGGCTTCTGGAGCATCAGAAGGATGAACTCTCCAAGCAGCGGGGCCTGCTCGGGGAGCGCGCCGCAGATCTGCAGCGCGCCAATCTGTACAAGAGCCAGTTCCTCGCCAACATGAGTCATGAACTGCGCACGCCGCTTAATTCAACCCTGATTCTCGCCAAGCTGCTCGCCGACAACAAGGACGGCAATCTCACCGAACAGCAGGTCAAATTCGCCCGTACGATCACCACCGCCGGCAACGACCTGCTCGCACTGATCAACGATGTACTGGATCTTTCGAAGATCGAAGCCGGCAAGATTGATCTGAAACCCGAGGTTGTCCGGCTCGCCAAGATGGTCGATGAACAGAGCCGGCTGTTCCAGCCCTTGGCGGAAAAACGCGGCATCAAATTCAGCGCCACCGTCCTCCCGGCCACTCCCGAGACCATTGAGACCGATCCCCAGCGGCTGGGCCAGATCCTGAAGAACCTCTGTTCGAATGCCGTGAAGTTCACTGAAGTGGGCGAGGTGTCGCTGCTGGTGTCCGCGACCGCCGAGTCCCTCTCCTTCACGGTGACTGATACCGGCGTCGGCATTCCCGAGAACCAGCATAAGAATATCTTCGAGGCATTCCAGCAGGCCGACGGCAGCATTCATCGCAAATTTGGCGGAACCGGCCTCGGCCTTTCCATTTCCCGCGACCTCGCTCACCGCCTTGGCGGGCAGATCACCCTGCAGAGTACGCCTGGCAAAGGCAGTACCTTCACGCTCACACTGCCCCATGTCCTGCCCACTGCGAAGGCCGGCGAGCCAGCACTTGACGAAACCGGCATCAGGGCGGCCGCCTTGGCGGCCCCTCTCGCGCCACATCAACGGCGGATTGCCCCGGCACAGATCGAAGATGATCGCGCGCAGCTTGCGTCAAATGCGCGGGTCATCCTGATTGTCGAGGATGATGTCGCGTTTGCGGGCATCCTGCGCGATTTGGCGCATGAGTTGGGATTCCAATGCATCATCACCCATACCGCTGGCGAAGGACTGCTCGCCGCCACCCAGTTCAAGCCCAGCGCGATCCTCCTCGACATCAACCTTCCGGATCATTCCGGGCTCGGCGTCCTCGAACAGCTTAAGCGCAATCCGGAAACGCGCCATATCCCCGTACACGTCGCCTCGATTGCCGATCACGCGCACGGGGCGCTGGAACTGGGTGCGATGGGGTTCGCGCAGAAACCCGTCACCCGCGAACAGCTGATCGAAGCGCTGGGGCGCATCGAGACCAAGCTCGCGCAGCGCGTCCGACGGGTGCTGGTGGTGGAGGATGATGAGCGCCAGCGAGAAAGCATCCGTGAATTGCTCGGCATGGCCGACCTGCAGATCACCACCGTGGCAAGCGCGGGGAAGGCGCTGGAGGCGCTGCGCACCGTGACCTTCGACTGCATGGTCATGGACCTGAGCCTGCCTGACTTCAGCGGCTTCGAATTGCTCGAACGCATGCAGGAGCAAGACGGTGTCTCCGTACCTCCCGTCATCGTGTACACCGGCCGCGCACTGAGCCCGGATGATGAACAGAAGCTCCGGCGTTTCTCCAAATCGATCATTCTCAAGGATGCCCGCTCCCCCGAGCGCTTGCTCGACGAGGTGACGTTGTTCCTGCACCAGGTCGAAGCCACGCTGCCCGCGGACCGCCAGCGCATGCTGAAGGTGGCGCGCGATCAGGACAGCGCGTTCGAAGGCCGGCGGATCCTGGTCGTGGAGGACGATGTGCGCAACGTCTTCGCGCTCACGAGCCTGCTGGAGCCAAAAGGCGCCCGGATCCAGATCGCCCGCAACGGCCGTGAGGCGCTTGATGCCCTGCTCGCAGCCACCGGTCGGGAGGCGGATCGCATCGATCTGGTGCTCATGGATGTCATGATGCCGGAGATGGACGGGCTCACCGCAATGCGGGAAATCCGCAAGCGCCCGGAATGGAAGAAGCTTCCGATCGTTGCACTCACCGCCAAGGCCATGCAGGACGACCTCGAGGCCTGCATGGACGCAGGCGCCAACGACTATATCGCCAAGCCCCTGGACGTCGAGAAGCTGCTGTCTCTGATCCGCGTATGGATGCCGAAATAGACCCCACCTCCGCCACTCACGGACAGCGCTGGGAGATCGAGTTCCGGCTCCTGATCGAGGCCATCTACCAGGTATACCACTATGATTTCCGTGGCTACGCCGCAGCCTCGCTGAAGCGGCGCCTGCGGACGGCACTGGTAAACTTTGAATGCAGGTCGCTGTCACAGATCCAGGATCGCCTGATCAATGAACCGGGATTCTTCGGCTTACTGCTCAACTTTCTGACCGTGCCGGTGAGCGAGATGTTTCGTGACCCGGGTTATTTCCGCGCGCTTCGGGAACAGGTCGTGCCGCTGCTGCGCACCTATCCGTCCATCAAGATCTGGGTCGCCGGGTGCAGCACGGGCGAGGAAGTGTATTCGCTTGCGATCCTGCTGCGCGAGGAGGGGCTGCTCGAGAGAGCGCTGATTTACGCAACCGATATCAATCCGCAGACCCTGGCAAAGGCGCAGGCAGGCGTGTACGACGTGGATCGCATCGCCGCCTTCACCGACAGCCATCAGCGCTCCGGCGCCCGCTCCTCGCTTTCGGACTACTACGTGGCGGCGTACGGGCGCGCCGTTTTCGACAAGTCGCTGCGGCGACGGATCGTCTTTTCGGATCACAGCCTCGCCACCGACAGTGTGTTCGCAGAGGTGCAGCTCATTTCGTGCCGCAACGTCCTGATTTATTTCAATCGGGACCTGCAGGATCGGGCGCTCGGGCTGTTTCGTGAGGCGCTGTGCCGCAAGGGCTTTCTGGGTATCGGCTCCAAGGAATCCCTGCGGTTCTCATCCGAAGCCGGCGCCTTCGATGACTTCGTCCCTCAGGAGCGGATCTTTCAGAAGCGGGACCCGGCATGAACGCCGGAATCTGTGTGGCGGGCCGCATCGACGCCGTAGTCATGGGTGCGTCCGCGGGCGGCGTGGAGGCACTGATGACGCTGCTGCCGGCACTGTCCGCGACCTTTAACCTTCCGATATTCATCGTTCTGCATCTGCCCCGCGACCGGCCCAGCATTCTGGCCGACATTTTTGCCCGAAAATGCCGCCTGCCGGTCTTTGAGGCTCAGGATAAGGAACTCGTGCGCCCGGGAACGGTGTATTTTGCCCCGCCGGACTATCATCTGCTGATCGACAAGGGTCCGCAGTTGTCCTTGTCGGCTGACGAACTGGTGCACCACTCACGCCCGTCGATCGATGTGCTCTTTGAGTCTGCGGTGGATGTCTACGGCTCGCGGCTGCTGGGAATCATCCTGACCGGCGCCAATGAGGACGGCGCTGAGGGCCTTGCCGCGATCCACGACGCCGGTGGCATCACGATCATTCAGCAACCCGAAAGTGCGCAGGTCAAAACAATGGTGATTTCCGCCTTGATCCGCAATCCCAGAAGCGAGGTCCTGGATCTGCATGGCATTGCGGCACTGCTGGGCACCGTGGCTGAGGCTGAAAACGTATGAGCCAGCTCGTGAAGTGCCTGTTGGTGGATGACCTGCCGGAGAACCTGCTGGCGCTCTCGGAGCTCCTGCGGCAGGAGGATGTGGAGATTCTCGAAGCGCGATCTGCGACCGAGGCGCTTGAGATTTTGCTGGTCCACGATGTGGCGCTGGCATTTCTGGATGTGCAGATGCCGGATATGGATGGTTTCGAGCTGGCCGAACTCATGCGCGGCAGCGCCCGCACCCGCCACATCCCGATCATATTCGTCACGGCGGGGGCGCGCGACCAGCATCGGGTATTCAAGGGCTACGAAAGCGGAGCGGTCGACTTTCTGTACAAGCCGATCGAACCGCAGATCCTCAGGAACAAGGCTGCGGTGTTCTTTCAACTTGATCGGCAGCGACGGCAGCTCGATCGCCAGCTGCACGAACGGACGGAGACGCTGCGACTCAATGAGCTGTTCACGGCGCTGCTCGCCCATGACCTGCGCAATCCGTTGAACGCCATCGTGACTTCCGCGCATCTGGTCCAGCGCATCGCCGCCGAACCGATGGCTAAGGATTCAGCAGCGCGGATACTCTCAAGCGGGCAACGCATGAGCCGGCTGATCGAGGACATGCTCGACCTGGCGCGGGCGCGGATCGGCGGCGGAATTGCCGTCAAGCCGGAGGCGGCCGAGTTTGACGTGCTGATCGGTCCGGTGGTGCGCGAACACCAGGCCGCCTCCCCGGATCGGACCATCGAGATCATCCGCAGCGGCGGCATGCGCGGCCAGTGGGATCATGATCGTATCGCGCAGGTCGCCTCCAATCTGATCGGTAATGCGATCAAGCACGGGGACCCGCGCGGACCGATCAAGGTGCGTGTGGATGGCACCCACCGGGATAGCGTCGTCTTCTCGGTCGAGAACGACGGTGTGATTGCCGCCGAACGACATGCCGGACTGTTTGACCCCTTCAAGGACGGCCAACAGCGGGTGGGTCGAAACGAAGGGCTGGGACTGGGGCTCTACATCGTCCAGCAGATCGTTGCCGCCCACGCGGGCAGTGTCGATGTGCGCTCTGAGGAGAATCGGCGCACCGTATTCACCGTGCAGCTGCCGCGGAACTAGGTCCGGGGAAGGGCCTGAAAGTCAACGCGATCAGGAAGGCCCCCGATCCCGATGCCACACGCGCCGACGTAGAGCCACTCATAGGTGCCGAAGGTATCGTAGATCAGGCCGCCCGCCACCGGTCCGGTCGCCATGCCCAGGCTGCCGGCCATGGCCGTTCCGCCAATGATGGTACCCATCATGCGCAGCGGAAAGTTCTCGCGGGCCAGTACGGCATACAAAGGCATGATGCCCGCATACACAAAGCCGAAAACAGCAGCCACCGCATAAAAGGCGCTCAGTTCGCGCACGAAGAAGTAAGCCAGGGCGCCGAATGCCTGCAACAGCAAGCCGCCGACCAGAATGTGCTTGGCACCCAGCCGGTCACCCAGGATACCGAAGGCGATGCGACCGCCCAGGCCGGCGAGTCCTTCCACGCTGTAGATCGAGACAGCCGCGACCATCGGGATTGCGCAGGTCAGCGCATAACTCACCGTGTGGAAGATCGGACCTGAATGCGTGGCGCAACAGAAGAAATTCGTCAGCAGCAGGATGATGAACTGCGGCGAACGCAGCGCCTGCCCCGAGGTCATGGCCGGCTGTGGCCCCGAATCGGGGACATCGACCACCTTGCCGCCCACCGCGACGGGTGCGCGATGGACCAGCAGGGCCATACGGCGAGGCTGCGATGCGTGTCGAACCATCCTGTCACGCACGCCATCATCGGCGCGAAGATCGCCGCCGTCGCGCCGCCGACGAGCAGGCCGAACATGAGCTGAAAACCGATGAGCGTCCTGGCATGGCTCACCAGGGCCAGACTCGCCGCCAGGCTCGCTGCGCCGAGCAGCACGATCAGGCGCGGCCCGAAGCGGTCCGAGAGGCTTCCCCAGAGGATGCTGCCCACGGCCATGGCGAGAAATGCGAAGGTCATTGCACTGGAGACGCCGGTGATGGACCAGCCGGTGTCCTGCGATATCGGCCGGACAAAGACCGGGAGTGAAAACATGGCGCCGATTGCCAGGCAGCCCAGAACGCCGCCGGCGGCAACGATCACCCAGCGATAGCGGGACTTCGTCATGGGTTCTCCTGTCACGCCTCCCGGTCAAACGCTTCAATGGTCCTGGGCCAGTCCTGCTTCAGCAACCGGGACAGCGCCCGATCCGCCAACAGCCGCCCGCCGGTCTGGCAGCGGGGACAGTAGTTGGTTTCGTTGTCGGCGTAGCGTATGCGCTGCACGGGAGTCTGACAGACCGGGCATGGCAGGCGAAAGCGGCCATGCACTGCCATGTCCGGACGAAGGGCGGTGACTTTCTCGGGAAATTCCCCTGCGGCATGCCGGCGGAGCCGTTCGGTCCACAACTGCAGCTGCTCTCGTATCGCACCATACAGGCGGGCGACCGACTCATCGTCAATGCGGCCCGTCAGCATGACCGGCGAGAGTCTGGCGGCGTGCAGGATTTCATCCGAATAGGCATTGCCGATCCCGCTGAACAGCTTCGGATCGGTCAGCGCGCGCTTCAGGGTGTGGTTCTCCCTGCGCAGCCGGTCGCGGAACTCGGCGAGACTGGAATGCAGGATTTCGAGACCTCCGGGGTCCTGCAGGCGCAGCGCCGCTTCCCCTTCAAGCAGGTGCAGCGAAGCGCGCCGCTTGGTACCGGCTTCGGTGAGCGTCAGCAGTCCGTTGGAGAATTCCAGGCGCGCCAGCGCCGCCCGCTTCGAAATCACGGCGCCCTCAGCGAACCAGTGCAGCCGGCCGGCGATCATGAGATGAAAGACCAGCCACAACTGTGCTTCCAGTCCGATGGCGATGCGCTTGCCGATCCGCCGCACCTCTGTCACGTGCCTGCCCTGCACCGACTGGATGGCGGGCACTGCGGTGCGCAAAAGGAACGCTGACGGAATGATGACGCGCTCCAGCCGCTGACCGATGAGGCGTTGCTCCAGTGCCTCAACATATACAGTCACATCCGGAAGTTCAGGCATCCGCTGAAACCCCTGTCAAGCTTCAACATTGAGCGTTAAGCTGTGCGCCGTCGCACTTACTCTGGGAGCATAACAATGAAGACTTCAACTGCGTTTGCGTCATTGATCGGGGGGCTGTTGTTGACGACAACGGCACTGGCGCAGGCGCCATCCAGCGCCCCGGCGGGCACTACGGGCTTGTGCAAGGATGGCTCGTTCTGGACCGGACCTACGAAGAAGGGCGCCTGCCGCGGGCACAAGGGCGTTCAGACGTGGTACGCCGCCTCCGGCGCTGCCGCGGGTGCTGCTGCGGCTCCCGCGCCGGCGGCGACCCCTGCGCCCGCCGCAACTGCTACGGCTGCAAAGAAGGCGGCTCCGGCGCCGTCCGCAACCGCCGCACCGGGCGGTGGTCCGGGCATGGTCTGGGTCAATACGCCCACGCATGTGTATCACTGCTCTGGTGATCGCTGGTACGGCAAGACCAAAGCCGGCTCATACATGACTGAGGCGGCGGCCAAGGCAGAAGGCGATCACGCGGATCACGGCAAGGCCTGCCAGTAGGAACTGCCCTGCGCACGTGCAACTTTTTCGTGCGTGCGCAGGCTCCGTGGATTCCGGCCCGGCTGGCCGCAATGGTGCGCCAAAGGTCATTCCTCGCAAGTGCCTGAAAACGCTCGCGGGTACTCAATTGTGACCGCCAACTGGCTCTTGATCTGATCAATTTGCCACGTGGTCGTCCCCGCATTCGACGGCAGCGTCCTACAGACGGCGCCGCCGCTGCGTATAACCATGCGCCTCGGAGGGAAACGATCAGAGGATGGGCAGAGCATGACCTTACCCGCCGGTAACGACGACACCATCGAGCTCGTGCTGACCCCCGAGCAGCTGCTGGATCTGTCGCAGGCTGCAGAGGCGGCGGAAAGTGCGGCACCGGGCCCCGTGTGTGCGATCGCGGCGACCGCCCCCGTGGTTGCGCCGATTCCGGCGGTGGCCATGGTACCGGTCGTCCAGCACATTACCCCGACTCGCCCTTTGCGTTGGCATCAGACGCCGATTGCGAAGATGGGGGCCAATACCCTGGCCTTTGTGGCGTTCGCCTGGTGGAGCGTTTCGCAGCTCGCCGGCCAGCCGGAGCCTCATCCGAAGGCGCCCGTCGTGGCTGCCGCGCGCCCGCTCGCCGTTGTGAGCCACCCGGCGGTTGCAACTCTTCTCCAGAGACCGGCCGTCCAGGTGGTCAATCCGTTCGACAAGACAGAGGTGTTCGAATTTCCGGCCGGTACGAGCGAGGAGGAGAGCCGCGAGAAGGTGGCGCAGATCCTGTTGCAGCGAGCTCGCGAGCGGCAGAGTCACTGGGTGCACATCAAACCCGAGGCGGCCCTGCGGACCGCGAGTCTGGCAACCCTCAGGAGTCGACTGGTCCAGGGACCTGAAATCCTCCGCTGACAGGCGCGCGACGGGAATCGTCCCGGCAATCAGAAAGCTGTTAATAGTCAGTCTGCCTCCTACCGCGTCGCGTACTGCGCTGTTCGGGACCTTGGTGGTTGCGCGGCAGACCGGTGCGGTCGATCCGACGCCGCTCTGCCGTGCGCCGATCGGGGAGGTGTTTATAGCGGCAATCACACACCGGTGCCTCGCAACCCGGCAACGGCAGGCGCGGCGTCTCAGCATACAACCAGCGACGTTGAGTCATGCTGCGGGCAAGATCACACGCGTGCTCGGCGGGCACAATACAGACCGCGCGCCAGGGCGAGGCAGACGAATCCGAGGGCAGCTTTGCAGGAGGTTTACGGCTCAGCATCGGCCGACCATGTCTCAAGCCAAGACGCGGCGTCTGTAGGTGTGCGCCACTTCCCAGCCTCGCGTTTACTGTAACTGCGCCGTAATGCCCGTCGCGCGGCTCTCGGGCTGCGGCTCGGTTCGCGGCTGTGAACTACCCAGGAAATTCATCACATCGCCGATGAGTCGTACCTTGTGCGACGCAAAGAGGCCATGGGGCGCTCCTTCATATTCGATCAGGGTACTGCGGGCAATACCCTTGGCAGCCGCCCGGCCAGCCGCATCGATTGGCACCGTCTTGTCGCCGGTGCCATGAATGACCAGGGTCGGCACCTTGAACGCGGCCAGATCGGGGCGAAAGTCGGTGGTTGCGAACGCCGCCGCACAGTCGAGTGTGGCTTTGAGGCTGGCCTGCATCGCAAGGTTCTGCGACCACTGCAGGACCTGCTCACTCACGGGGTGACTGAGCGCCCCGACTCCAAAGAACTGCTTGAAGAAGGTTGCCCAGAACCTGGCGCGATCCTCATTCATCTCTTTCGCCATGGAATCGAAGGTGCTTTGATCCGTGCCGTGCGGATTGTCCGCGGTCTTGAGCATGAAGGGCACTACCGAGGCCACCAGAATGGCATCGCGGACGTTGCGGCCCGCATGCCGCGACAGGTAACGGGCGACTTCTCCTCCACCCATCGAAAAACCCAGAAGCGTGGCGTCGGCCGCCCCCGTAGCTTCGATGACTGCGGCCAGGTCGTCCGCCAGCGTGTCGTAGTCGTATCCCGTAAAGGGCTGGTCGGAGCGACCGAAACCACGGCGGTCGTACGCAATCGCCCGCATGCCGTTTTTGGCGATGGCGAGGCTCAAGTCATCGAAAGTGTCCGAGGACAGCGGCCAGCCGTGCAGCAGGATGACAGGTCGACCCTGGCCCCAGTCCTTGACGTAGAGATTCACGCGATCTTTCGTCCGTATCATAGACATAGGCTGCTCCTGAATTGCAGGCATCTTGAGCCGTGGGCCAGTAAGCAGCTGTCGGGAAAGTCGCTGAACCCGGGTGAGACTTCTTAACGGGCCTCGCCTCAGATATCAACGGTCAGATACACCAGATAGGTGCGCGGCGGGAACTGCAGGTACCCCGGACTGTAGCCGATGTTCCAGATATAGGCGTTGAAGGCATTCTGCAGCTGTGCGCGCAGCGTCGCCGGCGCTCCGGCAATCTTGAACTGATAGCGCGCGCCGGGGTTGACAATGGTTAGCTGCGGCACATAGGCCCCATTATCGACGGCCGCAGGCACGCTGCTGAAATGCTGAATGTTGAGATCCACCGACCAGGCAGGCAAATGCGGCAGCGTATACACGGCATTGGCCAGAAGCATGTTGTGTGGCTGCCCGACTGCCTCGGTACCGATGCCCTGCGTCGCCAGATTCGATCCCCTGATCTCGACGTGGCCGAGCAGGGCACCGATGTTGACGTACAGGCCGCTGATCACCTGTCCGGCCAGGGACAGTTCGAGTCCGGAGGCGCGCTGATCGCCGAGTTTACGATCGACGTTGTCCGCATCGAAATTGAAATACGGACGATCCAGCTCGAAATAGCCGGCGATCAGACTCAGATTGGACGTGAACGGATAGCGCACCCCGCTGTCGACCTGCCAGGTACGAGTGGTTTGCAGAATGGCACCGCGATTGGCAGCCGATGTGGGTACCGCCCCGGAGTCCTCGAAGCCCTGCGTGTAATCGCTGTAAAGCACCGCGCCCCCGCTCAAGGGTACGGCCGCGGTGCCGTACATCCGTCCCGGATCGTCAGTCAGATGCGACGGCGGCGAGCCCGGTGTCAGCACGGACTTGTCATAGAATTCCTTCTGCGCCCCGACGGCCAGCTCCCCCCATCCCGCTCGCTGGACCTGGTATGCCGCGCCGGTGCTCCACAGCTGCGTATGGTCGTAGACCCGCTCCGTGTAGAGGAAGTCCGGCGCCGGAACCTGCGCGGGCGCGCCGATATAGGTCATGCCGGCATCCACGGCATCCTCCCCGCCGTAGCGGGCCTGCTCGTCGCGGCCGCGCGCCACCAGCACCACTTTCTGCGCCCACCGGCCCTGGGTGAATGCACCGGTGAGGCGTACCTCGCCGGAATCGGACGCGGTGCGCTGATCCGGCAGGCCGATCAACAGGTGGTCCGCGAGCCCGCTGGGCTGGGTATTCACGAACAGGTCGGCGTAGCTCACCGGAACATCGTAGATGGAGCGGAAAATGCCGGCGGCCAGCGACCAGTGCGAACTGAGCTTTGCTTGAATCAGACCGCCGAAATTCTCGCCGCGGTATCTGCCGAGCGCCCAGTACTGTCCCTGAAAACCCCGCTGGACCCGTGGCGGCAGATAGTCTCCGGCCGTGAACACCGTTGGCTGCGTCCTGGCATCCGTCGTCTGCTGCCCGTCGACGAACACTCGCACCGTGACGTCAGCGCTCGGCTTCCACACCGGGGCCGCGCCGAAATTGGCGTACTTGGCGGTGTAACCGAGGTTCGAGCCGCTAGGAGGAGAGGTGCCGGTCGCAAGATTCATGCCGATCGGCAGCTGCAGCTCCTTGGAGAGGAGCGGCACGCTGCCGTCGACGCTGATGTTCTCGTCATCGAACGGACCCGATTCGGCAATGATGGTCGCCGTCGGCTTGCCGTCGGTGGCGTGGCGCAGGTCGTAATCCACGATCCCGGTCGGGGCCGGAAACGCGTAGTCGATCTCACTGATTCCCACCCTGATGGATGAGCCCTCGATGACGCGGTTCGACAGCGGTGCCTGCTGGTCGAAATACAGCCCGTCGATTCGGATGTTACCGGCGGCTTGGGGATTGAAGCCGCGGATCGCTCCTGGGCTATAGAGCCCCGTGCTTTCCAAGCCGACGGTGAGCCCGAATGCATCCTCCGCGGATACCACGGGATTGTCCGAGGCGTGCTGTGCCATGGCCGCCGTGAATGGCCCCAACACGGGCAGCAGCAACGCCCATACGAACCGACTTGCGACATGCATGAGCGTGATTGTACCTGCCACGAAATCCTTGCTGGACGACAATTCTGATGCACAATCAGTGGCATTACGGTCTCGTTTGGGGGCAGGCGCGATGAAATCTTCCCAGATTGCAATGACGACGCTCGTTCTGTACTCGGCTGTAGCAGCTGCCGCCGACTACCCGGCTGCGCAGTCCCCCTCAGTGGCGGATGGAACCGGGTATGTGGAGATTCCGGGCGCCAAGGTCGCAATAGACCCGGCCCACACCTACAAGACGATCATTGACGGCCAGAGCGCCGCAGCCAAGCCAACCGAGCTGCTCCCGGCGCTCAAGCGTGCCAGTCTTCTCCTGAATGCGTTGACGGTCGGCCATGTCGGGAAGGCCAGGCAGAAACTCGTCATCGTCTTTCACGGACCGGCGGTCGATGGTCTGCTCAAAAACGAGGGTTATCACAAGCAGTTCGGGGTCGATAACCCGAACCTGAAGGTGGTCAAGGAGCTCTCCGATGCCGGGGCGGTCCTGTACGTGTGTGGACAGCACATGGCCGGCCACAAGCTGGGGATCGAGGAGCTGGCGCCGGAAATCAAGCTGGCCACCGCGGCGAGCCTCGTGCTCGTCACCTATCAGAACGACGGCTATGCCGTGCTGCCGGATAAATGACCCTGGCCCTGGCGACCTGCCGGGCTGCCATGAGGCGAAAAACTAACACCGCGATGCCTCCACCGCGCCGCCCAACCGGAGCAGAATCGACGCCAGTGAGGCTCCTATGTACATCAATCCCATACATGCCGGCGCCGTCGCGCAGGCTCACACCCTGGCTGTCGCAGCCCGCATCCAGAGCGCCGAAGTCCCCCGGCGAAGGCTGCGATTTCGGCCGCTGCACTGGCTGGTCTCATGGCTGCTCCAGCCCGACACGGCGGATGGCCAGACGCCGGATGCGGCGCAGCTGATGCAGTGGTCGGAGTGTGCGGGACGCAATTACGTCACCGCCCTGGGCGGGGTTCTGGTCATGAAGGAGTTGCAGCGCAGGGCTGTGCCTCCGACCAGGCCACCCGGCAACTGAGCGCCTCAATGCACGGCCGGTGCCGGGGTTGCCTTGTGAGTCTCGGACCAGATGGCGCGCCCGACGATGTAGGCACGAACATCCTCGGCATCGGCGCTTACCAGCGCCGACTTGAAGGACACCATGCCGTTCTGCTTCAGCGCGCCGCCCAACACTATTGCCTGGAACGCATCGGCGTTCTGCAGCGCGCCGCTGTAGCGCAGGTCCGGGAACATGCCGCTGCTTTGCACCGCAGCGCCATGGCAGGTCCCACAGAAGCGGTCATACAGTTGTGCGCCGTGGGTGAGTTGCACCTCGCTGCCGAAGGCCGGCGGCGGATTCAGAACCTGGACAGGCGGGGCCACGGCCGGTGGCAGCACCGCGGTGCCTCCCAGCTTGTAGACCAGTAACCGCGAGTAGTTGGGCGCATAGTAGTTCGCGTTGCCACCGGGGTCGGCATTGCCGCCGGCCACGACGGCTACGTACTGTTCGCCATCAACCTGATAGCTGATGGCTCCGGCCATGACACCGGTCTGCGCCGAGGTGTGCCACAGCGGCTTGCCGTCGCTGGCACCGTAAGCCCCGAACTCCTTTGCCAGCGGGTTGCTGGTGAACAGCAGTCCCCCTGCCGTCACCAGCGTACCTCCCGAGCGGCTATGGCCCACCGGGATGCGCCAGATCTCCTTTGCCTGTACGGGATCCCAGGCGACCACAAAGCCATCGTTGCGCGGCAGCTGGTGCGCGCGCTCGTAGAGTGCCGCGCCCGCCGTGATGCTGACGTTCCACTTCTGACCCATGGGATTGTCATCGCCCTTGAGGGCCACGAAGCCGAAGTCGTTCTGCGAGGCCGGGATGTAGACCAGCCCGGTGTCCGGACTGAAGGACATGGGGTGCCAGTTGTGGGCACCGAAAGGGCCCGGGCTGTTGATGAAGCCCTTGCCCGACTTCTCATAGTCGGCCGCCGTGCTCAGCGCCGGCCTGCCGGTCTTCATATCGACGCCGGTGGTCCAGTTCACGCCGGGCACGAACGCCTGGGCCGACAGCAACTGGCCGTTGGCTGCGTCCAGCACATAGAACAGCCCGTTCTTGTTGGCCTGCATCGCCACATGGCGTTTCGCGCCGCCGATGGTCAGGTCGGCGATGGTGATCTGCTGGGTGGAGTCGAAATCGTAGCGGTCGTGGGGCGTGGTCTGGTAATGCCAGGCGTAGTCCCCCGTGTCGAGGTGCAGCGCCACGATCGAGGAAATGTAGAGGTCATCGTGATCCTGCTGCGGGTCCCGGTCGGCCCACGGTGCGCCGTTGCCGGTGCCGATCAGCACCAGATCCGTCTGCGGGTCATAGGTAATGGCATCCCACGGGCCGCCGCCGCCGCCGGCCTTCCACCACGTTCCACCCCAGGTCTTCGCGGCCGCCGCCATCTGCGGATTCTCGAAGCCCTTGGCCGGATCACCCGGGACGACGTACCAGCGCCAGTCGAGCTTGCCGGTCTCAGCGTCGTAGGCGCTGATGAACCCGCGCTGCTCGTATTCATTGCCCGCCTCGCCGATCAGCACCTTGCCCTTGGCCACGCGCGGCGCGCCGGTAATGGTGAATTGCTTGTCCCTGTCGCCGACCTGCGCGGTCCACGCCACCCGGCCCGTGCCGGCATCGAGGGCCACCAGGCGGGCATCGACGGTACCGAGGAACACTTTGCCATTCCACACGGCAACGCCCCGGTTGACCACGTCACAGCAGGCATTGACCGCCCACTCCCTTGGTACCTCGGGATCGTAGGCCCACAGCGGCTTGCCGGTCTTTGCCTCATACGCATACAGCTTGCTCCAGGCACTCGTCACGTAGATCACGCCATCCACCTCGATGGGCGTGGACTCCTGGCCGCGGCGGGTGTCGAAATCGGCGAACCAGGCGAGGCCCAGTTGATCGATGTTCCGGGCCGTAATGCCCTTCAGGGGACTGAAGCGCTGTTCATTGTAGGTGCGGCCCGTGGAGAGCCAATCCCGGCCGTCCTGCTCGGAGGCCAGGATCCGGTCGCCATCCACGGCAGCGTAACTGTGGGCCCGGCCGGAAGTCGTATGGGTACCGCCGCAGGCGGTAAGCAGCGTGGCGCAGGCCACAATGAAGAACGCAGACCGGCGTGCCATCAAATCCCCCCGAATAGCTTCGGGGACGATATCACATGGCCAGTAACCGACCGTGATCGGCCACGCGGCCGCTGCGCCCCAGGAGCCGCACGCCGGCACGCAGCGCATGCGGCAGACTCGATACCACCGCCACCCGGCACCGACTTTCCAGAGGCTCGAGCAGGTCAAGCGTTCGCAAGCCACCGCACGATACCAGGAGCGCATCGGGCCGATGAACGGACTCGAATACCTCGATGCAGAACTTGAGCAGACCGTCGCGCGTTACCTTGAGGATGTCGGCGACGTTCTCAACACCCAGTCCCCGAACCGTCAGGACCTCAAAGCCTTCCTCCTGGAGAAAGGCCTGCAGACGCTGGTTGACCTCCTCGTCATAGGCGGTCGCAACCGCCAGGCGCTTGCCACCGACGCTCCTGAGTCCTTCGGTCACCGCCGTGCTCATGGTCACCGCGGGACAGCCGCTCGCCGCGCTCACGCGCTGCGTGAGTTCGCGATTGAAGGCCGCGCCCTTGTAGAAGCTGAGTGACGTGCCCATCAGGACGATCGCCTGCGCCCCCTGCCCTCGCAACGCCTTCGCTGCGGGCGCGATGCGTTCGAGCACCTCATCATAACCCGCAGGGGTCATCGTCTTCAGCCCGAGGCTGGCCGCCTGGAATCGCAGGCCCGTGGGATACATGGCCGCCGCCTCCGGCGGCACTGCCGTGGGATCAACGGGCATTATGAGGCCGAGCATCGGATCGGGCGTGGCAGCCCCCGCGCTCCCGATCGCCGCGCCGGCGAGCGCAAATTTCAGGGTCTCGCGACGGGAAGTCATGGCGTGACCTCGTGGTTATTACCCAGAAAGATATAGCGATAGACGCTGCCATCGCGAACGATCCGCCCTCCCGAGGGGTCACGGAAATGGGCGGGGAAACACACGAGAGCCTCATCGACCGCACGGGTGATGGTGCGTTGTCTGGTCGCAAGGGCCATTTCGGGATCCCCGTCAAACGACATCTTCAAGTCCGGGCGGACCAGCTGCACCGGGTGGTGGACCACATCGCCCCAGAAAATCGCCCGCTCGCCGCCACATTCGGCAAGCACGGAGAAATTGCCCGGCGAGTGCCCGAATGCGGGCTCGAGCCACACGCCGTCCCCGATCTGTCGATGGACGATGAGATTCTCCTCCACCAGCTGCGCCCGGCCCGCCTCGTAGACCGGCAATACCGAATCACGGAAGGCGCGCAGATTGTCGTTCTCCAGTTCCTGCTTCCCGAAGTGCTCGAAATCGCGCTTCGAGAAAAGGTAGCGCGCGTTTGCAAAGGTCGGCACCCACTTGCCGTTCTCCAGGCGCGTATTCCATCCGACATGATCAAAATGAAGATGGGTACACAGCACCAGATCAATGTCGTCGGTCGTCAACCCAAGCTTCGCGAGATTGGCGAGGTAGGGGGTCTGCCTGCGATCGACATCCGCAATGGAGCGCGGCTTGTGGTCGCCGTTGCAGGCATCGACCAGGACTGTCAGTCCATCGAGCTGCAGGACGTAGCTGTGCATGCTCATCATGAACGCCGACTGCTCGGCGGTCGGACCGAGCGTGTCATCCGTGTACCACGTGGCAAGCCGCGCGAGGTCTTCCGGGGTGATCCCCGGCAGGATCAGCGGCATCGGCGGACCGCTTTCCATTTCGAGCACCTTCTGAACCGTCATCCGCCCCAATGTCACCGGCTGCATTTTCCTCTCCTCTCTATTCGAATGGCCAGTGGCCTCCTGGCGGCGGGATTGCGCAACCCGGGCAGAATCGGCTGAACGTTGCGAAAGCCTTCCCCGGCCCAGCCAGGAGACGCTCGCATGCGTTCCAGACGCAGTCCACTGGCCCTTTTGCCCAAAGATTTCATCGATCAAAACATCGAGTTGGCATGCGGGATTGAATCCGGAATCGGCTGAATCACATCCCAGTGTTCAACGATCCTGCCCGCTTCCAGCCGGAAGATATCCACGCCGGCCTCGCCATTGCGGGTCGGTCCATCGAAGGAACGCACATGGACGGCAACCATGTCGCCCTCGATGAACACGCGTTTGATCTCCACCCGAAACTTCGGGAAATTCTTCTCGATGAAGTCGAAGAACTCCCGGAATCCTGCCGCGCCGTCGGATACGTCGGGGTTGTGCTGAACATAGTGGTCCCCGAGATGCCTGAACGCCGCCGCGTAATCGCGGCGGTTTACCCCGGCATCGTAAAAATCCAGGACAACGTCGCGGTTGCGTCGCTCTGCTTCCGAATATTGCTCATCCGGGCTGGCGCAGGTGTAACCGGTCATGGCGGTTCTCCTTTCGTTGACTTGCAGGGCTTTAGAACATCGTGTTGGCGTTTTTCGCGCTCGCTGGAACATCCTGCAGCACATCCCAGTGCTCCACGACCTTGCC
>Ga0302310_10000140_pt1 | contig 67882 bp, 59 predicted proteins | sample III_Palsa_N1_2_FD_200451 | JGI IMG/M metagenome (GOLD analysis project Ga0302310, IMG submission 200451) | Peat permafrost microbial communities from Stordalen Mire near Abisko, Sweden - III_Palsa_N1_2 | ecosystem: Environmental > Terrestrial > Soil > Palsa > Peat permafrost | place: Sweden...
GCTGCTCGATACCGCGATGCTGGTCGGTGCTGTTAAGTCCGGCGAACAGCGTGGCCCGGCAGCCGCCGAGCATCAGCAGGCCGCACAGCATTAGGCAGACCCGTATCCGATACAAAAAAAGAACAGCAGATAGGTGGGGAGATGGCTTCATCGGATCGGCGATCGGCATGGCGCAATGCATGACTGCCGATGATGCACCGATCGTCGGCGCAAGTGATTGCGATAAGCGCAAGTCCGCCGGCATGACACTGTCGGATCGACGGTGCACAACGCCACCCAAGGCTCAGGGCGACGATGATGAGGACGCCGGCGCCGAAGCGTTCGGCAGCGCATAGGCGATGATCGCGTCGCTTTGCGATTCCTCAGTGATCTTGGCGCTCCCTCCTGCGGCAATCACCACATACTGACGCCCCTGCCAGCTGTAACTCATCGGGGTAGCGTGGCCGCTGGCCGGCAGGCGAGCCTTCCACAGCTCCCTGCCGTCATCCAGGTCGAAGGCACGCAGATAGGGGTCGATGGTGCCGGCGATGAAAGCCAGTCCGCCGGCGGTAACGATTGGCCCACCCAGGCTGGGCGAGCCGGCCGGGATGTTTTTCAGCGTCGGTGCGAAGCTCTGCAGCGAGCCCAGCGGCACTCGCCAGCGGATCGTGCCGGCAGCCAGGTCCACCCCGATCAGCTGTCCCCACGGGCCGCCGGCACACGGCAGATGCGAGGGGGACAATAGCGAGCGGCGAGACATGGCGTAGGGCGTGCCGTACTGCCCGGCATATTCGGTGTGGCTGTCGTCATGCACATGGGTCGCGTAGTCGGTGCGTTCGATCAGACTCACCTCGAACGGCAGGAAACTGGTATTGACCACCAGCAGGTTGCGCTGCGGATCGAAGGCGTAGCCGCTCCAGTTCATGCCGCCGATATTGCCCGGCACTACCACGCCACCTTGCAAGCTGGGCGGGGTGAAAATGCCGGTGCTGGCGCGGCCGTGCATGGCCTTGCGGCAGCTCGTGCGATCCGCGTCGGTGGGCCCCCAGAAATCGTTCGCGCTCAGCGAGGTCGGGCTCAGCGCCGGCAGTGTGGTGGGGATCGGCTGGGTCGGCGAGGCCAGCTCGCCCGGCACGTCGCTTTGCGGCACCGGACGTTCTTCCACCGGCAGCACCGGCTTGCCGGTATCGCGATTGAGCACATAGAGGTAGCCGGTCTTGTTGCCTTGGACCACCACAGGCACGTCGCGGCCGTTGCGTTTAAGCGTGGTCAGCAGCGGCGGCGAGGCGGTGTCGTAGTCCCACATATCGTGATGGACCAGTTGAAAGCCCCAAGCTAGCTGCCCGTTGGCTGCATGCAGCGCCACCACCGAATTGGCCCAATGGTTGTCGCCGGGGCGATGGCCGCCGTAATAGTCGGGGCTGGCGCTGCCGGTGGGCACGAACACCAGTCCGCGCGCCTCGTCCACCGCCATGATCGACCACGCATTGGCGGCGCCGCTATGCCAGGCCGATTCGCCGCTGCCGGCCGGGTGCTGCGCGATCGGGTCCCAGTTCCAGCGCAATGCGCCGCTGCGTGCATCGAAGCCGCGCACCACGCCTGCCGGCATCTCGGCACGGTTGTTGTCGTTGATCGCCGAACCGATGACGACCACGCCGTCGACCACCGCCGGTGGCGAGGTCATGTGGTATTCGCCCCGACGGAAGCCGGGCACATCGGTCAGGTTGACCTGGCCGTGCTGGCCGAAATCAGCACACGGCTGGCCGGTGGCGGCGTCCAGCGCGATCAGGCGAGCGTCCAGGGTAGCCTCATAGATGCGCCGACGGCAGGGCTGCGCGGTGTTGCGCGTTGGGTCCAGCCAGGTGGCGACGCCGCGGTTGATCAGGCCGTCGCCATAGTCGGCGTGCAGGTCCAACCGCGGGTCATACGCCCAGCGCTGCTTACCAGTGGCCGGATCCAGCGCGATCACCCGGTTGATTCCGGTGGTCAGGTAGAGCGTGCCGTCGACCATGATCGGGGTGGTTTCCAGGCCGCTGCGCGGCGTGTCGTTCTTGCCGTCCAGGATGTCACCGGTGTGGAAGGTCCAGGCCGGCTGCAGCTTGGCGACATTGCTCCGGTTGATCTGATCGAGCGGCGAAAAACGCATGCCACCCGGATCGTTGCCGTAGGCTGGCCAGTTGCCATCAGCGGCATGCGCACAGGCGGCGTAGCTCAGCGCGCAACACAGCGCCAGCGGAACCAGTCGGATCGGGAAATGGGAGGCAGGCATCGATGGCACTCGCGCTAGTAATAGGGCAGGCTCGAGTGTGTACGATGACGAGGCTTGCCGGCGCACGGTTTGGGACGAAGTCCGCCAGGCCGGGGACGAAATCGCCGCGTGGCTTTATCAGGATGGATTTACAGACGCAGCAGCAAACCCGGCGGCGCGTGTTCCAGGTAGCGGCGGGTCCAGGTGACTCGGCTGCCATCCTCCAGCAGCAGGCGGTATTCACCATCCGGCCAGGGCGCCAGTTCGCGGATGGCAGCCAGCCGCACCACGGTCGAACGGTTGATGCGCACGAAGCAGCCAGGATCCAGTCGTGCCTGCATGCGTTCCAGTGTGCCGCGCAGCCGGTGGCGCCGGCCATCGGCGTGAATCTGCAGGTAGTTGCGGTCCGCTTCGATGCGCGCGATCCGCTGCGCCGGTATCAGTTCGGCGCGGCCGTCGGCTTCGATCAACAGGTGCTCGGCATAGCTGGTCGGTGTCGGTAGCGCATCGAGCAAACCATCCAGCCGTGCCGCGATGTCCTGTCGTGGTGCCATGCGCTGGCGCAGTCGCTGCAGCAGGCAGTCGAAGCGCTCCGGGCTGACCGGTTTGAGCAGGTAGTCGAAGGCATGCACCTCGAACGCCTTGAGCGCGTAGTCGCCGTGCGCGGTGACGAAGATCACCTCGGCCGGCAACAAATCGCCCAGTGCCTGCAGCACGGCGAAGCCGTCCATGTCCGGCATGCGCACATCCAGGAACACGACGTCCGGCCGATCCCGCACCAGCAGCGACAATGCCTCGCGGCCGCTACTAGCCTCGCCGACCACGCAGAAGCCGGCGGCATCGTGTAGATAGCGGCGCAGCTTGGCTCGCGCGGGCGCTTCGTCGTCGACGATGGCGACGCGCAGGATCATGGCGTAGCATGCGTCCGCAGCGGCAGCCACAGTCGGACCTGTGTCCCGCCATCGGGAATGGCTTCCAGTGCCAGGCCGGCCTGGTCGCCGTACAGGTGATGCAGCCGCGCCAGGATATTTCCCAGGCCGATGCCGTGGCCGCGATGTGTTGCATCGCCGGGACCGTCCTGGTTGTACACGCGCAGTTGCAGTTGCCGGCCCGCAGTGGCGTGTATGTCCACGCGGTGGATAGGTGCGCCGCCGGCATGCTCGATGGCGTTTTCCACCAGTGGCTGCAGCACCAGAAACGGCACCTGCAAAGCATCCAGTCCCGGGGCGATGTCCAGCCGGACCTGCAGACGCTCACCGAAACGCACACGCTGGATGTCCAGATACAACGTCAGCAGTTGCAACTCGTCGACCAGCCGATGCTCCTGCGCTTGAGCCTGCAACGTGGCTCGTAGCAGATCGCCAATACGCGCCAGCATTTCGTCAGCCGCGCGCGGCTGCTCGTACATGATGGCGGAAACCGCGTTCAGTGCATTGAACAGGAAATGCGGATTGAGCTGTAGCCGCAGTGCTTCCAGGCGTGCATCGGCCAGCGCCGACTCCAGTTGGGCGGCATGCAGCTCGCGCACGCGGTTGGCGCGGTAGTGATCGGCCAGCCAGGTCACGCAGGCGGTCAGCGTGTAGACGATGACGTCGCTGGGAAACTCCATCGGGTAGCGCCATGCCATCACGCCATAGTCGTAATGGCCCAGTCCCAGCGCCGGAAACAACATCAGCCGGGTGGCCCAGATCAGACTGGTATGCGCCAGTGAGAAAACCAGCAGCACGATTAGATGGGAGGCATAGCGCTGGCCGCGGTAGGGCAGCTGGCGGATGCGTCGCATCACCACGACCAGCAGCAGGATCAGCACGCCGGCGGTCCAGGCGCCGGTCAGTTCCTCGACCAGAAGTGGCAGAAAGACCCCGCTGCGACCATTGGCTGCTTCGCTCAGATAGAAATGGTCGGCGTTGAGCAGGCCGATGGCGCTGCACAGCCCCATCCACGCCAGCAGTCGCCAGCCTGTGGATGAACGGTCTGGATAGAGCCGGTTGGCAGGGACGGACATTGGCGATTCGCACGGCCTGGACCGGCGATGTTTACCACGAAGCGGGTGGCGCGCGCGATGTCGCGCCGCATTCGCTCGTTTAGGCGGCCAAACGCACGCCTGCACTCAACGCTGAAAAATAGTCTCGGGTCAGGCGCAGCTGCGCCTCGGCTGATTCGGCTTGATTGACCACTTGCCGAAACGCGACGTTTTCCGGCCGGTCCTTGGCGTACCAGCCCAGATGCTTGCGTGCGATGCGGACACCGGCCAGTTCGCCGTAGAAAGCATAAAGCTGTTCGAGATGGCCAAGCAGAATCGCGCTGACTTCGATGGGTGTCGGTTCGGGCAACAGCTCACCAGTTGTGAGGTAGTGGGACACCTCGCGAAATATCCACGGCCGCCCTTGCGCGCCGCGGCCGATCATCACCGCATCGGCGCCGGTGATATCGAGTACACGTCGTGCCTGTTGCGGCGTGGTGACGTCGCCGTTGGCCAGCACCGGAATGCGCACGGCAGCTTTCACCGCGCGGATGGTGTCGTATTCGGCGTCGCCTTCATACTTGTCGGCGCGGGTGCGGCCGTGCACGGCGAGTGCGGCGATGCCGCTGTCTTCGGCAATATGCGCGATCGTCAGTGCGTTTCTGTTCTGTCGATCCCAGCCGGTGCGGATCTTCAAGGTCACGGGTACGTCGACCGCCTCGACCACAGCCCTGACGATGCGCGCCACCAGCGGCTCATCCTGCAACAGGGCAGAACCCGACCAAACGTTGCACACCTTTTTTGCCGGGCAGCCCATGTTGATATCGATCAGCTGCGCGCCGTTGGCAACGTTGAACCGGGCTGCTTCGGCCAGCATCGCCGGATCGTAGCCGGCAATCTGCACGCTGATGGGTTCGGGCTCACCGACATGGTCCATTCTGTGCATGGATTTGCGTGTCTGCCACAGGCGTGGATCTGCATGGGTCATCTCCGACACGGCCAGACCTGCGCCCAGCCGTTTGCACAGCAGGCGGAAGGGCTTGTCGGTGACGCCTGCCATCGGTGCGAGCACCACGGGCGGATCGATGCGGTAGGGGCCAATCTGCATGCGGCCATTGTAAAGGTCGCGGTGGTATCCGTCAGGAATGACTATGATGAAATCAATTGGCACCTGTACAAGCCAATGGGTAACTGTACAAGCGAGTAGCCGATGACACGGGGGTTCAGAGGATCAGGGCTGTTTCTCTTGGCGCTGGCGTGGCCTGCGTCATGCATGGCTGCGTCCGCGATGAACAACCTGCGTGGCCGCGCGGTGGACAATCCGCACGTCCTCATTGTCGCTGTGCGCCAGCAGCTGGACCGTGCCGGTTCCGGTTTATCGACGGCGCAGGAGCGTGCGTTGTTATGGGGCATGGGCACAGCCGCAATCAACGCCAACGACGATGCCGCCTTCGCCGAGTCCACCTTGCGCCTCGACGGCCTGGCGACCGCGAGCAATGATCCGGTGGCAACCGCCGCGGCGGGATTTTTGCGCGCCCGCCACGACATCGCCAATGGCATCGGTGACGGACTGGGCGAAGCGCTACGTGCCGCTGACAAGGTGCTGGGCAATACCGATCCAGAACTGGTCGCCTGGGCGCGCTTCCAGCTGTGCGACGCGTACACGCTGGACGAAAAAGCCGATCGGGCATTGCCCGTGTGTCGCCAGGCACAAGCTGACTATCGGGCGCTGGGCGATGAATGGGGCATCGCCGACGCAGAAAACGATGAAGGCCTTTCGCTGGCCACACTGAATCGAGTTGACGAGGCGGCCAGGGTTTACGAGCACTCACGTCAGCATTTCGTGGAGGTTGGCGCGCTACGAATGGCGGTATCCGTTGGCGACAACCTGTCGCAGATGTATTTGAAGCAGGGTCGTGCGCGTGAAGCACTGCAGCTGTCACAGACCTCGTTGAAGCAGGAAACGGCCGATGGCCGCATCAGCGATGCGATCGGTTCCAGCACCGATATCGCCCGCGCCATGGCAGCCCTGGGCCAGCATCGTCAGGCCTATGCGCTGATTCGAGCCACGGTTGCCAAGGCCCGTGCCAGTGGCATGAATGGCCAACTGACTGATCTGCTGGAGGTCGAAAGTGCCTTGGCAGAGCAGGCCGGGGACCTGCATCAGGCACTCGCCGACGAGCGCGAGATGGTCAAACTTGAAAATGCGACCGACACACCGGCACTGCGCGCGATCGAGGCAGAACTGGAGCAGCGCTACGCCGCGCGTGAAAAAGAGCTGCGCATCGACGATCTGGAGCGTACCAACCGGGACCAGAAACTGGAGTTGAAAACTGCGCAGGCCGAGGCCGCGCGGCGTGACGAGATGCAACAGCGCCAGAAGCTAGCGAATTTAGTGATTACCATTGTGGTGGTCGGGCTGGTGCTGTTTGCCGGACTGCTATTCATGCTGTTGCGTGGGCAGCGGCAGCATGCCGCCGAACTCCGCGCGCAGACACTGTGTGATCCGCTGACCGGCATTGAAAACCGCCGCGCGTTTCAGCAACGTGCCGCGGCGCTGCTGGCGCGTCAGCGCGATATGCGCGATCCGCTGCACGTGCTGATGCTGATCGATTTCGACCATTTCAAGCGCATCAACGACAGCGTCGGGCATCAGCAGGGTGATCGCGTGTTGGTGATTGTTACCGACTATCTGCGTGGCGCCATCGGTACGACTGGCCATATCGCGCGCATCGGCGGCGAAGAATTTATTGTGCTGTGCCCGCAACTCGGTGCCGAGGACGGCATGCGGCTGGCCGAAACCTTGCGTGCAGGAGTAGCAGCACTTGTATTGCCGGCCGAGCTTGAAGTAGCCCAGATCACCATCAGCATTGGTGTCGCCTTGTTCGATGGCGAGCGTTGTCACGACGTATCGAGCTGGATGCGTGCCGCCGATACGGCGCTGTATTCCGCCAAGTCCTATGGTCGCGATCGAGTGGTGGCAAGTACGCTGGTATCCTGACGCCAAACTTTCCCTGGAAATTTGCCCATGTTCTTGCGCAAGCTCCTCTTCGGTCTGCTGTTGCTGCCTGCGCTGGTCTCTGCGCATAACTCCAAGAAACATGAGGACGACGGAAGCTCGCGCGGTTTGCGCAACGTCACCGTTCTGATTGTTCGCCATGCAGAGAAGCCGGATGAAGGTAGTGGTCTAAGCCAGCGCGGCGAGCAACGGGCCCAGGCGTATGCCAGCTATTTCGACCCTCTGCGGCTCAATGGCGAAACATGGCTGCCCCAGCGATTGATTGCCACCAGTGACAGCAAATCCAGCGAGCGCCCCCGTCTCACGTTGACTCCGCTTTCCGAACGCCTGCAACTGCCGCTGGAACAGCCGTACGCGGATGAGCAGGTCGACAAACTGGTCAAATCCTTGCGCAAGGAAAACCAGGCGACGGTGGTACTTATTGCCTGGCATCACGGCCATATAGCCGATCTGATCGACACCTTCGGTGGCGATACCAAAAGCCTGCTGGGTAGCAAGAAATGGCCGGGGGACGTCTACAACTGGCTTATCGTGCTGCACTTCGACGACCGCGGTCAGCTGATTTCTTCGGCCAGCCAGCGTGTGCAGGAGCACCTGTTGCCGGGCGACTGATCAGTCGGTAACGATGCCTGTGGTCGTATCGCGCATAACGTGAGGATGAACAACGGCACCGGGCTGATGGCGATGCTTGAACAGCACCGAAAACAGTATGGCGACCACGAGCGCATACAGAGCAAAGGCGATCCAGATACCGTGCCAGTCTTTGCTGCCATCTGCGCGGATAAACCAGTGATCGATGATCAGACCGCTGAGTGAGCTGCCGAGCACGGCACCGACACCATTGGTCATCAGCATGAACAGGCCCTGCGCGCTGGCGCGGATCGCCGGGTCGCTTTGCCCCTCGACGAACAGTGATCCGGAGATATTGAAAAAATCGAACGCCATACCGTAAACGATGCATGACAGCACGATCATCCACAGCCCCGGTCCGGGATTGCCGTAGGCGAACAGGCCGAAACGCAGTGTCCACGCCAGCATGCTGATCAGCATCACCGTCTTGATGCCGAAGCGTTTCAGAAAAAACGGAATCGCCAGAATAAACAGCGTTTCGGAGATCTGCGAGATCGACATGATGATCGCTGGATAGCGAACGGCGATGCTGCCCTTGTACGCATCGACCGTCGCGAAATCGTGCAGAAACGTATCGCCGTAGGCGTTGGTCAGCTGCAGCGCCGCGCCCAGCAGCATCGCGAACAGAAAAAAGATCGCCATCTTGCGATCGCGGAACAGTGAGAACGAGGTCAGGCCCAGCGTATCGAGCAGCGACCGCCCAGCCAGCTGGTTGAGCTTGGGTCGACAAGGCGGCAAGGTGAACGCGTAAAGGCCCAGCACTAGAGCCGCGCCCGAGGCGACGTAAAACTGGCCTGCCGTCGTTTCCAGATGCAGCAGGCTCACCACCCACAGCGCCACGATAAAACCGATCGTGCCCCACACGCGGATCGGCGGAAAATCGATCACCACATCGCGACCTTCGCCCTTCAATGCCGAATAGGCCACCGTGATCGACAGCGAAATCGTCGGCATGTAGCACATCATGTTGAGCAACATCACCCAGAAAAACGTGGTGGGGTTATTGATCATCGGTGTCGCAAACAGCACCGCGGCACCGCCCAGATGCAGCAACCCGTACAACTTTTCCGCATTGATCCACTTGTCCGCAATCATGCCCATCAGCGACGGCATGAACAGCGAGGCAATGCCCATAGTCGAAAAGATCGCACCGAACTGCGCGCCGGACCAATGCCGATTCTGGAACCAGTAGGCGCCAATCGTGATCAGCCACGAGCCCCATACGAAGAACTGCAGAAAATTCATGGCGATCAGGCGCGACTTGATGCTCATTGGTTCCCCGTGGTGATTGATCGGTCTTGCTGCGCACGATTGCGATGCCTTCAGGCATCAACGGTCGCGAGTGTCTTCACCGAAGGTTAGAGTGTGCGGCCGGCAACGGCAACCGGCAACTCTAGTGCCTGATCGCAGCCGCATGTGACGGGTGCCGCAACGGAAGGCTCAGCGACCTAGATCGAGAGCTTGGGTATGTCGACCTTGGGCAGAAGTCGCGTGGTGAAGTGCTTGTCCTTGTAGTAGCGAATCTTTTCGCACATCACCGGATGCGGAATGCCTTCGTAGAAAAAAACTTCCTTCTCCGGCCCCAGCGCTTTCAATTCCTGCGGCAGCATCAGTGCGCGCCGCTCCTCGGAACGGCTGCGCGATACGTCGCTGCGGGTTCTTCCGCGGGTGATGTTTTCCTTGCGCACCGTGGTATAGCCCAGCATGTCGGAATAGTCGTTCGCGTCCTGCTGTTCGCGAGGCGCGAAGACGATCTGCAGGGCGTGGTTGGTGATCATGGTGCGCGAAACGTCTTTGCCGTAGGTCGCATCGAGCTGGGCCATGCTCTGGATGATTGGCAGCAGGCGAATGTTGTAGCCGGACATGTACGACACGGCGTGCGCGATGATCTCCACCTTGCCGATCGAGGTGAACTCGTCCATCAACAGCAGGCACTGATACTTGAGCGCGGGGTTGTTCTGCGGCAGTTCCTTGGTATTCAAATTGATCAGCTGACTGAAAAACAGGTTCACGATCAGGCGGCTTTCCGCCAGTTTGTTGGGCTGGATGCCGATGTAGATCGTCATCTTCTTCTTGCGCACGTCGGTCAGCAGGAAATCGTCTTCGCTGGTGGCGTCGTCGAGTATGGGATTGATCCAGGCATTCAGCGGCTCCTTGAAAGTGCCGAGAATCGAGGCGAATGTTTCATTCGCCTGTGACAGCAGATTGGAAAACGCGGTCAACGCGTTGCCGCTGAGAAACTTCTGCTGCGACAGCAACTGATAGAACTGTTTCAGGTCGGTGCCATCGCCGGAAGAGAGTCGATAGACGGCGCCGAGTGTCGGCTTGTCACGCAGCTGCGTTGGTATCCCGCGTCTTTCGTCGTCATCCCACTTTTCAAACAGGAAAAGGGTGAACGCCATGAAGGCATTGCGTGCCTGGCTGACCCAGAATTTTTGATCCTCGGCGCCATCCGGATAGAGCATGGCCGCAATGCTCATTAGGTCCGATACGCGAAAGGCGGAGTCGCTGGAGATATAGCTGAGCGGATTCCAGCGATGCGTGCGGCGATCCTCGGCAAATGGATTGAACAGATACACCGCCTGGCCCTGGCTGGCGCGCCAGCCGCTGGTCAGCTCGTAGTTCTCCTGCTTGATATCCAGAACCACCGTCGACTCCTGATACTCAAGCAGGTTGGGAATCACCACACCAACGCCTTTGCCTGATCGCGTGGGCGCGGCAAGTATCACGAACTGCTGCCCGCTCAGCCGAACCAGATCGCCCTTGAATCGGCCCACCAGAATGCCGTTGTCGGTCGACTTGAACATGCCATGTTTGCTCAGGTCGGAGGCTTTGGCGAAACGCGCATCACCATGCAGGGACTGCGCCTTTTTTCTGGCGATGAAATACCAGAGGATCAACCAGATGATGACGGGCAATCCAAAACCCAGGTAGCCGGCCGCCTTGATCTTGCCGAGATACGGTTGCACCTGCGGCAGATCAAGCGCGCGTAAATAGCCAAGATAGGTGTCCCATTTCAGCTGACCTGTTTCCAGCTTGAGAAACGCCAGAGCCAAAAAACCGGAGAAGAATTCGCCTGCCACCACGGCAATCAGGAATATTCCTATTACCCAGAACCACTTGCCCTTGCTCATGTAGATCTATCCTGATGGGAGCTTACAAAGCGATGGTTTTTGCCATCCGGTAATCGAGGCGGCGTGTCTCAATCGTTCTGTCGATTGTTCGCAAGATTAGTTTCCTGCCGCATCCGTGTCCAACGTATATTCTCGTTGTTGCAGGTGCCATGAATTGCTCGATGTTTGCATAGACAAATTCTGGTCCACTCGGCTTTCGTCTGTTACATATCTTCCAGAGAGCCGCAGGCTAACTCGCCTGATGGTGAGCCTGCGGCTGTTGCGACGGCTGGGCAAGCTGCGGAGCCCGCGCGCTTTCTGACTGCTTGAAAGCCATCGCTTGTGCCCAGGTGGCACTGCTCTGCTCGATTGGCGTATGCACGGCATCGATGGTGGAGACGCTGGCTATGCGTTTGGTCGGCGAGTTCAGATCACCCTGCACGGCGAAGGTGCGCGTCGTGTCCTCGCTAAGCACGACATGATGGATCTGGCTCAAGCCATCGCGACGCGCGGCGACGGTGAGCGCCGCGGTGAGGTTGCCACTGTGCTGGTCGGGCGTTCGCTGCTGCTGTGCGTCCAGTCGTTGTACAGCGCTGCGCGCCTGATTAAACAAAGCGTGATCGGGATGCGCAGGATCGTCCAGCCGCTGTGGAGCGGCAGCAGCAACGGACTTTTCATCGGACCATGTTCCTGAATGGCTCAGCCGGGCGAATGTTTTCGAAGCCTCGCTTTCGAAGGACTGCGCGGCATGCTCGATGGCATGCGCACCTCGCACCAGTTCTGTGCGGCCGGCGCCGTAAGCGCTCAGCGCATCATTGGCGACGACGTGTGCCGCATGCTCAGTAACGTGGACGCCTTTTTCTGCCGCATGCTCGACGTCGCGCACTAGCGACGCAGCGTCATCGACAATCGCCTTGGGCACTTCCCAGTCGGCAGATAGCAAGGCGCGAGCATCGCCAATATCACGGCGGTAGCGATCGACCATGCCGCTGTTGGCGCGATAACGCGCTTCATTTTCGGGGCTGATGATCGACTGGCCAAGTGTCTTGCTGTTCGGCACAAAATTGTCGATGCCGTGCGCGCTGATATCGGTGGCTTCGATCACGTTGCGCGGACTCAGCAAGCGGCTGTCGTCGCGGTAGCCGGCCTTGCTCAATCGGTCGATATCCTGTGCGGCGGCATAGATGCGCACTTCGCCGAATTGCGGGCTGGCCGCGCTGATCGGATCGCCAGCGCGAACGTTGTCGATGATCTGATGGCCGCCCTGCGGCACACCTTGCAGCAGTCCGGCGGCACCGTAGGCGTTGAAGGTTTCGCCATGCAGGCCGTATTTGGCGGCGCTAATCTCCGCCAGCGTACCGCCGAGGGAATGCCCGGTAACGGTGACATCGACCGGCTGATTCTTGTCCTCGGCATTGCGCCTGGTTTCGGCGATGACCTTTTGGGTAAAAGCCAGGGCATCGGGCGTTTGCGTGTTCACGCCCGCGAGCACCATGCCGACATCGACGGCGCCGTCCTGCAGCGGTTCCCGGTTGAATTCGCTGCCCCGATACGCGATGACTACTTCGTGAGTGTCCGCGCGCTCATACGCCGTTGCCTGAAAGCCGCTAACCGGATTATTGGCAAAGTCGATCGCGCGATAAGTGTGACCACCCAGCACGACATTCTTGTCCAGCTGGGGATTCTGGTACGCATCCTGCGCGAGCAATGCGTAATCGGTCGAGCTCAGCGTCATGGGAAGGCTTCCTTGGCGGAAAGCGTGACCGAGAAAAGCTGCGCCTGCAGTTCCGGTTTATACGCCGCGGCTCTGGGCTCACCGGTATCTACCGGAACCATGTCCGCTTCACCTTTTTCAGCTGCCAGATAACTCCGGTTTGAAAAAAAACGGGTCACCGACTTTTGCGCCACGATCTCGTCCAGCGATATCGCTGGACTGAAACTCACGTTATGGATCTTGAAGGCTACAGCCGCTGCCACGGCTGTCCAATGACAGACGCCCATGCCGTAATAGTCTTCGTCCTGCATCAGGTCGGCGTAAATCGTGCCGGTGTAGACATGGTTACTGACGCGGGTGAGAGCAATCGCGGCATGATTTTCAGGTGTGATGGTAGCGCCGCTGATCGGTGTCAACGGAACGCAGCGATCGTTACTGACCTTGTAATCCACCGAGCCGCTCACCGCGTCGAACGGACCCGGCGCGCCATCAACCGTTACGGTGAGTGTGTAACGCATTGTTGGGTGTGAGTTCTGTTTGATGTCGGGCTTTTTCATGGGGGCGCCAAGAGCGGATGTGATCACGGCAATGGACAGAATCAGCATGGATGTAAGGCGTATCGACATGGTGATTCTGTTCACCTCAGTTCGCTAACCGAGAACTGTTTTATTTCGGACGATTCCGCTGAGCTTGCCGCAAACGTCTGTATCGATTGCTGGAACGCAGCTCATCCCTTCGGAGGTGCTCATCCGACGTTAAAAGCAGCCGCACTCAATCGCCGATAATGCCTAAATTCCAACCTACTCCGTGGAACGTCAAACATTGGCAACAGGCGATGCCTGCTGCGGTACTTGTGGCTGAACCTGGGTGTGCACGGGATTAGCTTGTTGCGGTGCAGACTGCTGCAATGCGTGGCCGCTCTGCGCTATCGACGTATGTACCGCCTCGGCTGTTTGTACTTGGGCAATTTGCTTGAATGCCCCGTTTTGAACCGCGAACGCGCGCGATCCGTCTTCGCTGAGCGCGACCTGATCGATCTTGGTCAGGCCTTCGTGTTTTGCGGCGACGGTCAGTGCTGCGGCGAGATTGTTGCTTTGCTGATCGGGCGTACGCCCCTGTCGTGTATCTAGCTCATGCACCGCCTTTTGTGCCTGCAAATACAATGCATGGTCAGGGTTGGTAGGACTGTCCAGACCAGGCGCCTTGTCGGTCTGAGTCTGATGGTGGATGGCGTCGAGCGTCTTTGGCCCAGCGATACCGTCTACTGCGAGATGGTGGTTTCGCTGAAAGGTTTCCACGGCATGTCTTGTATTGGCACCGAAATCGCTGTCTGGTTTTAGAGCCCGACCGTGCCCGTCGGTGTAGCCCAGCTTGCTCAGATTTTGCTGTAGCGCGTGGACGCTGGTGCCGTGATCTCCCTGCTTCAAAATGTCGTGCGCGTCGGCATTCGTATGCATTGCCGTGTGTAGAGCTGAGGGTGTTTGTATCTTGGATTGGCCTGCGTCAGTGACAGCCGTCCAGGCCGCATCGGGCGACATACCCTTCGCGATGTCGGTCTGATATTGCGCCCTCATGTTGTTGAGCGCATCCGCTGATTGCGCCAGCGTGATGCTGGCAAAGTTCGGCGGCGGATAGTGGCTGCGGCCACCATTGCTTGGGTCGCCAAAGCTCGCCCACTCAGATGCCAAACCGCGTTGTGCAGCCTCTAAGGTGGCTCCAGGTTTATCGGTAATGTAGTTTCTAACGTCGGGACGTTTATCAGTAATCAGATAGTCGGAAAAAATTCTGTCCTGTACTGCTGGGGTAAATGGCTGGTTGCGATCCAGATGTAATTTGTCGATCGCATCGTTCATCGTTGCCGGAATGATCTGATATTTTCCGACCGCAAACAGGCGGTTGGGATCCTCGCCTCTGAGATGCTGTCTATCGTGTACTTGCCCGACTGTCAGGGTTGAAAATTCGATGGCTCCGGCGGGTCCGCGGATGTGCTTTCCGCCTTCGGTGTCCACATATGTTCCTCGATTGTAGGCGTTGTAGCCTGCGGTTCCGGATTCGCCTTGCACCATCAGATTCAATAAGGGATTGCTCATGAGAAGCTCCTTTTCGTACTTTGGTTGTCACACGTGTTGCCAGACTTGCGACTATTCTTTGGCGTTTGCTGGCCAGTTAGTCACTGAGCCGCTGTGGTTGAGACTTTCCAGCCAGTGACATTCATTTGCGAATCCTGTCCACCAACATTTCTGTCTGCGATGTCTCCATAGGTGCTGGCCTGCAAAGTCTTGTTCGCGTGCCTAAAGTTCATGACACAGACGGCGTCTCCGCTGCAGGCGCTTAACTCGGGGAGCTCATCACAGGCCTTGCAAGAATCCGAACCTTTCGCGCATAGCTCCTCATAGGAGCCGCCAACCACGTTCGCTTTGCATTTGTGGTCAACCACTGGTCGCCAGCCTTGAGCTAGAAGTGCTTTGCGAAAATCGGCATATGCCATGCCTTTGTTGACACCGTTGATCGACGTTGTCGATCCCGTAGGGGCATCTATTGTCTTTTGCGGAGAAGACGATGCCGCTAATGGCGAAACTGATTTATTGGCGGAAGGCTGACCAACGCTCTGGCTAGCAGCCGGCGTTGCTGAGGAGGCGTAGGCATTTTGCGACGCCGAGCTATTGGCATTACATGCCGACAGCACGAACATCAGCACAAAAATGCCGCAGGGCCGAACGCTTTTCATGAGGGTTTGCATAGGAACGAGACCTAATTTCTGGCTTGGGCGGATTACTATGACTGTGGTCTATTTAACCAGGTTGGCCATGATCTACGCGTGGCAGTGGGCAGCAAAAAACTTTCAACGCGCGTCACTCCTGGCGATCGGCTATCGAAGTAGTGGATCAGTATCTAAAAAGTAATCGCGACACTAAATCACTGTGCCCCACTCACTGATGATGGCGTTAAGCCAGCCTTCGTTGGTGGCGACATTCGCGCCGGGACAGGTCATCAGGTAGGTTCTTCGTGCCAGCGACGTGGCTGCAGCATCGTAGTACGGGTCGAAGACGACGATAGCGAAAAAGGCTGCGGTGGCTGGGGTGCAGCCAGGCCCGCCGCTAAGGCCGGAGCCAGAGATGCCGGTCATGCAGGTGTAGACCGTACAGGGGTCGACGACTTGGGCATGAACAGGCGTAGTCGTCAGGCCGATGGCAGCGCCAAGGACGAGCGGGGCGAAAAGGGCGCGTAGTTTCATGGCGGACCTCCTTGTTGAGCTTTGAAATACTTCAGCTAGGAAAGCACAGGCTTACGGGTGGAAGAGTTGGCTATTGAATCCGTTGGGGCAGGCTGCAGGCGGAGTAGTAGACGTGGCAGTTGGGATCACCGGAACCAGTGCAGATTTTCATGCCCTTCTCAACTGCTTCATTCACCGTCACTGCAGGCGTTACGTTGTATCCCTTATCACTTACTACCATTGCAGCGCATTGATTGCGATATGAAAGTTGAATCTTGCATGTTGATCCATGTTTCGACTGGCAACTCGCAAGTGCAGCTTGTTCTGCACTCTGTTGATCTGACATGTCAGTAACCGTTCCAAGGCTTCCATTCGGCTCAAAGGTGGCAATAGCTCCCCATCGATCGGCCCATCGCGGCGGCGGCGTTTGTGGTGCTTGTTGCTGCCCTTGCTGCTGGTTGTAACCAGGAATAGGCGCACAGCCTTGCGGACCGGCCTGCCCAGACTCCCCACCGATCGGGTAATACCCTTCGGGGCAATTGCCTTCGGCGTGCGTTACGCCACTCAACAGCAACAGGCCGAAAAGCAAACAAGAAAAAAGAATTGATTTCACCTCAATTTCCTCGATCGATGTTCTTGGATGGAATGCTCCCTTCCTGCGGAGCTGGGCTTGTACTGCCTATCGGGCGTATGGGGGCGCCGGGGTTATTGCTAAAGCCACCCGCTCCGCTCAGTTGTCCAGGAGCGGTTTGCCCTGTGCTGGCCTGAGGCGGCGCATACGACCCACCACCGCCATACCCACCATACGATCCAGGCGGCTGCCCCTGCGGGCCGAGGCGACTGGCGCCGCCACCAAATTGGGAGAAGGCAAAGAAGCTGCCGAGCGAGCCTTGGAAGAATGCTGAGGCCATGGGCGGCACGGAAATAATCAGCACGGTCATCAACAGGCCAATGCCGCCCTGCTGGATTGCCTGGCTGGAGTAGCCTTCACCACCCTGGCCGGTTATGGTGTTGATAAGCGTAGCCGACCACAGCGCGCCGGCCAGATTCACGGTGAGATCCAGCACGATGCTGGTGACCACGTAGAGCATGGCGATGGAAAACAGCGTGCCGATACCGTACAACAACCACTTCTGGAACAGCCCCTTGGTCTGCTCGAAAATCAAGCACAGGATAAACAACGGCCCAAAGCCCACGACCATGGCCATGGCGAACTGATACAGCAGCAGCATGGCGCCGGCGGCCATAGGTGGGCTGGAGGTACCGAAGCCTGCGATCAGCATGGCATGGGCTTTGGCCTCCGCCGATTCGGTATCCCCCGGCGGTACCTGCACGGCGTCGATGGCGGCCAGTGCCACCTGGGTTTCGGCCATGTTGGCGTCGATACCACTAATGGGAGAGCTGGAGCCGCCGACCAGCTGGCTGATCTCCGCACCCAAGGCGCCATCGGCGGCAAGATACGTTGCTAGAGAGCCGCCGAAGATCGACATGGTGGTGGCCGCCGTCACGATAAGGACGATGCGCATCATGTTGGTGACCATCGCCATCATCGAGCCTTGCGACTGGCCGGTGATCATGCGGTAGCCCTGAATCATTATCCAAAGAGTGACCAGAACCAGCGCGATGCCACTGACCCACGTCATGAAATTGCCAACGATGTTGCTCTGAAAATGGTTTATCGCTTGCTGCAGATAGTTATAGATTAGAGCGAAATAAACGTAACCGCTTATGCTGGTCATCGCATGTCAATCCCTGTGTGCCTTGGCTGTGAAATGATTCGCGCGATAGGCCCGCGACGCGATCCGGTTACGTGGTGGTTCCGGTGTGTCTATTTGGGAGAGTACGGATTGGCTTTGAACCATGCCGCCAAGGCTCCTGCCTGCATCACGTTGCCCAGAATCGTGTTTTGGCCACGCATGGCCACCTTGGCCAGGACCGACTGCTGCTGCTCTAGCGCTTTGATAATGCCTTCATCACCAGCCACTTGACTTTGCCATTGGCTCATTGCGCTTGTCACGCTGGCAGAGTAGGTGGCTGCCTGAGTCGTAGCGCCACTAGTCGTTCCAAGGCTGTGTACCTCATTTGCGAGCTGGTTGAGCTTTTGCAGCGTGCCACCATAGGTATCCAGCAAGTTGGCAATGCTGATGGTTTTGTTGTATTCGTCGATCTGAACCATGGTGATCTGTGCACAGAGCTGCTGCTGGCTGGCGCTGATCGATTGCGTGGGGCTGATGGACGATGCAATCGCTGTCACCACCCCCGACACGATGGAACCTCCGGTGCTTGACGGGCAGTTTTGATCGATCAGGGACGAGTAGTCAGTGATGGGCTGCAACTGGTTGGAGCCGAATGAGATGTTGGTGCCTAGGCCCTCTACCGTCATCAGCAACTGTTCGTACTGGGAAACTTGTTGCTGGAGTTGCGACAACTGTGTGGTGTATTGCAGGACTTGTTTTGCCAACGACGCGGTCTGTGTCGTGTCCACCGCGGTGACCTGCCCTTCCAGGATTGGATCACTGACGATTACCTGTGCGCTGACGTTGCTGGCCAACAGGCTGCAAATAAGCAAAAGACCAAAGATCAAGCCTGTCTTGTCTCCTGAGATGCGGGCTGATGCACTACCAGATGATTTGATTTTCATGAGTCTCTCCTCCGAATTCGATTTCAGGTTTGCTTACAAGGCCGCCGAACGTGTAGACCGCGTGGATTGCGGTGGCTGGGTGGGCTTTGCCTTGCCGCTGCCTTTGCGGTTTTCGTAAAAGATTTGCAGCCATTGTTCGGGCTGAAGGGTGTCAGTACTCACCTCTTTGGCGAGGCCAATATCGTGCATGACGTCATGCATGATCTCGATGTTGTCGGTGGAGGCCGAGATGACCGAGAGTGCATCGTCCATGCCGCGCAGATTCAGCTGGCAGACCGAGCTGGCGTGGCCCTGCTTGACCAGGAAACAACGCGAGCGTTCGTCGAGGCTGACCACGACCTGGTACTCGGCCTCGGTCAGCTTGAGGCCGTCGATGTAGTCTTCTTTGCTGGCATTGGGATTGGGCAGCAAGATCATGGTGGCCGTCTGCTCGATCAGCGAGGCAGCGATGTCACTGGCTAGCGCATCCTCCGGGCTTTGCGTGGCGAAGATGCCCAAGCCGTTCTGTTTACGGATGGTCTTCTGTTTGTTTTTGGCGAATTCCTTCAGGCCACCCTCGCCATCGAGAATTTTCCAGAACTCGTCCATGACGTAGATGAGTGGGCGACCGTCGATTAATGCTTCGAGCCGGTGCAGTAGATAGTTGATGATAGGCACGCGCACTTCGGCGTTGTCGATGATATCGGTGTAGTCGAAACCAATGATGTTGGCTTTCTGCAGATCGATGGTGTCGATTGGGTTGTCGAATACCCAGCCGTGCGAGTTGCCAGCCGTCCATTTGCGCATGCGCACGAACAGGCCGTCGTCGCCCATGTTGGGCAGGCTCTTCTGGAAGTTGGTCATGTTGCGCAGGCGCATGGGCGTATCAAGCATGTTGGCCACTCCGCGGAAGATGTCATCCTCTTCGCGCGAGCTGTATACCGTCTTGCCGGCCAGCACCTTGATAAGTTCGGCGAGAAACTGGGTGTTGCTCTCGTTGTTCTCGCACTGAAACGGATTGAAGCCGGTGGGCTTACCGTTTTCCAGCGCAAGATAGTTGCCGCCGCACGCGCGTACGAAGATCTCCGCGCCACGATCCTTGTCGAAAAAGAAGATGGTCGGTGATGGCTTGAGCTTCTGTACTTGGCTGAGCAAAAAGTTAATCAGTGCGGTCTTACCTGTGCCTGATTTGCCGATCACCATGGTGTTGGCGATGGCTTTTTCGCCCAGCGAATTTTCGGCCGGATGGGTGGCATGGAAATTGAAATAATAGGCCTGGCCGTTGGTGGTCTGCAGCGTCGTGACGCAATCGCCCCAAGGGTTGTTTTCCTTTTTGCCCGTAGCGAAGTTGTGCAGTGGCGAAAGCCCCAGAAAGTTGAGCGAACTGATGTTGGCCAGGCGGGTACGAAATTTCCAGTTGCCCGGAAACTGCGAATAGTAGGAGGCGGTGACCGCCAGATCTTCTTTCACCGAAACAAAGCCGGCGTTGGAAAGCTCGGCGCGCGTGGTAGCGATCTGCTGTGAAAGCAACTCCTGGCTCGCGGCGTAGATGGTCATGCTGAAGTGGTATTCACCCAGCACAAAGTTGCCGGAGGCGAGCTGGTCCATCGCGTGATCCAATTCGATGATCTGACTCACAGCCTTGTCACCGGAGGAGATCATCGCGCCCTTAGTGCGATCAAGCGCCTTGAGTGCATCTTGCCGACCCATGGGGCTGAATGAGTGGGTGACGACGTATTCGAAGTCCAGATATTTCAGGCCGTTCAAGATGCCCGGATAGGTACCATCGGTGAACTCCTTGATATTGAGGATGGCTCCAAAGTGATTGATTCCATTCGGCGTGGTAACGACAAAATCACCAGTCTTGGCGGAAAAGCGCTGCTTGCTAATTGGTAGATAATTATAAATTGGCGCCTGCAGCACAGGGACCGGCTCATCGATACGGTTGAGCAGATAGCCAAAAAACTCTAGCGTTTCGGAAAACACCACGCGGTTGCTGGCTTCATACATGCCGAGGCGGGCAGGGGCGTAATCTTTCAGCACGGCTTCGACGTTGCCAGCTAGCTCCAGCAAGGTGGTAATGGCTTGGGTCTGCTCGGCTTCAAGTCGCGTTACGTCCGACGATTTTTCAGCAAAACGTTTGCCGCTGACGACAGGGCGATAGATCATCGTCAAATACAGCTCGTTCTGCATCAGCTTTTGTGCGGACAACGTTTCGAAATAAGCATCCGACAGCTGCTGGTTGAACTGATGATCGAACCGACTTTTGTCCTTGACGCGGCGCCGACGGCGAACGTCGTGCACCCAGAACGCCACGTTGACGAAATCGGGTGCACGCAAGGTCTGCAGCATGCGATTAAACGTATTGTGGCGATGCTCGAGCTCCCACTCCTCACGACCCACGAACGGCAGTCCTTCCAGACGCCACACCAGCATGAAATCGCCCCCCGTCGTCTTGATCACCGTAGGCGAGACGTGGCTGGACAGCGGTATGAATTCGCTGATGGGTGCATCTGGACTGAACATGATTCGTACACCGTGTTGGTCGTAGAGGTGCTTTGGCGTGACCTGCCAAAGCACCGTTAAGGAACTGAACTACTGTTTCGTCTGCTTTTCGCGGTAACTGTTTGGCGTAAACATCCACATGCCGTCATTGTTCTGCAGATTTCGTACTCGAGTCCTGAACTGGAGGCGCAAGCCCAGCAGCCGAAAAATCATTTCGTCACGCCGGGCCATCTGACGCATCACGAGAATGACGATCGGTATCAGCAGCAGAAAATAGAGATTGAAATACATTGACATCAACAGGCACGTACCAGCCCCCATGAAGAAGGGGATGTAAGGCACGCCCAGAAACATCGCCGGGCGTGTGCAGCCGCGAAATAGCGGATTTTTATGCATAGTGATTCAGTAAATGTGTGATCAGGCTGGTGGTGGAGCATGCAGTTGCGCCTGCAGCCGAGGTGCTGGTCTTGAGAAACATGGTGGCGATCTGACCAGCGGCACCAATGAGGATGCCACCGATCAACACCGGAGCCACTTCGGCGATACGCTTATGTGCAAAAGCGATCTGATAGCCCGAAAAAACAACGGCGATGGTTACGACAATGATGGAAACGGCGTTTAGAATCTTGTTGATGTCGCTGGCGAAGCCGCAGGTCGTGGTAATGGCGTCGTTAGCATCTTGACCAAATGCGACGCTCGGTAGAACCAAAGCCAGCAAGACGGCCAGACAGACAAACGTACTGACGCGCGTGCGCTTGGAATGCAAAACATAGTTATTGAAAAGTGGGTTCGGGGTCATCTCGAGTTTCCTTTTGAAAGTTTCGAAAATAAAGCGGCACTATGGCAATAACCGCGTTCAGGGTGGCTGGTATAGCAGCCGGTTCACGTTGAACCACCTCCGGACAGGGGAGATGGCGTTGCGGCCTTAAGGCCATTGAGGCAAACATCGTAATGTTTGCAAAAAAAGACGCAGGTTCGTTAGCCACTCGAACGGTAGGATTTTCAGAATACGAACGCATCATCGCGACCTCCTTGGCGAAGGTCTGCGCCATCGACGGCTGGTGCTGATGGTGTGGTCGCTGCGGTGATCTGTGGCTGGCCATCGCTAGCAGCAGGTGCGGTAGCTTGTGTATCGCCGAGACTCCGCACCTGAGGCTCGAATACGTCGGTCGCAGCAGGAATTTTTGGAGCTTGGTCCGGCTGCTCGGGGACATTGTTCACCAATGGGGATGCCGTTGCGGACGTTGTTGTAGACAACGATGCCGGAGTTTCCCCGCCTGGCACGATTGCGGACGGTAAGACGGCCCCAGCCACGGATCGTGTTGCTATCGTTGCAGCCGTATCGAGAACGGTGCTGCGAATGGCTAGGCGATAGTTCGCATTATCTGCCGCAATGATCGGAGTCACCCCATTAACCGCGCCGTGCAAAGACGATGGCGACGGGCCACTCACCAATGCAATCGGGATGGCTGCTGGTACTTGGTTATCGGCAGCAACTCCCGCACTGCCGTTGATCGAGTCATAAATCTTTTGGACGTAACCGTCCCGGTACCCGGTCATGAAGTTGCCCGAGTAATAGCAGCTGAAGGATTTACCCCAGTCATTACCGGAACTGGCGTAGCACTCGGAAAGGATGCGCGCGCCAGCCGTCAGGTTGGGGCATACGTCGAATGCCTGCTCGTAGGAGGTCAGGCCATATTTTCTCAGGTTGTCGCGGTTTACTTGCGCCAAGCCAAGCGAATAGTTGTAGCCTTTTGACTGCAACATCTGTGCGGTAGCCACGGCTTCTCCCAGGTTCTGCGGCTGATGTACTAGCTGGCCGCCGACCACACCGATGGCATATGGGTTATAGCCGGACTCGACGTTGACGACATGCTGCATCACTTCGGCCGGAACCGCCATGTGCTGACACGCCGCTATTTCCATTCCAGTTATCACCGTGGGATCTCCTGGGCTCGTTATTAAAGGCTGTTTGTCGCGGAACGTCGTTCGGGATTGAAATCGATGCCGGTGATATAGCGACTTCCGGCATGCGCCTTGATATGCACGATGATGTCGATGGTCATCATCAGTAGATGTTTGATGGTGGAAAACTCAAGTCCTGAGCCTTCCGACGACGCTTTCACCATCAGCGCGAGTTGATCCCAGGTCTGTTCTGTGCTGCCTGCGTGGCAGCTGGTAATTGAACCGGGATGTCCCGAAGCGCAGTTGCGGATGAAGTAAAAAGCCTCGTCGCCGCGCAGCTCAGCCAGAATGATGCGATCGGGCTTCATGCGTAAACAGGCTTCCATGCAGCTCTTCGCGGTGATGTTGGCGGCGCTCTGGCCGCCTTTGGAATAGAGCAGATGCACGACGTTAGGCTGATTGATAAACAGCTCACGTGCGTCTTCGATAGTGACCAGTCGCTCGTTATCCGGTATATGGTGAACGAGAGATTTCATGAAGGTCGTCTTGCCGCTACCGGTGGCGCCGGATACCACGATGTTCTTTTTATTCAGTACAGCCTTTCTGAAAAAGTCGGCGTACTGACGTTGTGCTCTCAGTTCCAGCAGCTCCCGATCATGCTCGCTGAGACTGTGTGCGTCCTCAAGTATCTGATCAAAGAAACCATCTTCCTGATACTGGGCCAACGTTTTCATGTGCCTGGATGGCAGGCGAATGGTGATCGATATATTGCCCGCCTCGCAGGCGGGCGGGATGACAAACTGGGCGCGCTGGCCGGTAGGGAAGGTCAGTGACACGACGGGATCAGCATCGGTAATGCGTTGCCCGGTATTGCTTTCATTGACAACGGCCGTACAGAATTGGCGAGCGCGCTCGAATGTCAGCATGGGCACGTCGACGCGCTGCCAGCCGGCTTTGTTTTCTAGGTATAGCTCGCCCGGGCGATTGATGCAGATCTCCGTGACGTCAGATGACGCCATTAACTCCCGGATGCCCAGCACTTGGTACTGGTAATCCAGGAATTCGTTGGAAACCTGTGCGATGGCTGAGTCGTCGTCCATATCCGTATTGCGTAGTGTCTTGAGTTGTGTTCTGGAAAAAGTTAGAGCCGTGCCACGACGCCGCTGAAATCCACATCCTTGGCGACGTAAATATTTACAACGGTTCCTTGGTTGATGGTCAGTGTCGGCTTGCGGTTAGCCGAGGCTTGAACCGCCTGATTGGAAAGATCCTGCAGCGTTTGCGCCGTATTGCTCTGGTATGGCGACTGCGTAACAACACCACCGTCGCTGATATTGGTACTTGTCGGCCCGTGCTTTTCGCCTTCGTATTTGAAAGCATCGCTAAGCATGCTGATCAACAACGCTGAGCCAATACGACTCCCCCAATGTGAATTGAGATAACCGGGGTGGCCAGAGCCGCCGAGATTGTCCACGCCCGGACTGGCCATATTGACGTCGACACCGTTTGGAGTAACAACGCGATCCCAGATAACGGCTTCACGGTCACCAACTGGGCCGGTATCGTATTTGCCCAATACCTTGGAGCCTTTTGGCAGCAGCAAGCGGCGGCCGGTAAATGAGTAAACCGGCTCGGTGACCACGCACGAGGTAAAGCCCGGAATATCGCTGATAATGCGGGTTTCGAGTACGCATCGGATGTAAGTGCCGCGTAACATGAGCGTGTCGGCATTGAGGAGGGGCTGCGCGCTGGTGGCAACATCAGCGCCAGACCGGCCTGGCAGGCCGCCTATCGCGCCGGCCGCACCTTGAGAGCTGCCGGCCTGCTGTCCAGCTGAACCACCACCTGCTTCAGCCGCGCCATCAGTGTTCGTCATGCGCCGTTCCAGCAGGGTTGGGCCTCGAGCTCCTTGAGGTTGTTCCGGTTGTCGCATCAAAGGTTGTTCCGGCAACGGCGGAGCTACAGGTTTCGCTGCAAGCGGTATCGGCTCTGGCAGGCTTGGAAGAGGCCGAGGTAGAGATTTCGGAGCTTCCGGCACGGATATCGTTTCTTCACGTGGTTTCGGTTGATCTTTCTGACCAGCGCTCTTGAATAAAAAAAGAGCAAGGACAATCAGAAGTGCGACGATTGCCGCCATGAACGCGAGTGCACGTCGGTTCATCCGTCTCAGATCATTGGCCTTTAGTTCGGGCGCACCTGCGTCCAAATCAGGCGCAGCCGACTGCCGATACTGGGTGGAATAAGGATTGCTGGCCAACGGATCGGTGCGGCCAGGGCGAGATTCATTTGGCGGAACGTCACCGTATTCGTCGCCAGGCGGATTGGGAGTATTTGAGCTCACTTTTTCGTATTCCTTCGCAGGCCGACAACGTTGTTGCCGTGACGAATGACCAAGAACGGATAGGTGCCATGCACCACGATCGTGTTGCCTTCAATCGTGGTGTTGACTACTGCATCCTCGCCATGCTCTCGCTCGCGCATATAAACGGTAGGAAAGTTTCCAGTGGGAAACTGCTTCATGTCGCTCATCTTGATGTACGTGAATCGTCCGTCGTCGTAGACATTGACCGGCACTAGCCACAGTGCGGTGCTGCCTTTCTTGGCAAAGTCGTAGTTGAAGTTGTAGCTACGGTCTTTGACAAGTGACGTATTGAGTTCTGGCACGTCGGCCGTTTTGGTGGCTTCTGTCGCAAATGTTGTATCGCCCGGATAGGTGAATACGATTTTGTACTGAACGCCGGCCCGCTTGGCTTGCTCCAACGTTTTCCAGTCAGTAGCAACAACCTTTAACTCGAAGATGTACGAGTGGGTGGCCGTGCGGATCATCATGTTGGTATCAACATCCACATTCTTCGGCTTTAGGTAAAACAGGTTGTCGCGACGGGTGATATCCCAGCCGCTGCTGAAGCCGGTGCTGTAGTCGAGGATCTTCTCGTTCTTACTCAGTTCGATCTGCGTGGTTATGCCTAGTCCGGTGCGCACCGGATAGATGCGTTCGGCCTGGTATTCGTACTGCTGGACGACCTGGGCGTGGACGGAAAAAGCCACGCTGGCCGCGACCAGAAACACGGCACCAGCCAGACCCAGTTTGCTTGGTCGGTTCATTGGTGGCCTACTCCGTTGGCTTTGTTGTTTGTCGCAGGCATAGATGCTGGAGCGGCTGCACTGGGTGCCTCATGCTCTGGTATCGGTGGCTGCAAGGGGAGACTGGGTTGAGCAGTGGCTGGAGCCAATGCGGTAGAAGTTGAAGCTGGCGTAGTGCTGGAGGAGGATGCGGATGCGGGAGTCGCTACCGGCGCCGCGGCGTCACCTAACACTTCGCTCGGCGCTGCCGTAGACGCATCGTTATCTACACGGTAATCGGTAACCTGAAAGCCAAGCGGATTTTCGACCCGATATTGATCATCCATTTTCAGATTTGCTTTATAGACAAACGTCAGAGTGGCTATTTCACTGTCCAACGGTTGAGTTGCGCCGGTTTGCTTATTGTAGAGGCTGCGTTGAAAGCGAACCGTTGCGCCCTTCGGGGTTTCGTTGAGTCCGCTACCGAGTAACACGATGCTCAGTATCTTGATACGGATAGCCTTGTCCCGACCTAGCGTCTTGAAGGGATTGTCGGGGTTGGTCGACGCGTACAGATGGGTGTAGGCATCAGCTACGCCTGACGATGACATTGTCAGCACGGTCGCCCAGTCGTGCATGTTCATCATGGCCACGTCGTAGGACTCACGTGCCAAGACAAAATGCGCGACGTTGCTGCGGTTGATCGCGTCGCTGGGAGTTATCTGACTATCAGTTAGGCTCTGGGTCAATCGAGCCACGGTGCTGGTGCCGGTATAGGCATCCGCCATGACTACATACGGCACCTTTTCCTTGAGCGGTAGCATGTAGAAGTAGCCGCCCAGAAGAATCAGCGCCACGATGATCGCTGAAAACGCGACCCACCAAGCACGGCGCTCGCTGCGCTTAGCGAGGTCGGCGATGGTCAGCTCGAAACTGACCGATCGCTTGACTGTGTCGTCGATCTTTCGAGAGGAGGTTTTTTTGTCGGTCATCAGCAAAAAACCAGATTGGTCGATGCAGCATCAATCATCGTTTTCATCATTTGATGCTCGCAGGTGCGGCCGGCTTCGCGATGGTCGAAGCTGGTTTGGTTTCCGACGCATCAGGTTTGGACACGTTTGCCGTGCTGACCAGAATCTGCTTGTCGTTGATGGTGATGAAGATGCCCTCTGCGGCATAGATGGCATTCAGTTCGGCGGCGGCAGATCGAATGTCTCTTGTCTGGATTTGCGCTACCGGCTTGTAGAGGGTGTAGTCCGACATCAGCTGGTAAGAGAGCACCATGCCGGAGTCATTGGACCAGCGCGTAAGCATCGTCTTGAGCGTGCCATCCATGGGCGAGGCGTAAAACGTATATGCCTGCGCCAGCGGTATTTCCGTGGTCTGGTCCTGGAAGTGATTTACCGGTTTCCAGGAGCCGCCAAAATCTTTGGCTGCGGGTGTGCCGCAGCCCGTGATCACTGATGCCAGAAGCAACGGAATGCCTATCCGGGCTGTGTTTGAGTAAACCTTATTCACATCGCACTCGCAAAATTAGTGGAAGGGAATGCATCGGGGCAGTAAGTCTGGTGTCGTGGCGTTTCAATACGAAGGCGCACAGCAAAGTGCGCCAACCGAAATCGGTAGCGGTGGATAAGCGTAAGTGAGTGGCCCCCCGCGCAGGTACGGGGTGGCTCGCCGTGAGACGAGAGAAATAACCTTTACGGGTTGTAGGGTTTTTCCCCTGGCCCGATACCGTTGCCGCGAGAGATTTGGCTCCCGCCATGCAAAACATTCTGAATCCATTCCGCTGCCCCCACCCGGCAGGCCTACAGAGGCCGCCGCCAACTTCACAAAAACTATTGTGTTTTCGAAATCAGAACGCCAGAAGCGTTGGACTTCGGCGTCGCCTGGGAAAATACCCTGAACAACGCATAACTTGATTCTGCCGCAAGGAATTCCATAAAGCTAGCGTTATAGATTCGTTATCTCGACTGCGCCTCAAAGGCGGCGCGAAGCCATGAGCTGCGGGCGTTTTCAGCGGTTCCGTCGTAGGTTACGACATCGAATCGACAGCTTGTATTGGAATTTTTCGGGTTGGCCGCTAGCCACAGTTCGGCTGCCTTGATCAATTTCGCGCGCTTGCCAGCCGTTATCGACTCAGCCGCATCGCCATGCGTGGCATGTTTTCGATAGCGCACTTCGACAAAGACGATAGTGTCGCCTTCGCGCATTACCAGATCAATCTCTCCGAACCGCGTGTTGTAACCACGGGCCAGCAGTTGCAAGCCGGCCCGTTCGAGTTCGGCGCAAGCCCGCTGTTCGAAGACGTTGCCGATGGCACGCATTAGTGGCCGGGTGGCGGCTGATCGGCACCTGCTGGCTGGCTACTGGTGGAGCTTGCTGGCACAGCAGTATCGGGCGCGGGCGGAGTGGAGTCACCAGTGGGCGGCGCGGCAGCGGGTACGTCATCCATCTGCAGGCTGCCTCCGATCGGCTTAGCCAGGCCGTCCTGAAACTTCGCCCATATCAGCACGCGACGCACGCGGCCGAACTGGTCTGCGGTCAACTGTCCACTGGCGCCGGGCAGGTAGCTGCCGGGGTGGGCACGCAGCCAGTCGAGATAGGGCACCAGGTTCCACGCATCCATGCCGAACGCGAACAGACGTGCCGCGCTGCCTTGTGCGGCTGGGAGCTGTGTGGCGATATCGTCGTGATTGGGCAACCCCGGCTGCGCGTTGAAAAGCCATGGCGCATCCGAGAATTCCACGCCTTCGAGATCGCGATTGCTCCCGGCGTTATCGGTACCTTCGTAAATGTGCGAGGTCGCGAATACTGGAAGGTGCACGTTGGCAACGGCCAGCTGCGGAACAAGCAGGCGTGCCTGATTGGGGCGCATGCTGATAAAGATCGCCGCATCGCTGGCCGCGTTATCGAAGCTGATGCCGGCGAGCGCGCTGGTAAACGTGGTCAGGGTGGTCATGTTGACCAGCGTGCCGCCCCGCGCTGCAAACTCGGCCTTGAAAGCGCCGGCTGCACGCTGGGCGAAGTCGTCGCCTGATACCAGCACGTAGGCATGCTTCAAGCCGGCCTCAACAATATGATCAGCCGCCTGCGCGCCTTCGGTTTCCGGCAGGAGGCCGAATTCGCTGGTGTCGTTGCCGGGCAGCTGCTTGTCGTCGGGATGATTCAATGCCAGCAGCGGCACGGGCAGGTTTTTTTGACTAAACACGGCGGCCACTTCGCCGCGAGTCAACGGCCCAACAACCAGTTGCGCACCGTCAGTCACGGCCTGCTGGTAGCCCTTGACGGCGCCATCGGCCGTACCGTGACTGTTGTAGACACGTACGCTAGGGCGCGGTGCATGGTTGTGTCCGGCATCTATATAGGCGGCGAAGAAACCTTCACGCACCGATTCGCTGGCGGCCGCGAAGTTGCCGTCGCCTGGCAGCAATAGCGCAATCTGCTGTGGCACCTTATAGCCTTCGCGCACGCTGGCATCGGCGCCCGGCAACAGGGTGCCGACCGGTTGCTGCAGCGATGGCTGAGGTCTGGCCACAGCCACGCCAAGTTGAGTCAGTGCTTCGTTGACCCAGGTCAGCATGCGGTCGTCTGGCTTCATCGCCGCTGCGCGCTGCTTCAGAGGGTCTGCGCCCAGCTTGTTCAGCAGGCTCAGTATCTGCTGGCGGTTCTGCGAGTGGTCGATGCCGTTCAGCTGGTCGTCCATCTGCACTCGCGTGCGTGCGGCGCCCCAGTAGTCGCCGCTGTCCGCCATCGCGCGCGCGCGCAGTTCAAGCAGACGCAGCTGAAATTCCGGCGGAATCGTGACGTTGACCTGGGCGGTGAGTTGCAGTGCCGTCGCAGCGTCGTGCTGGCTTAACGCCAGCTCGGCGCTGAGTAGATCTAGATGCAACGGTTCGTTATCTATGAGGCGGTTACGTTTAATCAGCGCGAGCGTCGGTGCGGCCCGCTGGATCTGACCTTCCTGTCGCCATGCTTCAGCCGCCAGCAGGCGATAGTGGTCGGCGCTGCCGGACGATTGCTCGGCCAAGGCGAGATATGCCTGCGCCGCCTGATCAAATTGGCCTTGCCGGGCAAATGAATCCGCCGCCTGTTCGGCGGCAGCATCGGCTGGCGAGCGCTGGATATTGGTCGGTACACAACTGCTTAGTGCTAATGACAGAAGCAGTCCGATCGCAGCGACGCGCGAATGGCGCATGAGGCGCATGAGAAATCCCTTGATCGTCATGGTCAGCAATGCGCGATCATAGCCGATCAACTTGCCGGCTCGCGGCGCAGGGATTCACGATGTCATCAGTTCAGTCAGGCAGCCTGTGGGTAGTCGCCACCCCGATCGGTCATCGTGACGATTTTTCCGTGCGCGCGATCGAGACGCTATGTGCGGTGACGGTAATTGCAGCCGAGGACACACGGCACAGTCGCCCGCTGCTGTTGCACCACGGTATAGCCACCCCGCTGATCGCGCTGCACGAACACAATGAACGCGATGCTGTGGACGCCATCGTGCGGCGGCTGTTGGTGGGCGAATCGGTGGCGCTGATTTCCGATGCGGGTACGCCATTGATCAGCGACCCGGGGTTTCGCCTCGTGCGCGCTGCGCGCGCTGCTGGCATTCGCTGCATTCCCGTACCAGGCGCATGTGCAGCGATCGCGGCGCTGTCGGTAGCCGGCCTGCCCAGCGACAGGTTCGTGTTCGAAGGTTTCCTGCCGGCCAAGGCGGCGGCTCGGCGCACGCGTTTGCAGGAGCTGGCCGGAGATGCACGCACCGTCATCTTTTATGAGTCATCACATCGCGTGGCCGAAAGTCTGGCTGATATGCGCGATATTTTCGGGGGCGATCGTGAGGCGGTGCTGGCGCGCGAGTTGACCAAGATGTTCGAGACGGTGCTTGGCGAGCCGTTGAACGATCTGGCGGCGAAGGTTGTTGCCGACCCCGATCAACAGCGTGGTGAGCACGTCATTCTCGTCGCCGGCCGCGGCGAAGAGGCCGACGCCAAGCTCGCCGAAGGGCAGCGCGTCTTCGCCATCCTGCGCGATGAACTACCGCCGGCGAAAGCGGCCAAACTGGCTGCTTCGATCAGCGGCGCGCCTCGAAAGCTGCTTTATCAGGGCTAAGCCTTGGCGTGGAGTACAATCGTCGGTGGAGTCGGCCGGGCAGTCGCGTCGCGCGTAAGCGCATCGAGGAAAGTCCGGGCTCCATAGGGCAGAGTGCCAGGTAACTCCTGGGCAGCGTGAGCTGACGGCCAGTGCAACAGAGAGCAGACCGCCGAACGGCATCTCCGGATGTGCGTGGTAAGGGTGAAAGGGTGCGGTAAGAGCGCACCGCGTACGGGGCTAACGTCGTACGGCACGGTAAACCCCACTCGGAGCAAGACCAAATAGGGGAACGATAACGCGGCCCGCGTTGTTCCCGGGTAGGTTGCTGGAGCCAGACGGTGACGTCTGGCCGAGAGGAATGACTGTCGCGTCGCAAGACGTACAGAACCCGGCTTACAGGCCGACTCCACCTCTTCAAAGCATGTGTCATCACCGGTGCGGCGTCAGCTGCGCCGGTGGTGATGCGTGGGATCGGCTGGGTATGAATGCTGATTCATCGCGTTGAACCCGAATGCCATCGAATGGGCCGCTATCGCGTCGCCGCAAGCTTTGCTTGTTTCGCAAAAAAAAACTTGCGTATTCAAGTACCTTGCATGGGTTTGTGAGAAAGTGCTGGAAATACGAACACAAACTCGCCTTTCTCCTTGATTCACAAGCGAAATTTCCTTGACAGTCTCATGTCGCGAGACTATCGTGGGTTCACGTGTGAAATCGTGGGTTTTAGTGGAGTTTGTGCATCGTGTTCCAAGGCGAGACCGCCATCACCGTCGACGACAAGGGCCGCCTGGCCATCCCGACAGCTTATCGGGAACAGGTTGCGGGCGAGTGCGCGAATCGGCTGGTGATCACCTACAACCCGTTCGAGTCGGGCTGCCTGTGGCTGTTTCCGTACGCGGAATGGGAGCAGGTGCGCGATCAGGTCAATGCACTACCCAAGGTCAAGGCGGCGCATCGCGACATGCAGATGAAGCTGGTCGGTGCGGCAACCGTGGTTGAGCCGGATGGCGCGGCGCGGATTCTGTTGCCGGCGAGCCAGCGTGCGGCAGCGGGCATCGAGAAAAAAGCCGTGCTGCTGGGCATGGGCAACAAATTCGAGCTTTGGAGCGAGCAGGCGCATCTGGCCAAGATTCGCCAAACCATTGGTGAGGACGACGTTACCGAACACATGGCAGATCTGCGCCTGTAACGGGCGCAGCAACGAACGCAGGATGGGAGCGGGTGTGCACATGGCCGAGCAGCAATTGCGGCACATCCCGGTGATGCTGGATGAAGCGGTGGAGGGGCTGTCGGTGCAGTCTGGGGGACGTTATCTCGACGGTACATTCGGACGCGGCGGTCACGCTCGCGCCGTGCTGTCGCGCCTCGATGCCAGCGGCTGCCTGCTGCTGATGGATCGTGATCCGCAGGCCATTGCCGCCGCGCAGAACGAGTTTGCCGCCGATCCGCGTGTATCGATTCGTCATGCCAATTTTTCCTCGATGGCTGAGTGGGACGAAACCGTCGAAGGCCTTGACGGGGTGCTGTTGGATCTCGGGGTATCGTCGCCGCAGTTGGACGAGGCCGAGCGCGGTTTCAGCTTTATGGCCGATGCGCCGCTGGATATGCGCATGGACACCACGCAAGGCGAAAGCGCTGCCGATTTTCTTGTTCGCGCCACCGATCGAGAAATCGCCGATGTGTTGTGGACCTTCGGCGAAGAGCGACACAGTCGTCGCATTGCGCGCGCCATCGTCGAAGATCGCGATGCAAAGCCGTTCACCCGCACCGGCCAGTTGGCATCGCTGATCGAGCGCATCGTCGGGCGTCGCGAGCCGGGCAAGCATCCGGCCACGCGCAGCTTTCAGGCGTTGCGCATTCAAGTCAACGGCGAGCTGGATTCGCTGCAGCGAGGATTGAACGCCGCGCTTGAGCGGTTGCGTCCTGGCGGCCGTCTGTCCGTGATCAGCTTCCATTCGCTGGAAGACCGCGCGGTGAAAATGTTTATCCGCGATCAGTCCGGTCGCGTGCAGAACAGTCGGCGTGGCCCGCCAGCACAAGCTACTGCCGCGCGGCTGACGGCGGTCAGCAAGGCGCAGTTTCCTTCGGACGCCGAGCTGGCAGCGAACCCGCGCTCACGTTCGGCGGTGCTTCGGGTGGCAGAAAAATTGCCCGAGCAAACTGTGTCCAGGGAGGGCCATGCATGAAGGCGATCGGTGCCCTCATCATGTTGATCCTTCTAATGGCCGCGTTGGCCAGTGCGCTAGGCGTGGTGTGGACGCGGCATGAGAGCCGCGTGCTGTTCGTTATTCTCACGACCCTGCAAAACCAGCGCGACGAATTGAATATCGAATACGGCAAGCTCGAACTGGAGCAGGCCACGTACGCTGAGCCGCGTCGCATCGACGACGACGCGCGGCAGAAACTGGGCATGGTGAATCCGCGCCCGCAAGACATCCGGTTGCTGCGCTGATGGTTACGCGCAAGCCAAGCCAGCCGACGTCGCGACAGGGTCGCCGACACGGCGCTGGCCCCAGCGCCAGCAAGCGTATGGTCGTGGTGGTCACTCTGCTGGGCCTGGCCTCGCTCGGCCTCATTGCGCGTGCCTTTGATTTGCAGGTGGTCGGCAAGCAGTTTTATCAGCGCCAGGGTGATGCACGTTTTCTGCGTGAGATGCCGATACCTGTTTCACGAGGTACCATTTTTGATCGCAACGGCGAACCGCTGGCCGTGTCGACGCCGGTGATGTCGATCTGGGCCAATCCGTCCGAGGTGCTGGATAACGAAGACCGCATCCCGCAGCTGGCGCAGGCATTGGGTATAGATGCAGACGAGTTGAAGGGGCGGCTTGAGCAGCGCTCCGATCGCGAGTTTCTCTACCTGCGCCGTCAGATGGCGCCAGAAGCTGCGCAGGCTGTGCTGGATTTGGGCATTCCGGGCGTGAACGGTCAGCGCGAATTTCGCCGGTTTTATCCCTCCGGCGAAGTGACTTCACACGTGCTCGGTTTCACCAACATCGACGATCACGGCCAGGAAGGGTTGGAGCTGGCATATGACGACTGGCTTTCCGGCAAGCCGGGCGAGAAGCGAGTTATTCGCGATCGCATGGGTCATATTGTGGAGGACGTCGAGCAGGTGCACGCGCCGCAACCGGGGCGGAACCTCACGCTCAGCATTGATCGGCGTGTGCAGTTTCTTGCCTACAGCGAACTTAAGGCAGCGATCGACAAGTCCGAAGCCGACTCCGGTTCGATGGTGGTGCTCGACGTCAAAACCGGCGAAGTGCTGGCGATGGTCAATCTGCCAACCTACAACCCGAACGCGCTGACCAACACGCCGCCCGGCAATCGACGCAATCGCTCGATGACGGACGTGTTCGAACCGGGTTCGACGATCAAGCCGATCCTGATGGCGGCGGCGCTGTCGAGTGGCAAGTTCACCCCGACCAGCCCGCTGATTGATACCACCGGCGGCCACTGGTATTACCTCGGTCACGACATCCACGACACGCACAACTGGGGCGTGCTGACGCCTACTGGCGTTATCACCAAGTCGAGCAACGTCGGCGCAGCGCATATTGCGTCGGATATCGATACTGGCCTGATGTATGACACCTACCGTGCGTTCGGTTTTGGCTCCAGTACGAACAGCGGCTTTCCGGGTGAGGCATCGGGCCACCTTCGGCCCGGCAGCAGTTGGGGGCTGCGTGAAAAAGCCATTCTCGGCTACGGCTACGGCTTGAACGTCACGGTGCTTCAACTCGCCAGCGCCTACGCGACGATTGCCGACGACGGCGTGATGCATCCGCCGACATTCATCAAGGGTGGCGAGAACGAAGCGAAAACGCTGATCGAGCCGAGGATCGCCAAAGAGCTCATCAGCATGCTGGAGACCACCACGCAGCCAGGCGGCACGGCAGCACCGTATGCGTGGATTGCCAACTACACCGTCGCCGGCAAGACCGGCACGGCGCACAAGGCGACAGTGGGCGGTTATTCGAAGGACAACTACGGCGCTGCATTCGCGGGTTTTGTGCCGGCCACCAATCCGCGTCTGGTCGCGGCCGTGGTTATCGACAGCCCCAAGAAGGGCAGCTACTACGGTGGCCTGGTTTCTGGTCCGGTGTTTGCCAAAGTGATGGACGGCGCGCTGCGCCTGCTTGATATTCCGCCGGACAATATTGGGCGCTGGTATGTCGGTGGTCCGGTACAGGATCAGAACGGCCTGATCGGCAGCAAGCCGCCCGAGGCGCCGAACATCGAGGAAGCGCCGGTGGACAGCGGGGAGACGCCATGAGCATCGGCCATCTCGACCAGCTGTTGATGGGCATTGCCGATGCGCAGATCGCGCAGGCGCGCGGTGCCGCACGCATTGTCATATCCGGGCTGACACTCGATTCGCGTCGTGTGAATCGCGGTGATGCTTTTTTTGCCCTGCGTGGTACGCAAGGTCATGGCATCGACTTTGCCGCGAGCGCGGTACAGCGCGGTGCCCAAGTCGTACTGGCCGAAGCACCTGCAGTTGAGGTGGTGCCACTGGATGTACCGCTGCTGTGGATCGATGGTTTGCGCGAACAGGTCGGCGAAATCGCGGCGCGCTTTTACAGCCGCCCCACCGAGGCGATGCGCGTAGTTGGCATTACCGGTACCAACGGCAAAACGTCCTGCGTGCAGTTGCTGGCGCAGGCACTGACCTTCCTGGGTCATCGCGCGGCGAGCATCGGCACGCTGGGTGCTGGCCTGCACGGCGATCTGCTCGAAGGCGAGCGCACGACGCCCGATGCGATTACCGTCCAGCGGCAGTTCGCCAATTTCCGAGACGCCGGCGTCAGTCACGTGGCGATGGAAGTTTCCTCGCACGCGTTGGATCAGGGCCGTGTATCCGCGGTTGATTTCGAAGTGGCCGGGTTCACCAATCTCACTCGCGATCATCTCGACTATCACGGCAGCATGGAGGCGTACGGCAACGCCAAGGCCAAACTGTTTTCGTGGGCCGGCCTGCAGGCGGCGGTGATCAATATTGATGATGCATTTGGCGCTGATCTGCTTGCATCGTTGCCAGCGGAAGTAAAGGCGCTTCGCGTAAGCAGCACCGATGCCAGCGATGCCGACGTTCTTGCAACGGCCATCGTGACATCGGCCGAAGGTCTGGTGTTTCAGCTGCATACGCCCTGGGGGATTCGCACGGTCAATAGCCGTCTATTGGGGCGATTCAATGTCGTCAATCTGCTTGTCGTGGCCGCCTGCCTTGGCGCGCTGGGTGAATCTTTTGCGCGCATCGTTGCTGCGCTGGAAAGCCTGCAGCCGGTCAATGGCCGCATGAGTCGCCTCGGTGGCTCGCATGGCACGCCGCTAGTGGTGGTTGACTACGCCCATACGCCCGATGCGCTGGAGCAGGCCTTGACGGCGCTGCGTGCGCATTGCGCCGGCCGGCTTATCTGCGTGTTCGGTTGCGGCGGCGAGCGCGATGCCGGCAAGCGCCCACTGATGGGCGACATCGCCGCGCGACTGGCAGATGTGGCGATCGTCACCGACGACAACCCGCGTGGCGAAGATGGTGATGCCATCGTGGCGCAGATCGTCGCCGGCATGGGCGCATCCAAGTCGATGACGGTCGAACGTGATCGCGCGAAAGCCATCACTCAGGCCCTGCAGCTGGCGCATGCTGGCGATGTGGTCCTGATCGCCGGCAAAGGGCACGAAACGTATCAGGAGGGTGCCGTCGGCAAGCGCCCGTTCGACGATCTGGCGGTTGCGCATGCCGCGCTTGATCGTATGAGCCGGGAGCTGCGCTCATGATGTTATTGAGCAGTATCGCAATGTGGACCCATGGCAGCCTGCTCGGCAGCGATGCAGAAGTTACCGGTGTGGCCATCGATACCCGCAAAGTGACGACCGGTGATCTGTTCGTTGCGATCAAGGGTAACCACGCCGACGGCCACGATTATCTTGCCGCCGCCGCCGCCCAAGGCGCGGTCGCCGCGTTGGTCACGCGCTCGATCGATAACAGCCCGTTGCCTCAGGTGCTGGTGAAAGACGCCACGCTGGCATTGGGCGATCTTGCCAGCGCTTCGCGCGCGCAACACGACGTTCGCGTAGTCGGCATTACCGGATCCAACGGCAAGACCACGGTGAAGACCTTGACCGCGTCGATCCTAGCGCGGCACGGCCGCACGCACGTGAGTTCGGGCAATTACAATAATGAACTGGGCCTGCCGCTGACCCTCTTGTCGATGCCACAGGACACCCAGTTCGCTGTGCTCGAGATGGGCGCAGGCAAGCCGGTTGATATCGACTACCTCGCCGCCATCGCGCGGCCCGATGTTGGCCTCGTCACGCTCATAGCACCGGCGCATCTTGAGCGCATGGGCAGCGTCGAGGGCGTGGCGGAAACCAAGGGCGCGCTGTATCAGGCGCTGCCTGCGGATGGTGTCGCCATCATCAATGCCGACGACGCGTTTGCCAGTTTTTTTGCCGGGCTGGCGGGTTCGCGAAAAATTATCCGCTATGGCCTGGATCATCTGGCCGATGTCGGTGCGGACATCATCGAGCAGACGCTAACGGGCTCGCATTTTGTACTCAGTACGCCGCAGGGCGATGCCGAAGTATCGCTGCCGTTGCCGGGCCGTCATAACGTAGCCAATGCCATGGCTGCTGCATCCATTGCTCTGGCGTTGGAGGTTCCGCTCGACACCATCGTTGCGGGACTTGAGCAAGTCGGCGGGGTAGCCGGTCGCCTACGGCGTATCGACACGCGCGCGGGATACACGTTGATCGACGACAGCTACAACGCCAACCCCAGTTCGATGGAGGCGGCTATCGACACCTTGCTGCTGGCGTCGGGTGAGCGCTGGCTGGTGCTCGGTGACATGGCGGAACTTGGCGCTGATGCGCGAGCACTCCATGCAGGTATTGGCATACGCGCTCGCGACAGCGGCGTCGACCGGCTTTTTGCGGTGGGTCCGCTCAGTGCGGCCACGGTCGAAGCCTTCGGCGCGCACGGCGAACACTTTGTGGACAAGGCAGCGTTGATCGAGTCACTGAAAAAGCAATTGCACAAGGGTGTGACTTGCCTGATCAAGGGCTCACGCTCGGCAGGCATGGAGCAGGTGGTGGCTGCACTGGGCGATGGTGCTGATGCGATCCACGGACTCAAGGAAGATACCAACAAGGGGAGGGCATCCGATGCTGCTTGAACTATCGGACTGGATGGCCCGACATTTCGTCGCACCGCACCTTTTCCAGTACATCACCTTCCGCACCATCATGGCAGCGCTCACTGCGCTGGCGACATCGCTGCTGTTTGGGCCAGCACTGATCCGCAAGCTAGCTGCGTTGAAAGCTGGCCAGGTGGTTCGCTCCGATGGTCCACAAACGCATCTGGTCAAGGCTGGCACGCCGACCATGGGTGGTGTGATGGTGCTGCTCTCGGTGGCAGTGGCCACCTTGTTGTGGGCCGATCTGCACAACCGCTATGTGTGGACGGTTTTGGCCGTGATGGTGGCGTACGGCGCGATCGGCTTCTATGACGACTACCGCAAGCTGGTGTTGAAGGACAGCCGCGGCCTGGCCAGTCGTTGGAAGTATTTCTGGCAATCGGTGTTCGGTGTCGGCGCAGCGCTGTTCCTCTATTACAGCGCGCCGCACGCGGTGGGCACGTTGCCGGTCGCCGAAACCGCGCTGTATGTGCCGGTGTTCAAGCACGTCGTGATTCCGATGGGCTTGTTCTTCGTGGTGCTGACGTACTTCATGATCGTCGGCTTCTCCAACGCGGTGAATCTCACCGATGGGCTTGATGGTCTGGCGATCATGCCGACCGTGCTGGTGTCCGGTGCGTTGGGCGTGTTCGCGTACCTGGCCGGCAACAAGCTGTTTTCCGAGTACCTCGGCATCCCGTCGATTCCCGGCGCCGGCGAGCTGGCCATCTTTTGCGGTGCGCTGGCCGGCGCAGGTCTCGGCTTTCTCTGGTTCAACACATATCCCGCGCAGGTTTTCATGGGCGACGTCGGCGCGCTGGCGATGGGCGCAGCGCTGGGTTGCGTTGCGGTGATCGTGCGGCAGGAAATCGTGCTGGTGATCATGGGCGGCGTGTTCGTGATGGAAACCGTCTCGGTCATGTTGCAAGTGGCCAGCTTCAAGATGACCGGCAAGCGCATTTTTCGCATGGCGCCGATCCATCACCACTTTGAATTGAAGGGCTGGCCCGAGCCCCGCGTGATCGTGCGTTTCTGGATCATCAGCGTTGTGCTGGTGCTCGTCGGTCTTGCCACGTTGAAGGTGCGCTGATGTTTGACTTCGACCATACCCAGGCCAAACGCCGTGAAGGTCCGCGTGGCAACTTCGACATGCTGCTGCTGATCGGGCTGATCGGACTGGCCAGTGTCGGCGTGGTGATGGTGACTTCGAGCTCGATCGCAGTAGCCGATAGCCAGCATCTGGGGCAGTTCTATTTCCTCAAGAAGCACTTGCTGTTTCTCACGGTGGGCATGATCGCTGCCGGCATGGTGATGCGCACCGAGTTGAAGCTGTTCGAGAAGTACGCGTTTCCGCTATTGGCTCTCGCCTTCGTCTTGTTGCTTGCTGTCTTCGTGCCGCACTTTGGCATGCGCATCAACGGCGCGCGGCGCTGGTTGAATCTATTGGTGACCACGTTCCAGCCGGTCGAGGCGGTAAAGCTGATCCTGGTGATCTATATCGCCAGCTATCTGGTCCGCCATCGCGAAAGCGTCGAGACGCGCTTCATGGGCCTGATCAAGCCCATCGCCGTGGCCGGCATCATCGTGCTGCTGCTGCTGGCTCAGCCGGATTTCGGCTCGGCCACGCTGGTGATCGCGGTGAGCATCGCGATGGTGTGGCTGGGCGGCGCGCGACCGATCTTCCTCTTTCTGATGGGTCTACCGCTGATGCCGCTGCTGTATATCGCGGCAACCGGCGAAAGCTATCGCATGAAGCGGCTGACGACGTTCATGCATCCCTGGGATCATCCGTTCGATGACGGCTTCCAGCTGACTCAATCGCTGATGGCGATCGGCCGTGGTGAATGGACCGGCGTGGGGCTGGGTTCCAGCGTGTTGAAACTCTCTTATCTGCCGGAGGCGCATACCGACTTCATTTTCGCCGTGATTGGCGAGGAGCTGGGCATGGCTGGCGTAGTGCTGGTGATGGGCCTGTTCGCGATCGTGGTCGGGCGCGGCCTTTACCTTGGCCTGAAAGGCGTCGAGATCGGCCAGCGATTTGCGGGCTACGTGGCGTTTGGTATTTCGCTGATGATCGCGATGCAGGCGATCGTGTCGGTGGGTGTGAATCTCGGCGCGCTGCCAACCAAGGGGTTGACTCTGCCACTGATTAGCTACGGCGGCTCGTCGATGGCGCTGACTTGTGCGATGGCGGGCGTATTGCTGCGCGCCACGTTTGAAATCAATCGTGCGCTGGATGCGCGTGAGGTGCGCAATCGCATGTCGCTGGCCGTGGCTGCACCGGACGCAAGCGTCGCCGCTCGACCGGCCGAGGCGATGGCCGCATGACCGTTTCCTCGCCCGTGTTGATCATGGCCGGTGGCACCGGTGGCCATATTTTCCCCGGACTGGCTGTCGCAGAGTGCCTGCGCGCGCAGGGCGTGCCGGTGGTCTGGCTCGGCGCGGTGGGCGGCATGGAAACGAAGGTTGTGCCGGCGAATCAGATCGAATTGCATACCGTGGCGGTCGGTGGCTTACGCGGCAAAGGTTTACGCACGCGATTGCTGGCCCCACTGATGTTGTTGCGCGCGCTTCTCGCTTCACTCGTCACTCTGCAGAAGATCAAGCCGCGCAGCGTGTTGTCGATGGGCGGCTATGTTGCCGGTCCTGGTGGCCTCGCCGCGTGGCTGCTGCGTCGTCCGCTGCTCGTGCATGAGCAGAATCGCGTCGCCGGATTCACCAATCGCCAGCTGGCACGTCTGGCCAAGCGGGTGCTGACAGGCTTCGCCGATGCTTTGCCAAATGCGGAATGGGTGGGTAATCCCGTGCGCGCTGCGATTGCCTCGCTGCCCGAGCCGGCTCAGCGCATCGGCACCCGCATCAGCAAGCCGCGACTATTGGTACTCGGTGGCAGCCTCGGTGCACGCGCGTTGAATCTTGCCGTGCCGAAAGCGCTGGCGCAGATCGCGGCGGCCGAGCGGCCTGAGGTGCTGCACCAGTGTGGCAGTCGCGGTCTCGACGAGGCACGCGCGGCCTATGTACAGGCCGGTGTCGAGGCGGAGGTTGTGCCATTTATCGATGACATGGCGAGCAGCTATAGCTGGGCTGATCTTGCCGTCTGTCGCGCGGGAGCGCTGACGCTGGCCGAGCTTACTGCGGCCGGATTGGGCTCTGTGTTGGTGCCGTACCCGCACGCGGTGGACGACCACCAGACGCGCAATGCCGAGGCGCTGGTTGCAATCGGTGCCGCAGAATTGATACAGGAGCGTGATCTTGATACGCAGCATTTGGCGCAACGACTTTCCGTGTTGCTGCATGACCGCGCTCGTGTGACTGCGATGGCTGTCGCTGCGCACACGCTGGCCAAACCCTATGCGGCGCAGGTTATCGCTTCCGCTTGCATAGAATCCGCCTGCATGGAGGTTGCCGCATGACGCTGCGTCGCCTGCATGCACACGAGGATCTGATGAGCACGTTTCGCCGCGTGCACTTCATCGGCATCGGTGGCGTTGGCATGAGCGGCATCGCCGAGGTGCTGCAGAATCTTGGGTATGCCGTTTCCGGTTCGGATCGCGCGAATTCGCCGACCGCGCAGAGGCTGCAGCAGCTGGGAGTCAGCGTGCATGTCGGCCATGCCGCTGAACATATCGGCGATGCCGATGTGGTGGTGACCTCCAGCGCGATCAGCAAGGACAACCCCGAGTTGGTCGCGGCGCGCGCGGCACGTGTGCCGGTGATCCCGCGCGCAGAAATGCTCGGCGAGTTGATGCGCTTCCGTCGTGGCATTGCGATTGCCGGTACGCACGGCAAGACCACAACGACGAGTCTGACCGCAAGCTTATTGGCGGAAGCCGGCTACGATCCGACCTTCGTGATCGGCGGTCAGCTCAATGCAGCGGGCGCCAATGCACGGCTCGGCACTGGCCAGTATCTCGTGGCCGAGGCAGACGAGTCGGATGGCTCGTTCCTGCTGCTGTCGCCGGTGATCGCAGCAGTAACCAATGTCGATGCCGACCATCTGGAAAATTACGGTGGCGATTTCGCGCAGGTGAAAAAAGCCTTCGCCGATTTTCTGCACCGGCTGCCGTTCTACGGGCTGGCCGTGCTCTGTGTCGATGACGAGGAAGTGGCCGAGCTGGCCAAATCCACCACGCGCCGCGTGATGACCTACGGCATCGATACGTCCGATGCCGACGTGCGTGCGATCAACATCACGCAGCACGGTTTCGAGATGCATTTCGATGTGATGTTGCCGGGCCGCGCCGATGTCGTTTCCATGAAGCTCAATCTGCCGGGCCGGCACAACGTGCTGAATGCGCTGGCGGCAGTCACGATCGGCTGGCAGCTCGGTGTCGAAGCCGAAGCGATGGCACATGCGCTGGAGCATTTCCAGGGTGTCGGTCGGCGCTTTCATCCGCGCGGCGAGATCGCGCTCGACCAGGGTAGTGTGCTGCTGGTTGATGACTACGGCCATCACCCGCGCGAACTCGCCGCGGTGTTCGAAGCCGCGCGCGGCGGCTGGCCCAAGCGCCGTCTGGTGGTGGGCTTTCAGCCGCATCGTTACAGCCGCACGCGCGATCTGCTGGACGATTTTGCCAACGTGCTGGCCGAGGCCGACGTGCTGGTATTGACCGATGTCTATCCCGCCGGCGAAACGCCGATTGCCGGTGCCGATGGGCGTGCGCTGGCGCGCGCCGTACGTGCCCGCGGCAAGGTCGATCCGGTGCTGATCGACCATCCGCGTGAATTCAAGGACGCGCTGCCCGCGCTGTTGCGCGACGGCGATCTGCTGTTGCTGCTGGGCGCGGGCGACATCGGTACCGCAGCGCTGGAGCTCTCGCAGCTCGGCGAACTGAGGACGCATAAATCATGAGTCGGCTAGAGAGCATGCCCAGCAAAATTACAGATCCCGCCCAGTTCGGTCGTGTCGCCGTGGTCATGGGCGGCAGTTCGGCCGAGCGCGATGTATCGCTGGATTCCGGTCGCGGCGTGCTGGCTGCACTGAAGGCGCGCGGCGTCGACGCAAATGCGATCGATGGTATTCCGGCGCTGCTCGATGCGGTGCGTGCCGGCCACTTCGCGCGCGTGTTCAACATCCTGCACGGCGCCGGCGGCGAGAACGGTGAGTTGCAGGGCGCGCTGCAGTCGCTCGGCGTGCCGTTCACCGGTTCGGGCGTGCTGGGTTCCGCGCTGTCACTCGACAAGATTCGCGCCAAGCAGGTGTGGCAGGCGATCGGTCTGCCGACGCCGCTCTTCAAGGCGCTGCCGCGTGGGGCGGACATGCATGCCGCGGCGCGCGAGATCGGTTTTCCGCTGGTAGTGAAACCGGCGTGGGAAGGTTCCAGCGTTGGTGTTACGCGCGTGTTCGACGAGCAGGATCTGGATGCAGCCGTTGCGCTTGCCGTCAAATATCCAGGCGACCTGATGATGGAAACGCTGATTGAAGGCGGCGGCGAGTTCACCGTCGGGATTCTTGATCGGCAGGTGCTGGCCAGCATCCGCATCGTGCCGAAAGGCGAGTACTACGACTACAACGCCAAATACATTGCCGACGACACACAGTACATCTGCCCGGGTCTGGATGGCGCGGCCGAGCAGGAGCTGCGTGCACTGTCGCTGCGCGCATTCGATGCGCTTGCCTGCAGCGGCTGGGGACGCGTCGATGTGATGCGTGACGCGTCCGGTCGCAACTGGCTGCTGGAAGTGAATACGGCGCCGGGGATGACCTCGCATTCGCTGGTGCCCAAGGCCGCCGCCGAAGCCGGCATCGATTACCCCGAGCTTTGCTGGCGCGTGCTCGAGACGAGTTTTCGGGGGGATGCATGAGAGGCACGGTCCGCCTTATCGCCTGGTGTCTGGCCATTGCGCTGGTTGCGCTGCCGATCGTCGGCGTGCTGCGCGGATGGTTTGCTACCAATCGCTGGCCGGTGACTCAGCTCACCGTGCAGGCCGAGTTCAAGCACATCACAGCGGATCAGTTGCGTGCGGTGGTGCTGCCGCGATTGGGCAAGGGCTTTTTCGCGCTGGATCTCGATGGGGTACAGAAGGCTGTCGCGGCATTGCCGTGGGTGGAATCGGTGGAGGCGCGCAAGCGCTGGCCCGACACGTTACTGCTGCGCATCTACGAGCGCCAGCCGTTTGCGCGCTGGAACGACAAGCAGCTGATCAGCCGTCAGGGCCTGGTATTCGATGCGCCGGAAACTGATGACACCAGCGCGCTGCCAAGTCTGCATGGCCCAGACGCGCGGCTGGCCGAAGTGGTGAGTTTCTATGCCGAAACGCACAAGGCGTTTGCTGGCACGCATCTGGATATCACCGGCGTGGCGCTGACTGATCGTGGCAGCTGGAGCGTCACCACGGCGACGGGCGCGCAGATCGTCATCGGTGACCGCGACCAGGCCGGCCATCGGTTGCGCCGCTTCCTTGACGCCTATGCGCAGATGACGGCCGGCCATACCGACGCCTTCGCCTACGCCGACCTTCGCTACACCAACGGATTTGCTGTGCGCTGGCCGCAACCGCCGATCGCCACCCACGCTGGAGGCCCGACCCGCATATGAAACCGCGCAACGACAAACAACTGGTCGTCGGCCTCGATATTGGCACCTCGAAAGTGGTGGCCATCGTGGGTGAGTACGAACCAGGCGAACCGATCACCGTGATCGGCATTGGTACCCACGTGTCGCGCGGCATGAAGCGCGGTTCGGTGGTCGATATCGAATCCACGGTCCACTCGATCCAGCGCGCAGTGGAAGAGGCCGAGCTGATGGCCGGCTGCGATATCCGCTCGGTGGTCGCGTCGATTTCTGGCAGCCATCTGGAAACTCGCAACTCTCACGGCAACGCGGCCATCCGCGACCGTGAAGTGACCGCGGGCGATCTTGAGCAGGTGTTGGAAGCCGCCAGCGCGGTGGCGATCCCGGCCGATCGCAAGGTCCTATATAAGGAGTCGCAGGAATATCGCATCGACGGCCAGGATGGCATCCGTTCACCGGTCGGCATGAGCGGTGTGCGGCTCGAGGCCAACGTGCATCTGGTCACCGGTGCGGCCGCAGCGGTGCAGAACATCACCAAGTGCATTCAGCGTTGCGGGCTTTCGGTCGACGAGCTGGTGCCGTCGGCCTTGGCCAGTGCCAAGGCGGTGCTGACTGACGACGAGCGTGAGCTGGGCGTGTGCCTGGTGGATATCGGTGCCGGCACGACCGACATCGCGATCTACACCCAGGGCTCGATCCGGTTTACCGCCTCGCTGCCGATCGGCGGCGATCAGGTGACCAGCGACATCGCCTACGGCGTGCATACACCGACCTCGCACGCCGAGGAAATCAAGATCAAGTACGCCTGCGCGCAGACCGGGCTGGCCCACGCGGAAGAGACGATTCAGGTGCCTAGCGTGGGTGATCGGCCACCGCGTCGGCTGGCCCGGCAGTCGCTCGCGCAGAGCGTGCAAGCGCGTTACGAGGAAATTTTCGAGATGGTGCAGGACCAGTTGCGCCGCTCCGGCTACGAGAGTCTGGTTGCTGCCGGTGTGGTGCTGACTGGCGGTGCTTCCAAGATGGAAGGCGCGCTGGAGCTGGCCGAGGAAATCTTCCACAAGATGGTGCGCATCGGCGTGCCGCAGCAGATCAGCGGTCTGGGCGAGGTTGTGGCCAGCCCGCTGCACGCCACCTGCGTGGGTCTGCTGCTGCACGGTGCGCGGTCCGGTGGCATGCGTGTAAGCGGACCAACCGGCGGCAGCGTCGGCGGCATCGTCGACAAGCTGCGCGGATGGATCACCAAGAATTTCTGATCAAGCAAAAAGTTTTACGGGTGACGCATGGAGTTGTCGCCCAGGGCAGAAGGAACCAGCCCACCACCATGGACCGACAGGAGTCGCGTTCCCTGGTTACAACGACAACAACTCTTTAGGAGGACGGGAAATGTTTGAACTCATCGAAAAGCTCGCACCAAACGCAGTCATCAAAGTCATCGGCGTAGGCGGCGGCGGCGGTAATGCCGTGGCCCATATGCTCAACTCCAACATCGAAGGCGTCGAGTTCATCGTCGCCAACACCGACGCGCAGGCCATGACCAGCTGCGGCTCGCGTACCCACCTGCAGCTGGGTGGCAACGTGACCAAGGGTCTCGGCGCCGGTGCCAATCCAGAGGTTGGCCGTCAGGCCGCGCTGGAAGACCGTGAACGTATCGAAGCCATGCTCGAAGGTGCCGACATGGTATTCATCACCGCCGGAATGGGCGGCGGTACCGGCACGGGCGCAGCGCCGGTGGTGGCACAGCTGGCCAAGGAAAAGGGCATCCTCACGGTGGCCGTGGTCACCAAGCCGTTTCCGTTCGAAGGTCGCCGCCGTATGCAGGTAGCGCTCAAGGGCATCGAAGATCTCTCGCAGCACGTCGATTCACTGATCACCGTGCCGAACGAGAAGCTGCTCAGCGTGCTCGGTCGCGATGTGACCTTGCTGAACGCGTTCAAGGCGGCCAACGACGTGCTGCAAGGCGCCGTGCAGGGCATCGCCGATCTGATCACGGCTCCTGGCTTGATCAACGTCGACTTTGCCGACGTGCGCACCGTGATGTCGGAAATGGGCCTGGCGATGATGGGCTCGGGCACCGCCCGCGGTGATGATCGTGCACAGGCAGCCGCCGAAGCCGCGATCAAGAACCCGCTGCTGGAAGACGTCAACCTCAATGGCGCCTGCGGCATCCTGGTCAACGTCACGGCCGGCACCAACCTGACCATGCGAGAGTTCGACGAGATCGGCCGGATCATCCACGACTTCGCCAGCGAAGACGCCACCGTGGTGATCGGTACCTCGCTGGACCCGGACATGAAGGACGACGTGCGGGTTACGGTGGTTGCCACCGGCCTGAATCGCGCTGCTGCTTCGCGTCAGCCGATGCGCATGGTCGAAACCCAGCAGGTGCAGATGCGTCCGCGTCCGGTCGTGCTGCGTACCGGTACGGGTAACGAAGTGGTTGATTACGCCCAGCCAGAGAGCTCGACCGTCAGCCACACCCGTGCGGACGTGAATAGTGCGCCAGCCAAGAGCGCCGAACCGGGCTTTGATTACCTGGATATCCCGGCATTTTTGCGTCGTCAGGCGGACTGATTTGAAAAGAATCGCTAAGAAGACGTGAAATATTGAACAAACGTCCGTTTAGCCGGTCCATCTGAAATCGCCTCTATCCGCACGTGCTTGCATGTGCGGTGGGTGGCGGCTCGGCGTGATTGCTACGCCGAAGATTGCTGGCTAGGCGTTCGGACCAAGGGTTCGTTCGTGTGGGAGCAGCGACTGTGCGTCCGGAGTGGCGCATGGCTGGCAGGTCAGGCTTTACCTGAGTTGCTGGTTCGACATCCATGCCGGATTCCCGTCCCAGGCATGGGTGTCGTGTCGAGATCCGCGATGGTATCGGGAGCAAGGTTCTGTCTGCTTGCTGCTTCCAGAGATGAAGGAAGCATGAAGGTTTAATCAGACTGTACGGTATGGTTTGCTATTGCCGCAGGTTAAAACTGTGTTAGCATCCGCTCCTAATTGGCTGTGCCTACACGGGTACCAACAAAAATGATCAAGCAACGCACGCTCAAAAATATTATCCGCGCCACTGGCGTTGGCCTGCACACAGGCGACAAGGTCTACATGACCCTGCGACCCGCAGCGCCAAACACTGGCATCGTTTTTCGCCGGACGGATCTAGAGCCGCCGGTGGACATTCGCGCCCGTCAGGACAACGTGGGGGACACAAGCTGGTCCACTACGCTGGTGAACGGCGAAGCCAAAGTCTCCACGGTCGAGCATCTTCTTTCTGCCATGGCGGGATTAGGCATCGACAATGCTTACGTGGACCTTTCAGCGCCGGAAGTTCCGATCATGGACGGCAGTGCCGGTCCCTTCGTTTTCCTACTGCAGTCGGCCGGTATCGAAGAGCAGAATGTGGCCAAGCGCTTCATCCGGATCAAGAAGCCGGTGAAAGTGCAAGAAGGCGACAAATGGGCAAGCATCTCGCCCTTCGAAGGTTTCAAGGTCGGCTTTTCGATCGATTTCAACCATCCAATCATCAGCAAGCGCACCTCGCATGCTGAAATCGACTTCTCGACGACCTCGTTTGTCAAGGAAGTCAGCCGCGCCCGTACGTTTGGTTTCATGCGCGACATCGAGATGATGCGCGAAAAAAATCTCGCGCTCGGCGGCTCGATGGACAATGCGGTGGTGCTGGACGACTATCGTGTACTGAACGAAGACGGCCTGCGTTACGAGGACGAATTCGTGAAACACAAGATTCTCGACGCGATCGGTGACTTGTATCTGCTGGGTCACAGCCTGATCGGCGCCTACAGCGCGCACAAGTCGGGTCACGAGCTCAACAACAAGCTGCTGCGGACGCTGATGGCTGACGTTACGGCGTGGGAAGAGGTCAGCTACCAGGACGATCCAGCGACTTCGCCAATCTCCTATGCTCATCCTGCGCAGGCGATCTGATTCGTGTGACGCTTCAGAAACAGGCACAAAAACGAAAAGGCCGCGTCCACCCAGACGCGGCCTTTTCGTTTTGTGATGTGCCGCGCAGTCAGTCGCCAATTCTTCACGCCTTCTCGACATTTGTTGCAAGAGGGCTGGATCGCTGTGCTATAAATCTCTGCTTGGCATAAACGCTGCATCGACTTTTGGCTATCAGTAAAAGTGCTCAGTACAGCGAGTCAATCAGTCCAGCGCTTATTTTTTTGTTTTGGAATCAGTGGTTTCGGCAAGGGATGCCAATTCAAGGAACAGAGCCCGCAATTCGGGGTCTGAGAGCGAAGCGGCGGTTGCCTGAAGATAGGCGGCTGCGGTGGGAGAAAGCGGTTTTGACCTGTCCGGCTCGACAATGACCGGCGGTTGGGGGACCACTTTCACGGTGACAGAACTGGCGTTCGTGCCGATGGCATGGGCTGTGGCAAGAATCTGCGTCTGCATTAGACGCAGACGCGTTGCCCAAGCCGGTGAAGACGCCAGAAAGACGAGGCGATCGTTGCGCAGGTTGGCGAATCTCACCTGCTCGCGCAATGGCGATGGCAACGTCTGACGCAAGGCGCGATCCAGCGCTTCGAGCACGCCGGCCTTTTTGGCCAGTGTGGCGAAAGAGCCACACTCGACGATGGACTTCGGTCCGTTGCCGGCGCGGCGAGAAATGGCCTGACTGGGGCTGGCTGGAGAAATGCGTTGCACGGTCCCGGCATTCGATTTTGGAAAGATATGCAAATCATACTCGTCTCACGTTCGCGCAAATTACCCAAAACACTTGATCTGGCTGACCCGCGTGTGCGCAGGAAGCTGCTTTCGATGCTGGTACTAGCGATTGTGGGATGTGTAGGGGCCGGCGTCGGCCTCGCTTTGACGGTCGCCAGTCCACGCGATCGGGCGCTCTCTCAAATCCGCGAGCTGCAGCAACAGGTGAAGCAGCAAAATACTCAGCTCGGCGGCGTACGCGAAGATTCACAGCGCGGCCTGGATGCGCTGGCGGTCAAGCTGGGTCAGTTACAGGCACAGTCGACACGGCTGAATGCATTGGGTGAACGCCTGACCGAGGTCGGCAAGCTCGATGCCAGCGAATTCAATTTTGACCAGCAGCCTGCGGTGGGTGGCGTCGAGGACGTCAGTGGCAGCGCCTATGCCTTGCCGCAGACGCTGGATAGCAGCATCAGCCAGTTGGCAACCCAGTTTGATACGCAACAGGCGCAGCTATCCGCGCTTCAGAGCCTCTTGCTCAATGCCAAGATCGAGTCGAATCTGAAACCCACCGGCATGCCGGTGGAAGGCTATATTTCATCCTATTTCGGTGCGCGCCCCGATCCCTTCGATGGCCGCTCGGCTCGCCACACCGGTATCGATATCGCCACTCCATATGGCACGCCGGTGCACGCGGTTGCCGAGGGTATGGTGACCTACGCTGGCGTGCGCAATGGCTACGGCAACGTGATTGAGATCGATCACGGCAACGGTTACATGACCCGCTATGCGCACAACAGCGCGCTGGAAGTACATGCCGGTGAGCATGTTCAAGTCGGCACCGTGATAGCTGATGCAGGCTCCACCGGCCGCTCTACCGGCTCACACGTGCATTTTGAGGTCTGGTACGACGGCCGCGTGGTCAATCCGCTGGCTTTCGCGCGTAATCATCGTTAACCGGGAGCATTCAAGAGTCGCCAACGCTCTTGAATCCGGGCCTCACCGGCGCCATCCGAACATGCAGGCCAGCAACTGCTTATTGCGGAAGTGAACCCATCCAGCGCGGCGCCTGCGCGCTCGATGGTTGCCCGAAGGGCCGCAAGAGCGGGTTCGCATTGGGCATGTAGTAATATGCCCAACTGGCTTGCGCGTGATGCAGGCAACTTGTTTCCCAATCCGGAAGATCGATGTTCAACCGTGCCCTGACGAGTCTTTTCGGTAGCCGCAACGACCGCGTGCTGCGCCAGCTTTCCCGCAGCGTTTCCCGCATCAATGCGCTGGAGTCCGAGTTCGAAAAGCTGAGCGACGACGCCTTGCGTGGCAAGACCGAAGAATTCAAACAGCGTGTCGCTGCTGGCGAGTCGTTGGACAAGCTGCTGTCGGAAGCCTTCGCGGTGGTGCGCGAGGCGGCCAAACGTACGCTCGGCATGCGCCATTACGACGTGCAGATGATCGGCGGCATGGTGCTGCATTCGGGCAAGATCGCCGAGATGCGCACCGGCGAAGGCAAGACCCTCGTCGGCACGCTGCCGGTCTATCTCAATGCGCTGGCCGGCAATGGCGTGCATGTGGTGACCGTGAACGACTACCTGGCGCGCCGCGACTCCGCGCAGATGGGCAAACTCTACAACTTCCTCGGACTCAACGTGGGCGTGGTGTATCCAGGCATGGATCACGCCGACAAGCATGCGGCTTACGCAGCTGACATCACCTACGGTACCAATAACGAATTCGGCTTCGACTATCTGCGCGACAATATGGCGCTGAGCAAGGAGCAGCGTTATCAGCGCGGCCTGCATTACGCCATCGTCGATGAGGTCGACTCGATCCTGATCGATGAAGCGCGCACGCCGTTGATCATCTCAGGTCCGGCCGAGGACTCACCGCAGCTGTATCTGGCGGTGAACAAGATCGTGCCGCGAATGATCCGCCAGCCTGACGAAACCAGCCCTGGCGATTACTGGGTCGACGAAAAACAAAAGCAGGTGCATTTGTCCGAAGAGGGCATGCAGCACGCCGACGAATTGCTGCTGGAAGCCGGTGTGATCGAGGCGGGCAGCGGTCTTTACGACTCGAAGAATCTGGCCGTGGTGCATCATCTCAACGCGGCATTGCGGGCTAACGGTATCTACCAGCGTGACGTCGATTACATCGTGCGCGATGGCGAAGTCATCATCGTCGATGAATTCACCGGTCGTACGCTTGCCGGACGTCGTTGGTCCGATGGTCTACACCAGGCAGTCGAGGCGAAAGAAGGCGTGCCGATCCAGCGCGAAAACCAGACGCTGGCCACGGTGACGTTCCAGAACCTGTTCCGCATGTACAAGAAGCTGGCCGGCATGACCGGTACGGCCGACACCGAGGCGTTCGAGTTCCAGAGCATTTACGGTCTGGAAGTGGTGGTGATCCCGACCCATCAGCCGATGATCCGCAAGGACAACTCGGACATGATCTTTTTGGCGCAAGATCCGAAATACCGCGCGGTGATCGAGGATATCAAGGCCTGCCACGAACGCGGCCAACCGGTGCTGGTGGGTACCACCTCGATCGAGGTATCTGAACTGCTTTCCGGCTTGCTGACGCAGGCCAAAGTGACGCACGAGGTACTGAATGCCAAGCAGCACGAGCGCGAGGCGCACATCGTGGCCCAAGCCGGCGCACCGGGGCAGGTGACCATCGCCACCAACATGGCTGGTCGCGGTACCGACATCGTGCTCGGCGGCAGCCTCGAGGCAGCGATGTCCAAGCTGCCCGAAGACGCCAGCGAGATTGATCGCCAGCGCGTCAAGACCGAGTGGAAGAAGCTGCACGAACAGGTGCTGGCATCCGGTGGTCTGCACATCATCGGCACCGAGCGGCACGAGTCGCGCCGCATCGACAACCAGTTGCGCGGTCGCTCCGGTCGCCAGGGTGACCCGGGTTCCTCGCGTTTCTATCTGTCGCTGGAAGACAACCTGCTGCGCATCTTTGGTGGTGAGGGGCTGATCCGCTGGATGAAGCGCTTCGGCATGAAGGACGACGATGCGCTGGAAGATCGCATGATCAGCCGGCAGATCGAGAAGGCTCAGCGCAAGGTCGAGCAGCACAACTTCGACATCCGCAAGCACCTGTTGGAATTCGACGACGTTGCCAACGACCAGCGCAAGGTGATTTACCGTCAGCGCGATGAACTGCTCGAGGGCGAGGAAGTCTCTGCCACCGTCACCGACATCCGTGAGGATGTCGTGCAGTCGATGGTGCGCGCGCACGTGCCGGCTGAAAGCATTGACGAGCAGTGGGATATCCCTGCGTTGGATCGTGAGTTGGAAAGCGAATTTGGCCTCTCGCTCGAGCTGCCGAAATGGGTCGAGCAGCAGCACGAAATCGACGCCGAGATGATTCTTGGTCACGTGCGCGAATCGGTGGACGGTTTTTTCCAGGCAAAGGAAGCGCAGGTGGGTGCCGAAACCATGCGCCAGCTGGAAAAGCACATCATGTTGACCGTGGTCGACAACGCCTGGAAAGATCATCTGGCCAACATGGATTATCTGCGGCAGGGCATCTATCTGGTCGGTTACGCCCAGCAGGACCCCAAGCAGGCGTTCAAGCGCGAGTCGTTCAAGCTGTTTTCCGAGATGCTCAATCGCATCAAGGCCGAAGTGGTGCAGATGCTGGCGCGCATCCGCATTCGCAGCGAGGAGGAAGTCGCGGAGATGGAAGCCGAGCAGCAACGCATGGCCGACCGACTGCAGACGCAGATGCTTGCTACCGGGGGCGGAGCTCCCGCCAACGCGTTTGCCGCACGGTCGGCGGAGCCTTCCGGCGAAACCGCTAACTATCAGCGCTTGCCGGAGCCGGACACGCCGAAGGTCGGGCGCAATGATTCTTGTCCCTGCGGCTCAGGTAAAAAGTACAAGCATTGCCACGGTCAGCTGATCTGATTGATTTGGTTTGACGGACAACCGGTGACCATGAAAACCCCGCCGCAGCGGGGTTTTTCTTTGGCTGGGGCTGGGCATTCAGTCGCCGCCGCCCGGCGGTCGTTGGCGATGTGGTTCGGCATTGACCGTGATGTACTGCGGCTCCTCACCATCAATGCGCAGCGCAGTCAGCTTGCCACCCCACACGCAGCCGGTATCGATGGCATGCACGCCGAAGCCGGCAAATCGCCCCAGCGCCGACCAGTGGCCGCACACGATCTGGGTCTCGCGGCGGCGCATGCCGGGCACTTCGAACCACGGATACAAGCCGGGTTTTTGCGTACCTGGAATATCCTTGGCGTCGAAATCGATACGGCCGTTGATGTCGCAATAGCGCATTCGCGTCATCGTGTTGATCGTGGCCCGCTGCCGGTCCAGCCCCTGCAACCTGCTGGACCAAACCGCAGGGCGATTGCCAAACAAATTGCGCAGAAGTCGCGGATGGCGAGGGCTGGACAGCTCGCGCTCGACATCCTGCGCTGCACGCTGTGCCTGCTTCAAGGTCCACATCGGCGCAAGACCCGCGTGCACCATGGTCCAATTGAGCTGTTCGTCGTGATGCAGCAACTTTTGCGAACGCATCCATTCGAACAGGACGGGCGCGTCGTCGGCAAACAGCACCTCGCGTAACTCGGGATTCACGCGCGCCTGTGCATCTGGGCGCCGCTGCGCAATCGCCAGCAGGCTGAGGTCGTGATTGCCCAGCGTCACCACGCTGGACTCGCGCAGCTCGTGGATCAACCTCAGCGTATCCAGCGACTGTCCGCCGCGATTGACCAGATCGCCGCAAAACCATAGCTGATCCTGCGACGGATCAAAGCGCAGTTTTTCCAGCAGACGCTGCAGTTCGGGATAACAGCCCTGAACGTCGCCGATGGCGTACGTGGCCATATCAGATCGCGTCCATCATCAGGGCAACGTCCATCACGGCCGGCCCATCAGTGCAGCGTGCGTGGAATGGACAGGGTGAAGGTCGGAATCGGTGCGTCGAAATGCGTGCCGTCGTCGGCCAGCATCTGATAGCTGCCACCCATGGTGCCGACCGGCGTCTCAAGTACCGCTCCCGAGGTGTACTCGAAATCATCGCCAGGGCGCATCCACGGTTGTTCGCCGACCACGCCGTCGCCGCGCACTTCCTCCACCTTGCCGTTGGCATCGGTGATCATCCAGTGGCGGGTCAGCAACCGCGCAGGCATATCGCCTTCATTGCGCAGAGTAATCGTGTAGGCGAAAACGTATCGATTGTCACCGGGCTTCGATTGATCGGGGACGAAGCGCGTTTCGACCTGCACATCGATCGTGTAGGAAGCTTTTTCGTTCATGGCCTGATTGTAAGGCTTGCTATCGTGAATGGGGTGCAGCCTTCACGTCTGTGATGAAAGCAGTGATGGATTTAGCCGCGTGGCTGCAAGCTGTAGACCTTTGCCAGTCGGACAAAATCGCCAGGCGACAGCGTTTCTGCGCGAGCCTTGGGATCGACATCGGCGCTGCGAATGGCGTCGCTATCGAATAGCTGCTTGAGCGCGTTGCTCAGTGTCTTGCGCCGCTGTGCAAAGGCGGCTTTGACGACGAGATAGACATCGGCAGGATCAGCGTCATGCTTCTGATCCGGTGACAATGGCTGCAACCGCACCACCGAGGATTCAACTTTCGGTGGTGGGCGAAACGCTTCCGGCGGCACGTCGAACAGCGGCTCGACCCGGCAAGCCAGTTGCAGCATTACTGAAAGCCGGCCGTAGACCTTGCTGCCGGGTTCGGCGGCCATGCGATCGACCACTTCCTTCTGCAGCATGAAATGCAGATCCTGGATCGCATCGAAATGATCGACGCAGTGAAACAGGATAGGGCTGGAGATGTAGTACGGCAGATTCCCCGCAATGCGCAGCTTCGGTACGCCGAGGCTTTGCGCCAGCGCAGTGAAGTCGACCTTCAGCACGTCGGCATGAATGATCTGCAACTCGCCGATGCTGGCAGCGCGCGCCTGCAGGCCCGGGATCAGATCGGTATCCAGTTCGATCGCCGTGAGTTTGCCGGCGGCCGTAAGCAGCGGCAGAGTCAATGCGCCTTCGCCGGGGCCTATCTCGACCACGACGTCCTCGGTGCGTGGCGCAATCATGCTCACTATCTGCCCGATGTATCGCTGGTCGTGCAGAAAGTGTTGGCCAAAACTTTTCTTGGGGCGGGCGCTCATGGGTTTTTCCGGGTCGAACTCGACGCGTGCTGAGTATGGTTTTTAGGGGGCGTCGAAGATTCGAAACTGCCAGCAGCGCGGCGTGCAATCAGATCGATGGCCATCTGCGCCGCCGCCAAAAGGCTGGCGGGGTCGGCTTTGCCGGTGCCTGCAAGATCCAGCGCCGTGCCGTGATCGACCGATGTGCGGATAAATGGCAGGCCAAGCGTGATATTCACTGTGCGATCGAATGCTTCACTCTTCAGCACGGGCAGCGCCTGATCGTGATACATCGCCACCACGGCGTCGTAATGCAGACGCTGCGCCGGTACGAAGGCGGTATCTGCCGGCAAGGGGCCAAGCAGGCCCATGCCTTCCGCACGCAGTGCTTCCAAGGTCGGAATGATGGTGTCGATTTCTTCGTGACCCATGTGGCCTGCTTCACCGGCGTGCGGGTTCAACCCGAGTACGGCGATACGCGGCGCGGGCAGGCCAAATTTTTCGCACAGCTCCGCATGCACGATGCGCAGTGTGCGTGCAAGCCACGGACCGGTGATTGCTGCTGGTACCGCGGACAGCGGCAGGTGTGTGGTGACCAGCGCAACGCGCAGTTCTGGACTCGCCAGCATCATCACTACGTCGGCGCACACGCGTTCAGCGAAAAATTCGGTGTGACCGCTGAAGCGGATGCCGGCGTCGTTGATCGATGACTTCTGTAGCGGCGCGGTGACTACCGCGTCATAGCGGCCAGCCATGCAACCGTCGCTGGCTTCGGCCAACGTAGCGAGTACGTGGCTTGCGTTGGCCGGATCGGGACGGCCGGGAATTTCCCTGGCCGCTAGCGGCACATGCTTGATGCGCAGAAATCCTTGAGGACGCTGGGTCTGCGTCGAGCCATCGTCATCGATCAATTCAATGTTGATGCCACAGTGCGCAGCCGCGCGTTCCAGCAAACCGCGATCAGTGATGGCGACTAGGCTGGCCGCCAGCGGCGAGGAGGCCAGTTTCACCAACAGTTCCGGACCGATGCCGGCCGGTTCGCCGACCGTGATGGCGAGCCGCGGGAGTGCTGTCCCGTTCAACGTGGCTTACGGGCTGGTGCTGGTCGCGGAAGCCTGATCGTCCGCCGAGCGCAGTTCGGGCACCAGGATATTGATGTAGGCACCGGCGCGCATATCGCGCAGATAGTCGTCGTATACCTGCTCAGACTTGCGGTTGCCGATGGCCTGGCGCGCTTCGTTGCGGGCCGTTTCATCGGTGACATCGCTCTGGCGCGTGCTCAGTCGTTGCAAAATATTCCAGCCGGCGTCTGTCTGGAACGGTTGCGACACCTGATTGTCCTTCAACGCAGCGACCTGCTGGGCAATGCTGGTGCCCCAGTCCTGCTGCTTGAACCAGCCCATGTCGCCGCCGGCGTTGGCGGTGGTGGGGTCGGCCGAGTCCTTTTTCGCTACCGCGGCGAAGTCCTCGTGCTTGTTGACGATGCGGTTATAGATGTCCTGCGCCTTCTGCTGCGCTTGTTCCGGGGTGATCAGTTCGCTCGGTTTGATCAGGATCTGCCGCGCATGATATTCGGTTACGACCTGGCGGCTGGGTTCGCGCTGGCCGATCAGCTTGATGATGTTGAAGCCGGTCGGGCCACGCAGTGCGGGGCTGACGTCGCCTGGCTTCATTGCCGCGATGGTGTCGGTGAATGCCGGCGGGATGGCGTCCATACGGCGCCAGCCGAGGTCGCCGCCATCCAGTGCATCAGAGGCATCGGAAAAACGGATCGCCGCCGCGTTGAAATCCATGCCGCCCTTAAGCGCCGCAACGGCCTGCTCGGCCTTGGCCTGGCTAGCCTGAATGGCCGCGGCATCGGCGCCGCTCGGCGTGCTGATCTGGATATGCGCCAGATGCACTTCGCCTGCCTTGTAGGTCGGGCTGCTGAGCAGGTTGGTGACTTCACTGTCGGTGACCGAAACGGAATCGTGGATCACGCTCTCATGCAGCCGCTGCACGGTGATCTGGTCCGCCAGCTGCTGGCGAAACTGAGCAAAACTACCACCGTCGTGCTCGACCGCGGTTCGCAGCTGGTCAGCGGTCATCTTGTTCTGCTGGGCCACGCCGTTGACGGCCTGATCGACGTCGGCATCGGACACGTGAATGCCCTGATCATCTGCCTTCTGAATCTGCAGTCGGTTCAGGATCAGGCGATCGAGCACCTGCTGTTGCAGCACGTTCGCCGGTGGCAGCTGGCCGGGTTGGCTGGCGTACTGCTGCTGCACCGAGCGGGTGGCCTCGTTCAATTCGCTTTGCAGGATCACGTCGTCATTGACGACGGCGACGATGCGATCGATCGGTTCATTGGCCGTGGCCGGCGCAGTGGTGGCGTTGGCGGCGGCGCCTGGCAGGAGCTGGGCGTGCACGGGCGACGCAATGGCGAGCGCCAGCAGAAGAAATGCGGTGGTTTGCTTCATTATTGAAAAGCCTGGGTCGCCAAAACAAAAGTGGATGCGGAGGGGCGAATGCAAATTATTGATAGCCAAGAATATCACGGCGCAAGGTAGGATCGATTTGGCCGCCGCTCGAACCCAGTCCCTTGAAGACCACTTCGAACATGATGGCGTTGTCGCGCAGATTGGTATTGGACGTCGTCGGCACGGCAATGGTGCCGTAATAGGTCTGGTTGACGTAGTTGCGATCAACCAGTCGCAAGGTGACGCAACAGCTGTCGTATTCGATACCAGCCAGCGCTTCCACCGTTCCGGTCGCCGTGCCTTCAAGGCCCTTGATCGGTTCTTCGTAACTCCATGAGCCAATCAGGCGCCAATAGGCAGATATGGGATAGACCGCAGAAACGCTGTATTGATCCAGCAGGCCGCGGCGATAGTGATACGAGAAGTCCAGCACGCCATCGTTGCCTAGACGGTGCTGCAACTCAAACGATGCCATGTCGGTCTGGTGCGTGTTCGGGCTCCACTGATAGGCGGTATTGACGCGCCAACGATCGTTGAGCTGCATGTCAAACTGTGCAACGTAGTCCGAGCCGTTGAAATTCGTTGCGGCCGGCACAGTAATGGGACCGGTCGGTACCTGCACTCGCTGCGGGGTGAAATACCGGATTTGCCCGAAGCTGGCTGACACTCGCTCGACGCCGTTTTCATCGAGCAGTCGCGTTGTCAGCGCGCCGGTGAGGTCATTCGCGTTCATCTGCCGATCGTCGCCAGCAAACTGGTTAGGCGTGAAGAGCTGGTAATAGTCGAACGACGTGAGCGACGTATCGAACAGCGGCAGGTTGTCCTGGTTGCGGTAAGGCACGTAGAGGTAATATGCCCGTGGCTCAAGGGTTTGCGTATAGCTGGTGCCGAACAGCGAGATGCTGCGATCAAAGACCAAACCACTGTCCAGGCTGACGATCGGCATCGAGCGCGTAGGCGTTTTGTCGGTAAACGGTGACGGCGTGCCGGGCGCCAGCAAGCCGTAATAGCCGTAATTTTGGTAATCACCGCTGAGATCGTAGGCCGTGTAGCGATACGCTATCTTGGGGCGAACGAACCACGCTGAGTTTCCCAGGTCTGCCTCCAGGTAAGGATAAAGATCCAGTCGTTCGCCTTCGACGTAGTTGGCCTTGTGAAAATCGTCGAACTCGTTGTTGGCGCCGAATTCAAGCCAGCGGGAGATCGGCACGTTCAGGTTGACGGCCAAGTAAGGCAGCTTGTCGTAAGGATTGACTGCGTCCGTCGCGAACGGGTTGGTGTTCTGGTAAACGAGTCCGCCGAACTGTGCGTTCCACCAGGTTCCGCCACCGACAATCGCTGCAGTCGATGCAAGGCTGTAGATGACCGTCTTGGACAGGGCGTTGCCAAAGTCATAAAGATAGGCGCTGTCCGATGCGTGGTTGTACGAACCCACGAAACTCCAGTTGTCCCACAAATGCGTGGTGTCGGTGTAGTCGATCAGATAACGCGATTGGCCGTTGGTATTGGTTATGCCATCACTCTCGCCGGTGTCGTTGGGCACGTACTCCACGTTGAGCTGACCGGTGCTTGCGTGGCTGCCGGGCAGGAGGTAGCGAAACTCGCCAGCGAGCATCGGTCCGCGTGATGAGTAATAGCGCGGGTCCAGCGTGGCGTCATAATTCGGTGCGAGGTTGAAATAGTACGGTGTACTGATTTCGAAGCCGGAGCGGCTGGTGTTACCCAGTGTGGGATTCAGAAAGCCGCTCTTGCGCCGGTGGTCGATCGGAAAAGTGAAGTAAGGCAGGTAGATAAACGGCATCTTGCCGACGCGCATGGTCGCGTTGCGCGCGGTTCCGACGCCGGTGTCTTTGTTCATCGTGATCGACTTGCCGCGGAACTCCCAGATGTGGTGCCCGACGTCACAGGTCGAGTAGGTGGCCATCGAGTAGCGCGTGTGCATGTCGTCGATCATCTGGCCTTGTTTGGCCACACCGTTGCCGCGTTGATCGAGCATCTGGTAATGCACGTTATCGGCGATGCCGCGGCTGTCATTGCTGTTGCCGCGCATGTGTGTGCCGGCGATCAGCTGGGTCGATTCCTGGTAGCGGACGTTGCCGCGTGCGTCGTAGTCGGTGGTGTCGTCGTTGTAGTCGACCGTGTCAGCCTGCAGCTTCTGGTCGGCGCGCTGCAGCATGACGTTGCCGGACAGGTGATAGATGGTCTGGTTCGAGCTGTCGACACTGTCGGATTTGACGTAAGTCGGGCTGGTGTTGCGCACCGACGGATCCTTGCCCAGCGCCGGGTCGTAGAAATCCAGCAGCGAATTGGGCCGGCAGATGGCGTAGTTGTATGGTCGCGGCGCGCAGTGAAACGTGCCCAGCGGACAAACCTGTTCGGACCCGTCCAGGGAGGATTTTGGACGCTGCTGACCCGCAGCGTCGGCTTGGTTGCCGATCAGGGCTAGTGCAGCGGCGACGGCCAGCAGGCGGCGCGGTGGGAGCTTATGCGTCACAGTCAAAATCTGTCGGCTTTGAGGGGTTCGTTAAGCTAACAGAAAGACCGCGTGTACGGCACGCATACCTTTTCCGGGGCGAGGCGATATTCAGCTCATTTTTGCACTGGTTTCGCAAGGAATCGGCATGGATGCTGGTTTCCTGCGATTCTTTAAGCCGATCGTGCGCCAGCAGCTACTCCATGAGCGCCGAGACGTGAGCTGAGGCGCTGGCCGCCAGTGCTGCCAGGTCGTAGCCACCTTCGAGCGTGGAGACCAGTTTGCCACCGGCATGCTTGCGGGCCAGAGTCACCAGGCGTTCTGTAATCCATACATAGTCTTCCTGGCCAAGCCGGATATCGGCCAGTGGATCGCTGTTATGGGCATCGAATCCCGCCGACACCAGCACCAGCTGCGGCTTGAATGCATTGAGCCGTGGCAGCAGCAGGCCATCCCAAAGCTCGCGGAACTCATTCGAGCCATCGCCGGGTGAAAGCGTACCGTTGACGATATTGCCCACGCCGCGCTCGCTCTCAAAGCCTGTGCCCGGATAGAGCGGCGACTGGTGGCTGGAGACAAACAGTACGCGTTTGTCCATCTCGAAGATGGCTTGCGTGCCGTTGCCGTGGTGCACATCGAAATCGGCGATGGCCACGCGTTTCAGCCCATATGCCGAGATGGCATGCGCGGCCGCTACTGCAATGCTGTTGAACAGACAGAAACCCATGGCCTGATCGCGCGTCGCGTGATGGCCTGGCGGCCGCACGGCGCAGAAGGCGCGCTGCCCGTCGGCACCGGTCATCACGGCGTCGACGGCGGCGATCACCGCCCCGGCGGCGCGCAAGGCAGCGTGGAGTGAGCCGGGTGACATCACGGTGTCCTCGTCCAGCCGGTGCGTACCTTCCTGTGGTGCGCTGGCAAAAATACGATCCACGTACTCCGCGCTGTGTACCCGCAGCAACTGTTCACGTGTGGCCAGCGGTGCCTCGATCCGGTCCAGTGTCGCGTAACGGTCGAGATCCAGCGCGTGCAGCACGGCGGAAAGTCGCGCCGGCCGTTCGGCGTGGCCAGCGCCGGGATCGTGTTGCAGGCAGGCGGCGTGGGTATAGAGCTGAAGCATGGGCAGATTGCCGGGCAGGGGCTAATTCGTGGCGGTGGGCTTGCGGCGACGCTCGTGCTGCCACAGCACTTCGCCGTGACCGCTGGCGCGCGCCAGCACACGGCAGAGCACAAACAGCAGGTCGGACAGCCGGTTCAGATAGCGCGACGCCTGCGGGCGAATCTCCTCGACGTGCGAAAGGGCGATGACATCGCGCTCGGCGCGACGGCAGACCGTGCGCGCCAGATGGCAGGTGGCCGCCGCCATGCCACCTCCGGGCAGGATGAAATCCTTCAGCGGTGGCAATGGCTCGTTGAAACCGTCGAGCACGCTTTCCAGCCGGTCGATATCCGCATCGTCGATCATCGCCATGCCGGGAATGCACAGCTCGCCACCCAGATCGAACAGCTCGTGCTGTACCTGGGTCAGGGTTTCGCGCACGGCGCCGTTGACGCCTTCGATGGCCAGCACCATGCCGATCGTGCAGTTGAGCTCATCCACCGTGCCGTAGGCGGTGACGCGCAGGGAATCTTTTGCCACCCGTGAGCCATCGCCGAGGCCGGTCGTGCCGTCATCGCCCGTGCGCGTGTAGATCTTGGAAAGGCGGTTGCCCACGTCAGTGCAGTTGCGCACCGCGCTGAAGCGCACGGGACAGCTGAACCACCAGCACGTGCATCACCGCACCCAGCCCGACCCATATGGCCGTGGTTTCCAGGAACGGCAGATACCAGTCGCCGAGATTCTCAACCCATCCGCTGAAGTTGCGCGTTGCTGTCGGCACGCTGGCGCTGAGCCAGAAGAAACTGCCGTTGGAAATGAAGTAGCACATCGATACGCTGGCCAGCAATGCAACAGCTGCCATGCCCAGCGTGGACAGGCTCAGTCCACGCTGATATTTGGCCAGCAGGCTGCCGCCCAGCCACAGGCTGAAATACGACGGGATCAGAAACCAGTAGGCCACCGACACGCAGTAGTGACTCCAGAAATCCATGCCTTGATTCGTAATGACCAGATAGTCGACCAGCACCGCCTCGAGCATCAGTAGCGGAAACGCCCAACGCGCCGAACCGCGCAGCCAGAAGCCAGCCAGGAAGAACACGCCCCATGACGCATCCGGCAGCGCGTCAAAGTGATGCAGAAAAGAGTGATGAATGCGGGTGGCTGCCATCACCAGGGCAAGTACGAGCAAAATGCCCAGGCGTTGGGTGTGCGTCTTGGCCATGTGGTGCTCCGAGGGATCGCTTATTGATAGGCAGGTTGATACAGGCCGCTAGTCTAGCCCACCGGCTGCCATATGGCCGCAGTTCCAGGTCGAGTATCAAATACAGCTACCAAATACAGCATGTTCCAGCGGGTATCATCCAGGCATGAATGCAACCGTGCCTCTTCCTTCAAACCGAAACAGTGTGCTGATCGTCGGCGGTGGCCTGGTTGGCGCCAGTCTGGCGATTGCGTTGGATGCAGCGGGCGTGGCCGCCACCTTGGTTGAGGCCGCCGCGCCGCGCACCGATGCACAGCCCAGCTATGACGAACGCAACCTCGCGCTGGCCCGGGCCACGGTCAATGGCCTCGACGCGATCGGGGTATGGCGACACGCCGCAGCGTACGCAAACCCGATCAAGCATATCCATGTCAGCCGTACGGGTGAATTCGGCAGTGCGCGTATCGACGCGGATCGCCAGGGCGTCAGCGCCTTGGGCTGGACCTTGCCCGCGCGCGAACTCGGCGCCGCGCTGCTGCGCCGGCTGGACGAATGCACCCGGCTGACCCGATTCGCGCCGGCCAGCCTGGTGGCGCTGAATCCACTGGCCGATGGCTGGCGCGCTGACATCAAGACGTCGACGGGCACTCAAAGTGTCGATACGTCGCTGCTCGTGGGTGCCGACGGCACCGACTCCTTCGTCCGCAACCGGCTGGGCATCGAGGCTGAGCATCACGATTACCGGCAAACCTTGTTTGTCTGCACTATCACGCCCGAACGCGATCACCGCAACCGCGCCTACGAGCGCTTTGCCGATAACGGCCCGGTGGCGCTGCTGCCGTTGGCCGAACACCGTTGCGGGTTGGTGCTTACCGTGCCGACCGACGAAGCCAATGCGATTGCCGCGCTCGACGACGACGGCTTTACTCAATTCGCGCAGCAGCGTTTCGGTTGGCGGCTGGGTCTGCTCAGCCGTCCCGGCAAGCGCCATCCGTATGCGATCCGTGCGGTCACGGCGCAATCCCTGACCGCACCGCGCGCGGTACTGGTCGGTAACGCCGCGCAAACCGTGCATCCCATCGGCGCGCAAGGTTTCAACCTCGGCCTGCGCGACGCGCTGACCCTGGCCGAACTGGTGGCGACGGCGACCGATCCCGGGGCAGCCGACATGCTGGCCAGTTATGCCGCGCGGCGCGCACCGGATCGCGAAGGCACCATCGCGATGAGCCACAGTCTCGTGCGTCTGGCCTGTCTGCAACAACCGCTGCTCGCGCCTCTGCGCTCGCTGGCCCTTCTCGCTTTTGACCGCGTACCGCCGCTGCGTGATGCGATGGCCAAACGCGGCATGGGCTTTCGCGGCGAACCGCCGCTCGCGGTGCTGGAGCGCAGTCCGTGAGTTCACCTGCGTTCGACACCCCGGCGCGTCGTCGGCCGCCCACGCTTGATATTGCGGTGGTCGGCGGCGGCATGGTCGGAGCGGCAGCCGCGCTCGCGCTTTCCAAGGCTGGCTTCAAGACAGCCTTGGTGGAGGCTCGCGCGCCGCAGCCATGGCAGCTGCAGCACGAAGTGGATCTGCGCGTGGTTGGCCTCGCGCCATCGTCCATCCAGTTGCTGGATGCTCTGGACGTCTGGACGTCCATCCGTGAGGCGCGCTCCAGTGCGTATTCGCACATGCATGTCTGGGATGCCGAAAGCGGTGCGTCGATCTCGTTCGACGCGGCCAGCGAAGGTCGCCAGCAGCTGGGCTATATCGTCGAGAACAATCTGGTGCAGTGGACGCTGTGGCAGGCGCTGGAAACTGCCGGTGTTCAGCGGTTATGTCCGTCGCAGGTGTTGGCGTTTGAAGCGCGCGAGGATCGTATCCAGCTCGATCTCGACGACGGTCAGTTGCTGAATGCCAGCCTGCTTGTCGCGGCCGATGGCGCCGCCTCGCCGCTGCGACAGCTGGCTGGCATCGGCACACGCGGGCGCGACTATGAGCAGAGCGCGGTGGTCGCCCATCTGCAGACGGAACGGCCGCACGAAAACACCGCGTGGCAACGCTTTCTGCCAGCCGGTCCGCTGGCGCTGCTGCCGCTCGCCGATGGCCGTAGCTCGCTGGTCTGGTCCCTGCCTGAAGACGAAGCACGGCGGGTGCTGGCGCTGGATGATCAGGCCTTCCTCGGCGAACTTGGCATCGCCAGTGATTTCCGGTTAGGCCGAATCCTTGCAACGTCGGCACGCGCGGCCTTTCCGCTCAAGCTGCAGCTGGCCCAGCGCTATCAAGCCGAGCGGTTCGTGCTGCTTGGCGACGCGGCGCATGCCGTACACCCGCTGGCGGGGCAGGGCGTGAACCTTGGCCTGCGCGACGTGACCGAGCTGCGCGATACGCTGGTCGCGGCACGCGTGGCCGGTCGTGATATCGGTGCCGAGCACGTGCTGCGCCGCTACGCGCGCCGCCGGCGCAGCGCCGATACGCTGGATGCACTCGGTTTTGACGCGCTGGCACGTATCTATGCTTGGCAGTCGACGCCACTGGTCGCTGCACGCGGGTTTGGCGTGCGCCTGCTGGATCGTCTGTCACCGATCAAACGCCGGATTGCCGATCACGCGGCGGGCATCTGATCGGTGCTGCAACCCCGTTCCATTTTTTTATCATCAACGCACCTTCAGTCACCGCACCGAGGATTCCGTCATGCGACTCGTACGACTTTGCTGCGCGCTCGTTCTTTGCACCGTCGCCATGGCGACGCAGGCCAGAATGGTCAACAAGCCGGTGGAGTGGACGCAGGATGGTACGCGCTTCCACAGCGTGCTCGTGTACGACGATGCAGTCACCAGCAAACGCCCGGGTCTGGTGATGGTGCCGAACTGGTATGGCATCAACGATATGGCCGTCCAGAAGGCTGAAATGATTGCCGGCAAGCATTACGTGATCCTGCTGACCGACATGTACGGCGCGAACGTGCGTCCGACCCAGGGCAATGCCGATCAGGCGATGGCGGCAGTGAAGCCGCTTTACGGCAATCGCGTGCTGATGCGCAAACGCATCAACGAGGCCCTGGCTCAGCTGAAGGCGCAAGCCGGCAGTGCGCCGATCGATCTCTCCAATCTGGCTGCCATCGGCTTCTGTTTCGGCGGTTCGGCGGTGCTCGATCTGGCACGCAGTGGCGCAGGTGTCAAAGCCGTGGTGTCGTTTCATGGTGGCTTGAGCACGGACAACCCTGCATTGGGCAAAAACATCAAGGCCCGTGTGCTGGCGATGAACGGCGCGGACGACAAAAGCACGATGCCCGATGCCGACAAGTTCATGGATGAAATGCGCCAGAGTCCGTCCGACTGGCAGTTCGTGGTGATCGGTCACGCCGTGCATTGCTTTACCGAAAAAGGCGAAAACTCGGCCGGCTGTCGCTACGACGAAAAAGTGGCGCAGCGCAGCTATCGGCTGATGCATGACTGGCTGCGCGAGTCGTTTTCGAACACGCCATGATGGGGCGTCGTGATCGTGCTGCGTATCGGGCCCTGTTCCCCAACGCATAAGCGCTTGAAGTTCAACTCCTCGGCCAGTGCGTCGACTTTTCGGAATCACTGATGAAAGCCAGCAAAGGCGCGGTAACGTTCGACGATCGCGCCTCGGTATTACGCGCCCTACAGAACGCCAAGATGGCAGCGTCTGCCCATGCGTATGTGCGTGGCGCCACGGTGCGCTTCTACGAATGGCTGGAAGCGAACCACAGCTGGTCGATCCCGCAGGGTCCGGCTATCTGGATCTGTGGTGACTGCCATCTCGGCAATCTCGGCCCTATCGCTGACACGGAAGGCCATGTACAGGTGCAGATCCGCGACTTGGACCAGACCGTGATCGGTAATCCAGCACACGATCTGATTCGCCTGGGGCTGTCGCTGGCCACTGCAGCGCGTGGCTCGGATCTGCCTGGCATCACCACAGTGCGGATGATCGAGACGTTGATGGAGGGCTACGAGTCAGCCTTTCCGGAGAACGACGAGCCGCATCCGGAAAAGCCGCAAGCGGTGAAGGTGGTGATGAAGAAGGCGATGAAACGCACTTGGAAAAAGCTGGCGCGCGACCGCATCGACGATACCGACCCAGTGATTCCGCTGGGCAAACGCTTCTGGCCGCTGGTGCGAGAAGAGCGCAAGGCGATCGAAGCGTTGTTCAGCGCGCCGGCACTGGGCGAACTGGTCACGCAGATCAATCACCGCACCGATGGTGCGCGCATCAAGGTCATCGACGCGGCCTACTGGCGCAAGGGTTGCAGCTCGCTGGGCAAACTGCGTTACGCGGTACTGCTGGACGTCGATGGCGGCAGCGTCAATGGTGACGATCTTTGCCTGATCGACATCAAGGAAGCGAACAAGGCTGCCGCACCGCATGCGCGCGGCGCGGTGATGCCGCGCGACCAGGCGCGGCGCGTGGTGGAAGGCGCGCGACACTTGTCGCCCGCGTTGGGCGATCGCATGCGCAGTGCTAGCCTGCTCGACAAGCCGGTGATCATTCGCGAGCTGCTACCGCAGGATCTGAAGCTGGAGATCGAGCATCTCGATCGCGAGGAAGCCATCAAAGCCGCGCGATTCCTCGCCAGCGTGGTCGGCCATGCGCACTGCCGGCAGATGGATGCAAAAACACGAAGCGCCTGGCGCAAGGAGCTCCAGCGCAACCGTTCCAAGACGCTCGATGCGCCGTCGTGGCTATGGTCCAGCGTGGTCGATCTGGTCGCCGAACATGAGCGCGGTTATCTCGAGCATTGCCGCAAATATGTGTTGTTGGATCAGGGCTGATTAACCAAACGTATCGCACGTATTCCGTGGAATGCTCTCTCGTTCCGCGTTTCCGAAATCAATTCTTACGTTCAACCGCGTAGGCAGCGAGCGCAAGCAGCGCGTCGCGATGCACCGAATCCGGCAGCGCTTCCAGCGCGTCGCATGCGGCGTCCGCGTGAAATACGGCGCGCTGATGCGTACGATCCAGTGCGCCGGAATCCCGTATGGCGGCGATGATGCGGTCGAGCGAATCCAGCCCGCCGTGTTCAATGGCGTGGCGCAGGGATTGGGCTTGCTCCGGGCTGGATTTTTCCAGCGCGTAGATCACTGGCAGCGTCG
>Ga0302310_10000152_pt1 | contig 65049 bp, 37 predicted proteins | sample III_Palsa_N1_2_FD_200451 | JGI IMG/M metagenome (GOLD analysis project Ga0302310, IMG submission 200451) | Peat permafrost microbial communities from Stordalen Mire near Abisko, Sweden - III_Palsa_N1_2 | ecosystem: Environmental > Terrestrial > Soil > Palsa > Peat permafrost | place: Sweden...
CGGCCAGATGGCGGAAGAGAGCTTCCCCTTGCCGCCCGGTGAGGCTCAGAAATCGGGTAGCACATCATGAACGAGCTGCAGCAAACCACCGCCCGTGCCATCGTGAACGTGTTCGAGACGGGCCGGATACTCGGCAAGTACGCGGCCATCGGGGTGCTCAAGGGGGATTCGGGCCACTTGTCGTATGGCAGAAGTCAGGCCGCCCTGGGATCCGGCGTATTGTTCGACCTCTTGGACGCGTATTGTCAGAAGCCGGCCGCGACTTGCGCCAATGCCCTCCGGGTCTATCTTCCGCGCGTCAAGAACCGAGATGTCACCCTGGACGGCGATCAGGATTTTCGAAGTCTCCTGGTTAGGGCGGCCACCGAGGATCCGGTGATGCGTCTCACGCAGGATCAGTTCTTCGACAGCCACTATCTGGCACCGGCGTGCCGAGCCGCGGATGTGCTTGGCATTGTCGACCCTCTGGGAATCACCGTCATCTACGATAGCTTCATTCAAGGCGGCTGGGGCCTCATGAAGCAGAAGGCCGGCGCGGTGACGACACGCGGTGCGCGCGATTGGGTGCAGCGGTACATCGATGCGCGCCGAACGTGGCTCGGCACCTTGAAGGCGCCGCTGCCCACTACGGTGTATCGCATGGATGCATTCACCTCACTCATCAAGGCCGATAAGTGGAATCTCGAGTTGCCGATGGCGGTGCACAACGTGAACATCAGCCTCGCGTCGCTCACCGCCGAGGTGCCTGACCAGGGTGCTCGACGCACGCTCACCTTGACCACGCCCTACCTGCGCGGCGCCGATGTCACGCTGGTTCAGCAAAAGCTTCAGGAGAGACAGCGTCCCATCACACCGGACGGCGTTTATGGCGCCTTTACCGCCAAGCTGGTGGAGCGGTGGCAGAGTGACAATCAAATTCATGAGACGGGAGTGGGGCCGGCTACGCGGCGGTCGCTGGGAATCGCCGCCTAGCGGCTCAGGCCAGCTCAATATACCGTCGCCGCGCTCTGCAGGTATCCCACCATGAGTTGCCCAGGGTCCGTTTCGATTGCGATTGCCCGGTTACTATCGATCAGGTACAACGAAAAACTGTCCGCGTTCGAGCGCGAAGTCTGATTGAACCCCGTGAAGGTGCCGGCAAAGATTCCCGGTGTCGATGTCGTGAAACTGCCGCTCACGGCGAAGTCCGGTCCGCCGGTATCGAAGTCGGCGAAGCCGCTGACCGTGGCCTTTGCGCCGGAGACGGTGGCCGTGACCGCGCCGATAACGGGCGATGGCAGATTCGAGGCGCTGGGAATGAGCGATGCATTCAGCCCGTAGGTTTCGCTGAAGGCGGTGGCGGTCAAGGCGCTCGGCTGCTGCTGAAAGCCTTGGCCGATGAACGTGTCGCTGCTGTCGTTCGAGAGAAGCAACAGATAACCGTTCGATGCCAGGTACCCATGCAGGGAATAATTGAACGTCGACCCGTCCGTCAAATGGGTGAGGGTGACGCGGCCGGCCGAATCCACGGTGTACGATCCCGTCAAGGCGAGCGGACTTTGCGTCGTCTTGCCGGAAAGATCGGCCCAGTTGAGAGTGCCCGATATCGAGCCATTGGCGCTCGCGGCAAATACGCCGGCGACCTGCAGCGCGCCTTGGGTGTCTTCGCCTTGTGCGGCAAAGACGTAACTCGTGCCGGCTAAAGAGGCGGCGCTGAACTGACCGGTGCCGGTGCCCTGACCGAGCGCAAGGCCGGCGAGTACTCCCTGAAATGAGCCGTTGGTTCCGGAGCCGCTGGTCTGAATGAGACGTATCCGGGTGGCGTCGACCACGTAGCCGGCCAAATATAAGGGCGGCAACATCGATGTGCCGGATTGCTGAAGTTGAATCTGGATCCGCCCGTACGTATCCGGCGTGGACACGGTGCCGGGTGCGACCGGATACACGCCGCTCGCCATCGCCTGGCCGTCGACAACGTCCAGTTCGCTGCCCGTGCCCGAGATCGTTCCGGATCCATCGATGTTCAGAATGCCGCCCAGCCAGAGCGGCGATCCCAGCTGATCGCCGCCCGACAGGGTCATCGCGTAGCCGCGAGACGGCGTTGCAGGCGTCGTCTGTAGCTCGAGTGTGCCGCTCACGGGAGAGCCGTTCAACGCGCCGACGAATCCTTGGGAGCCCGCCCCGGATACAGTGCCCACCAAGGTCTCGGTCGCGGTGGCCGCCAGGGTCAGTGAGATTACGAGATTACCATCGGGTCCTGGGGCGTAACTGCCACCGAGGATAGGCATCATGAGCGGGTCATTCTCCAGATCGCCGTTGGAGTCCGTGGTGTAATTGATGGTGTCCTGTTCGCCGCCGGTAATCTTACCGCCGCTGGCCGTGAAAGCGCCGGTGACGAAGGTCGCGTTCGATCCAGGAGTGCCCAGTACTTGAAATACATAGGTGCCATCGGCGAGTGTGCCGGCCGCCGCGGTAATGGTGATGGACGCCGAGACCGACTTCGTCGAATCCGTGGTCGAGGTGGCCGTGATGGTTACGCCGCCGCCCGACGGAATGGTGGTGGGCGCCGTGTAAACCGTACTCGCGCCGCTGGCGGTGGTCGTAGGATTGAATGAGCCGCAGGCGGTGGAACCGCAGGCCGCGCTCCAAGTCACCTCAGGATTAGCCGATGTGTCGTTGGTGATCATGGCGACCAAGGGCGACGTAGCGCCCACCTGCAGCGATGCCGGCGCCTGCGAGTAGAGGCTCACCACAATGGCAATGGGGGACACGATCGTGACGGTGGCGGAAACCGTTTTGCTGGGATCCGCGGCTGAACTCGCGGCGATCGTTACCGTCGAGCCGCTGGGAATCGCGGCGGGCGCGGTATACGTCATGCCTCCGGCGTTCGCGCTCGCGCTGAACGAGCCGCAGGCGGCGCTCGCACACTTGACGGCCCAAGTCACTGCCGTGCTGCCGGTCGTTCCCGTGGCATACGTGGCCGCCGCCTGCAAGGTGACCGACGCGTTCACGGCCAGCGATGCGGGAGGCGCCGCCACGAAGAGCACGGCCGTGGGACCTGGGGGTGGGCCTGACGGGCCGCCACCGCCGCCGCAACTCGCCACCAGCGTGCACAGGAGAGCCAGCGCGCTGCCGAAGGCGCCGCGTGCCCGATCGATCTTGAAACCCATACCCCCCGTCCTTGGTTGAAATCCCAGCCTTTAGACTAACCGAATTCGCCGGGGTGCATGGTCTATGCGCGGCAAAGATACGTCAAGCCAGTGCAAATTTCGGGGCAACGCGCATTCGAATGTCGCTATTTCCCGAGAGACCCCGTTTCATATAGGGAGTACTTCAATCGTCTCATGAGTCGCGCACTTATATAGAGCTCGTTCACAGGCTCCGTGCTCGGGTCAATGACGAATGAACGCTGAATGCGGATCTCGGCGCTCGTGACGGTTGCGGCCTTGCGGCGCTGAAGCGATTTTTTACGAACTCTAGAATCTGAACGCCATTAATGGAAGGGGCGGCGATGCCTAGAACGCCATCATCGGACACGGACGCCGAGGACAGATACTCATCTGATCCCAAAGGCGGGTTTGCGTCCATCTTTGCCCATCCGAAGACGCGTCCCGAAGGTCTCGTGCCCCTTCTGGCAGAGAACGGACTGAGAACATGGTAGACCCAACCGCCAACAATACGAATGCGACACCCGCCTCGGACACGCAGTTCACGGTTGCCGCGCCGCAGCTGAGCCTGCCGAAGGGCGGCGGCGCATTGCGCAGCATCGGCGAGAAATTCTCGACAAATCCGGCGAATGGCACCGGTACGCTGACTGTTCCGATCGTTACCAGCCCGGGTCGTTCCGGCTTTGGGCCGCAACTCGCGCTTTCCTACGATTCGGGGACGGGCAATAGCCCTTTTGGCCTCGGCTGGAGCCTGTCGGTGCCCAGCATCACACGCCGCACCGACAAAGGACTGCCGCGCTACAACGATTTTGAAACATCGGAATGGACGGATATTTTTGTCATTTCCGGTGCTGAGGATCTCGTGCCGGTTTTGCGGGAAGAGGGCGGAGACTGGACTCCCGATATCCAGCCGGATCGTGACGGCTACCGCGTCGAGTCTTTTCGGCCCCGAACGGAGGGTCTGTTCTCCCGAATCGAGCGCTGGACCCATCGGAGGACCGAAGAGTCGCACTGGCGCTCGATTTCCCGCGAGAATATCTTGTCCGTGTATGGACTGGATGAGAACTCCCGCATCGCCGATCCTGATAATCCGCTTCGTGTTTTCAGTTGGCTGATATGCCGCAGTTATGACGACAAAGGCAATGCGATGGTCTTCGACTATGTCGCCGAGAACGACGCGAATGTCGATCGATCGCTCGCCTTTGAACGAAACCGATCACGCACCGCCAATCGCTACCTCAAGCGCATCCGGTACGGAAATCGCAAGCCAATGCTTCTCGATCCCTCGCGGGCGGATTTTCGCGCATCTCACCTGAGCGAGCACGCGCTGCACTCCGCCGAATGGATGTTCAGTGTGGTGCTCGATTACGGCGAAGGGCATGTGGTGCGCGAGCCCGCCGTTGACGGGGGTCATGTGTTTGCGCGCGCGACTCCCGTGCCGCAGGAGTCCTGGCCGGTCAGAGCGGACCCGTACTCAACCTATCGTCCCGCCTTCGAGGTGAGGACGTATCGACTCTGCCGTCGCGTACTGATGTTTCACCATTTTCCCGAAGCGCTGGGCGCGCATGACGTACTGGTGAAATCGACGGAATTGTCGTACCGGGAGACGCCGTTTGGCTCGTTCGTCGAACGCATCGTGCAGGCGGGCTACACGCGCCGCCGCGGTGATGGCTACTTGATGCGCGAATTCCCCGCGCTCGACCTTGCGTACCTACGAAGTCCCTTGGAGAACCCGGGCGCGGTCACGCTTGAGCTCGTCGATATCGAACCGGACAATCTGGCCAATCTGCCCGGCGGTGTCGATGGCGCGAACTACCGCTGGCTCGACCTCGACGGCGAGGGCATCGCCGGCATCCTCGCCTCGCAGGGCGGCGCGTGGCTGTACAAGCGCAACCTCGGCGAGGGGCGCTTCGGCGCCACCGAAACCGTCAGGACGCAGCCGGTGCTGGCGCGGCACGCGGCGCGAGCACCGCATTTCATGGATCTGGCTGGCGACGGCAACTTGGACCTCGTCGATCTATCGGGCGGTGCGCCGGGATTTTATGGACGCACGCTCGATGCCGGGTGGGCGGGATTCCGCGCATTCCTCGAGTGCCCTATCCTGAATTGGAATGACCCCAATCTGCGCTTCGTGGATCTGACCGGGGACGGCATCGCAGACGTCCTCATCACGGAAGATGATGCGTTCACCTGGCACCCCTCGCTGCTGGAGGAGGGCTTCGGTAGTGGGATTCGCGTGAAAATTCCATTGACGGAAGAGGAGAGCGGCCCGCGGGCGGTCTTTTCCGACCCCGAGCAGACCATCTACCTTGCTGATATGACTGGGGATGGTTTGTCCGACATCGTGCGTATCCGCCGACACGAAGTCTGCTATTGGGCGAACCGGGGCCATGGCGGGTTCGCGGCCAAGGTAACGATGGGTGGTGCGCCGTGCTTCGACGAATCCGATCAATTCGATGAGGCACGCATACGCCTTGCCGACACCGACGGCACGGGCACGACGGACATTCTGTACCTCGGGCGCGAGGGTGTTCGCATCTATTTGAATTTGTCCGGCAATGCGCTTAGCACGCCGCGGTACATAAAACACTTCCCCGCGATCGACAACGCGGCATCGATCAGCGTGGCCGACCTTCTCGGCCGCGGCACCGCCTGCCTGGTGTGGTCCTCGCCGCTGCCACGAGAGAGCGGCCGGCAACTGCGCTACGCCGACCTCATGTGCGGTCGTAAGCCGCACCTGCTCTGCCGCGTGAATAACAACATGGGGGCGGAAACGCGTATTGAGTACGCGACGTCGAGCGAGTTCTATTTGGCGGACAAGCTGGCCGGAACACCCTGGGTGACGCGGCTACCCTTTCCCGTGCACGTCGTCCGCCGCCTCGAGACTCATGATGAGGTGAGTCGTAATCGCATGGTCACTCGCTACAGCTACCATCACGGGTTCTTTGACGGACTGGAGCGCGAATTCCGCGGGTTCGGTCGTGTCGACCAGTTCGACACCGAGGATTTTGCCACCTTCCAAGATTGCCGTGAGGGGCCAGCCGACAACTGGGACGCCGAGTCCAACGTCCCACCGGTTCTGACCAAGACATGGTTCCACACCGGGGTGTTCCTCGGCGGTGACCGCGTTTCGCGTCACCTGGCACACGAGTATTTCACGCCTCCGGATGCCGCCGCAGCGCCATCGCTCAGCGACACGATTCTCCCTCGCGGGCTCACGCCTTTTGAGGCGCGGGAGGCCTGCCGCACATTGAAGGGGTCCATGCTGCGACAGGAGGTCTACGCGCTCGATGGTACCGATATGGCGCGCACTCCCTATACCGCGAAGGAAAGCAACCTCACCGTCGTGCCGCTTCAGCCCAAGCTCGGCAACCGCTACGCTGTGTTTTTTACGCACGGACGCGAAGCCGTCACCTATCATTTCGAGCGCCGCGCCGAGGATCCGCGCGTCGGGCACGAACTCACACTGGCAGTCGACGATTATGGCAACGTGTTGCGCTCGGTCGCGATCGGCTATCGACGACGCCGACCGGAGCATGACGAGCAGGGCGTGACACTCGCCACGCTCACTGAGAATTCGTTCACGAATGCCGTTTTGGAGCCCGAAAGCTATCGGATACCGTTGCCGGCCGAGGTAAAGACCTTTCAGCTCACGGCCCCGGTGCTTCCAGAGGCCGACAGCCTGACCCTTGGCGCGGTGGAGAAACTCGTCGCCAAAGCGCGCGAGATCTCCTACGAAGTTGCGCCGACACCCGGCGAGACGCAGAAACGGCTGCTCACGCGTATTCGCACACGGTACCGCGCGAATGATTTGTCGGCGCTATTGCCCTTCGGTGCGTTGCAATCGCTCGCGCTGCCGGGCGAAGGATACAAGCAGGCGCTGACGGCTGGGCTACTCGAGGTGTTTGCGGGCAAGGCCTCGGTCGACGAATTGATCGACATACTAAAAAGCCGAGAGGCTGGCTATCACAAAGTCGATGGTGAACTCTCTCTATGGCTTCCGAGTGGACGAATTTTTTACTCCTCGGACGCGGATGCCCTTGCTCACGAGGAGCTGCAAACAGCGCTGCGTAACTTTTTCCTGCCGCATCGCTATCTCAACCCGTTTGGGTTTAGCACCATTATCCGCTATGACGAACCGTATCTCCTATCGCCGGTGTTTACTCGAGATGCTGCGGGCAATGAAGCGCTTGCGGAAATGGACTATCGGGTGCTTCAGCCGCGGCTCCTAACCGATCCGAACGGAAATCGAGCACAGGCTCGCTTTGATGCGTTAGGAATGATTGTCGGGACGGTGGTGTGCGGAAAGATTGACGGGCCTACGGAAGGCGATTCATTCGAGGACTTCGACTCCGATCTAACGCCGGCCGCGATCCACGCCTATTTCATCACGGATAATCCTCGAAAATTGGCGGTCGCGCATCTTGGTACCGCGACGACACGCACCATTTATGATTTTTATCGTGTACCGACCTGCGCGGCCACGATAGCGCGCGAAACGCACGTAAGTAAACTGGCGCGCGACCAACAGATTCGAGTGCAACTCAAGTTCGCGTATTCCGACGGCTTTGGCAGGATCGCGCAAACGAAAATCCAAGCCGAGCCGGGGCCACTCGACCCTGACGAGTCGACCTTGACTGTCGTCGATCCGCGTTGGGTCGGCACCGGGGCAACGGTTTACAACAACAAGGGTAGTCCGGTCCGAAAATACGAGCCCTTCTTCGGCGCCACGCCCAAGTTTGGAATTGAGCGCTGGGGTGTGAGTAACGTACTCCTATACGATCCGGTGGAGCGTGTAATCGCCACGCTGCACCCTGATCACACGTATGAGAAAGTCGCTTTCAACGCCTGGTGGCAACGCAGCTATGATGCGAACGACACAGTATTGTGGGCGCCGGATAGCGACCCTGATGTAGGTGCCGGCTTTCAATTACTTCCTGCCGCTGATTATCTGCCGACTTGGTATCAACAACGCATTGACGGCGATCGAGGAACCCACGAGAAGCAGGCGGCGAAGGGAGCGGTCCCGCATGCTGATACGCCAACCACGGCACATTTGGATCCGCTCGGTCGTGTATTTCTAAGTATTGCTGACAATGGCAGGAATGCGATCGGTGAGTCGCGGCTCTACGCCACACGCACACAGCTCGATATCGACGGCAACCAGCAAGCCGTCCTCGACGCGCTGGGACGAACGGTGATGCGCTACGATTACGACATGGTGGGCACCCGACTGCATCAGCACAGTATGGAGGCTGGCGCGCGTTGGTTACTGAACGATGTAGTGGGTAAGCCGTTGTACATGTGGAACAGCCGCGATTACGCGTTGCGTCTAGAGTACGACGAGCTACATCGGACTGTGAAGCAATTCGTTCGCGGAGGGACGCATGCCCCGGGCGCGCAGTATTTCTCCGAGGAGTGCATGTTCTCGCGCACCATCTACGGGGATAGCAATCAGACCAATATGTCGGAAGCACTGCGGCGTGAACGCAACCTCCGGGCCAAACCATACCGTCACTTCGACGGCGCAGGAACGGCGACGATCGGCCTTTACGACTTTAAGGGAAACACGCTGACCAGTACGCGGCAGTTTGCGACAGAGTTTCGAGAGACCCTGGATTGGTCACGGGACGTGGAATTGGAACTTGAGCAATTTTCAAGTGAAACCGAATACGACGCTCTCAATCGGATCAGAACCGCCAGCGGTCCGGATGGCAGCGTGTACCGCCCCGCGTTCAACGACGCCAACCTGCTAAAAGCCGTTGACGTCAACATTCGAGGCGCAAAGGAGCAGTCGCGGCGCGTATGGTCGACCTTCGTGAAATCCATCAATTATGACTCTAAGGGCCAGCGTGCGTTCATCGAGTATGGCAATGGTGCCGTGACGCATTATCTATACGACAGAACAACTTTCAGACTCAGCCGCATGAAAACCTCGCGTAAGGCGGGAATGTTTTGCGGGGCACAGATCTTCAAGAACACCGCCATAGTCCAGGATCTCCATTATACCTACGACCCGTCCGGGAATATCACGCGGATCGAAGACGCAGCATTGGAGTCGGTATTTCATGCGAATCATCGCGTTGATCCCGCCGCCGAATACAGTTACGACGCGATCTACCGACTGATAGCAGCCACGGGGCGAGAGCATGCAGCGCAAGCAGCATTCTCGCTGGCTCCGGCGGGAGGAAATTACCGAGACTTTCCTTTTGTTGGGGCCGCTCACCTGCACGATCCGCGCGCTTTGCGAAATTATAGGGAACTCTACGAATACGATCCGGTCGGAAATTTCCTCCGCGTTCGCCGCGAAGCGCCGGATGGTAATTTCGAGCGAGATTATGATTACGATGAGCCCAGCTTGTTGGAGTCATGTCACAAGAACAATCGGTTGAGCCGCACAACGCTGAGGGACGGCTCTATCACCCTGATCGAAAGCTATCGACATGATGCACACGGCAATATGACGCGTATGCCGCATTTGCCTCGCATGGCCTGGGACTTTCAGGACCAACTGCAAATCACATCGCGCCAGGTGGTCAATGAGGGAGCACCTGAGGCGACATATTATGTGTACGACGGCATGGGCAAGCGGGTGCGCAAGATCACATTGAGTGAGGACGGCGTCAGAAAAGACGAACGCCTTTATCTAAGCAGCTTTGAAATTTACAGAAGCCGTGACTCCCGCGGTGTTTTACGTCAATGCGAAACGTTGCACGTCATGGACGACGTTCAGCGCATCGCCCTCGTCAAAACGCGCACGATCGAGGGCAACAACGACCTCCATCCGTCTAAGTCAACGATTCGCTACCAACTGGCGAATCACCTAGGTTCCGGGTGTCTGGAATTGAATCGAGACGGTGCGTTGCTGACGTATGAAGAATATAGCCCTTACGGCATATCGACGTTCCAGGCTGGAAGTGCGAGCGAGGTGAGCATGAAGCGCTACCGCTATACCGGCAAGGAGCGCGACGCAGAGAATGGGCTTACGTACCACGGCGCACGCTATTACGCTCCGTGGCTCGGGCGGTGGACGGCGTGTGACCCACAAGGAGTGAAAGCCGGCATTGATGCGTACGTCTATGTGCTCGGAAATCCAATACGGCTCGTGGATCCGGATGGCAAAGACTGGAGAGACTCGCTTAGTTGGACACAGCGAGCAGCACTGTGGGTTGACGACAAGATCAACGAAAGCCCGGTAGCAAAGGGGGTCACTGAAAATCTCGAGAAGCGGGGCGAGGCGCTCGTAAAAGCTCCGGGAGCGATTGCCGATTTATACGACAAAGAGGGCGCTACTGGCGTTGGCAAGGCTGTCGCGATCGGTGTTTGGCATCTCGTTAAGGATACCGGGGAAGCATTAGGCGATATCGCCTATGAGGGAGTCCATTACGAGGGCGACAAAAGCAAGCAGAAAATAGCGAACCGCATGGTCGATGTCGTATTGAACACTGCAGACATCGTTACTCTGGTCGACGGTGCGGGGGGCGTCAAAAATCTTGCCGTCGGCGGGGCGAAAACTGCCGCGACAGTGACGAAGTCCATCGCAACGACCGTCAAGGAAGGAACGGAAGTCCTGAGCGACACGCTTCAGGGCGGTAGGTTTGCTCCTGTCACCGGCTATGTAGCATCCGGGGCCAGGACCGTTGCAGCCACCGGACGATTAGCGGTCGACGCGGGCAGCGGCGCAAAATCGATGCTGTCGCTAGCGGTGGGGCTGAAAGATGCGGAGCAGGGAGCCGCCTCAGCCGCTACCGAAGCCCCAAAACCGGCGGGTGTCAAATGGACTCAATATGGTGGTAAACATGCCGCCAGTCCGAAGATTCCTTGGAGCAAGGTCGTCAAGGGCACCATCACCGGGCCGGCCAAATACAAACCCGGGACACTGATTGAGGCACTGGAACAGAAAGTCTGGGCCCAAGGGAGGGCAGTAACCTCCGGAAAGCCATGGAAGGTCATGGAGTTTGCAGAGGAAGTTGGCGCCAGCGGCGGAAAGGGGAGTCGATGGGTACGTGTAGAGGAATCGGCCGGGACGATTCATGGACATCCAATCACTGAGGCTGAGTTCAAAAAGCTCATCAAGTAGGAATTCATTCGCATGAGACAGACGATGATCGACTGGAAATCGGGGCACGTAGATTCATGGAGCATGGAGTCCATAGATCTCGATAGGCCATTACTCGAACAAGTATCGGAGCTCTCAGAGGACTTGGCACAGATCAGCTATCCGGGCGGCTTGGTGATCGACGTGGGTTGGTACCCAGAGTTCTCTGATCAAGGCACGTTCGTTGTGTCGGTGGTTGGCGAGGAAGGCTGGGATGCGCCTGTGTTTAGCGAAAAGTGTTCTTCCGCAACCGCTCTGCTGACCGCACTACGCAACGCAGTAGATTTCGTCCAGCATAGACGAGAAGGCATATGACACCCAAACTGAAGCGATACATCAACCGCACGATTTTGGTTTCGATTCCGTCGCTCTTCAAGCACGGGAAGTGCAAGCCGTACACGCTTCAAGCAATCGAGACCGAAGGTCTTTGGCTGTCGTCACCGACCCTTGTTGATCATTTGCTACCAGAAGCTGATCGCGGCAGCGCTTCAAACAGCGCTCTCGTTTTTGTCGCGAATACGCACATTGCAGCGCTGATACTGCCGCCGATGGCTTCGATCGCATCCGCGACCAATGCGAATGAAACGAAGACCGGCGCTCCGGAAACCGCTACGCCTGTCCCCTCGACACCCTAACTCACGAGACGGAAGAAATCGCCATGGCCACCCAACCCTATTTGGTCGTCCGCTTGGTCCCGGAAGCTCCCACCGATGGCGCGACCTTCTCCACATACCTGGAGGGTCTGCAGCTTCAGGTGTTCGATGCTTTCACCGGGGCGCCGCTTAGCGATCTCGCCTATAGCTCGCCGCTGTCGTTCTACCAATGGCCGCTGTTGAGTGATCCTCTCTACACGGTCTCGTCACCGGTGAGCTCGCCGGCCGACTACGATACGGCGAAGAGCGACTATGGGTCGACGTTGAATTTCGACTCGACGCAGGGAATATCGGTCGGCGCGTATGTGATGTCGGCGGACCAAACAACCATCCCTGGATCCGCTGGGATTACCGTCGCAGCTGTGACGGCCGAGCAGGTCACACTAAGCGGCGGATTGCCCAATTACGTGCCATCCGGCACTGTCGTGACATTCATAGGGGTCTGGCCGAACAACAATCCGTACGGCACCAGTGCATCGGCGCCTAGCTTTACTCTCCCTACACACGGAGCAGCAACAACTCTCGACGGTGCTACGGCATCAGCGACTGACCTACCTTCAGTCCTGACCTTCCTAAACACCGTTGGCGTCACCGTCGGCATGAATGTCGCTGCGCAGGCCACCTTTATCGCGGCAGGAACCACCGTCGCGGAAGTGACCGCGACCACGGTGACCGTCGCTCCGCCGCTAATATCGACAGCAACACCGGCCACCGTTACGTTCAGCCTGAATGAGCCCTACGCGTATCTCGAGCTGAAGGAAACAGCCAGCACCAAGACGACGTTGACTTTCGCGTCGACGAACGGCATCGCCGTCGGTATGGCGCTGACTCCACAAACCGGAATTCCAGCGGGCGTCGTCGTGACCGCGGTCACCGCCACCGAAGTGACTATTGCGCCGGCGCTACCGGTCGCACTGGCGGCAAATCAGAACGTGTCGTTCACCTTCCCGTTGAGTATTGGGATTGCCCAGCATTTTACCTTTGACACGACACTGGGATTTGTCGTGGGGACCACGCTTGACTCCGTCGCAACTGCGATTATCCCGCTTAACTTATCTACGCCAAACGCCGCGAACGGGTATCCGCCGATGCCCGATTATTTGAACGTCAAAGTCAGCGCTGCGCGCGCGTCCGGCGCGAACCGCTCCGGCGATGTGATTCCGATCAACGAGGTTTTCTACAATGTTTTGTGGCAAGAGGATGAACTTCCGGCCACAAACGTCTATCAATCCATTCCCGGCAACGAAACCAGTTTGTATATTACGTTGCCGCCGCAGCCGGGTACGACGCCGATCCCGCTCGCGATCCCGACCGACGGATCGGCACCCGTCTTCGATCAGCTCTATAACGCAATGATAACTGCGCTTACCAATGATCCGTTCCTTGGCGTTGTATCGAGCACCAACAGCGCAGTCCTTGCGGCGCAGTTGATCGGTTCGACCGCGGATTGCACTCGTGTGGCTTATGACATCGTGTGGAGCTATCAGAATCCCTTACCCACTCCCCCCGACCCGCTGGAGTCGCTCTATACGAACCCGCCGAATCCAGGAAACAGCAGCACTGACAGCAAGAGTGGGAACGCAGTACTGGAACAAGATCGTCAGAAATTCGAGGGCACACTCAGCAGTTTCTATGCCACGCGCAACGCCACGGCTGAGCGCCTCGCCAAATTCGTGGCTGCGGCCTCGGCGGCGGTATTCTGCGAGCAGACGAGCCTTTACTCCCCCTCAGCCCTACTGGAATTCCCGGTCAATCCGGCGGTCCCATTCGCCTCAGCGGTGGAAAGCGAGGTGTTGCTGCAGGGCCTGGGAGGCGAGGGGACTCAAGATATTAGCTTTGGCGTGCCCGCGGCATTTTTCTACGCGCTCGGCGCGAAAATGGACAAGAGCACCACCGCCCAGCAGCGCTACCAAATGGCGACGGGCGATGCAATCGACCGGCTTCTGCAGGAGTTTGCTGCCGCCGAAGATGCAGGCACGATTTCGGACGCCGAGTCCTTCTCTGATCCGCACTTGAGTACGACCGCGCAGATTACCTCCTTTCAGGCGGCACGTCGGCTCGTGGCCCTCGGAGTTTCCGCCGCCTCGACTAGTCCTGCCATCGTGTTGAACACCGGTGCCGCGGTAGGATCGCCGGAAGCTGCCCTTGAGTCCCTGGTCAGCGCCTGGCTTCTGGCTAAGGATGCCACCGCGTCCACGCCGCAAAATCCTGACCCACCGCAGCCCAACCCGCCCTTGAGCTACGAGAACAAGGATTTCAACATCTGGTCGCAGCAGCTCGCCGCGTCGAATGCCACCGGTTACTTGATGCTGGACCTCTATGCGCTGACGCAAGGCTCGCCGATTCCGGCCGTCAAGTTGACCACCTCGAGCGACACGCCGTCGGGGTCGACCTTGACCTTCAGCCAGCCATCCGCGACGGTGACCGCGCCATCGCAAAATACGACGTCCGGATCGGTATTGACCTTTGCGCCACCCGACGGCACCGGCGGCATCGTCGTCGGCATGGCGGTCAGTGGACCCAGCATTGCAGCGGGCACGGTGGTGCAGGGCGTGACGGCGACGACCGTCACGCTGAGCAAGCCGGTCTCTGGGGAAGTCTTGAGTGGCGCGGGTGCGGCGCTCACCTTCACCTCGAGCGGTGGCTTGGGTATTGCCGTGGGAATGCCCGTCAGCGGCACCCATATTGCGGTAGGTACCACGGTCAAATCGGTTACCACCTCCGTCGCCACCGGCGCTATTCACTCGGTGGTGACGACCAGTGTCGAGCTGAGCGCCCCGGTGTCTGCCGATGTCCCGAGCGCCACAACCATCCAATTCAACTTGCCGCTTGCCGCCATCAACGCGGCCACGAGTGCTGACACGCCGTCCGGCAATGTGTTGCCGTTCGCCACCTCGCCGGCGACCCTCGGCATTCAGAGCGGCATGACCGTCACCGGCAGCTGCATTGCTGGGGGAGCCACGGTAACAGCCTTGGGGGCCACCAGCGTAACGCTGAGCACCGCCGTTTTGGGCGATGTGCCCAACGGGTCGATAATCACTTTCACGGCGCCCGTGCCACCCAACGCACTGCCGACCACGCTTGCGGACCAGATCTTTTTCTGGCTGCCGAGCACTACCAACCCCGCGACGCCCAACCCGATCATCGCGACATTGATCGGCGTCTCGGCCCTGCAATGGACGGCATTTTTCAACGCCAACCCCAGTTGGCTGCCCAGCTTTACGCAGCCCGTTGCGCCGGGGTCAACGAGTCCCGCCGGGACACAGAGCGCCGGCTACCTCGCCACGCGTATTCGCGCCTTCATCCGCGCCGTGCAAAAGTTTTTTACCGTCTCCTCGGTGCCGACTTCGTCGCAAGACTGGACCCCGGGCGAGATCGCAACGTTCAGTGAGCCGAGTTATGACCCCATCACCCTCGCCGTGCAAGATCTTCCCGGCACATTCAGCTTTGTGTCCGGTACCACGAGCATTGCGCTGGCCAGCGACCTCACCAACGGCTCGTCGAGCGATCTGACCACGATATTTCCGTCCGATACCGTCGCACAGGCGTGGCTCTTGGAAAGTATGGTCAGCATCAACGAACTGACGCAGATCTCGCAGGCCGCGCCCAATCCCGTGATCACCGGCTATACCCTGCCCAATCCCGTCAGTCTCAGCTTCTCCGTCGCCGAGGCCTTGTATGCACGCGGGTTCCGGGGAGCCGCACAAATCGCCAAGCTCTCCCAGACGGATTTCCAACAGGCCCTGATCGGAACGGTGGCCTATGATTTTGCCGCCGCTCTCTATACGGCGGCGGGCGGCATCGCGAGCGCATCTTCTTCCAGTCCCCCCCCGGGTTTTCAGCCCATCAATGCGGATGGTCAGCTGACCAACTGTATTCCGCCGCCATGCCTCTCGCCCACAGGACCCATCGCTTATTTGCAGGAATTGCTCAAGCTATCGGAGAGTTCGACTTGCGAGCATCCGTTCGTCACGGCGGCCGCGTCTCGAAGCGACGCCGAGAAGGAACAGATACGGGTTCATGCCGAGCAACTTTGGGAAGCAGCGGGTCGTCCCACCGATGAATCGGTGGACTTTTGGCTGCATGCCGAGACGAGCCTGCAAGCACAACAATTGATCGCTCCGTTTCCGCCGCCAACCCTGGGGTCTGCACTGACTGCGCGTCGCGGGCCGCTATCGACGTTGCTCGCCACCTGCGCGAATGTGGAGACGAGACTGCCGTTGATCGACATCGTCAACGAGTCCTTGGAGTTTCTCGGTGCCGCGCCTACGAACATCACGGGTACGGTGTATGCAACCGCCGCGGATGAGCTTGCCGGCTTCAAGTTGTGTCCCAAGACCGCATGCGAGGAGGGCGCAGATACCGACTGTGTCGAACCGCAGCTCTTGTTCGCCGCGCTGCCGGAACACTCCACGCCGGCTGCACCGCGGGTTGCCAGCGAATCGTCCGATCCGGCGGCGTACAACAACGTGAAAATCGATTTCTCATCCTGTGAGTTGCCTTATTCGCAGGCCTTGGACGTGTCCCGCAGTTATTTGCGATGCCTCGGAAGCACGCGCTTCGAGACCCTCCGCACGTTCCGCAAATGCATCACCGAATTCGCGTTACTGCCGGCCAACCCACCGGCGGGCTTCGAGTCGTTTCGCAGGCGATTCCCGGTGCGACTCGAGAGCGCCATCGAATATATCGGCATCACGCCGGAGGAATACTCGCTGTTGTTCCAGGGCACCGCGCCACAATCCTGCGCGAGCCAGGACGGCAGACAGCCCACCAATTCCGCAACCGCCATACCCGGATGGGAACTCTACGGATTTCCGTCGGCCCGGAGCGAGAATTGGGCAACCGAAGTGTCCGTACTGTCGGAATTTCTGAGCCGCACGTGCTTGAGCTATTGCGAGTTCCTGGAATTGTGGGCGGCGCTGCAGCAGAGTTCGGCGCGGTACGCCTCGGATGGCACGGCTCCCTCGCAGCCTTATCCTAAATGCGAGCCCTGTTGCCTGAAAGACTACCGCCTGCAACTACCCGAGGGAAAGGCAGGCGAAGTTCTGCTGGTGGAGGTGGCTATTTTCATTCGCCTTTGGCGCACGCTCAAACGGCACTGCGGCGCAGACTACTCCTTCGCCCAGCTCTTCGATATTTGCACGGTTCTGAATCTGTTCAACGGCGGAGCCCTCAATCCTGAATTCATCCGCCAGCTCGCGGCATTTCAAATGCTGCGTGATATGTTCGATCTGCCCCTCTCCGATCCGACGAACCCAACCAGCGGCGCAACCGGCGCCGACCGCACCCAATTACTCGCGCTCTGGGTAGGGAGTGGCGCCAAAAGTTGGAATTGGGCGGTGGCGCGTTTGCTCGACGGCGTCCACGTCTATGCAGAACGCCATTTCGGCCGCCCGGCCACATCCCGGGACCGGGGACGACTGGCGGAGAAGCTCGACGCCCTGTCGCGCCTTGCCGGCTTCAATCCGCCGACCGCCAGCCAGCCTTCGACGGACACCTGGAACAGTGATCCCGCATGTACGCTGCGCTTCGCGGAAGTCCTCGCGAAAATTGTCGCCTCCGATTTCAAGCTCGATGAGTTGCTGTATTTATTCAACGCCGAGCCGGTCGACGCGACCGACGGCTGGTTCGCCGAGCTCGATCCCGAGGATGCCGAGGTCTTTCCGCTCGACCTGCCGGCGCATGCCGATCGTCACTCCCTCTGGACATTACGTGCCGCTCTGCTCGCCGTAGAAGTACGCGATGAGGAGATTCATGGCTGGACATGGCCGCGCATCATCCGCGAAATGCGCGAGCATTTTGGTTACGCGCCGCCCACCGGACAGGAAAAACTGCTCTCGCTGGGCCAGCACTTTTTTCCTTGCGCGCTCGAAGCCGCCGGATTTTCCGTGACCCCTGCGCAGCGGCAATACCGTCGATCACTGACCTCGACGGCGCCGTGGAACACAAACACCGGGCCCTTCAACTATGATGCCACAGCGGCCGCTCTGTGGCAGCAATTGCCGCTGCGCGACGAGGCCGTCGCCGCTCAGCTGAGTAAACTACCGGAACTCGTTGCAGCTGATCAGGCCGCCGTCAGCGATTTGTATTTCTCGCCGCGCTCCGATTTGGCACAGCTTGCCTTCCTCTTTCCCGACTGGCAGGAGGCTGAAGCTCATTTGATCGAAGAAGGCGACGAGGGCCGCCGCTGGTGGTATTTCCGCCGTCACGTCGCGTTGGCACATGCGCGCAGAAAAATCATCGCCCGCCACCTGGCCGCGCACGTCGCGCACCGCACCGACTGTGGGCACGAGGAACTCGAGGACGTGGCCGCACTGGTCCTGAGCCAGTTGTGGTCCGATGAGAATACCGGCTCGCCGTGGGAATCGGACAGCGGCGTGCCGCCGACGGTGATGTGGTTGCCGCCCGCCGGCGGAGCCATGGCCGCGTTGCTGGGTCTCGTCGGTACCGGCTTGGTGGGGGAGTATGAGATCGCCCAAGCCTCGGTAGCTGCAGGAGCGAACGCCGCCGGCGGGGCCAGTACGGCGTGGCAACTTGTATGGCGCGACGTGCGCGCTCCCATGGAGGCTTTCGGCCATCCGAGAGATGCCACCAATAGTCCGGTGCCCACCGTGCTGCCGCCGCTCGGATTGTCGTTGGCGGGACCGCCGGTCACCGTGCAGAACGGCTATGCCACTTCGAGCGATGGACATCGTCTCGGTGGGGCAGCGGGATTTCGTGTCCGGTGGTCAGGCATGCTGCTCATCGAGCACGATGGCGACTACGCATTCCATGCGGGCGCTCCCACCCCGGAAGGTGAACTGCCGGACTTTCACCGCGCCGAGAGCAGCCAATGGCGGGTGACCCTTCAGCGCGGTCCTAAACCGTTGCTGGTGCTCAATCATCAATGGCCGGGCGAGACGGCAAGCGAACGCTGTGTTCCGCGATTGCGCCGCGGCGCCTATCGCATCGTGGTCGAATTCGCGCAGCCCGCCCCCATTCTGGCGGGTGTGCATGCGCACCCGCAACAAACCAGCTTCCAACTCAAATATGCGGGCCCCGACAGCTGCGATCGACCCATTGCGCTGCCGGTCAAACACCTCTATCGAGATCTGCAGGATGCGACGCTCGATACGGGCATCGGCTTCCTGGCCGGTACGCAGAACGCAAAAACCTTCCTCAACGAGTACTACACCGGCACGCTGCGCGACTTCAGGCGTACTTATCAGCGTGCCTTCAAGGCCGTGCTGTTCTGTGGCGGTCTGCGGCTGTCCGCCAAGCCTACGGGCGATTCGCACCAGTCTGAACTGGGCTTCATGCTGGCGAATCCTACGCGTTTTGCAGGCTCTGCGTATTACCGCACCGGTACCAACAGCTTTGCCAAGCACTTGGCGAATTTCGATTTCAACTTCCTACCCATCAGCGATGACTTTCACCCGGCCGCGGTTGTCGCAGGCGACCGCTCCGCGCCGTCACTGCAACGCACTCAGGCCATGTTCGACTGGTGGGAGCGGTTATTCGACTACGCTCAGGTGCGCAGCGCAGCGGCCCGCCTGGGTAAACACAACGTATGGCAGCTGTTCCAAGAGGCGCTCGAGGACAACCCTGCGAATGCGGCACCGCTGCTCAACTACCTCGGTGTCGATCACGCCGTCGCGCCGCTCGATTTACGCTATTACCAAGACCAGGCAAGCGCGATCTACACCGTATCCAGCGGTGATTTGACGGATGATCGGTGGCTGGTGCGGGTGTGGTACGGCTGGGCATGGCTGCGGGCCCTGCAACACAATTTTCATCCGCGCGTAATCGCCGCCGCGCGCCCGGATTTGTGGGTCGCCGTCGATCCCAGCGCCCCGGTTCCCGCGTCCGGCGCCACCGAGACCGGCAACGAGAATCTCACGGCGCTGCTCAACGCGATTTGCTTGGCGAACGGCGAACCCCGCCTCACGCTCGATCTGAAGCGGGTCAACGACGGTTTACGCACTCGCGGGCGCGCCGCTTTGCTCGCCTACCTCTGTGCCCAAAATCGCGTCGCGTTGCCGTTCGATCCAGGAACCTATGCCACCGCACCTCAGGATCTCGCTGATTTGTTGCTGCTCGACGTGCAAACCGGCGTGTGCGAGTCCGCCAGCCGCATCGAGGAGGCGATCACGGCGGTGCAGAGCTTCGTGCGCCGCGCCCGCCTGGGACTGGAGCCCGATTGGAAAGTACATCGCGGATTTGCCGCGCTCTGGGACAGCTGCTTCGCAAATTATCGGTTGTGGGAGCGCGCCAAACGACGGGAACTGTATCCCGAGAATTGGATCGAATGGGACGAGCTCGGCAAAGCCCGGCGCATCGAGGCATTTCGGTTCCTCGAAACGCAATTGCGCAGCGCCACGCTCACGCTGGCCGCTCCGGGCGGTAGCGACTGGTGGGTGGACGATGACAAGGCTTTGGAATTCCTACCCCCGCTGATCCAGCGGCACGATCCGTCCGAGATACAGCCGCTGGTCGCTCCGCCCCAGTCGAAGACCCGCGAAGGTCTGGCCACTCTCGGCACCCCCGAGCACACCGGAGAGCCGAGCTGGCTTGCGGCCGTGCCGCCCGCCACGCCGGCCCCGACAGCAACGCAAGACAGCGCAGGGGCGGGGAGTGTTGCCAGCGGGGCCCAGGCAGTGCAAGCGGCTGCGGTCACCTCGCCAACCCTGCCCTTATGGATGCAGGCGGCGACGAAACTGGGCGTGCGCTTCCTGCGGATCGCGGCGGCCGGCGCTCCGCAAGCCGCGTTACCTTTCGCTCCCCATGGCGAGGCAGAGCGCTGCGCGTGCTGCCGCGAGTGCGGGGAGACACATCCGGTGCTGATGGATGAATATTATTTCTGGTTGGTGGAATCTAGCGTGTTTGCCTACACCGATCAAACCGACTCCCAGGATCTGGGCGACGCCAGTTTCACCGGCAGCTATCAATTCGGTTTCCAGGATTCTTTCTATGACCAGGTCGAGCAGCAATCGGCCGAATGGGACGATGAAGACCAGGTACCGAAGCTCATCGCCTCCTGGCAGCCGAACCCTGCGGTACGCCTCGCGTGGTGCCAAGTGCACAACGGACAATTCAGCCAGCCCCGTAAGTCCGAACTCAGCGTGCAAATCGCCGGCGGTACCGGCAACCCCTCCGACTTGGTATTCCTAGGACGGGGTGCGGACTCACTGTATTTCGCCGTCAGCAATCCGGCATTACCCCTGGCGCCGGGCTACACCGACAAATCCCCGCCGGGCTTCCGCTACGATTTGCCCACGGATTCTGCGGTAGTGACACCCGAGGTCATTCCGGCGCCGCCGGTCACGGTGAGTTATCCCCCGGGCCTCCATTCTTATCCTTTCTACGCTTATCATGACCCCGGCGCACCGCTGTTCCCGCGTTCTTGGTTTGCCCCCGCGCTCGCGGTCGCCGACACCTTGCGCGCGCACTGTGGGTTCGAGCTCGCCCTGAAGTGGTACAGCCAGGCGTTCAACCCGTTGCAGAACGATTGCACTTGGATGAACTGCCCGGAGTCGGGCCAGGCCACGACGGTCGGCACGCAAGGCGGCTCCAGCACCGTCACGGGTGTTCCGGGTGTCGCGGTCAGCAGCACCGCGACCGGCGCCACCACATCGGCGATACAAGCCGTGGTGGTCACGACGCCGCCGGCCTCCGGCACCCTCGGCGGAGCCTGCTGCGACAGTGCAAGCGTCACGACCGAGGTCGCTCGGCAGCGCACGCTCACGCTGCGATACTGCGAGACGCTGCTAGAGTGGGGCGACGCCTTGATGCGTCATCGCCCGGCGCCGGAAGCCTTTGCTCAAGCGCGCCTGCTCTACAGTACGGTCGAGCGCATCACCGGCCGGCGTCCCGTCACGGTGTTGCTCCAGGAACAGGCGGCCGCCCAGCCGATAGCATCGTTCAAGCCGGCCTTCGCACCGCTCAATCCCAGACTGCTCGACCTGTATTCGCGCGTGGATGAGCGCTTGCGCATGCTGCATGCCTGCGTGGATTCGCGCCGGCTGCGCGAGGGTTGGCTGAGCGACACATTGAATTACTTCGGCGATGATGCGCTTCGGCAGGGCTGGCGCACGGCGCTGAGCTGTGCCGACGAGGTCGGCTGGTGCCATTTGCCGAGCCCCTATCGGTTTACCTTCTTGATCCAGAAGGCCATCGAACTCGCCGGTCGGGTGCGCGAGCTGGGCGGGGCGTTGCTGGCCGCTTACGAGAAAGGCGACGCGGAATACCTCGCCTCGCTACGGGCCGGCCAAGAGCGCGAATTACTGGCGCTTGGTCTGTCCGTTCGCCAGGACCAGTGGCGCGACGCCGATTGGCAGGTTCAGGCGCTGCAGCAAACCAAGGACGTCAATCAGACCAACCTCCTTTACTACAATGGCCTCTATCAGAACGGGTTGCTGAATAACGAGATCCAAAATATCAGCCTGTCCACCAACGCCATGCAAATGCGCACGAGCGCCAATATCACCGAAGCCTTCGGTGAGGCCATGAAGGTCATACCGGACATTTTCGTCGGCTTCTGTTCGACCGACACTCAAGTGCCGGTCGGCACCAAGCTCGCCGGGGTCTTCGAGACGATTGCCAAGGTCATGATGACGGTCGCGGACGTGCAATCCGCCACCGCGGCCATCGACCTCACCGAGGCTGGGTGGCAGCGACGCTCGGATGACTGGTTCCACCAGACACTGGTGCTGCCGATCGAAATTCAACAAACGGAATTGCAAATCCTCGGTGCGCAGCGGCGCCGCGACCAGGCGCTGCAGGAGCTCAACAACCAGCAGCGCCAAATCGAAAACTCGACCGAAGTGTTGGATTTCCTGCGCGACAAATTCACCTCCACCGAACTGTACCTGTGGCTGCAGAAAGAAACCGCAGCACTGCATCGTCAGATGTACGAACTGGCACACCGCACGGCGCTGCAAGCGCAGCGCGCCTACAACCTGGAGCGCGGTCACACGGCCCGGCACTTCGTTCCGGAGTGCACCTGGGACGATCTGCACGCGGGCCTGCTTGCCGGCGAGCGCCTGGAGTCCTCGCTCCATCACATGGAAAAGGCTTACCTCGACGAGAACGTGCGCGAATATGAGCTCACCAAGCATTTCTCGTTGCGGCTGCAATTCCCGATGGCATTCCTGCGATTACGCACCACCGGACACTGCGTGATCGATATCCCCGAATGGATGTTCGACTTGGACTATCCCGGGCAGTACATGCGCCGCATTCGCGACGTCAAACTGACCATTGCGTGCGTGACCGGACCTTACACCGGTGTGCATTGCCGGCTGACTCTTCTAAGCAATGTCACTCGTATCGACCCGCGCCTGTCCGCCCCGGTGCATGACTGTTGCTGTCCGGATGCGACATGCGGCGGCTGCGACAAAGCGGAGGGGGCTGCCTACACACTCTGCGCGGACGATCCGCGCATGGTCAAGATCTATGGCGCTCGCGACTCCATCGCCACCTCGAGCGGACAGGGTGATTCCGGTTTGCACGAACTGAGCTTTAATGACCCCCGATATCTACCGTTCGAGTTCATGGGGGCCGTGAGTCGCTGGCGCATCGAGCTGCCGCCTGAGAATAACTACTTCGATCCGAATACGCTCACCGACCTGGTGCTGCATCTCGACTATACGTCCCGAGAAGGGGGCGAGCCGTTGCGTAAGGCCGCGAGCTTGGCCGCCTGCGGCCGACTGCCGGGAGACGGCTGGGCGTTCTTCGACCTACGACATGATTTTCCTGACGCATGGGAGCTGTTCCGTCGTCCCATTGCCGGCGAGGGAGACCGGCGCGAACTTGCACTGCATTTGCGCCGCAGATTGTTTCCGTACCTGCCGGGTAATCCGCAGCTGCGCGTCACCAGATTCATGCTGCTGTGTGAGTCCGCGGACGTACGGGCGCCAAGGGCGCCGCAGGCGGAGCACTGCTGCTGTCCGGAAGAGGAGGCGTTCGGCTCCCATGTCGTCACCCTTCACGAATGCGCCGACCCGTCCCGTCGCGATGAAGCGAAGCGCATCGTCTGCCGTGCTTCAGAGCAATGGCCAAAGTTGTTCAGCGGAGTAATAGACGCGGACCTATTGCCCTTCCAAAGAAGCAAGGAGTCGTGTGAGGTGAAATTCGGCTTTACCGATGACATCGGCGAGGTCGTGCGCGCGTACCTGTTTTGCCGCTACGAGCCCGTTCGTGAGTACGGAACGCCCGTCTCGCGCCACGCGGTGCGGTCTTTAAAGCCCGTCGCGCATGGACTGCGGTCAATGCTACATACCGACGTGGTGATTTAGCAGCGCAAATCAGTGCCCCTCTTCGAACGGTCTCGAAAAGGGGCGTATCACTTAACTAATCTGTTCCTCGAACTCCACGCTCAACTTGCGGTATAGCGCTTTGGCCAGCGGGTCGTAACCGAAGAAGGCGACCGCGGCATCCTTCCAGGTGAATGGCCTCGAGTGCACGAGTTCTCGCGCGCTTCGAATCAGCTGCGAGGGGACCGACGACGGAGACGGGTCATAGACATCCGCTTCGTAAGAATCATCTTTGTCCGCCACGATGGACCGGGTGACCTTCGAAAAGACATGTTTTCCGGCGTTCGTCTGATAAACCCGATATTCCTGCCAGTCGTCTTTCTTGGGCGGCGTCCCGGGGGCCGCCGACGCGAGCAGCGTGCCGGTAAATCCGAGATCCGCTTTGCCGTCCCGCGTGACAATTTGTTCCTTCTCAAGGCCGACATCGGCGTCGTCATCGAGGGCGGGCAGACGGCTTCGCATTTTGACCTTGGCCTCCGAAACCTCCTTCGGTTTGGCTTGCGGCTTGGCCTTTGGCGCAGCCGCATTTTGCGTCTTGTCGTTGGTCTTATCGCCGTTGGCATCGTTACGCGGCTTGTCATCCCGCGCGTCCGTCGCCTCTTGTCGAGCGGTCGTAGCGGGGGGCACCTCGTTGACTATAGTGACGTTGGTGGGAACCGGAAGGTTTTTGCTCACCGGCGCCTGGGAAAATTCTTCGGTGCGTTCATAATTCATGGATTGCCCTCGCTGCTATGCACTGTAAAGCGTCAGCTTGCGCCCGAGGATAGGCATGAGCAGCCAGGAATCACCCCTACACCCCGTCAGCGCTCCCTCACAGCATTGAGGAAGTGGCCGTATCGGCTCCGCACCGCGGTTGCCTCGGGCGACCCGCGTGGTAGGGTAACGCTCAAGGAGGGCAAAACCGCCAATGAAAACCCATTACAGAACCGCCCGGGTTGCCGGTCTCGAGATTTTCTACCGCGAGGCGGGCTCGGAGAGCGCACCCACAATCCTGCTATTGCATGGATTTCCAACATCCTCGCATATGTTTCGAGATCTCATCCCGCTGCTGAGCGGCCGCTATCACGTGATCGCGCCTGATTATCCAGGCTTTGGATACAGCGCGGCGCCAGGTGTGGAGCAGTTCGAATACACCTTCGATCACCTTGCGGATGTAATCGAGGGCTTTGTCGATGCGCTGCGGCTCGATCGCTTCGCGTTATACGCGCAGGACTTTGGCGGCCCGGTCGGTTTTCGTCTGGCGACCCGCAGACCCCAACAGGTTCAAGCGCTGATCATTCAAAATGCCAATGCCTACGTGGAAGGCATGTCGGTCGCCGTGCACGACTGGCTGCTGAACCTATCCAAGAACAAGGGCGCCGGCATGGATGCGCAAGCCGCCGCGATTTTCGAGCTGGCCTATACCAAGCGGCAATACCTGGAGGGAGTCGGGGATCCCTCGTTGGTCAGTCCGGACGCCTGGCAGCACGCACAATGGGGTATGGATCGCCCGGGGAACAAAGACATTCAATATGCGCTGCACGCGAACTATGCGAGCAACTTCGATCGCTACGAAGAGTGGCACGACTACTTTCGACGGTATCAGCCACCGACGCTGGTCGTCTGGGGCGAAGGCGATTTCGTGTTCGGCGTTCCCGGCGCCAAGGCGTACCAGCGTGACTTGAAAACCATCGAGACGCATGTGCTGCCGGGTGCGGCGCATTTCGCGCTGGAAACGCACGCGGCGGAAATCGCCGACCATATTCGACGCTTTCTCGGCGGGATTTCTTGGGGGACCGCCTGAGATCTATGGCTTCGTCGACTGCGTGAGCGCCGCGCAGTCGGCATCTTTCGCAAGGCCCGGATCGACGAATGCCAGTATGGAGGCAAGCGGCGTCAACAGGACGCCGAGCGCGACCGCGGCCGCGGTCTGAGCGGCGGCGGCGCCGGGCTGTATGCCGACCGTCGGGTGCGTGAGAACACCGCGGACCAGCACCGCTGATCGCACCCGTAGCTGCGGATGTTTGGCGTGACCTTGCAGCGATAGATCGATCGCTTCGGAATCCAGCTGAATGGTTCCTTTGCCCGTGATGAGCATGGGATCTGTATCGACGAGCAGCGTTTGCCCAGTGAGGACACCGCCATGCGCCTCGAAGGCGGACACCGCGCACTTCATGTTCGTCTCCTGCGCGGGGTGTTCAAAAAGCAATTTGATTGCCCCGAGGTCGAGGCCGGATAGTTCCACCAAAGAAGTACGCACGACTCCGTGAGAAATCACCGCGGACACGGTGCCGTCTGCGCTCGCCGCCAATTCGTGTAGGGATCGGCCATGCCCACGAACCGCCACGCGTGCATGCAGCAGGCCTTTGAGCGGAGAGCCTTCGGCAGACTTCGACGGATATTTCTCGAGATTCACATCATTGAGGGTGATGTCCACGCTGTCGGCCGGCGCCTCGGTGGTCAGGTCCATGCGCGCATGTCCCGAAAGACGCCCGTCCAGCACGAGTCCGGTGAGAGGTGCCACGGTGAGTATGCCGTGGTCGACGGTGAGCGTCGCAGCGACGCCCTGGATAGGGATGGGGCCGACATCGAGGCGATGCGCACGCACCGAGGCTACCGTATCGTCGCGCCGCCAGGCCTGTGGATCCATCCTCGCTGCCGACATCAAAAGCCGCGGCGCCCCGGGGGTTTGCGGCTCCCGACCGGCCGCGCGCAAGCCGAGATCGGCCAGTCGCAGATGCTGAGATTCGAGGTCGATCACGACCTTGGGTCGGGTGCCGGAGGAATCGACCGCGATGCTGGCGCGCGCGTCGCTTTGCCCGCTCGTGATATTAAGATCGCTGAACCGGGTGGATGCTCCGCGGCGCGCGACCTGGCCCCTGAGCTTGTACGGGCCAGTATTCACCAGCTTGATGCCGACGAGGTAGTACAGATCGCGCAAGTCATCGCCCGCGGCCTCGAAGGTCGCATCGATGACGCGAAAATCGAAGGGCCGCGGCAGCGCTCCGCGCCCGGTGAGACGGGATCCGCTCGATTGTTCGGAGAACGTGAATCCGTAGGGCTTGCCATGCTCCGCGGCTGCGAGCGGGTCGCCGTCGATGGCGAACTGCGCTGCGTGGCCGTTGAGCTCGCCTGTACCTTCGATTCTCAACAGCTTCGCGCCGCCGGATATTTCGGGCTCGCGAGCCTTGACCGTGCCGTCGAACTGTAAGTGCCGCACGTCGTCCTGCAGTGTGGCACGAATGTCGGACGCGGAGAGACTGCGGAGCAGGGGCAGCGGTTCGGCGTCAGGCCCCCGTGGGTCGTGCCACAGCCAGTTGGCGAGGCCCGCCTCGTTGCGCACCAGCGTGAGCTGCCCGTCCGCCATGTCCAATTTCTCGAGGGCGAAGGAGCGATGCATCCAAGGCAGCCCGAAGGTCAATGACAACCGGTCGAGTCGCGCGGTCCGTCCCGGCGGCATCCAGTTTGGGTTGCCAAGGGTAATTCGCTGCACGGTGACGCGCGGATGGAGTGTAAAGAGGTGCAGCTCGATGGGCCCTTCGACGTCGAGGGCGCGGCCTGCGCGGGCCGACACGAAACGGATCAAAGGACCGCGGAAATAACCTCGCTCCAATGCCGCCATCAGCAAGGCGATAGTCAGCAGCGTCACCGCCAGGGCGCCGACAACACTGAAGAGCACGCGGCGTAGGAGAATCCGCTTATCCATGGCCTATTAACGCATGATTTAGGGGTATACGGCACTCCCCGATCCACGCCTAAGCGCGGTTACACAAAATCTTGCTGGCTACGCGCCGGACGTGATACAGAGGTGCATGCATGGAAATCCCACCGCAGAAATCGCCGGGGCCGGGTTGGCGGGGCTTGCCGCCGCGGTGGCGCTCGCGCAAAGCGGTTGGCGCGTGCGCGTGCATGAGCGGGCCGCGCAGCTGCGCGAGATCGGTGCGGGCATTTACCTGTTCGAGAATGCGCTCAATGCGTTGCGCGCATTTGGAGTGTATGACCCGGTGGCTGCGTGTGGAGTGCGGTCCGAGCAGCCTCGCTTGCTTCTGGATCACGACCATCGCGAGGTGAATCTGCGACGCAGCGGCGATGCCGCGCCCGAGCTCATTGTGATTTTGCGCACCGATCTGCACCGCATTCTCGCGGAGAGGGCGGTCGAGCTCGGGGTTCAGATCGCGACCCAATCCCGAGTGGTCGGTGCCGATCCGGACGGCCGCTTGTTGCTCGAGTCGGGCACGGGTCCGCAGGCAGATCTGGTGGTGGCGGCCGATGGCGTCTTCTCGAGCGTGCGCGATTCGCTGGGACTCACTGCTCGGATGGTGCAGCTGAACGATGGCTGCGGCCGGCACCTCATCGCTCGTAGAGCCGGGGACAGCGTCAATCAGCGGCGTGTCGAGATGTGGAACGGCGGGCGCCGCGTTGGGATAGCACCGGCCAGCCGCGATCAGCACTACGTGTTTCTCTGTTGTCCCGCGAGCGACACGGCCGGCCGCATGCAGCAGCCTTTCAATCTCGAAGCCTGGACCGAGTCGCATGGTCCCTTGGCCGAGTACCTCGAGCGGCTGCCGCGTAACCCACCGGAATTCTGGCGGCCGTTTTTCAACGTGACGTGCTCCGCGTGGTCCAGAGGTCGCGTCTGTGTCATCGGCGATGCTGCGCATGCCATGGCGCCCAACCTGGGGCAAGGAGCGGGGGTGTCGCTGGTGAGCGCGATGGTATTGGCTCGCTGTCTCCTGGCGGCGCGCGATGTGCCGGAAGGGCTACGCCGGTGGGAGCTCAGCGAAAGACCCTACATTACTCTCACGCAGCAGGTGTCCTACCGCTACGGGCTCGTGGGTACGCGCTGGCCCAGCATGCTACTCGGGCTCAGGAGCAAACTCCTGCCGCTGCTCGCGCGCAAGGATTTTTTCCAGCGGAGCCTGCGGTGCGCGGTGGACCATCAGCCGACGCTGCCCGGCTAAGGCTCGAGCGCCACCGAGAGCACCACCACGTCGAGCGTCTTGGGCAGCACCGCCGGGACCGGCATCGAGCCCGCTAGGAGGACGCGCACCGGTTCAAGCACCCATGGCCTTCAATACCGCGCCCGCCGAGGCGGCGCCGAGCACGGGTCCGACAATGGGTATCCAGCTGTAGGCCCAGTCCGAACCGCCCTTGCCGGCAATGGGCAACAGCGCATGCGCGAGGCGCGGGCCGAAATCGCGGGCGGGGTTGATGGCGTAACCCGTGGTCGCGCCCAAGCCGAGGCCGATCGCCCACACCAGACTGCCGACGAGAAACGGGCCGAATCCGGCTGCCGCTCCGCCGCTCAACACCAGCTTCGAACCCATGGCGCCGACCACGATGACCAGTACGAAGGCGCCGACGATCTCGGAGAATAGATTGGAGCCATAGGAGCGAATCGCCGGCCCGGTGCAAAAGACGGCGAGCTTCGCACCTGGATCGTCGGTGATCTTCCAGTGCGGGAAGTAAAACAGCCACACCACGACGGCCGCCGCAAACGCGCCGCCGATTTGCGCACAGGCGAAGGGCAGCACTTTCGAGAAATCGCCGGTCAGTACGCCGAAGGCCACCGTGATGGCGGGATTCAGATGCGCGTCGGGACTGCCGAACAAGTTCGCGGTGAAAATCCCGCAGAGGACGGCAAAGGCCCACGCGGTGGTGATGACCATCCATCCTTCCCCGGTGGCTTTGGTGCCCTTGAGCAGGCACGCGGCCACCACCCCGTCGCCGAGCAGCATCATCATGAAGGTGCCGGCGAATTCTCCCAGGAGGGCGCAGCGCATCAGCGTCGGCTCGCTGCGGGGGCCGGCCCCAAAATGTATTGTTTCGCGAGGGTGGTGAAACTGTCGAGCTGCGTCTCGATCCAGTTGTCATCGCGGCCGAGCTCGGCCGCCATGAGCTTGGCGACCTTGGGCGCCGCTTCGATGGTGGCACGCGCGTTCAGCAACAGGGCTCGGGTGCGGCGGGACAGGGCGTCATCGAGGGTGCGTGACATTTCGTTGCGCACCGACCAGATGATTTCCGCCGCGATGTACGGCAAATCCGGGTGCAGTTTCTCGGCGAATTCGGGCGCCTCCGCGGCGACCCGTTTGATGCCTTCGGCGTCGGTGCCATAGACCGCCAGGGACCCAAGTTTGTCGGCCTGCCGGTGATAGCCATGAATGGGCAGGTCCGCCGTGACACAGGGCGTGTCGCGCAGGCTCCCCAAGGTGATGGCGTGGTCGACGCAGTCTTCCGCCATGTGCCGGTACGTGGTCCACTTGCCGCCGACCACCGTCATGAGGCCGGACTCATCGATGTGAATGGTATGTCCGCGCGACAAGGCGGAGGTCTTGCCTTCGCCGCCGCCTGGCGCGCTCACCAGGGGCCTGATGCCGACGAAAATGCTCAGCACGTCGCTGCGCGACGGCGGCCGGCTCAAGTATTCGGTTGCGGTTTCGAGCACGAATTGGATTTCTTCCTCGAGCGCCAGGGGCTCATAGGAGGGATGCTCGATCGCCGTGTCGGTGGTGCCCAACAGGGTGCGGTTATGCCAGGGAATGGCGAATAGCACCCGACCGTCGCTGGTCCGCGGCACCATGATGGCATTGTCGCCGCGCAGGAAGGAGCGGTCGAGAACCAGATGGATGCCTTGTGCCGGCGTCACCATGGGCTTGACGTCCGCCTGCGCTAAACGCCGCGTCTCGTCCGTGAAAATGCCGGTGGCATTCACCACCACCTTGGCGTGGGCGGTGTATTTCTCGTGGGTTTCATGGTCGTCGATGGTGACCCCCGACAGGAAACCTTCATTGTCCTTGAGGGTGGCGGTCACTTCGGCGTAATTCAGCACCGTCGCGCCGTGATCCGCGGCGGTCGCCAACAAATGGGTCAGGAGGCGCGTGTCGTCGAATTGGCCGTCGTGATACAACACGCCGCCGCGCAGCCCTTCCTGTTGAATGGTGGGCAGTCGCTCCAGGGTCTCCGCGAGGGATAGCACCTTGGAGCGGCCGAAGTTGTACTTGCCGGCCAGCAGGTCATATACCTTCATGCCGATACCGTAGAAGGGCGCCTCCCACCACGAATAGTTGGGCACCACGAAGGGCAGGTCATGGACGATGTGCGGGGCGTTGCGCAGCAACAGCCCGCGCTCCTTCAAGGCCTCCATCACCAGGGAAATGTTGCCCTGTTCGAGGTAGCGCACGCCGCCGTGCACCAGCTTGGTGGAGCGGCTGGAGGTGCCCTTGCCGAAGTCTTCGCGCTCGATGAGCAAGACGTCGAAGCCGCGTGTGCTGGCATCGACCGCGACACCCGCGCCGACCGCCCCGCCGCCGATGATGACAATATCCCAGGGCGTATCACGGCGCTTGACGCGCGAAATCATCTCATCACGTTTCATGTATTTACCTTGTTCCAACCCTTGGCCCGTCCAACGGCATCTTGCCAACGGGTGTATTGCTGTCGCGCTCGGCTCCGATCCTGCTGCGGCTCGAATACCTGGCCCGCGGGCCGGGTTTTCGCGATCTCTTCGACGCCGCTCCAATAGCCCGTCGCCAATCCTGCGAGATACGCCGCGCCCTGCGCGGTGGTTTCGAGTATGGCAGGCCGTTCCACCGGAATGCCCAGCACGTCGGCTTGGAACTGCATCAGAATATCGTTGGCCGCGGCGCCGCCATCGGCCTTCAGCATTTTGGACGTGGTGCCGGTGTCGCTTTCCATGGCGAGCTTCACATCGGTCACTTGGAAGGCGATGCTCTCCAGGGCGGCGCGCGCGATGTGCCCAATCTCGGTATCTCGCCCCAAGCCGATGAGCATGCCGCTGGCATACGGGTCCCAATGGGGCGCGCCCAGGCCGGTGAACGCGGGTACGAGAATGAGATTTCCCGAATCCTTGACCGACTCGGCCACCTTCGCGATGTCCGGGGATTTTTCGAAAAACTGCATCTTATCCCGCAGCCATTGGACCACGGCGCCGCCGATGAAAACGCTGCCCTCCAACGCGTACTGCAGCTTTCGGTCCGCGCTGCAGGCGATGGTGGTGATGAGCTTTTCCTTGGACAGCGTGAACTTGTCGCCGATGTTTTGCAGCAGGAAGCAACCGGTGCCGTAGGTATTCTTGGCATCGCCGACGTTGACGCAGAGCTGCCCGAAGAGTGCCGCCTGCTGATCGCCCGCGATGCCGGCGATTTCGATGTCGCCGAGTCCCAGCGTCGTACTCACCCGGGATACCTTTTCGCTGGACCAGACGACCTCGGGCATCATGCTCTCGGGGACTTTGAGCAGCTCGAGCAATTCCCGGTCCCACTTGTCTTCCGCGATGTTGTACAACAAGGTGCGGGAGGCATTGGTGCGGTCGGTGATGTGTCGCTTGCCGCTGGTCAAATTCCAGATCAACCAGCTGTCCACCGTGCCGAACGCGAGCTTGCCCTGCTCGGCGCGCGCGCGGGCGCCCGCGACGTTGTCCAGAATCCACGACACCTTGGTGCCCGAGAAATAAGGGTCGATCAGCAGGCCCGTCTTCTTGCGGATCTGCTCCTCGTTGCCGTCCTTGCGCAGCTGCGCGCAGAAATCGGCGGTGCGACGGTCCTGCCAGACGATGGCGTTGTAGACGGGTGTGCCGGTCTCGCGATCCCACACGAGCGTGGTTTCGCGCTGGTTGGTAATCCCTAAGGCCGCGACATCACGCGGCCGAATACGCGCCCGTGCCAATACCTCGACGGCGGAGTTCAATTGACTGGTGAGAATGTCCATGGGGTCATGTTCGACCCAACCGGTTTTCGGGAAGTGCTGCGTGAATTCATGCTGCGCAACGCCGGCGATTTTCCCTTCGTGGTCGAAGAGCATTGCACGCGAGCTGGTCGTGCCTTGATCGAGCGAGAGGACATATTGCGCCATGGTCTTTGCCTTCGTTGTCGGTCTTCGAGGGCGCCAAGTATACTCGTTGGCAGTGACCTAACACCGCTTGACTACGATCCTACGCGGGCATCACCGGAGTGGCATTCCACAGCAGGATGACTGGCGCGTCCGGGGCGCGTGCTTCGTGGCCTAAGATGCTGAGCGAGGCGGCACGCAGGGTAAAGATACGTCCGTGCGTCAACTCCAGGTCACACCAGCGGGTGCCGAGCGACAAGCCGATATGTCCGTGCGCAAATAAAGCGATGTTGCCGCCCTGTGCCTTCAAACGGGCCAGCAGTCGATCCACCCGCGCCGTGATGTCCGCGGGGGATTCACCTCCTGGACAGCCGTCGGTCCAGATATCCCAATCGGGCCGTTGCTTGCGGATGTCGACGGTGCGTATACCCTCGTACTCCCCGTAGTTCCATTCGGACAGATCGGGTTCGACCGTGGCCACCTCCCCGATGCCCGCCAGTTCACAGGTGTGCCGGGCGCGTGTCCGTGGGCTGGTGTACACGTGATCGAAGTGGTAGGCGCGCATCCAGGGAGCGAGCGCGCGGGCATCGTCCTCCCCCTTGGCCGTCAACGGAATATCCGTGGTGCCGGTGTGCTGGCCGGACAACGACCACTCGGTTTCGCCGTGGCGGACGTAGAAGATCTTCAGGGGCTGGGTCATGCTGAGTCACTCGTGTGCGTAGAGCCCTCGCATTGTAAAGTATGAGCGAGCAATTGGGCGCTGATACCTTGGTGTCAGGACTGTCTAATGGGTAGCCAGTCAGTCTGAGGCGAGAGGAGTAAACTTCGCGGCTAACGGATCGTTGTTGCGGCGAGCGTCGGAGGGAGTCGATGAAAACCACAGTACGTTGGATGTCGTTCAAGCGGGCTTTCTTTCTAATCGCCCTGGTGCTTCCGGTAGCGGTATGCCTTCCGGCGCCCGGTGTGGAAGAAGCAGCCGAGTCGGCGGCATTGACGTGGCTCGCCGCTCTGGACGCCGGCGACTATCCAATGACTTGGAAGACTGCATCGAGCTATTTCAGAGACCACATTTCGGCGACGAACTGGGCGGCGGCGGCGGCCAGTGCCCGAGGTTCGGTGGGAGCTCTCAAGTCGCGCCGGCTGACGTCCGCGACGTTCACTCACACGCTGCCCGGAGCACCCGACGGTGACTATGTCGTCATCCTGTTCAAGACGAGCTTCGACGGCAAGGCGGATGCGGTCGAGACGGTGACACCCGTGAAAGATGTCGACGGCACCTGGCATGTCTCGGGGTATTACATCAAATAATGTGAGCAGCGTCAGAGGCGGTGTCTGCGTCTAGGTGTCGAATGAGACAATTAGTGAAATTCGTGACAAGAAAGTAAAAATTCTCTGCGCCAAATATTGCAATTGTCCGTTCGCCGACGCCGTGCAAGCCCTCTGGGCGGAGGAAACCGGTAACCTGCCCCGAATGGCCGCTGTGGAGCGGGTCGACAGGCGGCAGCCGGCTAAAAGCTGATTGTCATTACAATAAAATCGCAGCCGGAAAGCAGCCGTTGACGAGTTGCGGTAGCCTATTGCTTGTTCCAGTCTTATTGCGTTGTTAGGTTCCTAGCGGCTAGTGAGGCGATTGCCAATGGCGAATTGCACAGTTACCTACTCGATAGAAGTGGCGCGCCGCGCAGTCAGGACATATTTCTGGCGGCGATTCAAGACAGCACTCGGATTGAGCTTTTTATTTTCCATCCCGCTTATGGCCGGGCTTATATGCTTCGTCTATCTAACAGAGGGTGCCAACTGGATTGTCGGGGCAATTGGTTTGTTAATTGCGATGAATATTCTGATTCAAGGGACTGTATATTTCTCTTTCCCAAAGGCTTTTTCCCGACGATTATCTGACCCTTTGCTTCGAACGGCAGAACTGGAGACGTCACCGACAGGCATTCGAGTCACTTCGGGAGGGAATTCAACGCTACTTCCATGGAAAAAATTCAAACACATTTGGCTCTATCAAGACTTCGTTATCCTGGCGGTTAGGCCGCCACTGATAGCTGGTTTCACTTTTTTGCCCACGGACGGGATGACCGATCATGTGCGCCGCGACCTTGAGGCTGCAAGTGCAGGCAACCCGGCCGCGTAGCGATAGATTGTGTTCGTCCATTCAATAATCGCAATTGCGATTGCACGATTAGGGCGCGGACGATCTGCAAAGCGGACGATAGCGACTGTCGCCTTCGGGTCGACTGTGTTCTTTGGCCGCCACCGCGAATCTCGCGATGTTAAATTCCGAGATTGAACGGCCGCTCTGGCCGCCAGACAACGGCCGTTCCGCGGCGTTCCCGGCCAAAGGCCGCCGCTCGTCAATTGAGTTGACATGCCCGGAAGCTGACGATCGTTGAAAGCGATTTGGTATCCTCTGACGAACGCATGTTGCGCGAAGATATGAACCCTTAGATGGGTAAATTGCGCAAGCGGAGCGCAATGATCGATGAGGACATACCCGCGGGTCGCAGGACATCGAGCGGATTTCGAAAGATGACGGCTGACGATTTCGCTCGGCCGGGGGAGTTTTCTGGGGATGAATCGGCTCTGGACAACATGGGCGAGCCTCGTGCTTCTGCTGCCTGCCTGGCAGATTGAAGCCGCGGCGAGTCGCGAAACCTCGGCGCCGTGTCCTGGGGCCGCCGCATGGCGGGAGGCGCATCGCAACTACCTGCTGCCCTCGCGCAACGCGACCAGACGCGCACCTTCAGCGCACCGGAATTGCGGGCTGAACTGGAACGGCGATTCGAGGCGGACCAACGCGAACGTCAGAAGCTCATCGCCGATCCCCGGGATCGTGACGTCGGGAACCGAGTGCAGCGCATGGATATGGAAAATTTGGGGTGGCTCAAGAATCTGGTGAAAGACAACGGCATCCCGACCGTTGCCCAGGTGGGCGAAAGTGGCGTTCATTGGACCTGGCTGCTCGTACAACACGCGGACGATGACCCCCAGTTTCAGCTGAGCGTTCAACCGATGTTCGCTCAGCGCCAAGAGGCGGGTGAGCTACCCGCTGATGATTTGGCGAGACTCACCGACCGGGTCTTGTTGGCTGCGGGTAAACCGCAGCGATTCGGCACTCAATTCGATTGGTACTCAGGACAATTCAAACCGACGGGCGCCGGTAATATTGCCGACATCGAGGCTAACCGTCAGGCGTTGGGCTTGATGCCGTTGGCAGATTACGCGTGCATGATGAATGGGAAATTGAAACACGACTAGCGAATACTGATGCCGAATACACGCTTGCTCTCCATTATTCGTATTCGGGCGACGAAGCGATCGAGTCGCGCATTTGCGGGAAGGAAATTCGCGTGAATCTTATCGATAGTCGCAGCCCCAGAGCTGCCGTTGGCGACTGGCGGGTTGGGGTCGACTTTGACCGTTGGCGCAGCGGACCAAATTCGTAAGTGTTAAATTCCAATCTTCGAACGACAGCTGTGGCTGGCGACACCAGCCATTCCGCGACATTCCCGGCCAACAACCGCAGACGGTCGCCGTGCCGGAATACCTACGGCAAAGCGGCCGTTCGCCGCCTGCAGTAAACTTACGACGATATTTATGGAGCCGAGCCGGACCGCAGGGAGCGCGCAAATGCCACTGAATATATTCATCGCGCTTATTTGACGTTTTCGTCGGCTAAAAAAATAGTTAGATGTCAGGAGACGTTATGCGTGTATTGAAGGGTCGAGGAATAAGCAAATTCGCGGGACTGGCTACGATGGTCCTCTTTTCGGGATGCGTCACGGAGCAGGTAGCTCCGGGAGCAAATGCCGTCAAACTGACGAGAAATGCTGCTGACGTAGCAAACTGCACCGCCGTGGGAAACGTGAAAGCTTATGCACCCAACGGTGTTGGCGATGAAGTGAAGTTTAGAAACCAAGTGGTCGGTTACGGGGGCAATGTAGGCTTCGTGACTCTCAATGGAGCCTGCGGCATTGGGGCCTGCCAGACGGCGGCAGAAGGCGTGGCGTATCGGTGCCTGTAAATCGTCCGTGGGCAAAGGCCAGTTTTCCTGACGTCTAACGTGCGTTGGAGCGGACACTCGGCGTAGCTCCGCTCAAGTCCGGAGGGAGCCGATGCTTTTGGATGCAGCAAAGCTGACGCCGGTGGCAGTCGGCTTAGGGTCGACAAGGATCGTTCGCCGACGTTTCCGAAATCAGCGCTGTCAAATTGGATAACGGGACCTGCGCGGCCGTCGGTCCGGCGAACCGCGGCCCCGGGTACGGAACGTTTCGCTTTATGTGTCACCCGACACTAGGCGCCGCCGGCGCGCAGAAAGTCTATGATGGCCTCGGCGGTGTCGGTAGGCACTTCTTCCTGGGGGCTGTGGCCGCAGGGCAGGGCTTTGCCTTGCACGTCGGTGGCTTTCTCGCGCCAGGTGGAGAGAACATCGTAGAGGTCGCCGACGACGCCCTTGGCACCCCAGAGTGCTAGGAGGGGGATGGCCACTTTCAGTTCGGCGTCGGCCGCATCGTGTTCGAGGTCAATGGTGGCGGCGGCCCGATAGTCCTCGCAGATGGCGTGCACCGTTCCGGGTACGCGATAGCAGCGTAAATATTCTTGAATGAGCGCTTCGCTGGGCACCCCGGGGGTGCGGCTTTGCGCGGCCAGGTGCTGGCGCAGGAAGGACTCGGGATCCGCTTCGATCATGCGTTCGGGCAGGGGCGCGGGCTGAATCAGGAAAAACCACCAGAAATAGCGGGTGGCGAAGCGGCGGTCGGTGCGCGCGTACATGGTGGCCGTGGGGGCGATATCGAGAACGGCGACGCGCTCGAGACGCGTGGGGTGGTCCAGCGCCAGGCGGTGCGCGACGCGGCCGCCTCGATCATGGCCGATGAGGGAGAAGCGCTCGTGACCCAGGGCGTGCATGACGGCGACCTGGTCGCGGGCCATGGTGCGTTTGGAATAGTTGCTATGGTTCTCGCCGCCGGCGGGGCGCGAGGAATCGCCGTAGCCGCGAAGGTCGGAGACGACGACGCGGTAGCCGGCATTCACCAGCCGTGGGGCGACTTCATGCCAGGTGACATGCGATTGGGGGTGACCGTGCAGCAGCAGCACGGGTGGGCCCGCGCCCGCGCAGGCGCCGTGGATGCGGACGTCATGCTCGACCTCGATGTCGAAAGGCTGGAAGCCTGGGAGAAAGTCCGGCGTCACGGGTCAGACACGCTGCAGATCGGCACCGGAGAGGCGCATGCGCATGGCTTGTCCGTTCACGAGATCGGAGAAGGTGATCCACTCTGGGTTGTGGGGTTCATCGCGCAAATAAAAACGCCCGTCGGGCAACTCCTGCAGCGGAATGGCGCCGTCGAGCCAGAGTTGGCCTTTGCGCAAGACGATGCGATGGCTGCCGATCCATTGATCTTCATTGCGATAGTGGCCGACGAAGTGGCGCCACTCGTCCGGCGACTTGAATTCCTTCGGCCCTGGGTAGGCGGCCGCGGCATACCATTGCTCACCCCAACCCGCTTCCACCACCGGACTCTTGTCCTCGTCGCCGGCGGGGCCTGCAGGTCGAGCTTGCCTTCATCGCGCAACTGGAGAAGACATACGGCGAGGAAGGATTTACTGATGGAGCCGATGTGGAATAGTTCGTCCACGTTGAGCGGCGTGTGCCGCGCGAGGTCATCCAGCCCATAGGTGCAGACGCGCTGCACGCCCGACGCGTCGGCGAGCGCCAGGGTCAGGCCGGGGGCGTTCATGTCGGCGAGATACTCTTCGACGAAGCGGTCGAGCAGCGCGAAGGCGGGTTCGTACGGATTAGGAGCGGCGGTTTGCGCGGCGCTCACGCGATAAGAGGTGAGCATGGTACTGGTGGCGATCATGCCGCCCACATTCAGCAAATCCCGTCGGTTCATTTGACACTCACTGGGTTGTTAGGCGGGATCATAATATGAAAGGCAGCTCTCTGGGATTGGCGCGCCGGCGTGGCCGCGGCAGCTACCGCGGAAAATTGGAACCCACGCCTCCAAAAACCACAATTTCCAAAACCAGCGGGGGCGGCGATACTGGGGACTACCGGGTCGACGCTCGGGAGCAATCGTTACGGGCATAGTGAAGGTCTCAAGGACATGTCGATCACCACAGTCGAGACGCTGATTATCGGCGGCGGTCAGGCCGGATTGGCGATGAGCGAGCACCTCACCAAACGGGGTGTGTCGCATCTCATTGTCGAACGGCAACGGATTGCGGAGCGCTGGCGCTCGGAGCGCTGGGACTCCTTGGTCGCCAACGGGCCGGCCTGGCATGACCGCTTTCCGGGCATGACCTTTGCCGGTATCGAGGCCGACAGTTTTGCGACCAAGCACCAGATCGTGGCTTACTTCGAGGCGTACGCGCAGCAAATCGCGGCGCCGATTCGCTGCGGCGTCGAGGTCAAGTCACTGAAGAAAAAGGCGCACGGCACCGGGTTCCGGGCAGAGACCTCGGAGGGCGTCATCGAGGCGGCCCAGGTGGTCGTGGCCACGGGGCCGTTTCAGCGGCCCATTATTCCGGCGGTCATACCGGCCACCGCCGGCGTGGTGCAAATGCATTCCAGTGCGTATCGCAATCCCGCCGCGCTATCCCCGGGGGCGGTGCTGGTCATCGGCGCGGGCTCGTCGGGTTCGCAAATTGCCGACGAACTCGCGCGCTCGGGAAGGCAGGTCTATCTGTCGGTGGGGCCGCACAACCGTCCGCCGCGGCGCTATCGCGGACGCGACTTCGTGTGGTGGCTGGGTGCCTTGGGTGAATGGGATGCCAAGGTCGTGTCTCCGGGTACGGAGCATGTGACCATTGCGGTCAGCGGCGCGCGCGGCGGACACACGGTGGACTTTCGGGAATTGGCCTCGCGCGGCGTCACGCTGCTTGGCAACGCCGGCACCTATCAGGACGGTACGCTGCAGGTGGCGCCGAATCTCGCGAAGAACATTGCGAACGGCGATGCCAACTACCTGTCGGTGCTCGAGGATGCCGATGCGTATGTGAGGGAGAAGGGTTTGGATCTGCCGGAGGAGCCCGAGGCACATGTGATCGCGGCGGATCCGCGGTGCGTGACGCATCCGCTGCTGGAGTTGAACCTCGCGGCCGCCGGGATCACGTCCATCATCTGGGCGACGGGGTACGCGATGGATTTCGGGTGGCTTGAGGTTGACGCGTTTGATGCGAAGGGGCGACCTGTGCACGAGCGCGGCGTGTCGGTGGTACCCGGGTTGTACTTTGTGGGCCTGTCGTGGCTGTCGCGGCGTGCGTCACCGTTCATTTGGGGTGTGTGGCACGACGCTGATTATCTTGCGGGCGAGATTGCGGGCCGGACCGCGGTCGGCGCGGCGGTCGGGGCGGTCGCGGTATCTTAAGCTGGCGCGGCATCGCGCGCGGGCGGTTAGCACGCGCCGGCGGTTAGGGTGGGCAAGGAAGGGGCGCGGCGCATGTATAATCCCGCGATGCACCTGAATACTGTCTCTAGGCTGATGCGCGCGGCGGCCGTAGTCGTGGCGCTGACCGCGGCGATGTCCACCGGCGTTGCGGCGGCTGTGGCACCCCAGGATGAGAACGCGCAGGTCGCGGAATGGCGTGCCAAGCGTCTGGCGTCGCTGACCAGCGAGACCGGCTGGCTGACGCCCGTGGCCTTGTACTGGCTCAAAGAGGGTGAGAACAGCTTTGGCCGGGCGAGTGGTCGGGCCTTTTCACTGGATGATGCGGCGCTCGCGCCCGACACGGGCGTGTTCATGTTGAAGGATCACCACGTGCGCTATGTCGCGCACGCGGCGAATGCCATGACCTATTTGGGTAAGCCGGTGACGAGCATCGACCTGGTTTCGGACGAGGCTGACAAGCCGACGGAATTGATCGCGGGTACGCTGCATTTCATGGTGATCGACCGGGCAGGCCATTTGGGCGTGCGTGTGCGCGACAGCGTGAGTCCGAGCCGGGTGCAATTCAAAGGTCTGCAGTATTTCCCGACGCGGGCCGACTGGCTCATTCACGCGCGCTTCGAGCCGTACGTGCCTGCGCACACCATTCAGATCGTGAATATTTTGGGCATGACGGAGCAAATGACCTCGCCCGGAGCGATCGTGTTCGAGCGCGGAGGGCACACCTGGCGCTTGGATGCGATCTTGGAGGATCCGGGTGATCAGGAGTTATTCGTGATGTTTTCGGATCTGACCAGCGGCAAGCAAACTTATGGCGCGGGCCGATTCTTATATATCGGATTGCCCGAGGGTGGATTGCAGGGCAAGCGTATCGAGGTCGACTTCAATGAGGCCTTTAATCCGCCCTGCGCCTTTACCGACTTTGCCACCTGCCCGCTGCCGCCGGAGCAAAACCGGCTGGCCTTAGGCGTCGATGCGGGCGAACTGAAGTACGAGCGCGCGCGTTAAGTCCGCCGAGCGGACTTAAGGGGAGCTGCGCAAACGGCCGATCGGGGTACCATCCGATGGGTACGAGGGAATCTTGAAGTGCCACGGGGTCTGTCATCGTAGGGGGTCTCATGAGTGAAGTCAGTTTCGCCGGTGCGGTCGCTGCGCCGCGGCTCGCGAGTCGCGTGACGAGAGCGGCGTCGCTTCTTCTTCTGATCGCGTCGTCACTCGTGGCGGTTGCCGCGCAGGCGGGGAGCGCCTATACGCAGGGGAATGTGCACCTGCGCGCCGGCCCGAGCAGCGATTACCCGCTGGTGCTGTCCATCCCGCCGAACTCCTTGATCAATGTCAACGGATGCCTCGATGACTTCACCTGGTGTGACGTGGATTGGGAAGGGAATCGCGGGTGGGTGTACGGCAATTATCTGTACTACGATTATCAAGATCGACGAGTGCCCGTGCTGCAATTCGGCGCTGTCCTCGGTGTCGGTATCGTGACGTTCAGTATTGGGGATTACTGGGGGCGCTACTACGCGGGCCGACCTTGGTATGGGCGGGAGAATTACTGGATGCATCGTCCGCCACCGCCGCGACGCCCAAGACCTCCGCCGCGTCCTGGTAACGGACCACCGCCCCCACCGCGTCCCTCGCCACCGCGTCCTTCACCGCCGCCACGACCGCGGCCGCCGGTCCCGCGCCCGCAGCAACCGAGGCCACGACCGCAGCCCAATCAACCGGCACCGGGACGACCTGCGCCTGACCGGCCCGGCGGACCTTCGGGTGGTCGCCCTCCCGGCGGGCAGCCGGGGCCAGATAGGGACAATAACGGACCGAGGCAGGACCTCTGAGTAAGGGTTGCCGTTGAGCGGCTTCGGCTATGACGTACTGGTTATCGGTGCGGGTGCCGCGGGGCTTGCGGCGGCGTGCGCGCTGGCGCGCGCGGGCAAACGCGTGGCCGTCATCGAGGCGCGGGATCGTATCGGCGGCAGGATACTGACGGAGCGGTTCACGGCCCCCGGGGCGGAGAACACCATCCCGATCGAGCTTGGCGCGGAATTCATTCACGGCATGCCGGAGGTCACATGGGACCTCGTGCGGCGCGCGAAGCTGGGCACCAGTGAACTGGCCGGTGCCGCGCTCATGGTCCGGGGCGGACAGTTGACCGCGGACATCGGCGCGCAAGACAGCGTCGGGGACATGCTCGAACAGATGGCTGCGTGGCTCGAGAAGCAGCCGCCGGAATGCGACATGTCGTTCGCGGAGTATCTGACGCGGCATGCGCCCAATGCCGCGAATGCCACGGCAGCGACTAATTACGTCGAGGGCTTCAATGCCGCGGACCAGCAGCGCATCGGCGTGGCGGGACTGGCGAAGCAGCAGCGGGCGGAGGACGCGATCCAGGGTGATCGTATCTTCCGGCTGACGCGGGGGTATGACGCCATTCCGCGCTTTTTGGCGGACGAGTTGGTGCGCGACGGTGGCGTCGTGCTGCTGGATAAACCGGTGCGGCGCATTGTTTGGGCACGCGGCGCGGTTCGCGTTGCAGGCGTCGATTCGGCGGGCAACGCCTTCGAGTACACGGCGAGTCAGGCCATCGTCACGGTGCCCTTGGGCGTGCTGCGGGCGGAGTCGATCGAATTCGCGCCGCGACCCGAGGCGGTTTTGCAGGAGGCGCAGAGATTGGCCATGGGCTGCGCGGTTCGGGTGGTACTGGTATTCAGTTCGCGGTTCTGGCGGGACGCCGCGCGGCGCGCGCAACATCCCGATATCGAAGATCAGCTCAAGCAGCTGGGCTTTTTGTTCATGCCGGGGGATACGCCGGCGACGTGGTGGACCCCGCATCCGGACCCCTTGCCCGTGCTCACCGCGTGGGCCGGCGGTCCGAAAGCGGGGACCTGGCAACGCGCGATCGCGGCGAGCCTGTCGCCGGACGCGGCATTGCAGGCGTGTCTCGAGACATTGGGGCGCGCATTCGACATGACGTCGGCGGAGCTCGAACACCTGCTCGTGGCCTGGTACGCGCACGACTGGCTGCATGATGACTACGCGAGAGGTGCGTACAGCTATGTGCCTGCCGGTGCGGTGGGTGCGCCCGAGCGCATGGCGGTTCCGGTCGATGGGACGCTGTTTTTCGCGGGCGAGCACACGGATCTCGAGGGGCATTGGGGAACGGTACACGCGGCGCTGGGGTCGGGCGTGCGGGCAGCCGAGGCGGTGCGGTTGGGGGGGGTGAGCGCTCAGTGACTATCGAGATCATCGACCGAAAAACCCTGTACTCGGGGTATCTCACCGTGGAAAGCGTGAAGGTGCGCCTCCCGGACGGCGCCGTGATCGTTCGGGAGGTGGAATCGCACGGCGAAGCGGTAACCGTGCTGCCCTACGATCCTGGGCGCCGCTGTGCCTTGACGGCCTCATTGTTTCGGGCCCCGGTGTTCGCGGTGTCAGGTCGCGAGACGCTCGAAGAACCCTGTGCCGGGATGATCGATGAGGGGGAGGACGCGGCCACGGCGGTACGGCGCGAAGCGCAGGAAGAACTTGGGGTGGTGCTCTCCGAATTGGAGTTCATCGGTCGGGTCTACTCGACTCCGGGGGTGTCGACCGAGCGGGTCAGCCTGTATCTCGCGCCTTACTCGCTAGCAGAGCGGACCGGCGCGGGCGGCGGCGCTCCCGGAGAAGAGGAGAACATCACCGTGAACGAGCGATCGCTTGCGAGCCTCTCGGCGGATCTCGATGCGGCGCGCATCGATAATTCCCTGCTGTTGCACTTGGTCATGGCGCTGCGGCTGCGACATCCCGAGCTATTTAAGATCGCCTGATGTTAGAGCGCCGCGACGTGGCGCCGTATCATCTGGGCCCTCGCCGGTAACAACCGCCACTCGACCCGCTATTCCTAAGTCCATAGCTGCTCACTCAACAGTAACGTGATGGGATCACTCGTCATCCTCATCCTCGTCACTGACATCGTCCAAATCGTCGTCCTCGTCATCGTCTTCCGGATGTCCTAGGTCATCTTCGTCGTCGACCTCGAATTCGTCGGGTGCTTCGGTCTCGTCGTCGGTCTCACGAATGGGCGCTTCGTTCTCGTCCTCGGTTTCGTCGGCGGGATCATCATCGTCATCGGGCGTCCCAGTCGAGGGTATCGATGCAGAACCGCTGGTTATCGAGAGAATGAAGTCGTCGTCCGAGATGTTCATGGCAATAGCCTCGAAAGGGTGGAGCTTCACTTTGGGCCGTTAGCAAGCCTGCGTCTGTCGGAGGATGCCCTATACGGCGGCAGAAAGGCTGTCGCGCCTATTTCTTTACGGGATCTTCGGGCTTCGCGGGAGCTTCGGTCAGGTTACCGCTGCCCACGAGCTTTTCTACTCGATTCACGAGCCAGACCACCGACACCCCCACCGCAATGCCCCAGCCTACTTCCGCGATTCGGGAGAGCATCATCCACTCAACCGTACCGTGGTGGGGGACCAGCGCGATGATCGTCGCGGTAGATCCCGACAAACGAGCGGCGCTGCTGACGTTGAATATCCAGCAAACCGTCATGGATACCACCACCGCCAACGCATAAACCGCCAGGGATTGGCCGCCCCAGGTCACCAAGGCACTGCTCACCATGCCTCCGATGGCGGCGCCGATGAATTGATCGCGTGCAGAGGTGGTGGTGGCGCTCAGCTCGCTTTGCACCACGGCGATGGCGGTGATGGATCCCCAAAATCCTTCTTGTAGACCCATCGGTTTGGTGGGCAGGTAGGCGAGAATGGCCGCAGTCGCGGACATCAAGCCTTGGGCGGCTCCGCCGACGATTTTGGCGCGGGTGGGGAGCCTCGAACTCAGGCGCTGCAGCCGTGCGGTCCATGTCGTTGGTGATTCCGCTGCGACCGCTGGATCTATCTGCGCCAAAGTTAACTCCGTTCTTTTATTGGTCGAGGTCACTGTACCGCGGAAATCGCGGACGAATGCTATGCTAATGTCCGACCATGGCCAATTCTCGTTTCTCGGCATAATGCTTTCGGAATTTCCTACGTTCTCGCCGCCGGGCATGCTGCGCTCCGGTGAATTACAGACCTTGCTGGGTAATCTGCCGCCGGTGCAATGGTTGGTGCGGCGGCGGGCTGCGCAACTGCTGGAGAGAGCGCAACCCTGGTTGCTCGATTGCGGCGCGGGCGTTCGCTTGCAGGGGTTCTTGAGTGTTGCGCGGCGCGCGGAGGCGCTGGGGCACAAGCGCATGGCCATGCTGCTCCATGGCTGGGAGGGCAGCGCGGACTCCGTTTACGTAATTTCTCTCGGTGCCGAGCTGCTTGCCCGAGGATTCGACGTGCTGCGCTTGAATTTGCGCGACCACGGCGAGAGCCACCATCTCAATCGCGAAATCTTCCACTCGTGCCGTTTGGAAGAGGTGGTTGGCGCCACGCGGGCGGTGGCGGAGCGATTCCCCGACGCGGGAATATTCTTGGGTGGATTTTCGTTGGGCGGTAATTTCATGCTGCGAGTCGCTGCGGATGCGGGCGCTCCCGACAGCTTGATCGGTGTGGCCGCCGTGTCTCCGGTACTCGATCCGACGGCGACGCTCGACGCCTTGGAGCGGGGACTTTTCCTGTATCGCCGATATTTTGTGCGGCGATGGTCCCGCTCGCTGCGTTACAAGCGGCGGGCATGGCCGGATTTGCCCGACTTCGAACCGATATTGCGCACCAAGGATCTGCGTGCCATGACCGCGGGATTGGTCCGCGATTACACCGACTTCGAGGATCTTGCGGCCTATCTCGACGGCTACGCCATCACGGGCCCGCGGCTGGCGACGTTGCGCTGCCCGGCGACGTTGCTGGCGGCGGAAGACGACCCCATGATTCCGGCCGCGGATCTCGCCCGCTTGGCGCCGTCCCCCAGGTTGACCATTGTGCGTACTCGGCATGGCGGGCATTGTGGTTTCGCTGAACGACTCAACGGGCCGAGCTTTGCGGATCGCCTGGTGGTGTCGGAGTTCGAGCGTTTCGACCGGGAGGCTCGGCGGACGATGGCCACGGAGGTTCGCCAGTAGCGGGCTGCATCCATGCCGATACGCGTATTTGCGCTAGTCCTGTTCGCCGCGACGCTACATGCCAGCTGGAACGCCATTGTGAAGGGCGCCGGCGATAAGCTGCTCACCACGGTATTGGTCACCGCGTCGGCGTCAATTCTTGCCGCGGGCACGCTACCCTGGCTGCATCAACCTGATCCAGCGAGCTGGCTGTTCATCGCTGCCTCCGCGGTATTGCAAGTGATCTATTTCATTCTCGTGGCGCGGATTTATCAGGTCGCGGACATGAGCCAGACCTATCCCCTGATGCGCGGCACGGCACCGCTGTTGGTGGCGATTGTGAGCGCGAGTGCCTTGGGGGCCAGTCTGTCCGTCTTGATGTGGATCGGCGTGGCAGTCATTTGCACCGGTATCCTGAGCATGGCGGTGCGAATCCGCGCGGGGGACCGTCGAGGCGTCCTGTTGGCCTTTCTCAATGCGGTGGTCATTGCCGGATACACCCTCATTGATGGCATTGGAGTGCGCCGCTCGGGGGCGCCCGCTGCCTATACCTTGTGGATTTTTCTAGTGGCGGGGCTGCCGCTGGCAGCATGGGCCATCGGAGCACGTAGGAATTCGGTTTTGCAGTACGCCCGGCGGAACTGGCACTTAGGGATAATCGGCGGTGTCGGCACACTTGCCTCTTACGGGTTGGCGCTTTGGGCAATGACCGTCGCCCCGATCGCGGTGGTGGCGGCCCTCCGGGAGACCTCTATCCTGTTCGGCACGATCATCTCAGGGCTGGTGCTCAAGGAGCACGTCGGATTCTCCCGTGCTGCCGCCGCCTGTGTCATTGCACTGGGCGCGGCGGTGCTTCGGCTCGCGTAGAGCCATATGGTTTAAACTCGGAGTCTGATGGGGGTCCGGTGGTTGTCATGGCGGTCTTGAAATCTATCCTGCGCATATCGGGTGTATCAGCGCTGCTGGTGGTGCTCGCTCTATGCGGCGTATGCCATCCGGCGGCCGCGACAGCGCCGAATGTGATTTTTGATACGGACATGTGGTCCGACATCGATGATGCCTTGGCGTTGGCCATGCTGCATGCGCTCGAAAGTCGAGGGGAAATCAAGCTGGTGGCCGTTACGGTCAACATGCAGGAGCCGTGGTGTGCCTCCTATGTCGATGCGGTCGATACGTTCTACGGTCGCCCCGAGATTCCGGTGGGTCTCGTGCGGGGTGGCAAGAACACGGAGGCGGTTCGCAAGGAATTCCCGGAGACGATCTGGCCGGTTACCGAGTACACTCGGCTCGTATCGGAGCGAAAGACGAGCGACGGCGCGCTGGTGTATCCGCATCGGTTGAGCGACGGCTCAAAGGCGCCCGACGCGGTCTCGCTCCTGCGACGAACCTTGGCCGCGCAACCCGATCGAAGCGTTGTCGTGATCGAGGTGGGCTACCACACCAATCTGGCCCGCTTGCTCGATAGCGACGCGGATGCCGCGAGCCCCCTGGGCGGTCGCGATCTCGTGGCGCGCAAGGTGCGGCTGCTGTCGGTCATGGCGGGAAATTTCGGAGACACGGAATCCGGCGGCAAGGTGAAGCCGAAGGGCACTCCCGAATTCAATCTCATGGTGGACGTGCCGGCGGCGCAGAAGGTTTTTTCGGAATGGCCGACGCCCATCGTGGATAGCGGATTCGAAATCGGCATTTCCATGCTATATCCGGGCGTTAGCATTGACCACGATTACTCCTACGTTGCGCATCACCCTATCGCTGACACCTACCGAACCTATGCCGAGGAAACCAGGAGCGCGTGGCCCCACGACCATGCGACATACGATTTGACCGCCGTCTTGTATGCCGCGCGGCCTGAGCGGGGTTATTTTTCGCTGTCCAAGCCTGGCCGGATCACCGTGCTGGCCGATGGCGGATCCCGCTTCGAAGAATTTGGAGAAGGATCTCATCGCTACTTGATCGTGAGCGAGGAGCAGAAAGCTCGTGCGGTCGAGGCGATGGTCATGCTGGCGAGTGAGCCTCCCACCTTTTTTGCTGCGGCGCGAAGGTGGCGTCGATGACCCGATCGCTCGATTCGTTTTGATATTGACGTGGACCACTGAACGGACATAGGCTTGCCCGCAGTTGATAGCGAAGTAGCACTCGCTTCTGAAGCTTGAAATGGTAGGACGCCATGCACCCTGAGGGATTCCTGGGTAACAAGTCACACTACGTTAAGGGTGCCGGCGTCGTGGGCTCGGCGTCGTGAACAAGCGGCCGCTATTTTCAAAACGTTCATTCTATCGACGAGTCGCTGCGTGGGTGCTTCTGGCCACGGCGGCATCGGTACCTCTCATTGTGCTCTCCGATTCCCAATTCCAATCCCGCTTGCGCGTGGTATCGGGGTGGTTTCCAGACGTCAAGCCGAATGCACAAACGCAGGCGATCGCCGCAGCTGTCGTTTACGCCGCTGCACTGATCGTCGTGATACTGCTTTGGTGGAGAATCCGCGAGTTACGGACTTTGCGCCAGATATTCGAGGTGCCGTGGCGTGGGCTCGCAGAGGATGTCGAGAACGTTGGCATCCTCGAAAGTGTGGTCAGAGCCGTCACGACGACCAGTTTGATGCTGGTTTGCGGCGGCATCGTCTTTTTGGCAATCGGTAAGCCGATTGTGCCGGGCAAAGACGGAAATACTGGGCAGTCCTCGACCGGAGACGCAGTCCCAAATGCGAGCAACCCAACGGCACCAGCGGGCGGTACAGCGGCACCACCGACCGGAGAATCTCCCGCACCGAAGGGAGAGACGCCGGTGCCGATCGGCGACGCCTCATCGACCGCTCGTTCCGCTGAGGCTGTGGCGACGCTGGGAAAGATTCGGGAGGCGATCGACAAACTCAATCGCCCTGTACCGGGCCCGAGCGAGCCCGTGGCGCCGCCCGACTCCGTGACGGGGTGCAGTCGTCTACCCGGCGCGCTTGCGTACGAACCTGCGCTGCGCGGGCGGACAATGTATCGCAGAATGGATCATGAGCTGTTTTTCGATGCGGGTAGTGATCGGTTATCGGACATCGCGCAACGCCGGCTCTCGTCCATCCTGACATCCCTTCGCCCGGGCGCCCAATTGACGGTAACCGGTGAGGCGGACCGAGGCAGCGATGGAGAGGATGCAACGACCTTGCCTGAGAGGCGGACTAAATCCGTCTCGGACTTCGCCGTGGTACATGGTTTTTCTGTCATTTCAATTCCCTCGGAGAGCCGGCACGGCATGAATCCTTCCGAGCCCTACCGTCGTATCGTGCGGATCAATATCTGGCAGCCATGCTGAGTCACTCCACGTTCTGCAACGCGCATTGTGTCTTGAGGGGTTAGAACCGAGCGATGTTCGAATACACACTCAAAAAGGAGTCGTCGGCACCGTTGTCGCGCGACGAGCTGCGGCGATTGCGCGAATGGCCGAACGGAGATCCTGAACCGCAGCCGGCTTACATGCGATCCGATGAATTTGATCGTATTCGGCTGGAGCTCGGGCGGTACTGTCGCGGCGAGTTGGATGGCATTTCCTTCTTGATAGGCGGGCAGCGTGGCGCGGGAAAGACCACCTTGGCGAAGCTGGTGATTCAGCAAGTGATCGTGGATTGCGATGGCAGCGAATCGCGTAAAAAGATGCGCGAGGGTGAAGGAGATCTCATACCCATGCCGCTGATATTGCATGGACCGACCATCATCGACTCTTCGCCGGCGCCGGAACCGGCAGAGGCGGGTAAGAAACCGCGACCTGTGCTTTCGAAAAACGAGGCGGCCATACAACGTGCATTGAGCTCGAAGGAAGAGGCCCTCAAGCAAATCATTCAAGCTTTATACCGCCAGTTGTGCGAGACCATTCATGAGGCGTGGCGGATCGCGATACATGAGTCGTCCGACGCGCGGCGTTCCCATCGAGAAATGCTCGAGCTGAGAGCGCATCTCGACCTGCGTCTCGATGGCGCGCCCGATCCTGACACGCTTCGCAATATCTGGGCCAGAGCCGGATTCTTGAACAGCGGCGTGGTGCCGTATCTGAGGCCCGTATCGCCGGCCCGCGACGGCTTCGCCGCAAAGCGCATCACTGTCCCCCCGAGCATCGCGGGCGATCCCGGCAATCAAGGGCTGCGCGAAATAGTCGCGCTGGCCGCCTGCGCGGAGGCTTATTGGTTGATACTCGGAAAAACCAGTGAAAAGATAAGCAACGCGCGTCGGACGGATCAGCAGCAGCAACGCGGCGCGCCCACGCCGACCGAGACCAAGGGCAAGGAAGACTCCGACACCAAGTCGGCCGACACGAAGTCGACGGCGGACAAGGCAGAGTCTTCCGCGAAGGTGACAGCCGAAAGACTGGGTCCGCCCGCGCTTGCGACGGTTGCCGGAGGCTTCTCTCTCATCGGGACCCCCGATATCGGTCACGCCATACTTGCCGTGCTTATCAGCGCGGCGGTTTGGTTTTTCAGCTGGCTGGTGCTCGGCTACGATGTGAAGCGGCGCATGAGCAAGGATCAACGGCGGGAGCGCGTGACCGACATAGACTGGTCGCCAAAACGTCTGGAACGCGACTTCCCGGGGTTGCTCAGGCGGGTGAAGGATGCGGGTCTCGCTCCGATATTCGTGCTAGACGAACTCGACAAGGTGCCGGATGTGCGCACCAAAATGGAGGATTTTCTCAAGTACTGCAAGCATATCGTGACGGACCATGCGGCTTTCATGTTTCTCACGAACCGTGATTATTTCGAAAGACTGAATGAGTTGGAATATCTCAGCGGCACCGTCAGGCCGGACTCGGATGAGGGCGAAACGTGAGCAACCAAATTGCCAAGACGTTCTTCAATCACCGGGTATTTGTCATCTACAAGCCGGACGACTACCGCCGATTCTTGGTCGACCTGGTCGACACCGGCAACTGGCGGGAGGATCAAAGGCACCAATTGAAACTCGGGCTGTGGGCCTGGGGCACCATCCTCGTCTATCAGGCGCGCATGGTGCCCTGGGATTTCAATCGTAATCTGAAGCGGCTGGTGAAGCAGGACGGGGGATTCAACGCGATTCGTCCACTGAGCTTCCGCGTCTATCGCCAGCAATTGGCGATGCAGCTTGGGATCGAAGCCATTACCCGCGAACCTGCCGTTCAGGACCGGATCGAGAGTGTGCCGGTGTTCGGGCAGCTCATATACGACACGCTTTATCTGCCGAGCTACGAGCATGAATCCTACGAGCCGGGCAGAGCGCTCGTGGTCACGCGAGCATCGCTGTGGGACTATCTATGGCAGCGCGCCAGCGCGGGCGGTGATGCGCCTCCGGCCAGTTATCCTCCGAAGGACATGCGTGAATTTCTCTTCGATGCACTCAGGCGCTATTTGCAGCTGCTTTGCGAGCCGATGCGAATTCGCGACGAGACCCTCAAGTTTGCGGACCAGCTTTCCAACAGGAATTCCTCCGATACCTACGATGAGGACAAATTGTGGCGAGCGTTGGCGAAAGCGATCGACAAGGAGCCCATAGTCGATCTTCTGCCCAGCGGGGGCTCACATGGCTAGCAAAGCACCGAGCCCGAGGGAACAACCCGAACCGCGCTTGGAGTTTAAAATCCTCGTGGATCGCTTCGGCTTCCGATTCGACGCAGAAGCCAACAGAGACGACGGATGGATCCAGGCGGCTTTGGAGGAATGGGAGAGAACGGTGTCGTCATTGTTTGGCGACGTCGATAAGGCACTGAAAATTGCCGGTGAGGCAGGCCTTTTGGATTCGTACCCGACGTGGCCGGAGACTGCCGAGGCATTGGACAGGCTGAGGGTGCGCGCGAATGCCCCGCAGCCTCCGGCGCCCATGCAGAGCCCCAGCGACGAGAACGCGATGGATATGATCACCCGCGGCGCCCTGGATCAGCTGAACCAATATGTTGCCATGCTCGGATCCTGGAGGCTGAATTTCCAACTGGGTACCTTCGCCGCCCTGTATGCGGGCCGCTGGGCCATTGACGGGGATGAACGCCGCCGAAATATGATTGGTCTGCAGTCGATCGCTTCGGTCTACGGCAACGATGAAGCCGCCGATCAGAAGGAGATGTTTTCGCGTCTCAGTGCATTGCTCGCCCCTATTCCGGAGAAATCAGATTCGCCGCCGGACTACGGCTGGTGGAGCCGGTCCAGCCGGTGGGTGACCGCCGGGAGCGGCGACTTTTCCGAGGATGCTGGTCCGCGGCTGCTGGACTGGCTGAAGTCCCTCAGTGAAGAGTTGTCGTCAGCAGAGCGCGGGCGATCCCGGTTTGGCGCTTCAGCGATAGATCGTCCGAAGTCAGGCTCGGAGCAACCTCGTTTCGATTTGGAGGCGGCATACTGGGATCAGTGGAACTGGACAAGCACGGGTCCGCTGCGCGCAACCGATGCCACGATGTTCGATTTGATGCATGCATCCCAGCACGGCGGCTTCTGCATGCTCCCGTTGCGCGGTGGTAATTTATCGAGCGGGCAGTTGTGCCGCATCATGGCCCATTTCCAAGGGGAGGCTACCCGCGGGACCGATGTTGCGAATCGGGTGGTAGGCACCGTGTCGAATATTCTCGGGTTTCCGGAGTTTGGAACTATTGACGGTGTTGGCGGCAACCGCGATGAGGGGAGTTTCTCGGCAACGCGTGACGCTGAGCTGGTGGTGGTGATATCACTCCGAGCCTCGAAATCGCCCGCTTGGTTGTGGCGCCCCGAAGCCGGAGTACGAGCACTGGTCCGCGTACCGCCCGATATGGCGGCGGTTGATCAAATCGCCGCCGCGGATTCGCCGGAAAGGAGCCGTCCCGATGCCCTGATGACGCTCTTGAAAGAGAGCCTGTCGACTCGACCCGCCCGGGTGTTTCATTTCATCGAAACACGGGCGGGGGATGCCGACTGGCCAGTCGCGAGCCGCGCCGGTCTGCCGCTCGACATTCGGGTGGAAACCTTCAGTTTTGGAAGTGGCGGCGACAGTCGGCCGCAGTTCATGCGGCATATCAGCCAACGGGTGATGGGTGTATCCGGCTTGCTGGCGGCCGCGCGCGAACACTATGCCGACGCATTTCCACTGTCCGGGAGGCAGCGCCGCAACCCCTGGTTCAGATTTCGTCATGACGCGAAACGGTATTTCACGCGGCTGCGCCGTAACGCGATTCGAATCGTGTCCAAGATCAGAAACTGGTTCGTAAACTAAAGCCGGGAAGCGCTCCAGTTCTCGAACAGCGAGTCACCATGGTGTCCAAGATGGCTCGCGCCGGACAATACCAAGATCCCAGTGACCTCGCCTGACTTCGCTGCTTAACTCACCTCGAGGCCGCCATCGGCGGCAGCTTGATGTGATCCATAGGTAGTGGACATATTTCCATGCCGCGAACGATACGATCCCTGCAGTGTTGTCGAAAATACACCAGGTCGGACCGCGGCCATGGCGACACGTCGTTCAAATTCAAGGCTGGGAGGACAGTTGAGGCGGGATGGCCCGCGGGACCCTATCGTCCCGGGTTGCCGGGAGGCGTCATGGCATCCTCGTTCATTTTGATGAATTCGTCCGGCTGCATCTCACCGGCCGGCATGGCGGGTGGATTGGGAGTCGGGGTGCCGGCATCGTAGGCGGGGATCACCGGCGGCTTGCCGGCGTCGGGCGGGTTCTTCGCCAGGCGCTCGGTGGCGCCGATGTCGCCCGACCACCCGCCGCCGAGGTCGTTGATGAGACTGACGCTGGCGGCGAGTTGTTTGAGCGTCACCTGCAGTTCGGCTTCCCGCGCGGACAGGAAGGCATTTTCAGCCGTGATCACATTGACGTAGCTGTCGACGCCATTGCGAAATCTGACGATGGACAGCTCCACCGTGTGCTGGGCCGAGGCCGCGGCTTCGTGCTGCTGGTTCAGTTCCTCGGATAGGATGCGCAGCGAGGAGAGCTGATCCTCGACACCTTGGAAAGCGGCGAGCACGGTTTGGCGATAGGTGGCGACCTGCGAGTCGTACTGGGCTCTTGCCTGCAGCACCACGGCACGGCGCTGTCCGCCATCGAACAGCACCTGGCTCAACGAGGGCCCCACCGACCAGAAACGGTTCGGTGCATTGAATAGGTTGCTCATGGCGGTCGATTCGTAGCCGATCGAGCCCGTGAGGGTCAGCGTCGGGAAGAAGGCGGCTCGCGCGACACCGATCTGGGCGTTGGCCTCCGCGACCTGGCGCTCGGCCGAGGCGATGTCGGGCCGGCGCTGTAGGAGTTCGGAGGGCACGCCCACCGGCACCACGGGCAGTGGCTGGTTGAAATGCTCGTAGGGAATCGAGAACTTGCCGGGCGGCACGCCAATGAGCACGGCAATGGCATGTTCGTATTCGGCACGCGCGACCCCGGCATCCGTCGCGGAGGCGATGGCGGAGTTCAACTGCGTCTGCGCCGAAGCTACGTCCTCGTCCGAGTCGAGACCGTTGTCGAACAGATTTTTCACCAGCTTCAGGTTCTCGCGGTAGTCCGCCACCGTGACGTCGAGCAGGCGCCGCTGCTCATCGGCGACGCGCAACTGAAAGTAATCCTGTGCCAGGGTGCTTTGGGTGCTGAGGAGCGCATTGGCCAGCGTGGCGGCGCTGGCCTGCGCCGAGAAACGATCCGCCGCGACGGTGTTGCGAATGCTGCCCCAGAGGTCGATTTGGTATGACGCCTCGAGCGGTAGGGAGAAAATGTTGTGCGGGGCGGTATACGCGCCCGAGGGCAATGTCGAACTCGTGGTCGTGCCGGTGGTGGTGCCCGTGGTTGCTCCAGTGCCCGTGCCGCTACTCGTCCCGGTGGTGGTGCCGCCGATGCCGGCCAGGGCGTTGCTCTGCTTTTCTCGCGTGGCGGAGGGTACGAGGCTCAACGTCGGAAAGAGCTGTGACTGGGCCTGGAGCATGAGCGCGTAGGCTGCGCGGTAGTTCGCCTCGGCGGCGAGTATGCTTTGATTGGAAATGGCAACCCGGGCTTCGAGATCATTGAGCTTGGGGTCCTGGAATACTTCCCACCAGTTGCTGCGCAGCGCGTCGTCCTTGGGGTCCGCGGACTGCCAGCCTTGGCCGGCTGCCTCGGCGTTGGCCGTGGCTTCCTTGTAGGTATCGGTGTTCTCGGTCTTCGGCCGCTCGTAGTGGGGCGCGAAGTTGCAGCCGGTGAGGAGCAGGCCGGTCAATAGAAGGCCGGTCGGGGATAGGCCGACCGCGCTTCGGGTGAGCAGCGTTTGAGGTCTCATGGTCTTTGTCCTCCGTATCATGCCTGCATCTCGTGTGTCATGAGGCGGCGGGGTGGCCCGCCGTTCCGGCGTCTTCGGGCGGCGCGTCAGACCCAACCTTAGAAATCCGGTTGTTCAACCGGTCCATGTAGAGGTAAATCACGGGGGTGGTGTACAGGGTGAGTATTTGACTGAAAATGAGGCCGCCCACGATGGTGATGCCGAGAGGTCGCCTGAGTTCCGAGCCCATGCCCATGCCGACGGCCAGCGGTACGCCGCCCAGCATGGCGGCCATGGTGGTCATCATGATGGGCCGGAAGCGCAGCAGGCAGGCCTGAAAGACGGCTTCCTTCGGCGACTTGTGTTCGTTGCGTTCCACCTCGAGCGCGAAGTCGATCATCATGATGGCGTTCTTCTTCACGATGCCGATCAAGAGAATGATGCCAATGAGCGCAATGATGCTGAGCTCGGTGTGCGTCAGGAGCAAGGCCAAAAGCGCGCCCACGCCGGCGGAGGGCAGCGTGGACAGAATGGTAATGGGGTGGATGTAGCTCTCGTAGAGAATGCCGAGCACCACGTATACGGCTGCCACGGCGGCAGCGAGCAGCAAGGGCTCGGAGGACAGCGACGCCGTGAAGGCTTGTGCGGTGCCGGAGAAAGAGCCGGTGATGGTCGAGGGCATGCCGGCCTTCGCCTCCGTCTCGTTGATGACCTTCACCGCATCGCCGAGCGCGACGCCGGGCGCTAGATTGAACGAGAAGGTCACCGAGGGAAACACGCTCGAGTGATTGACCGAGAGGGGTGCGGTGGTCGCTTCGTAATGTGTGAACGCCGAGAGCGGCACCATGCCGCCCGAACTCGACGCCACGTAAATGTTGGCGAGGGTGGTGGGGTCCTGCCAAAAGCTCGGATCGACCACGAGAATGACGTAGTACTGGTTGAGCGGCGTATAGGTGGTCGCGATTTCGCGCTCGCCGAAGGCGTCGTACAGAATATTGTCAATGGCCTCGGGACTGACGCCCATTCGGGAGGCTGTCGGACGGTCGATGACCAAATTCGCTTCGAGGCCCTTGTTCTGCTGGTCACTGTTCATGTCCGTGAGCTGGTGGATCTTGCGGAATTCCTTGAGCAGCGTGACGCCCCAGTGATTGAGGGTCTGCATGTCGTCGGTCTGGATGGTGTACTGATACTGCGCCGCGCTCTGCCGTCCCCCGATACGCACGTCCTGCACGGCTTGCAGGTAAAGGGTCGCGCCCTGTACGACGCCGAGTTTCGGGCGCAGGCGTGTGATGATCTCATCGGCGGAGGCCTTGCGGTCGGCCAGGGGTTTGAGGGCGACGAATACCCGTCCGGTATTGGTGGTGGTGCCGCCGCCGCCACCCGTGAATATGAGAACGGTGTCGACCGCGGGGTCTTTCTTCACGATGGCCGCGAGATCGGCGATCTTCTGCTGCATGGCCTGAAAGGATATGGATTGGTCGGCCATGATGGTGCCGTTGAGGCGCCCGGTATCTTGCTGCGGGAAGAAGCCCTTGGGGATTTCGATGTACAGGAATACGGCGAGAACCAGCGTGCCGACGGCCACGAACAGCACCAAGAGGGAGTGATCGAGCACCCAACCCAAACTTTTCTCATAGCCATGGAGCAGCCGCTGAAAAACGCGTTCGCTGGCCTGGTAGATCTTGCCGTGCTTGCGTTCGCGCTTCAACAGGATGGAACACATCATGGGCGTGGTGGTGAGCGAGACCGCCAGGGAGATCAGGATGGCAATGGACAGCACCACGGCGAACTCGCGGAACAGTCGGCCGATGATGCCGCCCATGAGCAGAATGGGAATGAATACGGCCACCAGCGAGATGCTCATGGACAACACCGTGGAGCCGATTTCAGCGGCGCCGCGCATGGCGGCGGGTTCTGCTGCGAGACCCTGTTCCTGATAGCGGGTGATGTTCTCGAGCACCACGATGGCGTCGTCGACCACGAAGCCGGTGGAAATGGTGAGTGCCATGAGCGACAGGTTGTCGATGCTGTAGCCGAGGAGGTACATGGCGCCCAGCGTCGCGATGATGGAGGTGGGGACGGCGACCAGGGGAATCAGGGTGGCGCGCCACTCGCGCAGGAACACGAATACCACCAGCACCACCAAGAGCACGGAGAGCACCAGGGTGCGCTCGATGTCCGCCACGGAGGCGCGAATGGTCTGGGTCTGATCGAGGCCGATACTCATGATGATGGAGGGATCGATGGCGGCGTGCAGCTGCGGCAGCGCCTTCTTGATGGAGTCCACGGTGGTGATGATGTTGGCGCCGGGCTGCCGGAAAATAATGAGCAGCGCGGCGGTGCGGCCGTTGGCCAACCCTAAGGACTTCACCGTCTGCACGCCGTCCTCGACCTTTGCGACCTTGGAGAGCATCACCGGCTGTCCGTTACTGTAGGACACGATGAGCGGCGCGTAGTCGGCCGCCTTCATGAGCTGGTCGTTGGCGCGGATGACCCAACGCCCGTCAGGATCTTGGAAGATTCCCTTCGCCTCGTTGGCCGTCTGGCCCGCGATGGCCGTGCGTAACGTCTCGAGACTGATGCCGTAGCCTGAGAGCTGGGTGGGATTTACATTCACGCGGACCGCGGGGGCGGAACTGCCGCCGACAATGACCTGACCGACGCCGCCGATTTGCGAGAGCTTCTGTTCCAACACGGTGGAGGCGGCATCGTACAGCGCGGACGGCGGCACCTTGTCGGAGGTCAGCGCCAGAATCATGATGGGCGCGTCCGCGGGATTCACCTTGCGGTAGGTTGGATTGCTGGGCAGGTTTGCCGGTAGAAATGAGCGCGCGGCATTGATGGCCGATTCGACGTCGCGGGTCGCGGCGTCGATGTTGCGCGACAAGTCGAACTGCAGGGTGATGCTGGTCTGCCCTAGCGTGCTCTGCGAACTCATTTCCGTCACGGCAGCGATGCGGCCGAACGCTCGCTCCAGCGGCGTTGCCACCGAGGAGGCCATGATTTCAGGGCTTGCGCCGGGGAGCTGCGCCTGCACGGAAATCGTCGGAAAGTCGACCTGCGGCAGCGGCGAGACGGGCAGCACGCGGAACGCCGCAATGCCGGACAAGACCAGGCCCATCGTCAGCAGGGTGGTTGCGATGGGTCGCCGGATGAAGGGAGCGGAGAAGTTCATGACTGCGGCGCGGGGAGCGGCGGAGAGCCGGGCGACGCATCATCCACCGCCGGACCGCTGCCATCGGGGCCGTCTTCGGACCCGTCGGTGTCGGTTTTTTCGGGGTGCCGGTGGCGGGCACGCCAGGCGGAGATTTTTTCCGCCAGCTCGTCGAACCAGAGATAAATGACCGGCGTTGTGTAGAGGGTCAGCATCTGACTGAAGATCAAACCGCCGATGATGGTGATGCCGAGCGGACGCCTGAGCTCCGAGCCCACGCCGTGGCCGAAAGCCAGCGGCACGGCGCCGAGCAGGGCGGCCATGGTGGTCATGAGAATGGGGCGGAAGCGCAGGAGGCAGGCTTCGCGGATGGCGGCGAGCGCATTCTTGCCTTCCTTGCGCTGCGCCTCGAGGGCGAAGTCGATCATCATGATGGCGTTCTTTTGCACGATACCGATGAGCAGCACGATGCCTATGATGGCCACCACGGTGAGTTCGGCACCGCACAGCAGGAGCGCGAGCAGTGCGCCGACGCTGGCCGATGGCAGGGTGGACAGAATGGTAATCGGGTGGATGTAGCTCTCGTAGAGCACGCCCAGCACGATGTACACGGTGAGCAACGCAGAGAGCACGAGAATGCCTTCATTCGCGAGCGAGCCGACGAACGCGGCCACCGTTCCTTGGAAGGAGCCGGTCATGGCCGCCGGCTGCGGCAGGTCCTTTTGCACCTTCTCGATGGCGGTGACGGCGGCGCCCAAGGAGGCACCGGGCGCGAGATTGAAGGACACCGTGGTGGCCGGGAACTGTCCCATGTGGCTGATGAGCGAGGGACCCATGGTCTGGGAGGACTTCGTGATGGCGCTCAAGGGTATGGGCCCTTGGGCCGTGTTGATATAAATGTCGTCGAGATTGCTCGGTTTCTGGCTGAAGTCTTTCTGTACCTCCATGATGAGGTGGTACTGATTGAGCTGGGTGAACAGGGTCGACACCTGACGCTGGCCGAAGCTGTCATACAGCGTATCGTCGAGGTTCTGCGCCGTGATGCCGAGGCGGGAAGCAGTCGGCCGGTCGAAGTTGAGCATGACCTGGCGTCCTCCGGAGGAGAGGTCGCTGGCGACATCCTCGAGTTCCGGCAGCTGCTTCAGGCGGGCGACGAAACGTCCCGCGTAATCCGCGAGTTCGTCGGCGTTCGGGTCCTGCATGCTGTACTGATATTCGGTGCGACTCACGATGTCCTCGACCGTGATGTCCTGGATGGGTTGCATGTATAGACTGATGTCGTCGAGTTTCTTGGCGGCGCTCGCGAGTTCTTCGATCACGTCGGTGACGTTCTTGCGATCGGCGAAGGGCTTCAAGTTGATCTGGATGCGCCCGCTGTTGAGCGTGGTGTTGGTGCCGTCGACCCCGATGAAGGAGGAGAGGCTCTCGACCGCGGGATTTTCGAGGATCAGCGCGTTGAGCGCTTGTTGACGCCGCGACATTTCCGAGAAGGACACCGATTGGGCGGCTTCGGATACCGCTTGGATTTCGCCGGTGTCCTGGACCGGGAAGAAGCCCTTGGGGACGACGACGAAGAGTATGCCGGTGATGACGAGGGTGGCGACCGCGACCGCCAACGTCAGGCCGCGCCGCTCGAGCACCCAGTCGAGCGTGCGCTCATAGAAGCCGACGATGCGGACGAAAATGTCCTCCGAGATTTTATAGAAACGGCCCTGATCGGAGGTCTTCTGATGCCGCAAGAGCTTGGCGCACAGCATGGGCGTGAGCGTCAGGGAGATGAACGCGGAGATGAGAATGGTCGCAGACAGGGTCACCGCGAATTCGCGGAACAGGCGGCCGGTGATGTCACCCATGAAGAGCAGGGGGATGAGCACCGCGATGAGCGACACCGTCAGGGACATGATGGTGAAGCCGATCTGTTCCGCGCCCTTGAGCGCGGCCGCGAGGGGCTTCTCGCCTTGTTCCACGTAGCGCGTGATGTTCTCGATCATCACGATGGCGTCGTCCACGACGAAGCCGGTGGAAATGGTGAGCGCCATGAGGGTGAGGTTGTTGAGACTGAAACCTAGGGCGTACATGGCGCCGAAGGTGCCGACCAGCGACAAGGGCACGGCAATGCTGGGGATAATGGTGGCCGCGAAGGTGCGCAGGAACACGAAGATGACCATCACCACGAGGACGATGCAGAGTAGCAGTTCGAATTCCACATCCTTCACGGAGGCGCGCACGGTGGTGGTGCGGTCCGTCACGATGGCGATTTTAATGACGGGCGGGATGGTGGCACTTAGTTTGGGGAGCAGCGCCTTGACGCTGTCGACCACGTTGATGATGTTGGCGCCGGGTTGCCGCTGAATGTTCACGATGACGGCGGGCACCTTGTTCATCCAGGCCGAGAGCTGACTGTTCTCGACGCCGTCGATGACATTCGCGACATCCTTCAACATGATGGGCGCGTTGTTGCGGTAGGCGATGACGATTTTGCGGAAGTCATCCGCCGTGGTGATTTGGTCGTTGGCGCTGATCTGGAAACTCTGCGAGGGCCCGTCGAAGCTGCCTTTGGCGGCATCGAGGCTGGTGGCCGTCAAGGCGGTACGTACATCTTCGAGCGACAGCCCGTAGGAGGCGAGCTGGGTCGGATTGACTTGGACCCGGACCGCCGGTTTTTGGCCCCCGCTGATGGTGACTGCGCCGACGCCCGGGAGCTGCGAAATTTTGGCGGCGAGACGAGTGTCGGTGTAGTCCTCGACTTGCTGCAGAGGCATGGACGAGGAAGTGAGCGCCAGCGTCAGAATGGGCGCGTCGGCGGGGTTCACCTTGTTGTACACCGGCGGCATGGGCAGCTGTGCGGGTAGGTAGGTTTGCGCGGCGTTGATGGCGGCCTGCACGTCCTGCTCGGCGACGTCGATGTTCAGAGCGAGGTTGAACTGCAGCGTGATGACCGAGGCGCCGTCGGCGCTGGTGGACAGCATTTGCTGCAGACCGGGGACCTCGCCGAGTTGGCGCTCCAAGGGGGCGGTGATGCCGGTGGCGACGACATCGGCGCTCGCGCCTGGGTAGAAAGTCAGCACCTGCATCGTGGGGTAGTCGACTTCGGGCAGGGCCGCGATGGGCAGCTGCCGGTAGCCGATGATGCCGATCAGCAGGATCGCCGCCATCAAGAGTGAGGTGGCGATGGGCCTTAGGATGAAGGGGCGAGAGGGATTCATCCGCCGGACTTGGCTGATGCAGCTTGGCTGTTGTCCTTGGGCTTGCGCACTCGGACCTTCGAGCCGTCCTGCAGTTTGTCGAAGCCGTCGGTGACGAGCGGGTCACCGGACTTGATGCCGTCCACGGCGGAGTTCTCGCCTTCCGTCGCGAGTATTTTGATATTGGTCAACTTGACCGTGCCGTCGGGCTGGACCACGTAGACAAAGGCCTGGTCATTGTTGCGCTGGATGGCGGCCTGGGGCACGAGGGTCGCCTGGGTCAGCGTTTTGACCAGGAGACGGGTATTCACAAACTGGTTGGGGAAGAGTTTGTTGTCGGCGTTCGGGAAGGTGGCGCGCGCGCGCACCGTGCCCGTGCTGGTGTTCACTTGGTTGTCGACGGTGAGTAGAGTCCCGGTGTCGAGTTCGTGCGTCTTCGAGCGATCGAGCGCAATGGTCTTCAGGGGATTGCCCGTGGCCATTTGCGCGGTGACTTCGTCGATCTCGTCCTCGGCGATGGTGAAAATGACGGTGATGGGCTGGATTTGCGTCACCACGCACAGCGCGGAGGTGCTGTTCGCCGCCACGACGTTGCCGGGATCGATATTGCGCAAACCGACGCGGCCGGCGATGGGCGAGACAATGCGGGTGTAGTCCACGTTGACTTGCGCCGCCGCGAGATTGCCGCGGTCGAGTTTCACGGTCGCTGCGTCGGAGTCCACGGTGGCCTGCTGGGTCGCGAACTGCTGCTCGGGGATGGCGTGGACTTTGTAGGAGTTCTCGTAACGCGTGAGGTCGGTATGGGCGTTCTTGAGAGTGGCTTCGTCACGGGCGAGTTGCCCTTGCGCTTGCTGTAGGGCGGCCAAGTAGGGTCTGGGGTCGACCAAGGCTAGGAGGTCGTTCTTCTTGACGATCTGCCCTTCCTTGAAATGCACCTCGGTGATCATGCCCGCCACCTGACTGACGATGGTGTCGGTGTAGACCGGGGTTACCGTGCCGATGGCATCGAGGTACACATCCAAATCGCCGGTCTTGGCAGGGGTGGTGGCGACCGGAATGCCGGGCGGTGCCGCAGGCTTGGGCTTCGGCTTGAAGATCGTGAACCCAATGTAGCCTAGAAGGAGCAATCCTAGGATCACCCCGACGGTGATGATGAGCCGTCGTCGCCTGCGGATGACGGCCGTTCTATCGTCAGTCGCTGTGAAGCCGGGGGAGGGCGCTACCGCGTGAGCGGTGGTGTAGGGTTCGGTCATGGGCCGGTAAGTCCGCAAGATTCATGGCAAAAATAAGCGTACCACCCGGGCCCTCACCAGCAAGATTGACGAATCATTAACAAAATTTAGAAACGGGTTCGGGCGCCCGCACAGTGGTTCACGTCCCGGCGAGAATAATCTTTCCGACCGTTCCGCCGCGTTCGACCGTGGCCAGTGCCGTCGACGCTTCTTGCAGGGGATAGGTTCGTTGGATATGCGGTTTGACCCTGCCCGAGGCGACCAGGCCAACGATGTCGGAAAGTTCGCCGCCGTCGGCCTCGACGGTATAGCGTAGGGCGCGCACACCGAATCGCTTGGCAGTTTCCTGGGAAGGCTCGGTCAGGGTGGTCACGAGAATGGCGCCGGGCTTCAATAGCTTCCAGGAGCGCTCGCGTGTTTCGCCGTCGATCAAATCAAATACCATGTCGAGTTCGGCCGCGACCTCTTCGAAGCGTTGCTTCTTATAGTCGATGACCACGTCGGCCCCCAACGAGCGGGCAAACGCCACGTTGTCGGTTGAGACGGTCGTGAAAACCCGCGCGCCGATCGCCTTGGCGAATTGTATGGCGAGGTGGCCGACACCCCCCGTTCCACCATGGATCAGAATGGATTGCCCGGCCTTCAAGTCCCCATATCGGCACAATCCTTGCCAGGCAGTCAGCCCGGCCAGCGGTATTGCAGCCGCATGCGCATGGCCGATGGAACGGGGCTTCAGAGTGATGGCACGTTGGTTGAGAACAACCTTCTCCGCATAGCCGCCGCCGCCGATGTCGACCATGCCCAGCACTTCATCCCCGATTTCGAACAGCGTGGCTTGGGCTCCGCGCTTCTCGACGATGCCCGACACGTCGCGGCCGAGGGTGTAAGGCAGCCTATCCTCGTTCACGGCCGGATACTGACCCCTGCTGATTTTGAAATCGACGGGATTGACGCTCGCGGCCTTGACGCTAATCAAGACCTGGGATGCGTCGGGTTGAGAATATTCCACATCGTCGGCCTGCAGGACCTCCGGACCGCCGAAGCGGTGAAGGCGCATTTTTCGAATTGTTGTCATTGATACTCCCCGGCCAATAGGCAGCCCATCGGCTTTGTCCTGCAGAGTGCGGCGTGTCCGCGACGAGCGGTATCCTCATTGGTGATGACCCGATGAAGGACAGAGACCGACAGGCAGGCGTGAGGGTGTGTGGCCGCGGCGCCATCTGGGTATAAACACAGTACTGGATATAACACCAGTACGGAGCTGGAGCGTAAATTAGCAGTGTTGGCCGACGCGGCGAAATATGACGCTTCCTGCGCGAGCAGCGGCGGACCCAAGCGCTCGGCGGCGCCTGGCCGGGCATGGGTTCCACGAGGGGAATGGGAATCTGTCACAGTTATACGCCGGACGGCCGCTGCGTCTCGCTGCTCAAAATTCTGCTGACCAATTTTTGTTTGTACGACTGTGTCTATTGCGTCAACCGCCGCTCCAGCGATGTGCCGCGCGCTCGCTTCACCGTCGATGAAGTTGTCAATCTGATCCCGACGGTGCAGCCGCATGGGATACGGGCACGTTGCAATTCGTGGCGTCTCCATCGATCGCCGATCGGCCGCGCCACGATTCGCACGAGGATTTATGGCGAACCTATTATCGCTCCATATGCAACGTCGCGCGGATCAACCCAAGTGCCATGCGGCGTGAGATGCCGCAGCACTATTGGAAGAACTTACCCGAGGCGGGCGAGATGACGACGCTCCCGCGCGAAGGCTCCGCTCGATTTGCGGCTCGCAGCCAAGAAGGCGACACCGACAAATTCGCGACGGCTAAGTCGGTGCAGCCATCGTTGGCGCAGGCTAAGGGCTCCGACGAGGTCATCC